>Ga0209488_10002160_pt1 | contig 16394 bp, 13 predicted proteins | sample Rivendell_Oct201_8_FD_188349 | JGI IMG/M metagenome (GOLD analysis project Ga0209488, IMG submission 188349) | Vadose zone soil microbial communities from the Eel River Critical Zone Observatory, Northern California, USA -... | ecosystem: Environmental > Terrestrial > Soil > Vadose zone >... | reverse complement strand
CTGATCGACGCCCATATCGAGCTCGCGAGGGCCGAATTCGAGGAGATCGGCGACGCGATCAAGCGAGCCGCTGCTCTCGGTGGGGTCGCGATCGCGGCGCTGGTCGTGGCCGGGCTCCTCGCGACGGTCGGCACGCCACTGTTCCTCGGGGAGTGGATCTTCGGATCGATCGGCTGGGGCCTGCTCCACGGGCTGTTGCTGCTGGTGGCCGTCTCGATCGCTGCAGGATTGGCTGCTGTCGGCACGGAATCGTCACGGATCGGACGCTCGTTCCTGATCGCGGCCATGTTCGGGGTCGTCGTTGGTGTCGTCCTCGGCCTGAACCTGACGAACCGGGGCTGGTCGGCGGCCGGCGATGCGCTCGTTCCCGCCGTGGTTGGCGAAAGCCGCCCGCTCGTGGCCGCCCTCGTCAGCCTGCCGGTCATCGGCGGGGTGGTCATCGGGCTGCTGAGCCTGCTCCGCTCCTTCGGTGGAGAGACGGTCGGGCTTGATCGGCCGAGCGTGGGCGCACGGGTGAGCGGCGGCCTGCCCACGGCGGTCTATGTCGGCTGGCTCGTCGCCTTCGCCTACGCCTACAACATGGGGCTGCTGATGCCCGATTGGCGCATCTTCGCCGCCGCCGGGGCCGGCATCGTCGTCACCGAGGTCGTCCTCGTCGTCATCGGCCGGTGGCGGCCCGGCTTCGACCTGCTGACCGGGCTGACGCTCGGGGTCGTGCTCGGGCTCGTCCTCGCTTTCCTGACGGCGATCGCCTTCGGGCGGCGACTCGGGGCCGCGATGGGCGTGACAATCGGGCTCATGGCCTGGCCGGCCCTCATGGCGGCCGACTTCGCGGCACGCGGCGTCGACGTTGACGCCCTCAAGGAACGCTTCATTCCCCAGCGAACCATCGACACGACGAAGGAGACGATCGAGTGGGCACGCGCACGGACGCCGCTCTCGCGCAAGTCGTAGCGGCGCGCGCGGAGCTCGCCGACGACCTCGAGCAGCTCGAGGCGGCGGGTCGCGCGGCGGTCGACATCCCGGCCAAGATTCGGCGCGCGCCGGCAAAGGCGGCCGGTGTCGCCGCGGGTGCGGCGTTTGTCGCCCTCGGCGGGCCGAAGCGGGTCTTTCGCCGCGCGAAGCGCGCGGTGACAGGCGAGGAGGAGGACCTGCCGTCGGAGCTCCTGCCGAAGGAAGTGGAGAAGACGCTCCGCAAGCTCGGGACCGACGGGCGCAAGGTCCGCGGCACGCTCGAACGGGAATTCGCCCGCTACCTCGACACGCGCGCCAAGGAACGGAAGAAGGAGGGCGTCCTCGCCGCGGGCATTGCCCTCGCGACGGGCGTCCTGCGGCCGATCACGTTGCGGGCCGGCAAGACCCTCGCCGAGCGAGCGCTGGACCCCGACCGACCGTCGTTCGAGGAGCAGCTCCAGAAGCTGCGAGCGCGGCGATCCGGTGAGCCGCCGGCGGAGGGCTCGGATTCCGGCGGCCCCCAAGGTGGCGCGGGCCTCTGACCTGCCTCCCGACCGGACGTCGCTCGACGGTCCCGATCACAGGCCGTTGGAACGCCCAGCGTTCATTCCAGCGGTTCAGCGAGGCGATTGTCACTCGCCTCCGCCCCTCAGCCGCCACGTGGAACGCCCTGCGTTCATTCCAGCGGTTGAGCCGTGCGAAAGGGGCTCCCGACGCCCGCTCCGCCGCCACGTGGAACGCCCACCGTTCCATATGGCCGGCGAACGAGGCGAGAGTCGCCAATCGGAGCACGTCAACCGCCGGTAGGAACGCCCGGCGTTCAACGAGCCGCTGGAACCGCTCCGATCGAGGGCGCTAGACTCGCGGCGGGCGAGTGGCGGAATGGCAGACGCGCCGGCCTTAGGAGCCGGTGCCGCGTGAGCGGCGTGGAGGTTCGACCCCTCTCTCGCCTACCACTTCCTCGGGTCAAGGCGCCTCGACCGCCCCACCGAGGCCGCCGCCCTATACTTCGCCGCGATGAATGTGACCGCCACCCCCGCCGCCAAGAGCTCAGTCGTCCTCGAAGTCGAAGTTCCCCAGGAGCGCCTCGCCCGTGCGGTCGACGACGCTGTCCGGGCACTGAGCCGCCGCACAAAGGTGGCCGGGTTCCGGCCTGGCAAGGCTCCGCGGCCGGTCCTCGAGCGAGTGCTCGGCCCGGGCGCCGTCCTTGACGAGGCCGTCGACCACCTGATGCAGACAGCCTATCGCGAGGCGCTCGTCGAGAAGGCCATCCTGCCGCTGACGAACGCCGCGGTCGAGGTCGTCCAGGCGGAAGAGGGCAAGCCGCTAATCTTCAAGGCGACCGTCCAGGTCAGGCCCGAGGTCGAGCTCGGCGACTACAGGAACTTCAACTTCCGGCCGGAGATCGAGACGATCGACGAGCCGAAGGTCGACAAGGTCGTCGACGAGTTGCGGGACCAGAATGCCTCACTGGCGCCGGTCGAGGATCGCTCCGCGAAGAAGGGCGACTACACGGTCATCAAGATGGAGGGCACTCGCGAGGGGGTCCCGTTCGAAGGTGGCACGTCCGAGCGGATGCCGTTGATCATCGGCGAGGACCGCCTCATCCCCGGCTTCGAGGACAACCTCGTCGGGCTGGCGGTCGGTGACAAGAAGGGCTTCGACGTCACCTTCCCGGACGACTACTTCGAGTCCGAGCTGGCCGGCAAGGACGTCCACTTCGAGGTCGAGGTCCGCGAGCTGCGCGAGAAGATCATGCCCGACCTGGACGACGAGTTCGCCCGGTCGATGGGCGACTTCACCGATCTCGCGAATCTGCGGGCGGAGATCAAGGCCAGGCTCGAGCGAAACGCGCTCGACAAGGCCCGCCACGAATTTGCCGATCGGATCATCGAATACGCCGTGGCCAACGCCACGCTCGACCTGCCGGATGTCCTCATCGACCAGGAGGTCGAGGTGATGCACGACGAGTTCCGGGCGTCGCTGGCTCGCCAGGGCATCACCGAGGAGGCGTATCTCAAGGTCACCAACAAGACCGACGCGGATCTCCACAGTGACCTCCGACCGGACGCCGAGAAGCGGGTCAAGGTGCTCCTTACCCTGTCGAAGGTCGCCGAGGTGGAGGGCATCGTCATCTCCGACCCGGACGTCGAGACAGAGGTCGAGCGGGGCCGCCAGCGGTATTCGAGCGACCCGAAGCTGCTCAAGTATTTCGACTCGGAACGCGGTCGGAGCTTCATTCGCTCGACGCTTCGCCGCAGTCGGGTCGTCGAGAGTCTCGTCGACGCCTGGCTGGGGGCCCATCCCGACCATCCGGCGCTGCCCCACGTCGAGGATGGCCCGGCGAGTGCCATGGACAGCGCGTCGGCGGAGTCGTCGGCAGCGATCGATGCGACCGACCCGGGCTCCGTCCTGGATGGGCACCACGACCACGACCACGACCACGATCACGACCATTCGCATGACCACGCCCACCTGTCCGAACCGGCCGACGCCGCTCACGTCGACGAGCCCACAGCGGCGGGTTGAGACCGCCCCAAGAGAGATCAGCCAGCCCCTTCATGCCGCCAGAAATCGGGAGACCCCAGATGCTCGTGCCGATGGTGATCGAATCCTCCAGCCGGGGGGAACGTGCCTATGACATCTACTCGCGGCTGTTGCGCGAACGGATCATCTTCCTCGGCGACCAGATCGAGGACCACCTCGCCAACCTCGTCATCGCCCAGCTCCTCTTCCTCGAGTCCGAGGACCCGGAAAAGGACATCAGCCTCTACATCAACTCGCCCGGCGGCGTCGTGACCAGCGGTCTCGCGATCTACGACACGATGCAGTACCTGCGGGCGCCCGTCAGCACGATATGCATCGGAATGGCGGCGTCGATGGCCGCGGTCCTCCTGGCGGCCGGAGCGAAGGGCAAGCGATACGCCCTGCCGAACAGCCGGATCATGATCCACCAGGGCTCGGGCGGCTTCCGCGGGGCGGCCCCGGACGCGGTCATCCAGATGAAGGAATGGGAATTCCTCGTCCAGCGAAACCACGAGATCCTGTCGAAGCACACCGGCCAACCGCTCGAGAAGGTCGAGAACGACACGAACAGGGACTATTTCATGGCTCCCGAGGATGCCAAGGACTATGGCATCATCGACTCGGTCTATTCGCTGTCGGGTGATTCGCTGATCGCCCAGGCGCATGATGTCGGCATGAGCGGCGGCGAAGGATCGGCGGCGGCGGCCGGCGAGACGAGTGAGCCGAAGCCGAAACCGAAAGAAACCTAGACAGGCGAACGCTCACATGGGACAGGGCACATGACCACCAGCAGCAGCTCCAAGGGACCCAAGGTCCCGTACCGCTGCTCGTTCTGCGGGAAGAGCCAGGAACAGGTCCGCAAGCTGATCGCGGGTCAGGGCGTCTACATCTGCGACGAGTGCATCAACCTGTGCCAGGAGATCATCGAGGAGGAGATGCTCGACCAGCCGAAGACGAAGCCTTCGGCGGCGAAGCTCCCCAACCCGCGCCAGATCACGTTCGCCCTCGACCAGTACGTCATCAGCCAGGATCGGGCCAAGAAGGTCCTGTCGGTCGCCGTCTACAACCACTACAAGCGGGTCAACGCCGGCTCGTCGATCGACGAGGTCGAGCTCCAGAAGTCGAACGTTCTGCTGGTCGGGCCGACCGGCTCGGGCAAGACGCTCCTCGCCCAGACCCTCGCCCGCGTCCTCGACGTCCCGTTCTGCATCGCCGATGCGACCTCGCTGACCGAGGCCGGCTACGTCGGTGAGGACGTCGAGAACATCCTCCTGCGGCTCATCCAGGCGGCCGACTTCGACGTCGCCCGGGCCCAGCGCGGGATCATCTACATCGACGAGATCGACAAGATCGCCCGCAAGGCGGACAACCCCTCGATCACCCGTGACGTTTCGGGCGAGGGCGTCCAGCAGGCCCTGCTCAAGATCCTCGAGGGCACGGTCGCCAACGTCCCGCCCCAGGGCGGCCGGAAACACCCCCACCAGGACTTCATCCAGATCGACACGACCAACGTCCTGTTCATCTGCGGCGGCGCCTTCGACGGGCTCGAGAAGATCGTCGAGGAGCGGGTGGGCCGGCGGTCGATCGGGTTCGGCGCCGACGGCGCGATCAACAAGGCCGACCGGGCCCGGATCCTCGATCGACTGATGCCCGAGGACCTCCTCAAGTTCGGGCTCATCCCGGAGTTCATCGGCCGGCTGCCGGTCATCGTCACGCTGTCGGCCCTGACCGCGGATGACCTGGTCCGCGTCCTCACCGAGCCGAAGAACGCGGTGACCCGCCAGTTCCAGAAATTCCTGTCGCTCGACAAGGTCGAGCTGGCGTTCACGCCCGGCGCGCTCCGAGCGGCGGCCGAAGTGGCCCTCGATCGCAAGACCGGTGCCCGCGCCCTGCGTTCGATCGTCGAGGAGGCCCTCCTCGAGGTGATGTACGACATCCCGGAGCGGACCGACATCCGCAAATGCATCATCACCGAGGAGACGATCCGCGACGGCCGGGTCCCGCTCCTGCTGACGAAGACCGACGTCGACAAGGGCGTCGACGAGACGAACTACGAGGAATGGCTGGCGGAGCGCGGCGAGACCGCCTGATCGCTCGAGAGCCGGCTGACGCTCGGTCGTGGACCACGCCGATCACGTCGGGCTGATCCGGGCCGGTGTCGAGGGGACGGGGCGGCGCTGGCTGGAGCTCGGGGCCGGGCGCGGAGCGTTCACCCTTGCGCTCGCCGACCTGCTCGGCCGGGGCGGCGAAATCGTCGCGGTCGACCGAGACGCGCGCGACCTGGCCGATCTTGCCGCGACGATGGGCCGGCGCTTTCCCGACACCGATCTCACCACGATCGTGGCCGATTTCAGTCGAACGTTGCCGATCGAGCCCGGCTTCGACGGACTGCTCGCGGCGAACTCGCTCCACTTCGTGCGAGACCCGGGCGCGGTCATCGCGGGCGTGCGGCCGTTGCTCCGACCGGGCGCCCGGATCGTCGTCGTCGAGTACGACAGCGACTCGGGCAACCCGTGGGTTCCGTTCCCGTTCGCGTTCACATCGTGGCAGGCGATCGCCGCGAGGGCCGGACTGGTCGACCCGCGCCTGGTCGGCCGGGTGCCAAGCCGTTTTCTCGGGGCGATCTACGCGGCCGCGAGCGAGCTTCCCCCCGCCGCCAGGGAGCTGCCCGCCGCGGCGCTCGGAGAGGATTGAAGAGCCCCTCAGACCTCGATCGGGAGCTCGTAGACCTCGGCCGTCGGATGGCCGGCCCGCTCGTGGATCCGCATGACGCTCTCGCGGGACGGGCCGGTCGACAGGCAGAAGACCTTGCCAGAGATCGGATCGAGCCATGCGCGCTCGAAGTGGACCCCCTCGTCCTTCTCGATCGCCAGGTCGGCCTCGTGGGCTTCCTTGAGCTGCTGCGCCGTCACCCCGATGAACCCTGAGTGAACGTCCATGAACTTGGCCATTGCTGGAGCCTCCTGAGCACAGATCGGCAGATCTCGCCGTTCCCGGTAGCGAAGGATCACACCGGGACCCACGGCGGTCATCGGTCATCCGACCGATCAGGTCCTCGCAGGTCCGCAGGACGATCGTCAGTCAGCAAGCGCGAAGATAGCTGCGCCGACTGCCTCAAGCCCCGTGGTAAACTCCCGGCCTCACGGCAGCGACCGGGAGGAGTAGCGCTTCCACGGCCACGAAGCGAGCGCGGGACGGTGCAAGCCGCGCGGGACCGGAGGCGTGAACGTCACCCGCGAGCCGAGACGGCAGGCGCCCGATACCGCGTCGAGAGGGCACCGGACCAGGCCGGCCGCGATGAGCGGGCCGACTCCGGCGCCGAACCAGCAGGTGGTACCACGACCCGTTCGTCCGCTGGACGAGCGGGCTTTTGATTCAGTGGCCGAGCAGGCGGGGCCGACACGATGACCGACACGACGAACACGACGAATACGACGACGAACGACCTGCCGAAGGCCTACCGGCCGGCCGACTTCGAGGGCGCCATTTATGAGCGCTGGCTGGCCGCCGACGTCTTCGCGCCGGACGGGGCTGGCTCCACCGCCGACCCCGGGGCCCAACCGTTCGTCATCATCCAGCCGCCACCGAACATCACCGGCTCGCTCCACCTCGGGCACGCCCAGCGGGCGACGGTCGAGGACCTGATGATCCGCCACGCTCGGATGCTCGGCCGGCCGGCGCTCTTCCTGCCCGGTCTCGACCATGCCTCGATCGCGGCTCAATTCGTTCTCGATCGGATCATCGCGGCCGAGGGCGAGACCCGCCAGAGCCTCGGTCGGGAGCGCTACCTAGAGCGGATGCGGGAGTTCGTGGCTGCGACGCGCGAGGTGATGCTGGGCCAGGAGAGGCGGCTCGGCGCATCCTTCGACTGGGGCCGTCTCCGCTACACGATGGACGAGGTCTCGGCGCGGGCCGTCCGGGCCGCCTTCCGGCGACTCTACGAACGCGACCTTGCTTACCGGACCGAGGCCCTCGTCAACTGGTGCCCGGGCTGTCGAACGAGCGTCAGCGACCTCGAGGTCGTCTCCACGCCCGAGACAGGCACGCTCTGGTCGGTCCGCTATCACCTCATCGACGAGGCCACCGGCCAGCCCGATCCGGCCGCGACGATCACCGTCGCGACGACGAGGCCGGAGACGATCCTCGGCGACACGGCCGTCGCCGTCCATCCGGATGACGATCGCTATCGCGCGCTCGTCGGGCGACGGGTCCGGATCCCGTTCGTCGAGCGGGACGTGCCGGTCATCGCCGATACCGTGGTGGATCGTGCCTTCGGGACCGGAGCCGTGAAGATCACCCCGGCCCACGATCACGACGATTACGAGACCGGGCGACGCCATGGCCTGCCGATGCCGACGATCCTCGACGACGCGGCGGCGATCGCCGGGACAGGGACGCCGTACGACGGGCTCGACCGCTACGAGGCCCGCCGCCGGATCGTGGCCGATCTCGCCGCCCGCGGCGACCTCGCCGGGGAGCGGCCCCACGAGATGGTCATCGGGCGATGCCAGCGCTCGGACGACGTCATCGAACCGCGGCTCAAGACCCAGTGGTTCATCCGGACTGGGCCGCTGGCTGCGGCCGCCCTCGAGGCGACCCGGAGCGGCAGGACGCGGATCGTCCCGGGGCATTTCGAGAAGACCTGGGAGCACTGGCTGACGAACATCCGCGACTGGAACGTCTCGCGCCAGCTGTGGTGGGGCCATCGGATCCCGGCCTGGTATTGCCCGGATGGCCACGTCACCGTCTCGTCGGATGAGGCCGGTCCGGATGCCTGCGCCGTCTGCGGCCGGCCGGCGACCGACCTGACCCAGGACCCGGACATCTTCGACACGTGGTTCAGTTCGGGCCTGTGGCCGTTCTCGACGCTCGGCTGGCCGGAGGACACGCCGGATTACGCCCGCTACTACCCGACGACCGTCATGGAGACGGCCTACGACATCATCTTCTTCTGGGTTGCCCGGATGGTCATGCTCGGCATCGAGCTGACCGGCGAGACCCCGTTCGCGACGATTGCCCTGTCGGGCCTCATTCGCGATCCGATCGGCCGCAAGATGTCGAAGACGACCGGCAACGTCGTCGACCCGCTCGGCGTGATGGATGAGACCGGCGCCGACGCCCTGCGTTTCGCCGTCGTCCACGGCGCGACACCGGGCAACGACCAGCGGTTCTCCGACCAGAAGCTCGAGAACGCGCGGAACTTCGCCAACAAGCTGTGGAACGCGACGAGGTTCGTCGTCGGCGCCCGACCGGTGACGATCCCGGCCGATGCGCCGCGAGCGACACCCGACCCGGCCCACCTCGGCCCCGGCGAGCGGTGGGTCCGCTCGCGCCTTGCGGCGACGACGGGCGAGGTCGATCGGGCACTCGCGGAATTCGCGTTCGCCGAGGTGACCCGAGCGCTGTACGACGGGATCTGGTCCGAGTTCTGCGACTGGGGCCTCGAGCTCGCGAAGATCCGCCTGGCGGACGCGACGTTGCCTGCGGCCGAGCGCGAGGCCACGTGGTGGACGCTCGTCGAGGCGCTCGACGGGTACCTCCGCCTGCTCCATCCGGTCATGCCCTTCGTCACCGAGGAGCTGTGGGGGGCGCTGCCGCACCGAGCGACGGATCCGGACATGCTCATCGTCGCCCGCTGGCCAGGGGTGGGGGAGCGGGACCTCGTCGTGGAAGGGCAGGTCGATGCGCTGGTCGAGCTAGTTCGGGGGATCCGCAACGCCCGCTCGGAGGCTCATGTCGAACCCGCCAGCTGGCTTCCGGTCGGGGTCGCCCTGCCGGTTGCCATCGGCGTCGCTTTCGAGGCGCTTCGTCCCGCGATCGAGCGGCTTGCTCGCGCCCGGCCCCTCGAGCGTTACCTGACGCGCGAGGCGCTCCACGGCGCGATGGGAAGCGGCGGCCTTGCGGTGATCGCCGGCGAGATCGAGGCGATGATCGCGGTTGGCAGCGGGGGCGGGGAGTCCGCAGACGCAGGCGCCGATCGCGTTCGGCTCGAGCGGGAGCTCGCGGAGGCCGACGGCTTCCTCGAAGCCGCCCGGGCGAGGCTCGCCAACGATGCCTTCACCAGCAAGGCGCCAGCGGCAGTGATCGAGGGCGTCCGAACCCGCGAGGCCGAGCTGGCGGACCAGGTCGAACGGCTCCGTTCACGGCTGAAGGGCTGAACGCAGCGCGACTCAGAGGCCCCTGCGGGGATCCTTACTGTTCGAGGACCGCGACGACCGGCCAATGATCCGAGACGTCGCCGGCCTCGGTGGCGACCCGACACGAGACCGTTGTCAGATCGCGAACGAGGACATGGTCGATCGCCGCATCGCCGCATGACAGCCGCCGCTCGTGGACCGGTGCGACGCCGACGGCGAGGAAGGCATCGGTGAGCGATTCGCGGAGGGGCGCGAGCTCGCCCGCGTGGATCGGGGCGTTCAGGTCGCCCAGGAGGACAAGCGGCCCGTCAAGCGTGGTGACGGACTCGGCGATCGCCTCAGCCTGCCGGCGGCGCTGGGTCGAGCCGATGTACGTCAGGTGTGTCGAGAGCACGTTGATCGGCCCAGAGCCGTCATCGATCGTGCAGACGAGGGCGCAGCGGCCTTCGCGCATGCCGGGCTCAACGTCGCGATACCTGACTCCCGCGAGCTCTCGGTCGGAGCCATCCGGCTCGACGAGGTCGTCGTCGGCGGAGATGGGCAACGCGATCGTCCGCGACGACCGGATGCGAAGACGGCTGAGGATCGCGTTGCCCCACATGTACGCCCCGACGGCCGCTCCCGACTCCGGTTCGATCACCGGCAGGTGGTGGACGGCGGCGTACCGCTGCTCCAGCCCGAGAGCGCGGCCCAGCTCGCCGGCCATGTCCGTCGTGACGCCGTCGACCGTCATGAGCGGGACTTCCTGGAGCGCGACGACATCCGGCTCGAAGCCGGCGATGGTGTCGCCGATCCGCTCAAGCCTCGCCAAATCGACGTGCCGCCACCAGGCCGGGGGAAACGGACCCGGCCCGATCGCGGCACGAATGTTGTACGAGACGACCGTCAGGCGGTCGCCCCCGGATGGCGCTGGGCCGGCTATTTCACCGATCCGGCGAGCAGACCCTGGACGAAGTAGCGCTGGAGGCTGAAGAAGACGAGGAGCGGGACGACCATCAGCAGGAACGCCCCTGCCGCCAGGAGGTGCCACTCCGTGCCGTACTGGCTCAGGAGACTCTGGATCGCCAGCGTCATCGGGTAGTTCGTGTTCTTCTGGACGAACACCAGGGCCATGAGGAGGTCGTTCCAGACCCACAGGAACTGGAAGATCCCGTAGGCCGCGATGGCCGGCACAGACAGGGGCACGACGATCGTCCGGAAGATCCCGATGTCAGAGGAGCCGTCGATCCGGGCAGCCTCGATCAGGTCGCGCGGCAGCGTGATGAAGAAGTTCCGCAGCAGGAAGATCCCGAACGGCAAGGCGAAGGCCGTGTGGACCAGCCAGATGGCGATGTAGCCCTGCGTCCAGCCCAATGGCTTGAAGAGGTTGAGCACCGGAATGAACGCGACCTGGGCAGGGACCATCAGGAGCGCCACGACGATCAAGAACAGGCCATCGCGGAACGGGAACTTGACCCACGAGAACGCGTAAGCAGCCATCGACGCGATCGTCAGTGGCAGGAGGGTCGACGGGATCGAGATGATCAGGTTGTTGATGAACGCCTGGAGCATCCCCTGGGCGCCCAGGACCGCGGAATAGTTCTCCGCGGTGAAGCGCAGGGTGGATAACGTCTCCCACCAGCCGGTGGCCTGGATGTCCGACCGCGGCCGGAAGGAGGTCACGAGCAGGCCGATCGTGGGAGCCAGCCAGACCAGGCCGATGATCGCGAGGGCGATGTGGATGGGCGTCCGGTTGAGGACCTTGACGATGCGACCAGCGAGCGTCCGGGGGTGCTCCTGGATCGCCGGTCCGGCAAGGGCGTTGTGCTGTGTCATACGACGGCCGCCTGTCGGAATCGACGGATGTTGAAGATCATCACGGGGATCAACACGATGAGCATCACCAATGCTACGGCGGCTGCCTTGCCGAACTGACCCGAAGAAAGGCCGTCCTGGTAGAAGGTGAAGGCAATGACCCGGCTGGACGTCCCGGGACCGCCGCCCGTCATCACGAAGATCAGGTCGAACAACTTGATGACGTTGACGATGAGGGTCACTGCGAGGACCGACATCGGCAGGCTGACCATCGGCAGGATGATCCGGAAGAAGATCTGGCGTTCGTTTGCGCCGTCCGTCCTGGCAGCCTCGAGGACCTCCGTCGGGATGCCCTTGAGCGCCGCGGACAGGATCACCGTGGCGAAACCGACCGACGCCCAGACCCCGGCCGCAATGAGCGCGGCGTTGACGAAGGCCGTGTCACCCAGCCACGAGATAGGCCCGACGTGGATGACGCCGAGGATCGCGTTCAGCAGACCCGTATTGGCGTCCGGGGCATACACGAACTTCCAGATGACCGCGAGCGCGGTCGCCGCGATCGCCATCGGCAGGAAGACGATCCCCTTGATGACCGCTTCATAACGGACGCGCGACGCGAGCGTCGCAACGAGGAGCCCCAGACCGAGAACGAAGCCCGTGTAGAAGATGATCCAGAGGATGTTGTTCCAGATCGCCCCGGATGGCGGGAACGTCTTGAAGTTGATGAAGCTCGGATCATTCGTGAACAGCTGGACGAAGTTATTGAGACCGACCCACTCGGTGAACGCGCCCTGCCGGCCCCGGTTGAAGGCCAGCCCGATCGTGTAGATGGTCGGGTAGACGAGAAAGACGATCAGCAGGATCACGGCGGGCGCCGAAAAGATGAGTGCCGCCGGCCAGTTCGTTCGCTCAGCCGAAACGTTCGGCCGCTTGCCAGATTTCTTCCCGATGGCGACCTGATCCTTCGCCAGCTCGAGTGGCTCGAACGACACGGACTCCTCCCTTCAGCCGGATGCTAAGACGCGGGAGGCGTCAACCTCCCGCGTCTAACTCTAACTACCTGTCGCTACTCCGCGGACCAGGCCGCTGCGACCTGGCTCTGGAACGACGCCCAGTCGATCGTCTTGCCGCTGATCGCCTTCTGCAGCTCGGCGCCCAGGTCAGGGCTGCCGGACGGCAGGAGGTCGGAGCCGTCGAACCGGACGGCCGAGGCACCCGTCACCTGGGCGGCCTCACGCTTGGTGAGGTCGTTCGGGTAGACCGACACATCGACGGACTTGACCGGGGAGATGATGGCGCCCGTCTTGGCCCAGACCTCGCCCGCTTCCTTGGTGGTCATGTAGTCGATGAACTCCTTGACGCCCGGGTTGGTCGTCAGGGCCGCGATGACGTCGCCGCCGATCGTGACCGGCTTGTCCGTGTTGGTGATCGACGGGAAGTCGGTCCAGTCGATCTCGTCGGGGACCTTGATGGCCTTGTTGACCTGGCCGGTGACGATGCCACCGACGAAGCCACCCTCGTAGTACATGTCAGCCGTGGGATTGGCACCGAAAACCTGGCCGATGCCGTCGACCCATGCTCGCCCGAGGGCAGCCTGGATGCCGCCGGCGACGTACTTGTCGGTGAGGACGTCGGTCATCGCCGAGACTGCGGTCGCAACGCTCGGGTCGGTCCAGTCGCCGTCCTTGCTGAACAGCTTGGTGTAGGCGTCCGGCCCGGCCTGGCGCAGATAGATGCTCTCGAACCAGTCGGTGAGCGTCCAGGTGTCCGGGGAGACCCCGAGGCCGAGGGACTTGTTGCCGAGCTTGGCGAGGACCGCCTTGAATTCGTCCCACGTCTTGGGCGGCGTGACGCCGGCAGCTGTGAGCTTGTCCGGGCGGAACCAGAGGGTGCTCTTGCTGTTGAACTTGACCATGATCGCGTAGAGCTCGCCATCGACCTTGCCGATGTCGAGGATGCCCGGCGCGTAGTTCGCCTCGAGCGACGCCGGGTCGATCCCGACCTCGGAGATCTTCTTGATCGAGCCGTCCTTGGCAAAGTGGCGAAGGAAGCCGATGCCCGGGAGGATCGACACATCCGGGGGATTGCCGCCGGAGATGCGGGTCTGGAGGACGGTTGCGTAGTTCGTCCGAATGGACTCGTAGGTGACCTTGATGCCCGTCTTCGCCGTGAAGGCGTCGAGGACCTTCTGGAAGTTCTCCTGCTCGGAGCCGCCCCAGAGGGACGTCACCGTGATGGCGCCGGTGACTGCGGGGGCACTGCCGCCCGACGAGCTACCGCCGGCGGTCGCCGCCGGGGCGCTTGCCCCGCCTGCGGTGGTCGCGGCCGGAGAACCCGAGCCGTTGCTGCACGCGGCCATGACGAGCGCGCTCGTCATGAGGACCGAAAGTAAACGTAGCGATCGATTCATCGACCACCTCCGAAAAGGGTTCGGCGCCATCACGTGGACGTGATCGCCCGCCGAACGGGGTGCGTAATAGGCATGCTCGGAACTGTTCCGATCTCCTCCTCCTTCGGCTCGATGTCCGACGGGCCGCTCGGCTCGCCCCTCCGGGTGGCGACGCGGCGATGCACCGTCTGACTCTGCCGTTCCTCGTTCCGGCCGCCCGAAAGGTGCGGTTTCGTCACGAGGGTTGGAATGGCTGTCTGCCATCCCGTCGGGAGACTAGAGGTCGGTCCCTCGGCCTGTCAATGTTTTGATCTCGCAATCGTGTTGTCCCTTGACACGGTTGCCGATCGGCGTCGACAGGTTCATGATTCCTGCGGAGCCTGGCATCGACTCCCCGACGGGCGTTACGCGCATGAATGACCTGAAAAAGAGTTCTGGAGAGCATCATCCCGAGCAGCCGCGGGGTGGACAGGGAGAACAGCTCCTTCTCGTTCGGCCCGTGGTCCACGTTCGCGCGTCCATGTTCGACGAGCCGGCGCCGCTTCCTCAGCGATCAGGCTCTGGCGAGCGCGTCCGCATGCTCGACGTCATTCGAGCGATCGGCCCATACCTGGTCACGGTCGTCGCGATCGGCGTGCCGTTCATGGCTATTGCCGGCGGCGACTGGTGGTGGGTCGTCGGAGGCCTGACCCTGGTCGCGATTGCCCTCCACGAGCTGGCCCGGCGGGTCAGCTTCACATTCGCCGAGGGATTCCTTGCGTTCCGCAACGGTGACGAGTGGCCACGTGGCGTGCAGGAGGAGTACGACGTCCGCTACTCGTGGCCGACGTCCGGAAGCGTCTCGACCCGAAGCGTGGTGTCCCGCTCGTAGCCACTACTCGCGGCCCTCCCTGAGCTGGAACGTCGCGATCTCCCACGGGGCGAGCTCCAGGCGAAGCAGGCCGGGTGCCGCGAGGGGCAGCTCCTCGCCCGGTCTCCCGAGCAGATCGACCCTGCGGGCGACCGCAAATCCGCCACGGATCACGGCTTCGACCCGCTGGCTGCCCTGGAGAACGACTCGCGCCTCGAGCCAGTCCCCGCGACGCCTGAGGGCGCTGAGGACGACGCCGTCGCCTGACACCTCGAGCCCCGGGGCCGGCTCACCGCCCTCGATGCCCTCGCCGACGGCTTCGGTCCCGCTCCCGGCTCCGATCCTGCTCCCGCGGGTCACGAGGAACGGGTGCTGATAGCGCTCCTGCAGGGCAGGGGCACCGGCACGCTCCCATTGACCGGCGTGCGGCGCGAGCGCAAAGGCAAACGTCCGCTCGCCGCGGAGCTGGGCGTTCGGCACCGGGATCTGGGGACCGGCGGGATCCTCGCGGTAAGCGTTCGTATTACGGCTGATCAGCCCGAATGAGCGGAGGACCGTCAGGGCGAGCTCCGTCCCGGCGACGACCTCGTATTCGGTGACCTGGTCGAGCAGGACGGTCAGCCCGTCGACGCCGACGAAGCCGTGCGCTGGAAAGGTCGGCAGCGGGACCTCGCCGTGGCCACCCTCCATCTCGAGACCGCGCTCGACCACCGCGAACTGGCCCTCCGCGGCGGAGCCGGCGACCGGCCTCGGCAGCGGGATGTGCCAGCGAACGCGATGGTCCCGCGAGGCGTTATCGAAGGCGAGCCGGACGCGAACAAAGGGCTCGCCTGCGCGCAGCTCGAGCTCGGTCGTCACCTCCGTCTGGGCCAACCGATCGGACCGCGTGGCGTTGTCGTCCGACAGGCCGGTGGGCCAGTCGTAGGTCCGGACGATCCGGAGGCGCCCGAGGAGCGGGCCATCGGCCACGGCTGCCGCTGAGACCGAGGACGGCCGCTCGACGATGCCATCGCTGGTGGGTGGCGCGTAGTTGTAGCTGTCGCCGGCATCGCCACCGTCGACGATCCGACCGACGCCGCTGAGCTCGACGCCACCGCCTGCGAGGCTGAACGTTCCGTCGTTGCCGACCTCGACCGCCACCAGCCCGTTCGAGAGGGACCGCTTGCCGGCGACCACCGGATGGTCGATTGGTTCGGGCCGAATGCCGCGGCCCCGAGGCACGAGATCGTCGACGACGCCTTCGGCGCCCACCTCGAGGATCTGGAACCCGGTCCAGCCGAGTCCGGCGACGGGGATCCGGACGACGAGACGTCGCCGGTCGGGGGTCCGCAGGATCACCGACCACGTCGCGTCCGCTTCGGCCGTCGTCGCCGTCTCGATCCGCTCGAGCAGCTCGTCTACGTCGAGCTCGACGGGATCCGGGATGTCGTCGACGAGGATCGTCAGGCGCGGCGTCGCATCCGCAGAGCCCGCCTCGATCAAAACGCCGTTCATAAGTCGCCCGAAGAGCTCGCGCCCGTGCCGGCGCCGATCGAGGAGCTCCGCGATCTCGCGCCCGAGGAGGTGGACTTCACCAATGACCGGATCCGGCGGGGCCAGCTCCTGGGTCGGAAGGAGACGGTTCCCGGCCCGCACGCCGACGGCGCCCCACGCCGCCGGGATGGCGACGTCGAGTTCGACGACATCCTCGCGCGCGACCGGCGACGGGTTGACGGCCGCCCATGCCGATGCGGGCACCCGATCG
>Ga0209488_10002159_pt1 | contig 16395 bp, 15 predicted proteins | sample Rivendell_Oct201_8_FD_188349 | JGI IMG/M metagenome (GOLD analysis project Ga0209488, IMG submission 188349) | Vadose zone soil microbial communities from the Eel River Critical Zone Observatory, Northern California, USA -... | ecosystem: Environmental > Terrestrial > Soil > Vadose zone >... | reverse complement strand
GGTATTTGGGACTTGGGCTCCGTCAGGGTGTTCGTCGGCGATGCTTGTATCTTCTTCACTCGACTCCTCGTCTCCGCTATTCAGAGAACTGGAGGTGTTGTTTTCAGGTGGACTAACGTCGATGTCATCTCCTATCGTACTTCTCGCCTTTGTCGCGCCATCGTCCACGAAGAAAAGCTTAAAGGGGCGTGAGGCAACATTCCGGGATGGGATGAACCAAATTATATAGCTCACATCAGAATCAAGCATCCCCTCTAGCTCTGCCGCCGTTACGTCGGCGCCGTCGTTCTCATCTTCCACAACCTCGCTAGCTGTGACTTTGGTCCCTCGTCCGGACACAAAAGGCTTGCCAAACAATAGACTCTCTAGCCTGCGCTCTTCGTCGTCTTTGTCGGCATCATCGTCCAATAGCACTGCTGCACCTAACGGCACAACAGGTTGGGGTGGGGGCTTGTCCTTGCGCTGACGTTTCCGGGCATGTTTGCCCATCGTTTGTTGCTCAGCGTGCACTTGTTATGAGGAACTTGTCGATAACACCATTTTTTCATACCGGCCCGTCGCTTTCCGTCATCAAAGTGCCGGACCGGCTTTGGGTCCTTTCCACCTCACCTTGACGTTGGTTGCAGTTCATGGTCGTGTGCATAAACCAAGCGACGCTCTCAGCCCTCTTGATCTCCAAAGGGATACAGATACGTAGCGCAAGTCACCCGGCTCGTTGGGGGATCGCAGCCTTACGTGCAGCGCCCGGGTCGGAGCCTGTCAACGACTTGTCAAGCGTTGGTAACTGAATGCCGGTTCCATTCTCCACATGTCCGTGCACGGGTTATAGGACAATCATGTGCAAGATCACTCGTACCTATTCCCGTATGGTTTTATGTGGTCTGGGACTGCAATCCCGGGTAAGCTCTTATTGCTTTGTGTTTACACAACCATGTCTAATCATCATCATCATCATCATCATCATCACCATATCTTATGGGGAACGAAAATAAAAAGCGCACAGGACTGCAGGGTGATGTCAACTTTGATTTACCTAGCGTATCATACGCATCTGACAACCTATTTGCATTGTATATCTTGGTGACCTCGGTGAACAGGTCGCTTACCGCTACGTACCGTCGACACTATGGACCGTACGACCCTTACTTTTTATGTTATGGTGCCACTCCGGTTTCCGTGCACCTTTACCGGGGAGATTGATATGACGTTCTGCGTCAACTGCCTTTCCCTTTTGCTTCCAAAACCTGAAGACACTCGGAATCAACTATCGTGGTGATACATTAGCCCATGGGGCCCAAGCCATCCTTGATCGTGATGGCTGATAACGAAACATTGTTTGAAATACTTGCCAACCCTTACGTTCAAATATCTTGCACGGAACGAACGTTTGAATTTCGTGTTGGCGGTGTTATCTGACTTCCCCTTGCACATCAAGAAACCCAGGAGTTCCCGAATGATTGCGTCCGGCTGTTTTGCGACAGAACTTCCCCCGAGTGCAGTGGGGCCATCTAGATTCAAGCCAACCTATCTATTCTGTGCCTCCTCCGTGCTTGTACTAGGCCCGGCATACGTCCCTCGGACGCAAATGAGTAATGCTATCTGATATCTCATCCTGGTCACTCAATCGGTGTAACTTTTACCAAACCCACGGCCTCAACTCACCTCACAGAAGCAGTTTGAATTGGGAATAGGGAACCACTTTGGGACCCGCATTTCAACCCTTCTGGCTCAACTGTATATCCACCAGCCGCTGACGAATGTATGGATGGTAAGCTAGACAGTAGTCCAACAGAATATTTCCTACAATGGCCGCAAGAAGAGCAACGTTAGGGTGCCTGCTTGACGTATTAATGTCTGGCCCGAGACCCGATCGCGAAAACCCCTTAAATGTAATGTTCACCCCGTCTCTTCCGTCCGTAATCCCCATCGTCCGACATTCGCATGTTTGACCAGCAGGGGCTTCGAGTTCATGCTCCCTGAACAGTTTCAGAAAGGTGACGCTACGCGTGCTACGTCTTGGCGACAACTTCGTGGCGGATAAAACAGTCTTAGGATTGGAAACGAAGCAGGAAGCGAGGAGTGATAGAAAAGAGAAATGAGTTTCCCATCAAACGGTAAGTTATTGAAATTTAGTGGGGGCAGCAACACAGAAAAGAATCCGCGACTCGAGGTACCGCCTCCGAAAGCGAATTTCGATAGATACACCTCAGCAAAATTTGTTGACTTCCATATTGTTTTTGTATCCTCTAGGTTCTGAGTCCCTGCCCTCCTTTTTTGCCGTCTTTTGCGGCTAGTACGTATTTGGGTGCGTTCGCTTGAGCAGACGCTACGTTATGGTTATGAACATGCATTTCGATGCAACCCTGGTCTGCCCATTCAGTTGTGGCTTCCCCGCGGAGCCGTGTCGAATCCGGCACAGCAACATGTGTCCGGACCTCGTAACGCCGCTTTTCGTTCAAATGTAAAGCCGGAGATTTTTGGCGTAAATTTGAAATCTGTTCCAGGCTCCTTCGCTCTTGAATTGTCCATGGGGACGCGACCTCGACGGAAAGAAACTGTTGCAGCCCCTGAGAAAAACAGTTATCGTACTGCCACTAATCGGCGGCGGCGGGGATAACTCGCATGTTGCTCGGTAAGTTCACCAAAGACGGTGTTTTTTTTTTTTGATGAGACAGAGAACTAATACTGCGTCACCTTACCTCACAATGCGTAAGGGACGGTTGAAACGAATATCGTCTGTGTTGTCGGCAGCGTTAGGGCGAAAATGAGATGAGCGCAATTGGACCAACCTCAATTCATCAAGGAAGAGTAAGCGAGGCAGTCGGGAAGACGAGCCAGGCAAGTGTCTGGCCGATGAAGCAGCAACTGAAGCCGAGACGGACTTGGATGGATGGCGGTGAACGATAACGCAATCGTGAGTTGGCGAGCTGCGTTTCGGGGACTCGGGATGTCCGTTCTGTTACTGGTACCGAGATATCGTCTCCATGATTTACCACCCCTTGTTAGCCGTTTGTACAAGAAAAGAGCCCGTGCATCAGTTCTCATGAAGCTGAGTCGTCCCAGTTGTCAAAGAGCGGTAGCAGAAAAAATGGAAACGTCGATTACCACACCACGGCACCACAACTTGAATGACAGAACCAGGGAGCTCAGGACGCTGGCGAGCGAGTTTGCCGAATACGGCGCAACAAGGCCGATACATTCACATATTTGATGCGAACGCATAACCAAACGGGAGACGGGAGACAAACCTGCGACCCACGGTGTGAGGTGACAACTGCTGTAACGGGGGTAGCTTGACAAGCCAACCGTAGCCCTGATTTTTCCCGCCTATGGTTTAAACAGGATCAGGAACAGCGCTAACAGCGCATCCCTTCACCTTGTCATGAACAAGTGAGTGACGGGGACCTCTATTTGTGAATATAACATAACGCACGTCGTTGTGACGGAGCCAGCGCAGCGTTTTCACCCACCTCCGGTGGTTCAGTTTTGTACGTCCAAAAGGAGCTGATTCCCCTTGGCACAATCTTCAATTTCACCCTCAGATTCATTGGCGGCTGGTGGCATTGTTTCCTGGACTGACGAGATAGCATTTCTCTTTCCGGGACGTTGTCCAACTTGGGGAGATTCGGAGATGATGTTGGCCATCACCCACTTTTGGGTACGCCCCTTGTCCCTCCATCCAGGGAACGCAGCCGAATTGGATCCATTTGTGAATGTGAATGAATGTCTTGTATTCGAGGCACAACATCACCCTCCCCTGGTCTCTTCAAATAATATCCGGGTGCAGAACTATACGTGCCAACCAGGGCAATACTGGCAGTTACGCAACCCGTTTTTCCATACTAACTGTATAGGTTTGCCAGTTGAGTGCCCTACATCAACGTAACCCAAGCTCTCGTGATAGTCGGAGGGGACGCCTTTCGTTGTTACGACGGTCCCCCGTTCTACGTACCCTGATGGCACTGGCACCCAACTTGTTGGTTCGGACCTCCCACATTACACTTAACTCGGTTTCATTTCAGTATCAGGTCCCCTCATATGCAGTTAGAGCGTTCATCCTTGGTCAATTCGAGTTTGACGCCCTTGCAACCTTCCGGCCCAACAGCCCTAACAAATACACCGATCTCCAAGCAGACGGTGATCCTCAGGTCGTTCACAGGTGATATGTGGTAATCATTGCCTTTCGCTTTCCAGTCCAATTCCGCGATCTTGTCTCCTAGATTTTATCTTCGTCCCACACGATGTCAGGGTGTGAGTTCTCCGATGCGTCATTTTTGGTTTTTGCACTTTGATTTCTCCGGATGTCGACAACTGGAGTCGTGGCACTGGTGACGTGAACCTTTAGCGCTCACTCCCCGTCGTCCCGTGGACATGCTTGCGGACGCATTACTGGCACTCTGTTTTGTCTGTCATGGCAGGCACTGTACGACCCACTCGGAGAGTTTACAACTGCCGTACTAAGCAACCTATGTGTCGCGATATCTGGTGGGTCTGGCAGCATATGACACCAGCCGTCCGGTTGTGGTGGTAAGCACTCAAAGTGCCATGGGAAAATGAAACATTGTCAGTGATCCATGACGTGACGTGACAGATATTTGGCACACCTTCACGACAGTGGACTCGATCAAAAATGACTCGTTACCAATATGGGAGCCCCTTAAGTCGCTCGATGCAGAACTGAGCCCATTTCACGACTCGTTAGGAGCCCGTCGCGTCGCGAGGTTGAAGATGTTTAGGTACCGGTGATATATCGAAGGCGTTTACACCTGGATCGGCCATGCAAGGTAGGTAGATGGTTTACTGCCAGACTGATATGATACGTTGGGACGTCCATTTGCGATACATGTTTCGATGCTTCCTAGGCGCACATCGCATCATGGTGGGTATGAGCTGTTTCACGGCTGGGTTTCCCGAAGCCCTGTGGCTGAGGCCGCCGGAGCATTTTCATCGTCACCACAAAACACAAAACGAATTGCCGGGCCGCGGAAGTGATGACGCTTCAGTCCGATATCATGTCAGCCTTTTGCGCTGCTGATTGATTGGAAGGCACAGCATGACAATCCGTGAGTCAAAGTCACGCAGTCTGAGAGAGACATCCATCTTGCGGAATCTTTGAAATGATCCCACGAGTTGGGGCCTGTCTCACATCAGACACATCAATGTGTTATCTTGTCTCTGGGCAGCGCGTACAGCATCCGTCAGCATGAGTGAATCCACCACACCGAACCCAGCCCCCTACGTCGAGTCCGGAGGAGGACTATTCCGGTAGTCTCATCACCTCTGTGAGTGGGGTGCGGTCGTCGGTATTTTTCGAAGTAACACCCGAATACTGATCACCTCGTGCGGGCCTTAAAAATCCACGGCCAAGTATTCTAGACCTTGACCTTTATTCAGACCAGACATGACCAGGCGAGCCTTATCCTCATTTGGAATCTATTGAGGCCGCGTTAACGTCTCCCTATTAGTGGACACAAAGAATGAGCCCTCTTGAGTTCATAGCTTATATTTTTCTGCGGTCAGTGAATCAGCTGAGGCTCAACGATCAGCTCGACCTCATCTTGAGTGAGAGCACCATCAACAGCCAGCATGCGTTTGTGGAATCTTTGCGCCTAACGACGAGTGGGAATACCATCTGGATCTGATGAAGGGCGCATCGGGAGTTGCCGCCGGACGATGAAATAGATACCGCGATAATGGGCGTTATCAGGCTTTTCCGCTTCAACTGCGCCGAGAGAACTGTATTAATTATATTTATGGGAAGTTGAACCCGTACCTGTGTCCTGGTGAAACGGATTGGATCAGTAAGCGCGGCCACGCCGGAGTGCCGCGTGCGTTTGGGGAGGGTAGAACACTGGCAGAGTGAGACGCAATATGAGGACGGAGTGATGAGCCATGCCATGCACTCTCTTGACCCGGGAACCCGGACATTGTGGCGGCATCAGGGGGGAGGAATAATAATAATAAAAAAGAAAAAAGTGTTTGTGCCCAATCGAGGTCGCATACGAGTGTAAAAAGAATTCGGTGCTGGTAACCCTGCCAAAACGGCAAAAACGGGGTGATGGGCCAAGTCAACCCAAGAATTTTCCCTCCGATTGTCATCCACTAGCCACCGATCTTTCCATCTTTCTTCGTTACTCCTTTCTTTTCCTTGTCTTTAACTCTCATATTCGTGTGTCTTAGCTTTCTTTCAATTGCACTCTGCCATTGGTACTATATCCCCCACATTCTGGAATCGCCGTTCCAGCGTTCCAGGTGCGTACCCCCCAATCTCTTTTCCGTACCGTTCGGGGCTCATCATCTTCGCTTTATAGCCTCTCACTTTACCCATCCACATCTCACTATCCGTATATAGCGGCCATATCTGAGTCGGTTGTTCAAATCGTCGACGTTCAGAAGGATGGGAAATTGCATGTCAGTGGGAGCCGTCGAGGTGTCTGATGAGGATAAGCGTCGGCATAGAGAGGCTGAGAAGTCTCTGAAGGAGGTGCGCGTTCAATGCCAACACTTCTAAGCGCATATATGCGTGTCTTCCCAGTCCGGTCCATGGTATTCTAACGACTTCGTATTATCAGGCGAGGCAAAAAATGGCTTCACAGGTGAAGGTGCGCAGATATGGTTCCGAACTCTAATATGCTTGCCGAACCGCATCACAAGGTATTACTACTGGGATCAGGAGATTCCGGAAAGTCGACCATTCTCAAGGTGCGTAACTATGCTTATGTATGATCAAGCGTCCATGACTGATGTCCTTCAGCAAATGCGCCTTATCCACCACGTACCATTCTCACCGCAAGAGGTCGAATTCTTCAGGCAGATCATTTGGAACAACCTTACGCATGGGGTCAAATATATTCTAGACTCGATGGAAGATATGGAATTAAAGGTTTCGTCCGAAAATAGCGATCATGTTGAGCTGGTCGAGAATGCCAATGATATCCGCGATGGCGAGGCCTATCCCCAACACTTCTTCGAGCCTCTCAAGGCACTCTGGAATGATAAGGGTATCCAACAGGCTTGGGGGCGTGGGAACGAGGCTGCACTACCGGAGAAGTACACTTCCTTTTATTCATGCTTTCTGCAGCTCCAATAGCTTAACGGCGTCTATTTAAGTCTTGGGTATTTCTTCTCTCACCTAGATCGACTATTCCTGCCGGACTACGTTCCCACCGAGCAAGACATCGTGCACTGCCGTGCACGGACGATCGGTATCACGGAGACAGTTTTCCATCTCCGGGACCACGAGATGTATATGGTAGATGTCGGCGGCCAAAAGAGTGAGCGGCGGAAGTGGATCCACTGTTTTCAAGACGTCACAAGTATACTCTTTTTGGTAAGCCTAAGTGGCTACGACCAATGCCTCGTCGAAGATAGGGATGCGGTGCGTGCCATCCTAGATTGACTGAATGACACTTATTATCATGCCACAGAATCAAATGCAAGATGCCATGACAATCTGGGATTCAATATGTCACTCCCAATGGTTCAAGTCAACGTCGATTGTGGGTCACCGTAGAATCTGACGAGTTGCTCTCGCTGAAGAATTGTCAAGATCCTTTTCTTGAACAAGGATGACCTCTTCCAAGCGAAAATTCAGCACTCGGACATAAAGACCTTCTTCCCGGTATCCTCTTAATATTCGCGTCTTTGTCACTACTGAAACTCATTGGGACAGGATTTCGATGGAGGACGAGGGGACGCAAGTTCTGGCAGAGAATACTTTAAGAAACGCTTTGCAAGGCTCGCACAGAAAGCTGGTCGTTCAAAAGAACGTGAAATTTACATCCAGTCCGTCGTACGCCTTGGTTGTGACCGTCAGTGCTGATACTTTGTCAGCACTACAACTGCGACAGATACACTGTTGTTGCGCGTAGTTATGGCAGCTGTTGAAGGTAAGATCCATTACACCTCATAATTATCTCGTTGGATCATTGACTTGCTTGTTTATAGAGTGAGTTTCTTTCCTTTCGTCTTTTCCCTTGTTTTCCAGTCATTTGGCGCGAGTCCCATCACCCCATGTGTATCTTACATCCTCTCTGCGCTCCAGCATCGTCCTCCGACAAAACCTTGAAGTCGCTGCTCTCATCTAATCTTGCATTATTTCCCGGGTCGTCTCGTATCTACTCACGAGACAGTTTCTCCCCTTCCTTTTTGTGACGCCATCTTTCAGACTATATCTCTCCCATCATTGAACTTGGCTGCAATATCTGTAATCTGTCTGGATCTCTTTTTGCAATTCTCTTCCTTGGCCCCCTTCCCCTTTTTTTATTTTACTGTGCTGCCGTCTGTCCATTTTTCTGATCTAAGCAATGTCTAATTCCCTCTCCCGCGCGCGAAACATCAAAACGCTATTTCAATTATGATACTCAGCTCTATCATAAGCAAAAATGTGAGTCCCGCCCTACGGGACCACCTGATTTTTCTGCGCTCGATCAGCGCTGACGTAGATTTTAACCAGATTCGCGAAATCATGCTATGACAAGTCCTGTTTTACCCCAAGCCGAAGCCGATTTGCTCCACACCCAATCATGACCCCTCATCTCGTCACAACACAATGCCTTGACGATCTCCCTTCTTCCAGCGCTTGTATCACATGCACTATTATTCCATCCATCAAGCTGTCTTGACTTTCTCAGCCCCTTTGTTTCGTCATAATGTTTCCAATTACTACTACGCTGCTCAGACCCATACGCAGGTTCTGTATTAATTCGGTCCGTCAGCATTTGATTTCTTACATGTTTATGTTATACTCCTCTTTTTATCTGTAATCAGATGACGTCCCTCCAGTTCTTGTCCTTACCTGGCATACCGTATATGACCCTGACCTGTCTGATCGAATAGCATGCAAATGCGGGTGGACCCAAGTATACACGGTCGCAACTGGAGACGGCCCGGGCCCGTAAGCAAAGTGCACCCGCCGCGGTGTTACCTGAAAATGGCGGGACCCTATCAATACGTACGTAATCACGTGTCAAATTGACTTATGACTTGACTGGCGAGACTCGGAGCTGACATCTAAACTTAACCTTCACGGTCTCGCCTCCCCTATCTGGGCAACTAACTGATAACGTTGTGTTGTTGCGATGCGCGGGGGTTGAGGGTGTAAGGAGAGGCGGGGTTGCTGTTAGATGCTAGTGGATGGCCGCTCGACAATGAAACATACAATGGAGACGAAGGCGACGGCGTCGCCGCTGGTTACACTTTGTCGCGCCCTGCCCGGCGGGGATAGGGGGTGAGCGTGAGCCGAGGGCCCTTGTCGTCGCCTCGGTTCGTGGCCATCATGACCGTGAATGCAAACCCTTGTACTGTAAACTTGGAAGCGTCCGCAGGCAATTGAAGAGGTGAATGTGAAAGGGGAGACAGGAGGAGGTAAGAGCGAAGCGAGGGAGGTAAGGTAAGGTAAAAGAGAGGGTTAAAAATAAATAAATTTCAGAACAGAAAACGACATTGTCATCTTCCCTCGTTCGCGTCCAGGGCAAAACCACCGCAGAACTTTCTATCTTTACATACACGCGTATGCAGTGGCGTCGGCGCAGGAACGGATAAAGGGGGGGGGGTGGAGTGAAGGGGAGATTCGCTCTAAGCCCTCCAAGGGGCACTCGCTAAACTAAACTAAATCGCGCCTTGCGGCGCGGGTCCACGGGCGTCGCGTAAGTTGCATCGTAACTGTAACTATAGCTGTGCGGTGGCACTTCGCCAGTGCGGGAACATATGATGTGAAGAGAGCAAGCCCAATAACCATCATCTCCATCATTAATGAATAGGCGTAGCATATACAAAATTTCCGCACCATGGCCGGGCAATAGGGTTTTCGCTCCTCCACGTGAACGCGGGACTTTGAAATTTCGAGCAAAGTTTGCGGTTAGCCGATATCTTTCCAGAACGTGGACCTTGTGATCTCAATGATCTTAACATTTACACCCGTGATTACGCACTGTGTCAATGATGGCAAAAAAAAAGGGAAGGTGGAAGGTGATATCAAGAATAGCGGCGTTCAAGTGAGACTAGACTGTAATTCTAGCGGTAGATTTGAGCTTAAAAAAATTTGCGTAATGGTATTTACTGTAGCTGTATGATACATGAGAATGAGACGTAGTGTATGATTCCTTTCTTGTTCTCGTTCGTGATTGTCCTGCTGCCGCGCCTTTGACGATGAAAGCTAGAAAGGAGTGAGGAGGGCAAAATGAGATATCTCTCACAACAATGGGCAGAGCACCACAGCGCTGATGAACTAAAGCGCCCATATTTTCACTGTGGCGTCGCGCCCGCCTGAAAGTAGGTAACGATCCATATATCGCAGCTTCTCGACAGGGCGCATGTGTCCATTTATTGACAGCGTGGAATGTTGCATAGATGTGCGGTTGTAAATCTGCTCTGCCACGTCAACCACTGACACGTCGATCTCTGGCTCATCAGAAACTCACCTTGACACCATTCTCCCCTGCGGCCGAAATCACCTTGCGACTGTCAAATTGCAGCGCCGTCACCCCGTGGTCGTATTTAATCGTCTCTGAGATGCCTCCAGTGCGGAGATCCCATATCTGTTTTTGTATTGATGAACATCAAGACGATATGAATGAAAGGCAATTACGGTCAGACGCCCACCAAGATGGAAAAAAAATCTGTTCGGTCACATACCCGTACAGTCTTGTCCAAGCTCCCACTGACCACATGAATCTCGTCAAATTGGAGACAAGTCACGGGACCCGTATGACCGACAAGTGTCCGATGTGCTTGACCTGTGCGCATGTCCCACATCCGCACCGCGCCGTCCCCGCTCCCACTCACGAGCGCGTACTCCCATGACTGCACCGCGCCGATAAAGTCTTGGTAGAGCTCCCAGCTCCCATCCGCGTACGGCGGCGTCGGCACCGCAAATGCGCCCGCGACGGGAAATCCGGCCAGGTGCCCTGCGGGCACGGTGGAGGACGGATGTGAGATCGCCCAAAGGATGTCCATCGTCATCACGCATTGCCCGGTCGCAAGGTCCCATTGGCGTAGCGTCTTGTCGGACGCGCCGGTCACCTGACATGGAGTGAGTGGTTCGCCCACATTTAGAAGGTATCAAGACATACGAGCGTCTCGTTCTCGAAATACAACGCGGTCACGGCTTTGCTGTGCCCTTCCAGAACGCGCACACACGGCCCAGGCGCGTCTTCCTTCGGAGCCCGATTTGAGCCTGTACCTCTTGACCCGACTTGCTGTCGTTCCACAACTACGTTGTCCCCGGTGCCAGTGCCGGTGAAGTCACCATCTTCCTCTGCCTCTTCGAGCACATCGCTGAGGTCCCACTCGGACGTCTCTGCGTCGCCGTCCACCCGGCGCAGGTCCCATAGGCGTACGGCGCCGTCAGTCGCGCCAGTCGCGCACAAATGTGCCTCTACTTGTAATGCTTTGATTGTGCCTGCGTGCCCGCGCAGGCGGCCAATTTCCTCGCCAGAGAGAAGATCCCAAACGCGTGGGTGAGCGTCGTCGTACGATGCTGTGACGAGAGTGCCATAGGGCTCAGAAAAGTCCAGCGACGATATTGGTGTCGAGCCACATTCGAGGGTCTGCGTTGCTGATCAGTGCATGTAGAGCAAGGATAATAAAATGTGACACACCATGAAAGCGACCCCTGGTGGTAATTCGTCGTGTTCTGAGGGTAAAAATGCTGGTCCTGCATACGGCGTTGAACAACTGTTGAGGAATATCTAAAGATGACACCACCTTTCCTTCTCCGTGAACTGGCTATAAATGAAGCGTGCACAGAACCAGACCGGCTCCCTTGTGAAGCTTCTAGTTCCAACCTCTCCTGGACCATCAACACTGCGATACCTTGGTCCGTATCAGACGTCAGCACCGGACTGGATCACTTACGTTCGTCATCAAGTTCAAGCTCGTCCTCCTGTAACTTGAGTAGATCTTCATCTAATTTAGTTCGAATTCCATCGAGTGCCTCAATCTTAGCCGTAATCTCAGCGATATCACAGTGTAAGAGACTCTGTATTCCGTGTTGGCAACCACACAATTGCATAGGAACGGAGAGAAAGAACGCACCCTTCGAACGTGAAGATTCTCCTTGTCTCTAGCAATCTCGCGCGTCTGACGTTCCAGTTCTTCGCGCCCAAACACCTTGTTCGCGCTCAGGCTTTCCCGCCCTCTCTTCTTCCGGCCGCGGCGGCCGCGTTGTTCTCGTGCCACGACAACAACGTCCTCCTCGCTCTCCACCTCCTCCGCCATGAGCCCGCGCGCGCCAAGCGACAGACGCTTGAGGCCAAGCCGGGGCGCGTCGATGTTGCGCGTCGCGCGGCGGCGCACGCGCGCGCTGTCCGCGCCCGGCACCGTCGCCTCAAAGCCGCGCAGCAAGCTCGGCCTGCCGAGTTCCTCGTCATCCGGTAGCGCGTCGGGCAGCACAGCAGCGAGGAGCTCGGATGCCGTCTCTACGACGTCGAGCTCGCGCGAGGTCACGCGCCGCGCGCCGAGGCCCAGACGGTGCGGCGTGCGGCCTATGGTGGCAAAATTGAGTGCGGGGCGCGTGGAGGACGTGCCGATGGCGCGCGGGCGTGCGGAGACCGTCTGCGCATGAGCCATCATCTTGGGAGTCATTATGACCGGGGCGACTGGCCAGCGGGGATTGCGCGGTTGGTTAGGGAGTGGGATAGGGTAAGGGTAGGGTAGGGTAAGAGCGTACGGTCTGCTAGGATCTTGTGCGAGTCTCGCTTGCGGTGGTGAAATGGCGCGAAGAGGCGGCGCGAGACGGTGTCCAGACGACTCGTGGACGCGTCGCCTGGTTGCGGCGATGACGACAGGGACTCTGTCTCTGGCACAATGCCCATGGGAGATTTTCTTGAACTACTCCCAGAAGACGAAGCAGGCATGAGCAGAGAACTATGGTGGATTGGAAACACGAGAGTCGTCGACTGAGTCAAAGTCGACTTTGTTAGGGCGAACACACTCGGCCCGCCAGGACCGGCCGAACCAGGCTCGCCACTTGCCACAACCTTGCCCGACCTGGGTTCAAACGGGGTTCAGGGCGAGTGTGAATGCAGTGCGACTAAATTATGCAAACTATCGTACAAATACACTACTATAGATGTCCCTACTCCTCTCGTGACCAACCAAAATCGAGTATAAGTGAAAAACCATACGGCCGAAAGTCATATTTTCTCCGCAATAGTGGAAGGTCCATACTTGGTACAACTGGAGGTCCATTGAGTGAAGGCGGGACGGGAGGAATCTGAGGTGCGGAATTCTCCTCGGCGGGTGCTTCAGTAGATGAAGGCTTTGGGGATGTCAATTGCGATTCTACAACGGCCTCCCTGTCATTAGTCGCCGGTGGACTGCTATTAAGGTCATCCAGCGAACTTGGTTCGCTTACACCTGATAACAGCTGTTCAGCGCATGCAGCATCGCGCTCAATCTCTTCCTTGAGTTGCTCGACGCTTGCGCGTTCCCAACGCGCAATGTCAAACGGCTCGAATAGACGTGAAGAGGATACATCGCACCAGCACCGGTCAGCGAGACGTATGACCGCCGGCAGTGGTGTAGCAATTGACGATGAGAGAGCGGCTGTGATAACCGTTGCGAAACTTGCGTTGGTGGCCCAAGAACTGGACACGGATGACGTGAGCGGGATGGGTTGCCAGTAGCAGGAAGATAAGAAGAGGGCTGTGAGGAGTATGATACAGTAAAAACTGCAAGAGATCAGAGGACTTGGAATCGCTGAACAGAGCTGGACGTACCAGGGTCTTGCATGAATAATCATAGAAATAAGGAAGATAATGAGGAAATATGGGGGCGATGATGGTAAAGGGAGGATCAGAAGGGGAATAAACCAACGTGTGCACCTAATGAATAATTATATTCTGTAGAGACGGAAACTGAAGAAGAAACTTACCACATCCTCCTCGTCAGTGTAGTGAGGAGAGAGGATGAATAATTAATAATAATTAAATATGGACTCGGCATGTCCCGAAAACTTGAGATAGGGACACGCAACCTCAACTATTCCTCCACTCTCTCAACAACACAAAAATGTCAAAGCATCCCGAGATCCTTTGGGCTCAGCGGAGCTCAGATTCAGATAAAGAGAAGGTTGGTACATCTTTCACAAGTTACCTGTAGGACATCCGTTCACCCCAATCCCCTCGCACGTCGTAGAACATTCTATTCGTGACAGTCAACCTTCCGGATATCATCGTACCATCCCTCCAATACGAACTCACACCCACAGGAGTTTCCTTCAAGGCACAAGCAGGGTATGACCGTGCCTTCCATTCAGATCTCATCCCACTCATATCTTCCTCATCACTGTTAGACACGGAACACCATCCGATTACGAGTTCAAGATTGACTTTTATAAGGAGGTTGTACCCGAGGTACTTCGACATTGTCTATCTTTGTAGCATCTGGCGTTTATTTCCGTTTCTTGTAGGAATCCGCTAAGCGTCTTACTTCACGCGCCCTCGTCCTCAATCTGCGTAAAAAGGATCTCGAACAGGAATACTGGCCCCGCATCACGAAGGAGAAGATTAAAAGCCAGTACATCAAAACAGATTTCTCAAAGTGGGTTGATGAGGACGAACAAGAAGGGAAAGGAGGGCCAGCCCTCGACGAGGACCCGGATATGAGCGGATTCGGTGGTCCTGGTGGTCTTGGCGGAGGCATGGACTTTAATAGCGTGCGTGAATCGTTGCCCCCTTCCTTCTCCCTTGAATTTGACATTTACTCGAATGACAGATGATGTCAGGGCTTGGTGATCTCGGCGAGGCACCCAAACCGGCTCCAGAGTCCGACTCGGAGGAGGAGGAGGATGAGGGTCCACCTCCGCTCGAGTAGTGCAAAAGAAACCCGGTGATCAACGATGGACCAACATCGTCTTTATTTGTTCCGTTGATCAAGTTAGAAACCGAGAAAATTAAGCTGTATATTACTCTGCCTCGAGCTTTCAGCCGCCAGCCATGCATTCTCTTGGTTGTCAGGTTTGCCCACATCTCTTCAATTGCTTCAGGTCTAGAAATAGCTACATGGTTTATCTTCTGAGGTTGTCCTCTCCGCCGGAATTCCTCTATCCGCTCGTATGCGTTGTGTCAATTGCGGGTTGACACAACATTCGAACGGGTACACCTCTCGTCATACCGAGTCGTTGATCTCGACCACAACTTTGCCATCGTCCCATCTTGCAGATACCCTAATGGACATTCTGTCAGCGTGGGCCAAAGAAAAATTGCAGCACCATCTGATCTCGTACTTGGTGAGGTCGTCTACGATAAAGTCCGGGGTTGTGCCCGATGCGATGATCTGGTCACGCGTGTGCGAGGTACACACGGCGAGCGTGCGCGCGCCAGCTGCATGTCCCGCACGCAGCCCCGACGGCGCGTCTTCCACTACGAGACCTGCCGTGTGGAGAGAGTGGCTCAGCCGGGCATCATTTTACAACACTGTTCTCCTTGGCACCCCTCTTTGCCACACAGCACGTACAATTCTTTGGGTCTGCCTCGACGCGCTCAGCCCCAGCGAGGTACGGATCTGGCTGCGGCTTGCCGCGCTCGACGTCGTTGGAAGTCACGTAACCCGCGGCGGGCAACGGTATGCGTGCCCGCGAGAGTGCTTGTGGGGTGTAGACCTTCGTGGCTGGATTGTGTTTGAAAGTAAAAAAAAAGTTGAAATGTTGGCAAATGCCAGTGTACGGTTCAAAGAGGGGGGTGGGGGAGACGTGCCGGAAGTCACGATGGTCCATCCGCGCGCGGACGGCGAGCTTCCCGCGTCGATCTGCTCGAGCAGCGCTTTCGCGCCTGGGAGCGCGATCGGTCCGCCTTCGATGACGGCCTCCTCGAAGCGCACGATAGCGTCCTGTGTTTCCATCCCACCGCGCGCGAACAAAAACCACGACCCTACGATAAGGAAGGGGTACGGAGAGGAAGAGAGAAAAGGATGCACCGCGATCTGCTCGGGGGTTTCTAACTTGCACAACTCTCCGAGCGTCTCGGTCAGCCGCCGCCCGTGTCCGCTGTGTGCAGCGGCCTCGGCGTCGAAGCCGTATTCTTTTCCGAAACGGTCCCAGGCGGCTAGGACGCCTGGCGTGGAATCGACGAGCGTGCTAGAAGAGAGTGGGGGGGGATTTGGAAATGTCAGGATACATCTGATCGAAGATATCATCATCACCACTGCTGATCGTGGCGCCGCACCCGTCCATGTCGAAGAGAACCTAGAGGACCAGGGGATCTGTGCTTTAGCAAGTCATCCCCACGACCGTGGTTCAATTGGTCGCTGCACGTACCGCATCAACGGTGATCGTAGGCATTTCGTTGTGTGCTGTAGTAAGTTACCTTATGAGATGCAAAGGTTTACAGATCCCGGTCAGCGTGCAACTACTGGAGCCTGCCTACCTGTGTATCAGACTCTTAGGCTTTTCGT
>Ga0209488_10002158_pt1 | contig 16397 bp, 17 predicted proteins | sample Rivendell_Oct201_8_FD_188349 | JGI IMG/M metagenome (GOLD analysis project Ga0209488, IMG submission 188349) | Vadose zone soil microbial communities from the Eel River Critical Zone Observatory, Northern California, USA -... | ecosystem: Environmental > Terrestrial > Soil > Vadose zone >... | reverse complement strand
ATTCGCTGGACACCAGGAAGCTCCACTTGTTGACAACGAGAGCGGAATTTCTTTGCATAATGCAGCGGAGGAAGGGAATGTTGACCTTGTGCGGTCCTTACTTGACTCTGGCGCCAATGTCGACGACCGGGACCCATTTCACCATACTCCATTGCATTTGGCATTGCTTGAAGGAAGGGTTGAAGTCGCCAAATTGCTAATCGAGTATGGGGCTGATGTGAATGCCTGGAGCAGATTTGGTTGGGCACCGTTACATGCAGCCTCAGAGCATGGACATTTGGACGCTGTCCAGTTGTTACTCGATCATGGCGTTGACGTGAATACAAGGGGCACGGGCGGCTGGACTGCACTGCATGTTGCGTCACCCACTCATCACATCGAGATTGTCCGGGGGCTGCTGAAGCAGGATGCAAATGTTCACTTGCGGAATGACGACGGTCGAACTCCATTTCAAGAAGCACAGCGTGGAGGGCAGCGGGAAATCATGCGATTGCTATCTGACTGGACTTAGCGCATTTTGTAGCGAAATCACTGTACTACTGTAGCTTGGTTGGCGAATTCTTTTTTGATCGTTTGATGCAACCTCCTCACTTTGATCTCATCCCATACGTTGTGCAATCAAGAAAGATTACTGGTAGGCGGAATGGAAATACGCACAATACCATGGCTCAGGCTCTCTTCATCTAGTTGTATCCAAGCCCGGCCCGTCATGGGAGGCTAATGTGACCGGTTTCACGCTGAGTGATTATCAACATCGAAAGGCAAGGATAGACGTGAGGAAACTTAAGCCAATGTTTCAATGCGGCTGTATGCCACACGAACGAGTAGCCAGGTGTGGAGGTAGGTAGAAAAGTCCCAGTCTTCATCCGACATCCACGAGAACTAATGACATGTCGATTAGGTCGTAGTTTGCGGTAACACGACCAACGGTTCTCATGTTCCATGAAGATGATGAGAATTATTGCCACCACATCCCACTGAGCAAGATCTTTTGCAGCATGCGGTGCAATGGTCTTATATCGTCCTATCACCGTTATACCTTGCTTCCCTGTCGAAATTGCTGATACATCGCTCCCAGTGTGCAACTATTGTCTCTCTGAGGACACCCCTTCTGAGGTGGGTGTGTTAACCGCAGTCTCGCGTATCATATGGATGTGGTTGCTCGTCCAGAGCACACTCTCGCCGAGGCGATACGGAAGGATTGATGTTTCAAAGTCGATGCGAATGACATTAGCTGTGTTGGAGGGGCGCTATCCTCCTGTACGATGTCTTCCGCAGGGACATACACGCCCCGGATGTCGGTGCTGTCATCTGGCGCTCGGGCTTTCAGTGGTGTAAAGGGGGTGTAGGCCAGTCTTGTATGCCCGCGAGTTGCTTGGGGCATGGATGCGGTCATTACATACATTTATATGTTGGGGCCGGACTCCGAGGAGGGCACCGTGACCGCAGCTGACGGACGCATGTGTGAATGGAGGTGCTGAGGAGCGCATGCTACAGTAGACGATGGTTGCACAGGTGATCGGCGGGGGTGGGACTTGTGGCGGCGGCTGAGGCAGGTGGCAGGTGGTGTGGCCGAAAAGGTGCTCAGCTGGGGAGAGCGTGTGAAGGCGTATGGTTTGGGCAACGGAGGAGTTTTCAGCATGAAGGCGAAAGTTCACGACCAGCTGAAAGCTTTGGGCATGCCGTGCTGACTATGTCCTCTTCTACACTGGACCATATGCCGACTGTGTTTGGAACCCATGTGCCTCCTACTGTCCCTTTGCTGTCACTCAATCAGTAATCCTGGAGCAGGTACGCGCACCTCGACATTAAATGTGGAAAAGTGTCCGTTGGCGGCGATGGCAACAAGCAGATTTCGTTCACCACCTCCAGAACCGATACCTCTCTCATGTTCAGTTCTGTCACACCTGCCTGCTGAGCAACTGAAGAATAGATCCTCCACTACTGCGGGAAACACCAAGGTACGTCCTGTGGACCCATGGTTGCTCGTGTAAGGTAAGCTGACTCGGAACTGCAGACAGGCATCACACATATTAGATTACGATCCACGCGCATGTACTACGATCTCGAAGTCCCACTTGGGGCTTCTGCAGCCCCGCGGCTGTTCCTATCTCCCTCCCTAACCCTTATGTGGGCCAAGCCCGGCCCAAGGTAGGCGACGAACAGGGGAGTAGGAATGGCCGCAAGCGGACAATAAAATGATTCCAAAAAGAAAAAAAAAAGCTGACTCGGAGCGGCCCGAGTCCAACCGCCTAGCATATTACCCCTTTCACTCCCCTTTCGTTTCGTATACGTACGCTCGTTTCTTTAGTTTCCTCTACCATACAGTCACCCGCTCGGCGTTTCCAGCAACCAGCGGCGACCTTGCAGTCCTGCACCCCCTTCCCTTTTCCGACAGCACTCACATGATCAGCACTGCCCATACTAACTACCGTACCTGATTGTCACTCCAAAGACGCTATGACGCGCCCCAGTTGTACAAGCCCCCATTCAGTTGAACATGTAAATAAACCTCCCAAAAAGCTTCAAGGAAGAAGCTCAGATGCCGCATCACAAATAATCCTATATGTTTGCTCCTTTCTCCTTCCTGTTGGACTCTGACTCTGCCAAACTCACTTGCGCGTCAACTCGGACGTTCGTGCTCACAATGGTAATACCCTGGGATAGTCCTTCAACTAATAGCCCATGAAGCGAAGACCAGGAAGAAGCTGGATGTGGCCTACATCCCATTTCCGAATATGACAAAAAAGAGTAGCCGCCAATCCTCAGGACTTCGCTACCTTCCTGCACAAGCTCCGGGACACTGCGGGACCGTTCATGCAGGACGGACAACCATCTGTATCCGGATTGGAATCCCGACAACATGCATGTTGCGTAGATGATGAGCGGAGAATTAGTCGCTCAACGGTTGTCCTGTGTACACCTGCCATAGAAGCGGTTCATAGAAGAACTTGGCCTGAAAACACAGAGGTTTATTGAATTCCATGGTGTGCAAGGACCACATTTTTCAGCTCATGACGGCCATGGTCGCGTCCTTGTGAAGAAGCGTTTCGTGTTCGAGAGGCCGCTCGGACGTGGCCGGCCGGCAAGGCGAGCCGGGTCTGGCGTCCCCAGTAGGAACCTGTTACTACAGTTCTGTACATCCATACCTTTCTTCTTAATGCCACAAACTGACAGTCAAGATGTCGAGAGGGGCCCGGGGAATGTCTCAGCTCCATCTCGCCTTGGAAACCTGAGCTGAGTAAAGGCAACGCTACCATCCTCTCTTGCTCCCTTGCGTTTCTCAGTCACCAAAGCGTTTCAATCCCGACGAACCAGTAGGGAAAGTGAGAAATATGACATCGTGCAGGTTGCGATGATGTTATAGTGACTATCAATGATGGTAATAATAGTACAATGCCCAGGTCACTCTACAACAGATAGGGTAAAAGTAAGCATGATCGAGGTGCACAACGAATGATCCAAGCTACGATTAAAACAAAGAGAAAAAAAACCTAAAATGATGATGCAAAGATCAGCAAGAACGAAGTACAAGAAAAACGAAAACGAAAACGGAGTTGAATCCCGACCACGAGCCTCACGCCTCGGGAGACAGGCTGCCGCTCAACGCGCGGTCCATGATTTCCAGTGCCCCCAAGTGAAATGGTAAAATCGGGTTTGCCCTGAGCCATCGCGCGTGGGCGAGCACCGAAAGCTCGTGATAATTCCGACACACGTCCTGCAGTGTGTCCGAGTCTGAGACCGCGAGTGATGAGTGATGTGACCGTATCAAATGCAGTTGGTGTAAATGCAACATGGCAACCGAGCTAAAACCTACATCACCTGGCACTCTGATGAGCGTGGTGGTACGTAGAGGCACAACGTGTCGCTCGTCCGGTGAGTTGGCGTCGGGACAATCAGCAATATAGGGTGGGACACTTTCAAAGTCACCAGCCGAGGGGGGTAGGGGATCCACCTGCGCGCTGTGACTGAGGCGGTATGTGGCCGAGGAAGAATCGACCATAAAGTTCCCCGAAGGCGTCTTCGAACTGCGATTCTCTGACATCGGGCGCTTCGTGCCTCCATGCGGTTCAACGAACGACCACCTCCTATCTAGCTCGACGCACATCAAACTGACGTGAACCATAGGAAGCTCCCGGCATGAAGGGACCGATCTATCGAGCTGACGCGTCCACGCTTTCCGAGGTATATCAGCCGTGAATTGACAGATCACGTGATGGTAATGACAAACCTTCAAGCTCCCGGACGCTCATCATCCCGAGTTTAGCCATGACTATCCGCCACTCCACGTTTGCCCGCTTCGCGACGTTCACAGCGAATGTCCACAGATGTTGGGCGATGAATGTCTCTGGTGATTCGCTTGGAAGCAACCACACAGTGAGGTCGTGTGATTCCCCCCGCTGATCGACGCAACACGCAAGAAGCCATTTCCCGCACGTGGATAGTTGATAACCAACATGGAACAGGGTGTGCCTGTCCGCCACATCTAGTGACAGGACCGGAAACTGTCGCACATACTGAACCTCGGTATGAAGTCGGCGTGCGATGGAGAATGCGGGCTCCAGGAAGAAGTCACGTATGCGTAGGTTGTTGTCGATTTGCCGAGACATCTCCCGGTCGACGGGTGTTAGAATCCGATTGTAGATCGAGCACGCAAATGCAAACACTCCCCCACGGTCCCCAGAGGGGAATCTGAGCGAGTACACTGATTGAGCAGGGACGAACTGGAAGAGAATTTGCTCCGCTGGGTGCATCTTCTGGGCGCGCTTGACAGCCGAGAACACTTGTCGCAAAGTCTGGCTAGAGATGGAGATGGTGGATGACGGCATAGCGATATAGAACACGTAGTTAGAACTGGTGGGCGGCAAACTATTTGTCACGAAGGACGCTAACATCATAAAACATAAAGTAAATCTCCGAAACACTGAAACCAAATGAGGAACTCACCCAGCGTCTTACGGAACGACTCAAACTTGACAGGAACAAGGCCATCCTTCGCGCAACTCGTCGACTTTCCCCGCTCATGTTCCCCAAAGTTATGCCTCTGCAAAATAAATCAGGAGAGCGCCTTGACTGGATCACTGCTCCACCTACCGTATACGTCGAAGAGACCCACTGAAGCCACTTGTCAACGACATCAACTCTAGCTTCGTCCAACTCCTCGAAGAAAACGAACGCGCAGACGTCCTTCTTCCCCGCCCGAGGGCTCAACCCCAACTTATCCCAGAACCGAAGCGCACTGGGAAGCACCTGAATGATCGCGTCCGATTTGGCGACCGAAAAGAACGGAGCCTCGATCTGCTCCAGTGCTGGCATTTCCCCGTCCTCAGACGTGAAGACAGACTGAAGGTCAAGAGGGCCCTCCAGTCCGTGTAGCGTCCCGAGTGCCTTGGCCACGCATCGCACATCCGCTTGCCACACCTCCGTCGCGAACCGGTGTTCCGCCCAGCAATCGACAGCATTTGCGAGCCACGCGTCATTCCATGCGGCACTCTCGACAACCTCCTTCGCGAGTATCTGCGCCGCCGCTTCCAGTGATTTTGACTTCTCCGACGCCGCACCGAGCAGCGCAGCAGGCGACACGGGTGTGGGCACAGACAATGGACCGGCACTAGGTGTTTGTCCAGAAGGGGATGGGGCAGCAGGCGATGGGCGTAGGGGTGTACAGTGTTCGAGTAACAGGCTATGTTGGAAACGCGTATGAAGTAACGCCGGTCCGGCTGGGAGGTAGGATGGTAACGGAGTGAATGGCCGCGGACCCGTAATCGGCGACATTACTTCGTCCTCGTCCTCATCCAACTGCATGTCCTCGTCTTCGCCCTCCTCCGTCTCGCTGTCGTCAGATACTGCATATCCATCTTCAGGAGGTGGTGTTTGCATGACATTCTGTGTCCATTCCTGTGATCCTCGCGCCCATTCTGACGCTTCACGACTATTTACCGTGCTCCTGCGCTTGATATCCTTTAACCTACGCACGACACCCACACGTGGATCCGTCGCAGCACTGTAGCGATTCCACCAGCTGCCTCCATGAGGCGATGATAGTCCAGTAATCGATTGCGTTCTGTCCTCTTCATCTGGTGGGCTGGGTAGAGCAAATTTCCCTGCCGTGTACTTCCCATCCGCTACACGATACGTTGACGCGAACGGAATCGCATCAAAAATCCCACCACCGGCCAATGGCGATTGTGGCATGAGACGTACTGCCGGGTCGAGTGTTATGTTGTGAGGTGTCGCGGGGCCAGAAGGAGGGGACAATGTTTTGCTCGGCGAGGGAATCAGCTCCACAGCAGCATCCAGCACGCCACACTGGTGCGCGAAACCCCCAGCAAGAGTGCTAGGCGGCCATATGGGCGCATGGGACGAAGATATAACAGGAAGCGGTTTGGTATCTTCAAAGATTGGATGGGAGATACCAAGCGAAGGCGGGCCTGCCGTGTGCGTCAGATTGGCACCACTGTTTATGCCGAGTGGCGGAGGCACGGACGTTGAAGTTGTTGAGACACCAGCTTGTTGGGGTTTGCCATCGTCCCAGAATTCAAAATCCGCATCCGTAAAAATGTTATCGATACCAGAACCACCGATGTCTAGGGCCATGTCGCTCGTTCCCCACCCACCGCCCCCACCCCCGGCAATAGGGTCGACGCTGTAGGGAATTGAATAAAGATTCATGTCCACGTTGATATTAACGTCACCCAACGACATATCAAGGACCCCATCTGTCGATTGCCACGACGTGGCATCTTGGGACCAGTTTGAGAAACCAGGGAATGTATCGAACGAATGTGCTGGAGCAGAAGCGGTGGAAAATGTCACTGCATCAGGCGAGGAAGCAATAGTGGGAGCAGAGGACTCCGCGGAGGGAGCAAAGGGCTGTGCCAGTGTGGATGGCACTGGCAGAGGTTGGGCGGCCATTTCTACCGAAGATGGTGGCAGAGAGTTTGTCTGAGGGGGTGAGGGATAGAACGGCTGCTGGGAAGGAGGTTCGACCCCTGCTGAAAGTGGAAGAGAGAGGGGAACTTGGGGAGGGATGGAAGACATCACAACATCTGTACCAATCATCGGTGGCGAGTTCATCGCGCCCATCAAAGTTGCCGACGTGGGGGAGGAGATACCAACCGATCCTGGGGTGTTCACATTGCTGATGGCCCGCGCCGGCGACGCGTCAACACTTGGACCAGAGCTTTCACGTTCTCTTCTCAAGCGCTCTCTTTCTCGATCCCGCTCCTTTACAACAGCCTCGATGTAATCACCGGCTTCACCAGCGATAGCGCGAATGTCGTCACGTGATGATGAATCAGGGTCGAATTGAAAAGAGAGTCCGCTGACCGTGAGTTTATGTGACGCGGCCGCCGGTACATTAGGCCGGCGAGTTAGGGCCGGAGGTAAGTCAGTTGGGGTTGATGGCGGTGGCGGACTACGCCCAAGCGACGTGACAGGAGAGGCCGCAAAGGCCGCGATAAGGGAGCCCGCAGGCACGGCCGCTGCTGGTTGAGGCGGTGATGGCTGAAGTTGCGATGGTAAATCAGGGATGTAAGCGAGCTGGTGAGACGCAAGTGGAGAAGCCGAATTTGGAAGGAAAGAAACAGCAAGTGAGATCGGCCAGATGACCATAACGCCCTTATCTTCCCCTTGCTTGTTTTGCACGTCCATCCATGCGATTAGGAAGCGCGGGTCACGAGACGCATTGTGGCTTCCTGAATTCGCGCCGAGGGTTGGAGGACCAGTCGGCTTCGAGGCTAGCGCCACCCAACTGTCACACCCAAGTCCGATCAATGACTGGGCAAACCGCGCTGTGAGACTAGCGGTGGGACCGCTGTATGACGTAAGGAAGAAGGCAGGCGTTCCATAGGGAAGTAAGGTTATGGGTGTGCCAGGTGGGAGAGGGCGCGATAGCGAGATGGGAAGGTAATGCGTTGGACGAAGGAGAGGTTGAACCAGAATTTGCTTGCAGTGTAATGAGATGTGGAGATAAGTGTGTATCAATGGCCTGACTATGGTATTTATCATCAGAAAAAACTCTGGGAATTATGGTGCGCACCTGTTCTGTGCATGATGCTCCCAGCCTGTACCCCAACCTGATGTTGGATGTTGCGGAAATAGAAGAAAGCCATCGTTGAGCCTGCACAATATCCGATCATGGTCTTGCACGGAGCATATATCATTGATGAGTCTCTCTTGCACGGCCTTGACGAACAAAATCTGGGGTATCCGGTGTCTTTCCGATGAGAATGGAGAGGGCGATTGTTCAATTGGTTGTGGGTTGGATGATGAATTCTTGGGAGTGGAAGACTGGTTTACTGTTGAAGATGCTGGCTTGGAATCATGAATCTCCGAAGGGTGAAAAGAGGACGTTTGAGAGGCTATGGAGGAAGGAAAGTCAGTACCGTCCGGCAAACCAGAAAACTATACGCAAGAAATGTATCGAGGTGCATGACGTGTAGGGGTTGAATGACGCATTCGGAGGACTCACAGATCAAACCATCGAACTGCAGGCTGCGGAGTGTGCCGAATGGATCGTTCGCCCCGTCGGAAGTGACGACTGAAAAAACAAAGAGCTGCTGTCCGCCCTTTTCCACGTGGACGGTGCAGAGAAGGGAATCAAGAAGGGATGGTTTTCCGGTATCAATGACACGCTTTCGTGCGCCCTCGATGGTATCAGAGTGAAGTGTGGAAGGGGTAGTCGGAGAGAAAATAGCATATCCGATGGAAGCGTTGGGAGGCAGAGGGATAGTTGAGGAGAGAAGTTTGCTGGAAAGGTCGATGGATGGCGGCCGGAGGGCCAGTGCGATGGAGCCCGCACTTCCTGGGGAAATGGCAGGCGGTTTTGAGGTCATTGAGAGCGACCGGAAGCAATTGTAGGAGGGAAGTGGCCAGCGTATGTCACATGAGCTGACACCAATTACAGGCGAATTGGCACCGCTGGTGGATAGAGGTGTGTGGATGGGTCGGGCAGCCTCGTTGTCCCTATGATGACGTCTCGGAGGAAGCCAAGGTTCTGCCCGTCGATGATGCCCACACTATTCACCAGAGTTGATGGGAGCAGACGCACAGGTCCGCGGCCCGGATTGCAAAGAAGACATACGTCGTCACTCGGAGTTGGTCAGCCCATGCTATTGATGACCATTACACGGAGTTAGATCCACATTGATGGAAAGCGAATGACAATATATCTTTTGTTACAAAATAAAACGAACGTAATACATTTGCACGCGAGGAGCATAATGGGACAAATACGGTTTATGGTCGGATACTAACTTACTAAAGGCCTTTCCTGTCCACTCCCACCCCCAGCAATTCGGCTACAGCTAATAATCTTCATTATCGGACTGCCCCACACTACGTGGAAGCGAAGTCGTCGAGCGCCGGTCTCGAGAACCAGATATCACGGAGGGTTGGAACGCGACTCTTCGTTGGGAATGGTATACAAGAGGTGGCACGACGGGAATATCCGCCATCGGCATCTTCGGTGGCCACATGCTCTCCTGACTCCACACGGTGGATACAGAGAATCTGGCACCAGATACCGATCCTAGCGGAACGGGAGCCAAAGGGGGAACACCCGGTGGGGATGGGAAACCGTATGATCGAGGTTGGAGGTATTCGGCGGCCCTGTCACCATCGTAGCTCAAAATAGAGCGTGTGGAAAGGTCCCTGGAGCGTTTGGTATGATCGTCGACTCGCTCGACCCGTTCCAAGGTCGGGAAACTGACGATATAGGCTGAGCTTTCGGAGACACCTGAAACAGGACGCAGCCCATCGTTCTGGGCACCCTCGGTGGTTTCCGCTTTGGCCAAGAGTTGACCTTGAGTTTGAGCTTTCGATGCTTCGTCGGCCCCCTGGGCTGGCAATGGGGAAATGCCACTGGGGCCGCGACCGGCGGTATGGTTGGGGACATCCGGCACCTTGAACCCGTCTTCAAGAGTAGTCAAAGGGATAACGTTGTTTGATGGTTCGCGCCGACTACGTCGACGGACAGTGTAGCGCAATGCGACGAAGGCCATGGACGCCGAGGCGCAGACGAAAAGGACGGAGAGAACCCCCGCGCCAAACGAAGATAGAAATGGAGATTGCCCAACCATGAGTGAGTGGTCGGATGGTGCGTGAAATTGTTAACCTTGTGAGCAATTCGAAGTGGGGTGTGACCCTGAAACCAGGGATGGCCGAGCTGTTTAATGTACATGCGCAGCGACGATTTGTGGCTTTGTGTTGCATGAGTGCATGTGGTCATACTTTTGTGGCAGTCGGAGAAATGACGATTTGCGGAGATTGACCCCTTGGTCTAGTGGTCTAGTCAAGGGACTCTCAAGACACGATGAAAAGTTTAGACTTATTCCGAGAAACAAAGCCAACCACAAGCGACTTTAGGTGAATTACCCGGGCTGATGAATGTATAATGGCCACCTATTGATCAGCAACGCGTCTAGGAAGTGGTACAACTAACGCACTGAGAAGTGATGCGATGAGGTTTGGGAAGCGAATGACAGACACAAGCGACTGAGGTAACGACGGAGGCGGGACTGACAGCAAAGGTGAGGCCGCGGGTAAGAGGAGAACAGCAAAATCAAACAACTTGTTAGTCGCCCTTCCTCATGATAGAGATCGTCCAAGGCTGCGGCAAAGAAAATCCGTCGACCTGGGGAGAGTGGAAGGAGACCTTGAAGTTGAAAACTATGCCGAGACTGAGAGGACTCGACGCAACAACCGTCGTTTCACGAGGACGGAGACCGTAGGAGAAAATGAAGTTCGCTTCCGAACAGCCCGCATTCCCCGGTGTTCGAGAACTGGTAAACTGAGGGTGCTAGTGAGGGTAGCCCACGAAGGCATTTCAGTTCGTGATAATATACCATGATCATGGCAATAATCATATGGCTAGACAGCGACATCAAGTACTGGACTATGAGAGTGTCAGAAGATACTGAGTGGCAGCGTACTGTATACAATGAGAGTCCCTGTATCTATGATCAACACGCCGGTACTCGAAGAGAGAGTAAAGCAAGGAAGCCCTCACCCGGTTCTTCTTATCGTGCCGTCCAAGGCCACCATATCTCTGCTGTCTCTGTCACCCCTTCCCGGAGCTCACACAAGATTTGAAGTTATACGTACCTGCTTCATTAAAATGCTGCTACCTCCCAGAGTTACCCATGGTCGCATTTCAGATATACGGACCTGGTTGCTGACTCAGGCAGCAGTGGCGGTGATCACGTGATGAAGCGCGTGCACCTTTCGCCCTTTCGCCATCACTTTCGTGAATTGAATGAATCATGGTTCACCAGTAGCCGCCCTGTCTTATGACAACCCCGCTTGGCAGCAACTATATTTATTTTCTTGGACATCTAACCTTTCGTACTTTCTTGTCAAATTCCCCCAGCACGTGAGATTGCAATTGCACCTACCCGTCTGAATTTACCCCCGTTTTCCAGTTCTCAATCATGCGTACCTTCAGCTTGAGGACCCTGTTCTTCACCTCGTCTCCAGGGTCCCATACACCAAGTTTCACTGTTTCCAGCTATCGTCAAGTACAAGTATGCCACCCGCTCAAGAGTTGATCAAGTCTCGGCCTTTCTCAGATGCACCCGATCTAGCATATGTGATCTTGTCGCTTTCATTCATTTTCGTATCTGGGTCATTCGTGGCCTGTATTTTTCTTCTTCGCCGTTGCCGCCCAACGCGTGGTCATGCGCTTCTCTGTACTACCTTGAGTTTACCAGCTCTCCGACTCAGGGGCGTGCCGCGGACGGACGGGAAGCGGGTTTCGTTTTGTTCTCCTACGGTCTCCGTCCTCGTGGAACGATCTACAATCGTTGCGTCGAGTCCTCTCAGCCTCAACATAATCCCCAACCCCAGGCCTCCTTCCACTCCCGGCAGGTCAACGGACTTTGTTCGCCACAGCCTCGGACGATCTGTCTCATGGGGAAGGGCCACTATCAGGTTGTTTGGTCTTGTTACTTCAACTTCAACACTAGCCGCATCAGTCCAGCAAAATTTCTCCAGCTTCATCAACTCGATTGCCTCGTCACGTACCGCGACGGCCAACAACGACCGCTCACGCCATGGCCGTACTGCTGCGTCTCTGTATGTCCCATGCCAATTACGTAGCATGCAAACCCTGAAACCTTTTACAGGAACGAGCAACCTGTTGATTCCAGTGCCAAGGAACACACGGGACCCCTCCAGCACCATTCTGGCTTGGCAGACCTCGTGGGGGACACGGAAAAGAAGCCCGAACTGGACATACGCGTCGCTACCCCAATCCACATCCCCCAGATTTTACTTTCGACGGATGACGCTCAATTCAAGACAGAAACGCCTATGATACCCCTCATCATCCTATCGTTGCCATCGAGTGAGCATCTCGTCGTGGACGCGTCATCGGCTACCTCCCTGAATGAAGATCTACTGAGTCCGGATGGCACGTTCCGGTCAACTTCGCGGTCTGCTCGAACGCTGGCCGACATCCATAACATTAGCGACGTCACTCGTCTGGCTCTCGCTTCTCGTCTTCGCGAGAGACGGAAGCGTCCCGTCTCGTTACCCTCGAACCTTCGTGCCACGCCTGGCAAGGCCCATTGGCCACGCTGGTTCTGAGCCCGTCAAATTGCGTGCGGCACGAACCTGTGCATCAACTGCGACTCTAGGAGCTGGTGCTTGTGTTCTTGGACGTTTGACTGTCTGTTGATCCATAGTTTTGCTATATCTAGTGCTCCTCGTCGTTGAGAAGTAAACCTATTTTTAGTAACACGTGGGCTACATCGTGACCTCACTTTGAAAACGGAAAGTGGAGATAAGAATGGAGACGAAGACGAAGAGTGGGATGTGGCGTATTTGCTGTTCGATTAGAGTGATGACGTAAGTGGACATAGATCAAGTGTCAAATTGTCAATGTGTTGCCCCAAACAAGCCGCGGTTTTTTGCCAACGCACCACTGACGAGAACATTAAAGGCCCGCCGAAGTGTCTATAAATCCACACACCACGCTCTAGCCATGATGTCTACCTCTACCCGCCACACACCACAGTTATGCCAGCCCGCACCCTCTTTCTCCCTGGCATTCTCTTTCTCTTCTCTGCATTCTTTCTCTCCCTCCTCGTCTCCCTCTCCCTCCCAGCTTTGCCCACTCTCGATATAGTGCGCTGCCACTTCACCAGCGGCGCAGTTCCGCATGTCTCGACAAACACAGAGTCGATAAAGGAGATCAGAGTGCGCTACCCTTCTTTTTTTTGCCACCGCCACATTGTTAATATTCATTTTCCATGCTGTGTCAGTTTGGGATTTGGTGAGAACGTGAACGGGGCCACACCACCGACCGAGCTGATGCGGAGACAGGGCGTACTGTATTTATGATGCCGAGACTGGCCATCGCACTTGCATCAATCCAGGTGCGTTTCATCAACTATTAATTAATATTAATCCTCGTTCATGCCTCTCTCTACAGGACAAGGGTACTCGGTGCAGCTTATCTCTACCTCGAACAATGTTACTGTTGGGCCCGGATCCATTCGCGGACTTGCTGTGCATCCAGTTGGCATGTCCCTCCCTGTTCACTGTCCAAACCACTTCTAAGCACTGACCTGCCTCACTTCTAGCCACCGGAGTGACCTTTATTGCGTTCCTGTTCTCCCTCTCTTCACATGTCACACTAGCCGTATTGTCATCGGTCCTCTCCGCCATCGCGGCTCTTCTAACCCTCATTGCCCTTGCCATCGATATCGCCCTGTATACCATCGTACACAATAGAGTACATCGCCTCAGCGGTGTGCAAGTGCGCTCCATCGCTGCTCCAGGTTCGGTCGAACGCTCTTTCTTTCCTGTCCTGGTATAGCTGACATGTCGGTCATAAGGACTCTGGGTCACGCTCGCCTCGCTGATCCTACTCCTCATTGCTGGATGCACCGCGTGGTTCGGGCGGCGTCGATCTCGCATGTCGGGTGCGACCGACTATCTCGCTCCGCAGAAACCGGGTCTCTTTTCCAGATTCCGCCGTTTCTAGTTACTCGTGTGACAATATATGCGAGGGTCAAACTCGTACAGCCGACTCGTCGCTCTCCACATTGCTCGTATCTGTACTGCTAGACATTGACATGATAATACTCACCCTGTGTCATAATACCTCCTTATGTATTATACTCCGTCATTATCATGACTCTTTAACGTGTAGCACAAGTATTCCCAGCATGATAGACCATGTCCTCCGTCGAATAGCTGGTATTTCGTGTACCCGATTTGCTTGTTGATCTGTTCAGATCACATGGCACAGCAGTATCCAGCCCTGCCACCGCCCGTGCAACGTACAACACCGTGGGGTCATTCCGATCCCCCTGGAAGCACCGCCTTCGAACACGTGTTCCGCTTAACCAGTTTTTGTGCGCGCCCATGCTCTGCTCCTTTTACATTATTATTACTCGCATAGGGGCTCTGATGGTCCTTCTGCTTCTCTGCACGTCAAATGCATATAGTTGTATTATGGAATGACATTGTCACTAGGACAGGCTGTTATTTTGTCGGACGACCGACGGCACGTACTCCTGAGGCCAGGTCCTGAGTCACCAGCCAGGGGTAAGGACATGTGGCGATGCCAATTCTGCGCGCGGAACCAAACCCGGTAATGTCGGCAGTAGTCCGCAATCAGCCCGTCATCAATGGCGATGACGATGATCGAACGAACTTACTACACTACACACCATGGTTCACGATCATTTTATGTATCTCTTGCACTCTGCGCTTCGCTTTTCTCCTTGGTGATTGCTGTCTCTCTGCCTGTCGTGTGAAAATAATGCCCGTGCTCCCCCGAACGACGTGACAATGCTTGATGACTAAAAAAAATTGATGGTGGTGGTGGTGGTGGTGCGTATGACAGTTCTTTCATGACGGAAAATGAAATGCCGTCACGCGGTGCTGTAAGCGCTTCGGATCTCTGTTTGAGTTGGTTTGGGGTAGGGTACTGTACACAGCACAAAAACGCGGCACCATCTTCACCTGCAACGTTGTATTGTCGTCTGTTCGCCTTGCTCTTCGGTGAACCTGCGCATGACAGTATCACCTGCGAGAGGCAAAAAAAATACCAGGTTTTTGCTCAATTAGAAAAAAAAGGTCAAGTTGCAAATATATTTGAGTTGTGGTGCACGGGCGGCGACTCGGATTACGGTTGGAGGCGTAAGAGAGCCATTGACTCGGTCCTGGACTCGGCGTTCATGCTCTGACCGTTTCGGCCACTGCTCAATTTTTTGATTAATTTGACATGACACCAACAGTCGCCCTTGCCCACTGCCTGCTAGATATGTCACCCACGCTAGCGATAAATGGGTCACAGAGTTCGGCGTCTACCACTGCTGCCTGATGCCAGGCAGGCCCGCTACGTCACGGTTGAAATCGTCATACTTTCGCAATGTGCGGCACTGACCCTCTCTCATGGCTTGTGAGGTCAATCCCCTCGCTTATGTCTTGTGTCGATCATAAGTAGCTTTCGGCACTGTTTTCCTACTGAGGTGCCCAAGGAATGGCCATTTGAATTGAATTGCCCGAATAATGGTGTGACTCGTGCCAGTAGCCATGTTGCGTGAACCCGTGTTCTTCCCGTAGAAAATCCCTGCCCCTGCGACAGACGTGCAGGTAACGTCTGTGGCCCGGTCGCAGGGTTGCGGTAGCGCTGTGGCACGGCATGCGTATGCGCGCGCAAATAAGAAGTAATGATTAGTCGCCCAGACAAATACGGTCACCGATGGGGTTGCCTTATTCACAATTGCTGCTTTTCCGATACTGACGCAGAAGTAGAAGCAAGTAAACTACACTGTAGCGGATTTGGTCACAAGATGCGTGCTACAGCCAAGGAAAAAAACAAAACAACAAACCTCACCGGACGTAAAATAAACGTATTTCCAAAGTGAAAGTGTTGATTTTTCCAATAAGTGGCGCACTGTGGTATCCGATGGAAAGCGAAAGTACAATGGGTAGGGATCCAGCACAGCCGAGTGTGACACCCCGGATCTTGCCCCATAGATGAGGGCGCCCACGTATCGATGGTACATCTCGTCTGTGGTTAATCCGAATAACAGTCTTCACCACGTGTCCCCATTCCCACCTATGTATCAATCCTGCCCTCAGGGAGACCACAGTGAGTAACTTACTTGGTGTGACAGATTCGTTGCGGACGAACCATGACAACCCAGGCACAGCTGTCCTTGACGTGATCCGGATGTAGTGATCAACAGCCTGTCAACCACGGACACTGCCGCTACGGCGCCTCTTGCCACCCCCGTACCTGCAGACCATACCCCTCCACTTTCACTGAGGGCACTCTTAGTTTTTTTTCGAGACGTTTTTCTTTTCCATGTCCCGCTCTTTTTTTAAAAATTTTGATGTTTTTCCTTGGTGCGGTGTAGCATTCCTGCTTTTCATTT
>Ga0209488_10002157_pt1 | contig 16415 bp, 21 predicted proteins | sample Rivendell_Oct201_8_FD_188349 | JGI IMG/M metagenome (GOLD analysis project Ga0209488, IMG submission 188349) | Vadose zone soil microbial communities from the Eel River Critical Zone Observatory, Northern California, USA -... | ecosystem: Environmental > Terrestrial > Soil > Vadose zone >... | reverse complement strand
AAGCGGCAAGCGCCGCTGAAAATATTCCACCAAGGAAATCGACGCGCAAGCTGATCCATCTGCTGGCCAATTCAACGTGTCAACAGGAGAAAGGGTCAGTTCGGCCACTTGCCTATTCATGTTATAAAACGATCGTCCAGCCCTCGAATACCTATCAATTCTCCTGAACGACTCTTCACGAAAAGCAAGCTGCGCTCCATATGCACGAATTGACGCTAAGCCGATATCAGGTCAATCTTCGCGTCTCACATCGAAACAACACGAACTAAGTCCGGCAACAGCAGCACCAAAGTGTCCCAAGACTGGTGCTCTGGCATTGCTCATCTCACGTTTAATCGCGATCTGTGCCTTCATGTACACCCGACCAAGCCATGCTCCCAGAATGGCAATGGCCGTACACGGGACAATAAAGACAGGGGTGAGGTACACCACAGCAAAACATTTTATCAGCATAGTGACACTGATCTCGATGACCCACGTGAAGGTGTTGGATATTGGTCCATCGACTGGAAAAAAATGACATGTCATTCGAGCACCATAGATGGAAAACCTTACCGGCACGGATGTCTTGAGTAACACGAGTAATGACGCGGGACGTAGGAGTCGTGTCTAACCATCTGAAAGGAAAAACATGATTTCACCGAGCCTAATATGGTCAGCTGGGGACACACCTTAAGGTTGTGCCCAGGACAGCTTCGATGAGTTGCTGATGAATAGATCTCGAGGCTCTCAGGCTTCCGAAGACATATACACCAGTACCGGTTGCATAAGTGATCACTGCACCAAGCATCAATATTCCATAAATGGAGAGAAAGCTGAAAGGGCGTGAGACTGCGCAACGAAAAGAACGACCTGTCCACATACTAGGTGATGCTGACTTTCTCCGGTGGGTAGATATCATATTGCTCTGCCCAATATCCCATGAACCACGTCTGCACAGCCATCAAGGCATCGCAGAGCAGCAAGCCGCCTAGGAACAGTGACCAGAAAAGGATAACGTGGGATCCACCCAACCCCCCGAGGAATAGCTTGACTGTACCAATTGGGTGAGTTTCAGGGGTATCGCAAAGGAGTAAACAGTGATTACATGCGTCCCAGCTGACACGTCCCTCGGCGATCTCCTCGGCGACAATTAGCTTACCATCAGCCTGGTTCGCTGTCTTATCAGGCACTTCCGTGTCGACCTTTTCTACCTCGTCTTTCGTTGTCAGAACCCCTACGACGAGTTCTGCAGCGAGTGCCTTGTCTTTTGTGTCAGCAACTGATGCCGAGCTACGACTAGCTACACGTCCGTCCAGGCCGAGAGATACAACGTAGTCCGCAAGCGGGCGAACCATTGCAACGTTGTGGGTCTATAGCGGGACGTGACTAAAGCTGCCGAACTCGGTCAAACCGATTACTTACAACCAGCAAGATTGTTCTTCCGTGAATGAGGTCACCTTTGAAGCACTTCTCAACAACCCATCGGGCGGTGTGGACATCCAAAGCAGCAAGAACCTTGAGTGTACATCATCAAACTTGGAACCGGAAGAGACCCGATAGTGAAGTGCTTACATCGTCCAAAATGATAATCTCGGCCGAAGAATAGACAGCACGGGCGAGGGTGACACGGGCTTTTTGACCACCGCTATTTGGCGCAACGGTTCAGTAAAGGGTTTCGGGGTGTCATGCACTTTGCGCTACCTCAATGTCAGACCCTTTTCTCCGACCTCGGTCTTATCTCCAGCGTCGAATAAGGTGAGGTCACGCTCCAAATTGCACTGGTAGATGACTGGTGGTGCATCAGAACACTGCCTAAACTGGGGTGAGAATGGTACCTTTGTTATAGCGCTCCTCGTCGTAAGGGGCGCCGAAAAGGATATTATCCTGCTTTTGATTAGATGACGTGTTCCGCGACACAGATTCCACACACCCTAATCGTTTCGTTCTGTACCCACGATTCCTGTGCCGCATAGCTCACACCACCGGACCTTGGCAGGTGATACCAAGCGTCTGGGGTCATCGGAATGAAGTGCATTTCGCCCAATAGTGCCATCAATAAGGAGGTCTTTCCAGAGCCAGTCGGTCCAATAATGAGATTGATGCAGCCCCGTTTGAATAGCAGCTCGCCATCCACCCGTAGGGTAAACTTGCGACTGGTTGGCGTGAAGCCCCCATCGTTGAGACCATCGTTTGACCAGGTAAAGCTGGCATTCTGGAACCCAATCACGTCCCGATCGAAGTGTGAAGCATCAGTCAGCATGATGCGCTCAGAGCCTTTGTCGATGTCAGCATACTCATCCAGCAGCTCTGTCTAGAGGGGGGATGTCAACTCGACGACCATAGAGGCAATTGTCACGAACATTGTGTAAGAAATCATCAGCGCGGTCGAGGGAGACCTTGGCCTGAAGGAGAGGTGGAATCATCCAGAAAACAGTGTGAAGCTGATCACGCAAAAGATCGAACACTGAAGACGTTTCATCACTGTACATTCATCGATCGAAATGACCTCGAACTTACCAGCCATAGAGGAAAATACGGCCGAGGCTATATTGACAGTCAGCATAGCTACTCGTAGTGAACACTACAAAACATACGGGTGAGTGGTTGCTTCATTATAACGGTCTTGGAAATGATCAGTCTAGCATCGGCGTGAAAGAATCAGTTCTACATACGTAAGTAACGTAGGTAGCAACCATCTGCAAGGGTGCCCGTGAGAGAAAGGCCATCAAGCTAACGAGAGAACGCACCACAACGACGGGGATAAGATAGCTAGATAATGAATGACAATGAATTCAGAAAGCTTAATTCGACTTGAAGGGTAAACCCACTTGATGTTTCCGTTGAGCAAATTTAAAATTTGGCGTATCTTGATGTATTGCAACTCATGCTCTCTCTTTTCGGCCAATCTTGCGGCAATCTTTGGCTCCCACCCAAACAACTTGATCATGCGTAGGATGCCCATCGCTACAATCAATAACGCACTTTAGTATTTGTTGCTCTTAATTGCGACTGTCAACTCACTTTCAGTAGCGGTCTGGACACGCGCATCTGTCTGCTGCGGGGTTAGACCTGACGCTTAGACATGAACAATTCAAGCATACTCGTTTCATAGTTTCTTTCTGGACCTTCTGGATTTCGTTTGCGATGACGCCAGGAAGAGGGAAGAGGACAACCATTGTTACCAACCCGACAAATGCACTCCAACCGAGGATGCTGTACAAGAACCAAATGCAAAAAACAACCTGGAGGGGAAGATACAAGACTGGGTGTCATCTCATTAGAGATATTTCAATAGTATGTGAGTTTATGACGAACCAACAAGTAGGAAGTCACGTCCTTCGATAATGTTGTCCAGGTCAGTGGAAACCAAATTGTTCATCTTTCCCACCAAATTACTCGGCTTTCCGAATTCCTCGCTATCATATTCGCTAGTCGGAGATGCAGAAGAAGCTTCTCTCTGCTTGCCCTTGATGCCGGATGATGTGGTCGGAGACCCACTCTCTCCACTGCTTCCGCCGGGACTCCCAGAGTCAGTAATATCACCGGCAACTGAAACGTTGTCAGGTGTCGCCGCTTCACTACGAGCTACCGGAGTGGCTGTAGGGGTGGTCCTTGTTGAGGAAGATGTCTCCGCCTTTACGCGAATGCGCAGGCCGTGTTCAAAGACAAGTTGAGTAATAATAGCCGTAAAGCGCACGAGAGTGCCGGTCTAAAAGATAACAATAGTCAAACAAATGAGAAGGATGACTCCATGATCTGATCAGCTACTAACCGTGATGAAAATATACCACTGAAAACAGATCGTGCCAATTGCTGGACCTAAGAAAAGATATACAATCCAAACCCATGGGCGAACAACAGCACCCTCTCCACGGGTTTCGAGGTAGCTGGGGAACAGATCCAGCCCAAACGTGAAGACTATAAATCAGGTCACGCACCGCAAAAGTTGATTCATTCCAATTGGGGCCATGAGTGTCGAGACGACTCTAATTAAGAGAAGCATTGCTAGTTGAATGTATTCCCGCCCTGAGTGTGTATAAGCCGCAGCATAATGGCATCCTACCCGGCGTAGGGACGTACGAAAAGTAATCAAGAAACCCCAAAAGAGATGTCTCCTGGGGCTACCGGAAAATGTATCGAAGTGCTGGTGACGCGCATTGATGAAGGTTACGACAAAGAAAAATGTCCACCTACTTTAAAACTCCTTCGTACAAGATTTTTTGTGTAGTCATAATCGGCGAGAGGGGGGAGCATATCCTGTGACAAGTGCGGAACACGATTTGCCGAGAAGACTATAGAATCGAGGAATGTATAAAGTGACATGGACAAGCGAGAAGCTGTCTGCTCTGGATTAATATCTGTCTGAGGGTCCTACAGAGTGTCAGAGCATGCGAAATGGGGAGGAAAGAGAGATGATCACACCTTGGGATCGAGAGGGACATATTGGCGCGGAGTGACCAGGGGGATGACGATACCCGCGACAGCAAGGAGGCCAATTTTGGTCCAGAGCAGGACACCTTCCGACGCATCTGCAGGCAAGAGCGTGAAGGTGAGCAGTGGCCAGATGTCACGGTACGCGTATACCGAGAAGGAGACGAGCAGGAGCAACGAGAGATGAACAGACGCGACAGAAGCGCGGCTCGTCCGGGCCGAAACGGTGACCAAAGCCAAAAAGGAAGCATAGCACTGCATATCGTGAGCGTGAGAACGAAAGCTGGACAAAATGTTAGTGGGGACATACGTATGTGAAGCTCATGGCAAGGTCGAGCCATTCGCGCTCAGTAAGCAGCGATCCGCGATGCTTTTTATGTTTGCGCTTTTTGCCACCCCAGTGCTTGCCCAACGCACCCAGGCCAGCTTCAAGTTCGATGGAGTCCTGCTCTTCATCCTGCAAGAAACTGAATATCGAGAGGCTGAGGAGCGTGAGCACGACGACCAGCCGTGCGAGCTGAGCAAAAAAGATCGCTGATCCTCCCAATTTTCCAACGTGGTCCTTCACAGCCGAGATCAGACCACCGTTAGCGTTGGGCTCGCCACCCTCAGTTCCGACATCCTCCGTCGTGGTGAAATCGCGTGTGCGAAGCCTCTTCAGCAGACCGGATGAGAGGACGGCCTGGAAAACGAGAGCACCGACGGAAAGGAGGACGAAGTAAGACGGTATCAGGAGCGGGTGTGCCCACAGACCCAGGCTGCGTACAGGGAGTGAGCCAGCGAAACGTCGGTAACGCCAAGCCAAGACTACTTACGGAGCGTCCGAGCGAATGAACGCATCGGCGGGGGTAAGGATAATCTGTCCCATTACAGGGAAGAGGGTGCAAATTAGAGGACGGGGCCGCAGGGAAGCCCTCCCGGTCTTTAAAACCGAAAACTAACGGAACGAGTCAGTTCGTCTCGGCTCGGCCGTCGGTCGCGCTCGCCAGCGCATCGCATAATTTACGAAATGAGATCACGTGGTCGCGTGACCGCCTTATTTTATTTGTTGTGACACTCAAGTTTTTTTTTTTGACTCCAGTACTGTGCGCCTCGGGGTACAGAACCCTATGTAGCACTTCCGTTTACAAATATAAAATGCGGTGCTGTTTAACTGACCGAGTCTCCTAACATCTTCCCTCGTGGCCGTCTGATGGCCCCGTGTGACAAAACTGCGGCGGATATGGCGAGCGCGACGCTGGCGCGCCAGATGACACTCAGTAGACCGCATACAACACAACATACGTAGTAACGAAACACTCATCGTAAACTGTTGAGCTTTTGAGGCATACACTAAGGGGGGGATCATCTCGGACCACCAACCAATTTTGGACAATACATTTTGCCACTGCCAAGCCCAGTATATGTATATCATTACCTCATACATGAAACCGCTTCTATTATCTCTCCGAGGCCGAGTGATAGGATTACAATTACTACTTACGACCAAGCACGATAGCAGAGCAAGTCTTTAAAAGTACAAGTGTTCTTTACGCCGTGATTGCGCCCTTCAGATGGAACAATCCAGACAGTCGAGAGGGCACTCAAAACATCAACGTCTCGAACATCATCTCCAAACAAATAATAACCCTCAGAATGGGAGATTAATGGCTCTATTCGAGCCGACGCATCACTCTCCGTCATCGTCGTCATCGTCTCCCATGTTGACCCGATCTTCCCGCTTGTCAGTGACGTCCATATCCACATCCTCATCATCCACATCCACCTCCTCTTCCACCTCCTCCTCGACCTCGACCGGTTCAGGCTCAAGTTCGGGCTCGGGCTCCGTCTGGTCTTCATCGTCGCCTTCGCCTTCACCATCATCCCGCTCGGCCATAGCAGATGTCTCTGCATCGGCCGAAGGGGCCTCCGCAGGCGCAGACACTTGTACGTGTACTTGCGGCTCCAGTGACAGTGCACCGAGTGCATTCGGCAGCGGTGCGGATGTCCTCGTCTCGCTCGCTTCTGTCATTCGCTCCTTTCCTTTCCCGCGCTGCGCGGACGTGCTGCCCTTGTTTCGCGCTCCGGGTGCGCTGGAAGACCCACCGCCCCCCGCCGACGAGCCCTTTTTGTTCTTTACCAACTCTCGATAGACTGAAATTAAGAGATCAAAATAAGTAAGGCGTGTGAGAAAGCATAGCAATGAATGTGGAGAGCCCCCTTGTGAATATTAGCACGCGTACCTTGTAGCTCTGCTTGAAGTGATGGGATTAAGTCATCGAACTCGATGAGCTCGAGGGCCTTGAACACGTCCGACGCAGAGATGCTTTTGTGTTGTTTCGAAGTCGACACCTCATGTGCCCTAACGTTGCGTCAGAAACCCGCATAGCGTTGTGCGCACGATGATAATGGGGGGTGACATACGTTGCGGCTGCAAGCAGTACTCGGTCGGCAGGAGGAGGGTGACATGAAAGGGACAGCCCTATCAAACGAACACGCACCTAGGTAGTTTATAAACACAGTCGCGCCTTTGACCAGTGAGAGCACCGTGTCCTTCTGTAGCTTTACATTTTCCGGAACCTAGAAAGTGTGTTGAGATTCGCATTTCAGAAGCGTCAGCGTTGCGCGCACGAAGGGACAGAACGCACAGCCGACTTCGCTATACGCGTCACGAGTGCCCGCGGAAGCTCAAAGTTTTCGATGCCCTCCGAAACGGCATCCTGTTGCGCTTGCGCGGTCGCGGGAGTGTTGGCGTTGTCCTTGCGTGGCATGGGGAGTGGGAGTGGCGGGCTGCAGTGGGGGTGCAGATCAATGAGGCCTTTTACCCGCTGTCCGCTGGCGGCATCCTTTTTTGGCCCGGCGGACACGCTCAGTCTCACGCACCAACTTCTTCGAATACTGTGCGGCCCCCGTGCCAATTCATCAGCATAGATGAGTCTTTTCAGCAGGTATACGATACAGTATCCAGAATACAATGTTCCAAGTGCAAATATGTAGAAAGGAAGTGGCGCTCGTTCATGGCTTTCCAGTCCGTAGTAGACGTGAGAATGTACCCTCAATCGTGATTTTCTTCATTATCGTGGGTTCGGGGGCTAAGTAGCAACGCATGAGCTGAATGTCATGAGACGAGACCAGGGAATCACTTACGATCCGTCAAGTTCTCCTCCTTCACTTTGCGCTTGATGCTGTCCATCACCTCGTTGACCGACGAGCGGTCCAGATCTCCACGCGCCTTCATCAACCCCTCAACAAATGCCAGGTTTGGCCCGTGCACCTTCGCAAAGGACCAGAACGACAGGAACGCCAGACTCTTCGACGCCTCGAGCAGCGAGAGCACCATCTCCACGACTTCAAAGTACGACTCGAGTTCCTTGGCCGGTTTCAGCGTGCTGAAAAACTTGAACGCCTCCGCGACGTCGCCCTTGATCCGTTCCGTCGCGGCGGGCATGCGTAGCTTTTGAGTATTTGCCAGCGCCGTTAGGTACACGACGAGGAAGGTGTCGAGCAGGTCCTCAATGAGTAGGTCGAGTAACGACGCGTTGAGGTACGTCTGGTAGTCTGACATGTAGTCGCGCGTCGTCTCGACGATCTGTACGATGCTGCCGTCGTACCAGGGACCCTGGAAGAGCTGCTTTGTGGCCGGCCGCAGATCGTTGAAGATGATATCGATCAACGTCTGCGTGCACTTCTTCGCCACGTCGAGGTACCCGTCGATCGCGTCGTTCAGCCGGTCGTTGATAATCGCGCGGTACTTCTCCGACACAAGTGACTCCAAACGCGCGGAAAGCGCTTCGGTGTAGTCGGCCGACTTGATCTGGTCGTTCGCCAGAGCGATCACGTATTCGACCAGTCCGCCGGGGGCCTCTTCCGGACGCTCCGTCGTCTTTTTGTACTCGGCTTCGATGAGACGCGTCCACTGATCCTGGACACCGCGCATGACGCGGTTCGCCTCCGACACGACGCGCGAGAGGATCACGCCTTGTCCGCTTTCCATAGCCGCGTCGACCTGCTGGTTTACCATCTGGAACAGAATTACTGCGCCTTGCATCCCGTACTGCCCGTCTGCGTCCAACTCTGGTGGCTCCGCACGCAAGGAGAACTCTTCCAACTCGGTTTTCATGAGGTTCGCGCTCCACTCGTCGAGTTTCTTGACGATCAACTTGAGGTAATCATCGATGAGCAACTGCTCGCTGCCACCTAAAAGTGGGGGCTCAAGCCATTCTGGCGGAATCTCGAGCTCCTTCATGCTAGCCTTGTACTCCTTGAGCCACGCGTGCAACGTCAGAATCGCACTCGCATCTGGCTCAGATGCGATAAGTCTTTGGATGGTAGAGTTGAGTGCCTTGTGGTATTCGCGTACAAAGTACGCATAAATGTCCCAGTCTTGAGGGAAGCAAGCGACAACGTCACGCTCGACCACGATCAAATCCTGATATAGCCACCCTAGGTTCTCGAGGAAGGCAGTAGGGGCGTTCTCGTCTCGCAAGTAAGCATTATCAAACTTGTGCTTTATGGTTTCGGTTATGGCCTTCATGAATTTGGAACGATAGTGTTTGAATACCCGTGCCTTGGCCTGCATGGATTTGAATTTGGATGCGGCGTCCAATTTAGCCGCTTTCTTAACGAGGCGGATCGCAATCGCCTTTTTGAAAATTAGCGTTAGATAGTCGTTAAAGAATGACCATCACCTTTTCGTCCTCCCTTCCTTCGACCTCGGCTATCTTGATGATTTTGACAATGACCTCGGGGTGTCCAGCACGAGCCAAGGGCAATATGTTCCGTCCGAGTTCAATCAAATATTCGTCGAACGTCTCGATTACATTTGTAAGACGTTCAAACCTGCGAGTAAGCTTGTTGCGCGACTCGGCCGATGCTTTTTTCGCTTGATGTAGGGTTTCATTGCGGAAGCTCTCGAGTTGAGTGAGCTGGTGGTGGATGGGGAGAAGGTTCGGCGCTGGCCCAAGGAGGTCGTCCAGATCTGCGGCAAGCATCTGTTCTATAATGTCAAGTCCCGAGTTCATTTCCAGGAGATTGTTGACCATCTCCTCTGTCTGTTCAAAGTTTCTGTGGACCATCGACACCTGCGAATTGATCAGAACCTCGAAAGAGGCAAGCTGGAGAGGACGCACCCGACTGATCTGGTCAAATGTAGACACTATGTTTTGAGGATCGCTACACATGCGGTCAACGGTGACCATTTCATCTCTGATAGCCTGCACGTTCTCTCGTGTGGTAAAAAGCTGTCGAAGGCTCTCGCTCGTCACGGCAAGTTGCTCCTTTACACCACTCTTGAGGCGTATGTCGATGGAAGCCTTTTCTTTCTCGAGCTTTTTGCGAAAGGCCGGAATCTTCATGAGGTCGTCAGGGGATTGCAGATACTCGCCAATGGCCTGTGCTGCAGATATTGTTGGTGCAGCCATAGCCACGCCCCTGTGCAGGCTGTGCTTTGCACAGCAATTGATATGCCAGTGTGTGTTGGTATGTCGGTGGCTCCGGCCCGATCCCTTCCTTGTCCTCCGTCTCCATCAATATCATGGCATCGGCATCGCGGGGGGCAAGGTCGAACATACGACGCGCACTATGCAGCTCTTTGAGCAGACGACCTTCTCAAATACTCGGACGGTACTTTTCTGCGTCTAGAATATGCATGGCAGGGTACAAAGATTGCGACGTTGTCATTCTTGGCGGTGGTCCAGCGGGGTTGGCACTTGCAAGCGCTCTCGGTGCGTCATGGTACTTTTGATACCCCAGACGGCTCATACATGTTTGTACTTTCTCAGGTTCGAGTCATACCCTGCGCAACTCCATTGATGTCACCTTAATAGAAGGCGGTGACTTGAATAGAATCCGCAACTGCCACATCCCTCCAGATACATTCTCTAACAGAGTAGTCTCCCTTACGAATGCATCTTTGGAATTTCTTGTTGGTGTGTCATGACAACTATTCCAGTCCCAGGTGCGATATTGATTGTGTCAGAGATTGGTGCATGGTCACACGTTGACGTCGAGCGAACTTCTCCCATCGAAGAAATGCAGGTATTAAGGTATCCATATACATCCTATTCCTCATCGCTTACAGTGTACCAGGTCTGGGATGGCATCTCTGATGCGCGAATAGACTTCAATGCGGCAGCGCTTGGAATCAGTACGGGAAACGGACGCAAAGAAATGGCCCGCCTTATCGAGACCCTGAATCTTCAGCGAGGCCTCCTTCGACACCTTGGAGACAAACCAAACGTGACACTGCTTGACAAAACCAAAGTCGAAACCGTTTTTGAAGATGATATCCCGGGTGGAGGCTGGCCAATTCTCAAACTCTCCGACGGGAGAGCGTTACGAGCTCGACTTTTGGTGTGTTCTACCACAGTATAGTAAGTTGCAAGAGTTAGCTGATATGTAGCATTCAGGTCGGCGCCGATGGCACCAACTCTTTAGTCCGCTCTTATTCCAAAATTGACTCGTATGGCTGGGATTACTCCACCCGTGCCATTGTCGCCACCCTCCTTCACCCGCCGCGGCCTTTCCGACCCAACACAACCGCCTATCAACGTTTTCTCCCAACAGGGCCCATCGCTTTCCTCCCGCTCTCCTCAACTGTGGCTTCCCTCGTATGGTCCACTTCACCAGCCTTAGCTGCTGTGCTCAGTAAAGCAGACCCCGCGATCTTCACAAGCATGATCAATGCTGCGTTCCGCCTGCCCGAGCTGTCCGTCCGTTACCTCCACGAGCGCCTACTCGAAGCACCGTCACTTTCTCCCGACGACCTGCGCGCCGAAATTGCATTTCGTGAGCAGGCCCACGCGATCGCACCCCACTCAGCACTCGCATCAGCAAACGTTCGCCCCGATGACACAGTCGTCGGTGTACCAGACCAAGGCGCCGACACGCTCCCGCCACTGGTCGCGAGCATCCAACCGGACACCGTCGCGTCCTTTCCGCTACGCTTCCGGCACGCTGAATCCTACATCGGAAACCGAACGGTTCTCATAGGAGATGCGGCACACGTCATACACCCGCTTGCAGGGCAGGGACTCAACCTTGGACTCGGTGACGCAGCAGCTCTCGCGCGTTCCACCCAGACTGCCATCACGCACGGCGGCGATATCGGTACGTGCGGTCTCTCTGCGAATTGTGAGCTAAGTACAAAATATATGTGTACTTGTACTGGACTCCAGGCTCACGCACGGCGCTCGCGCCGTACGCTCGGGAACGCTATTTTGAGAACCACAAGCTGATGTCCGCCGTGGACAAGTTGCACAAACTCTACGCGATCACGGCGCCCCCCGTCGTGTGGGCACGCAGCACCGGGGTCGAGGTGCTCAACGAGCTCGATGCGCTCAAGGCGGGCATCATAAGTGCTGCAGGTGGACAGTCGAGCCCCCGTGGTGGCGCGAGCTTCCCCTGGGAAACGGTCGCGAGTGGAGTGGAGGCGCTTGTCGGTGGAGCGCGCGTTGCGGGGGCTGTTGGAAGCGGTTTGAGGTCCGTCACAGGGGGTATTCTGCAGCAGCTCGCGAGAGTAGCATCTGGATCTGACATTAATAGAAGAGGCTAAGTGGATTGCCCACGAGAGTGGACGATGGCGATGACCTCCGAGGGCTTGTCGGCTGAGCTTGCCGAGTTAACGTGTTGCGTTAATTAATGCGTCGTATCTGACTTGGTGGATACCGTGAGTACGTAGCATCTGCTGTAAGATACACGAGTCATCTACAGCATGGGGACCAGTGATCTGAGGCCTGGTACTGCTCCCCACCTGCCAAAGTTCAATTCATTCTTGATCAGATTTCAGTTGCTATGTAATGGCCAGCGGTACGGTCTTATTGGAACGCCTCTTACCGTGATCGAGACCGGCTGACGCAGATAATCTTGACCCTGGAGACCAGGTTCATGACGTGTGGAGTAAACAAGTGATGACCATACGCTGCGGCTGCAGTAGTAAAGTATTCACAGCTTCGCCTCCAGGGCTTTCTCAATTAGTACGAGAGTGCCATGTGCGCAGTTTCGCCTTGCCCGCGGGGTCCCCGGTCCAGGTCGCAAGGAGCTTCTATACGGCATGCAAACCGAGACGCCGACATTGCCCTTCGGTAAATGTCCGTCGTTCTGTCCAGCCTCTCCCTATGAAATTCTTTTATTTTTATGACGAAACAGAAGCTGTGACAGAGCCGAAATCCCTTCGTTGACGCCCATCGGGAGGGCGTCTTCCAGGCTAGGCTTTCGTACATTATTCGGGTACTAATGTGTAGATTGTAACGGTATAATGGCTTGCGGCTGAGCGACGACTCGGATGCACCTACTGCGCATTGTGAGGCAGCTGGGCAAAGCCGATTCGCATTTTTCCATAGTCGAACTCGGTGTAAACATTTCTCATGAAGACATCACCGCCAATCCAGAATCCTACTGGCTATGAGACCATCTTTGAGGCATGATGGTCAAAAGGGCGCTCACCGTAGTCCGCGCCGGCCGAGGCGATGCCACCTAGGCAATACTCCGAATCTTTGGATACCTGGCCATAGTTCAAAGCGCTGGGAGAAATTTTGACCTCACAGCCGTTAAAAGTGAAGGATATGTCCACTTCGCGGTTGCAGGGGTCTAGTTGCACACGCATCAGCCATCCACCTGTGGAGAGGCATCCAACAGTGTGACAAACGTACATTCATACCACGATTCATTGTGCAATTTTGAACCAGGAATCATCTTATAGAGGGCCTTGACATCATTCGGACTACCAAGAAGTAAGGAGGTACCCGACTCGAGGACTACGTCGGTTTTTCCCAAAAGATACTTTCCGTTGACTTTTAGACCGTCCGCCTCGACCATCCAGAGGCCCTGCACCGTGTTTATATTAAATCCGTGTCAAGGAACATCTTGTCATGTCCTCACCGACTCTTTGATAACAGGGACATACGTGAAGGGGCCAGTGTGATGCCTCATATTCGCTCCTCCAACGAAGAGCTCACTGCCAGAATTATTAAGGTAGAGCGCGAAAACGGGGTTAGGAAGCTCGGATCCGTCCACAAGTGTTTGGATGATGGGAGAAGGCCCGAAGGATCGGTACTCTGGAAGACCAAGACCAAGAATGCCATCCACGGGAAGGGGCTGGAAGTTGGTGGAGAAATGCGTGGCTGAACCAAACGTCTGCCCAATCGCCTAGTGATTCGGCTCGTCAGTTACCCGTCGATGTACTGAAAGCCGTGCAAGCTAACCGAGAATCCGGCAATGGTGACGGTGTCAGTGTACTGCTTGCCGCCGACTGTGGAGTTGTCACCGTATTCAATGGTAAACGGCTTTCCGACGGCCTTTGCAGTGGTACTCTTCGAATGGTCGTACCGAGCGTGTCCTTGGCAGAACTTACTAGAGGCACATGAAACGTCGGGAATGTACAGGTCACTGCTTCCAGTGGCGACGATCACTATACATTTATTGATTATTTTCAGCAGCTGCGTTGCTTGTAATTCTGACTGACCATTGAATGTCTGGGGTGGAGTGCCGACAGTGATCTCGCCACTCCACATTTCTTCGTGAAGATCAGTGAGGGAGACACCAGCACCACCGCGGTGGTGGCTTGAACCGTGGCGGTGGTTTGAACGCCTCACGGCCGGTTTCGGTGCGAGGGGGTGTGGTTCACGGGTATTCCTCTCGAAAGCGTGGAATCCGCGCTCATATTTTCTGAGCAGGCAGCGTTATTAAGGGTGCCCAGCCTCTTCCATAAAAGGAACGAATTATACGAACGCAACAGTACGTTGGAGGTGGGCATGAAGTTTCGCGCCATCAACAACACCATCGGCGTTGCGTGATACTGAGTACTTCGATAAAGGAATGGATAATCCATCCCTCTGGGACAGGGATGCGTCCACAAGCAAAGGGAGGGCTGAAAGAACGAAAGCGGTGAAGTACATCTTCGCAAGGAGTGACGGCGAGAGAAACTCGAACTCGGGGTAACTAGGAGCACTGAGGTCTGAAGCTGCATAGAGATGGTCATTTTTTGTATCCCAGGGATATAGAGTTAGCATTGTCGACGTCAGAGCCGCGGGTAGCCGATATGGAATTGCATTCCGTGGCGAGTGTAGAATGTTAGAAGATTGCACCATGAATCCGCAGCTACTGAGCTCGGGTACCACCCCGATTTGATTTCACCATGAAGAATAACAATGGCGGGTGGGGCTCTGTGATGTGGTTATTAGTATCATCACGGATTGGGTCCGCGTCTGTACTAGAGTGGGTTCATCACGGTGGTTAAGCTAACAGCGGAGCCTGAGATATCCAAGAAGGTAGACTTGACCAATGATGGTGGGCCTCGGAGGAAGAGGAAGGAAGTGAATCCGTGGCAACTAGATCACGTGGACACGGCCATGAATTCTCCGCTATGTCGGACGCGTGTGCCTTAGCCAATCACGGTCGCGGTGCAATGAGGACCTGATACTCCCCAATTATACGAAGTTTGGCACTCTCGGTGCACGGTCCGAGTGGGCTCACTGGCGTTGTATCTTAGACTGTCGTAGCTATGTGATGACTATGAGGAGTCGGCATCAGTCCTTCAAGTTCAAGTTCTCGGTTTTACAGGCAAAGAAGTTAGACGGTCGTTGTTCAAGTCGCATCGCAATACTCGTTTAGGCGACCTACCCCACGTTTCTGCGTATACTGTAGTTCTGGAAGCTCACCCGTAGCCAAGCCATCCACACTGTGCCCCACAGCCAATGATATTCTACGAATAAGTTATCTTGAAGCTTTCAATACGGGGTACATATAAGCAAGAAGAATGCTCCGAGTCAACGATCATGTCGAGCTTATCTCAGACCTGGAAGAAACCCTGCACGCTCGGCGCCATTCGCACAGACCCTGATTTTCAGGGAACGGTGTGGACACCGATGATACAGGAAGGGATAACGAGATTGCGCAGGCGGTTGGCACTGTACTTCCCTCCTACGTGTCCCATGTTTTTCATCGTACATTGGTGTCGTCGGACTGAACTGCGCAGTCCCTCTCATGGGCGCATCCGTAGTAGCTTATTGCTCCTGCATTCCGTCTTGCAAAGCAGGCTGTCGACCTCATTAGCGAGTTATATGACAATGCGATCCTATTGAGTATTTGACACTCTTCCACGACCACCAATACGACTTCGCAAGCGGCGGGTCCAATTTCGGGCACCTCATGCATCAGGATATAGTTAGCTTTTTAACTTGTCTACTTTTCGAAAAAAAAAAAGAGGGTTTTTTTGTGCTTCGCTCCTCCTGAAAATGAATTTGGAAATCAACTTTTCTTGAATTCTAGGTTCCTCGTCGACTTTTCGACTTTTTAACTCGTACAGGCTCGTACGAGTCCAAAGTAAGTGGCAGGTTTCCTGATGTGTGGTATTGTCTACCCTCTTCACTCAGGCTCTTTTGCAGCCCGCACCAGATTAACAACATCATTGTAGAACAAACTGCGACATCTGAAAGGCTGTTCTACAGACCTATAGTACTAATACCAAATTAACTTTGGATTTGACCACCACGACCTGGACATGCTACATGACATGTGGCGTCTAGATACACCAGCTTTGTTCATACAGTTCAAAATACACGCAATAATACGCGATAGGATGTCTAGAACAAAAGCCCGTCCATTCGTGGCGATCTGAACTCGACAGACCACGGCAACAGGAAAGAGAATAAGTCAGTCATCCGGTCACCTCGTAACCAAACCGTGACAGGCCTTCAACCTAGTTCTCGCGCCAGGCGACCCACATACCCCAACGAGGACCCAAAAAGTCTTCCCCGACGCTCCACACACGCCACGCCAGCCCAATCCACTCCTCCAGAAATTGGCGCAACACATCCTCTGCGCGCAGCTCGGCCACCACCAGCGCCACGGTGTGCCGTGGCTGCGCGAGCGTGGTCATCGTCTCAAGCAGCGGGCGCACAAGCGTCGGGTGGTAGATACAATCCACGATTAGGAGCACGTCCGGCGGGTCAGCGTGAACATCGACTTGACGCAGCGCGGGGAGGGTCCAGTCAAGCGCTGCTGCGATGACGGTGGCAGCGGTTGTT
>Ga0209488_10002155_pt1 | contig 16419 bp, 11 predicted proteins | sample Rivendell_Oct201_8_FD_188349 | JGI IMG/M metagenome (GOLD analysis project Ga0209488, IMG submission 188349) | Vadose zone soil microbial communities from the Eel River Critical Zone Observatory, Northern California, USA -... | ecosystem: Environmental > Terrestrial > Soil > Vadose zone >... | reverse complement strand
AACCGCCAACGGTTACGCGCAGGCCCACGGAAAGCATCAGTTCCCTCAGAAGCCGAGCTTCGACAACACCGCCGCCGCCGCCGAGTCGGCCGAGCCGAGTTCCTGCTCCGCCGATGCCGGCAGCCGCACGCGCGCCAGGAACTCGTCGTCCGGTCCGTCGAGCGCCGCCTGCACCGCCTGCATGTCGAGCTGCTCCGGCGGTCGCGCCGGCATCAACAGCTCGTCGCCGCCCTCGACCTGCACCAGCACGCCGCCGGCGACCAGCTGATCGGCAACCCGTTCGAGCCATTCGCCCGGCACGTCGAGCTGCGCACAGACGGCGGATGGTTCGACGCCCTGCCGGCCGCTGCGGAAGCGCTGCCCCGCGGCCGTCACCAGGTGCCAGGCGAGCCGCCGCTGCACCGCTGGCGACGCCGGCGGCAGGCGCTCGAGAGAATGCAGCGTGCCGAGATTCTGCACCGCATAGCAGATCTCGGCGCCGCCGAGCACCACGCTCCAGAACAACTGCACGTAGACCAGCAGCAGCGGCAGCGCGGCGAACGTCAGGTACACCGCGTTGGCGTTGGCGACGCCGACGTTGCAGCGCAGGTAGATGCCGTGCAGCACCACCAGGGTGGAACCGGCGACCACGCCGCCGGCCATGGCGCTGCGCCAGCCGACCCTGGCACTCGGCATGATCTTGTACAGCGCGGTGAACGCGCACCACGCCAGCACGTGCGGCACGAAGCCGAGCCCGGCGTGGTACAGCCAGCCGAGCCATGGCGCCTGTTCGCGCAGCCAGCTGCTCATCGCCAGGCCACCGAGCAGCGAACTCGCGGCGAAGGCCAGCAGCAGCATCGGCGGCACCACCACGATCAACGTGACGAAGTCGGAGACGCGGCGGTACCAGGCGCGGCGGCGGCGCGTGCGCCACACCTTGTTGAGCGCCTGCTCGACGCGCGTGAACAGCAGCAGGCCCGACCACAACACGATGACCGAACCGACCAGGCCGAGGGCGCCGAAGTTCACTTCGGCGATGTGCTTGCGCAGCCAGTCGAACGCCGGCTCGACGTCCTGGGGAAACCGGCCCTGCCACTCGACCAGCGAGGCGTCCAGTTTGTCGGCGTAGCCGAGCGACTTGGCGATCGCGGTGGCCAGCGCCAGCATCGGCACCAGGGCGAGCACGGTCAGCATCGTCAGGCCGGCGGCCTGCAGGCCGGCGAGGTTCTGCGAGGCACTGACGAACAGGTGCGCGAGCACGCGCAGCAGTCCGGTGAAGAAGCGCTTGGCCGGCGGCAGGCGGCGCAGATCCTGCTGCCACAGCCCGGTGTGCAGGAACCGGGACAACCGGGTGAACGGATTGGTGACCTCGCCGCCGGACGAATCGTTGTGCGCGCTCACGATACGCCCAGGGTACCGTGCCGCAGATGCAGGTCACCATTCTCGGTTCGGGCACCGCGATTCCGGTGCCCGACCGGTTTCCCGCCGGCTACCTGCTGCGGGCCGCCGGCCAGCACGTGCTGGTCGACTGCGGCCCCGGCACGCTGCGGCGGCTGGCCCAGGCCGGCATCGGTGTGGAAGCGATCGACGCGGTGTTCCTCACCCACTTCCACACCGACCACTGCGCCGACCTCGGACCGCTGCTGTTCGCGCTGCGCAACCCGCGCTACGCCGGCCGCAAGCCGCTGCACGTGTTCGCCGCTGCCGGCCTCGAGCGGTTCGTGCGCACGCTGACCGAGGTGTGGCCGTGGATCCAGCCGAAGGATTATCAGCTGCACGTGCGCGAGATCGGACCCGGCGAACTGTCGCTCGGGCAGTTGCAGGTGCGGGCCGTGCCGATCCGCCACACGGCGCAGAGCCTCGGCTACCGCTTCACTCAAGGCGGTCGCAGCGCGGCGTTCAGCGGCGACGCCGACGAATGCGACGAGCTGGTGGAGCTGGCGCGCGACGTCGACCTGTTCGTCTGCGAGGCCGCGTTCCCCGATGGCGGGCGCGTCGAAGGCCACCTGACGCCCGGCCTCGCCGGCGCGCACGCGGCGCGCGCGGCGGCGCGCCTGCTGGTGCTGACGCATTTCTATCCGGAGTGCGACGGCCACGATCTGCAGGCGCAGGCGGCGCGGACGTTCGCCGGGCGCATCGTGCTGGCGCGCGATCTGTTGCTGTTGTCGGTCTGACGAAGGGCGGGGCGGCCGCACTCGCTGCGAGCCACGGATGGTTCGGCACCGGCCGTGCCAAGTCGACTCAGGGTCCACGCGATCCGAAGCCATCTCGAAACCCTGGAAGCCGCATGTTTGCTGGCCCCGGAGCCACCAGTCATATTGTATCAGCGGCCGGCCCCACGCTGACGCAGACGTCGAGGTGGTCGGATGGCCGCGCGTTCACCGCGGGTCCGGCAGTGCTTCGATCCATAGCCGCAACTGCGCGAGCAACACCGGATCGGCGCGCCCGCTCGCGAGCGGTGGCATGGCGAACGGATCGCCACGGCGGGCGACGCGGTCGAGCAGCACGGACCACTCCGGGTGCCCGGGGACGATGACCTTGCCCTGCGCGATGCCGAGCGCGTTGTGCGCCTTCGCGTCGATCAGCCCCTGCCGTTCCAGGGGCGTGAGGAAGCGCAGGTCGATGCCGAAGGCACCGTCGCCGACGCGGCTCCCGGGTTGGTGGCACGACGCGCAGTTGGCGTCCAGGTAGGAACGGATGCGCGTCGGCAGGTCGGCGTCAGGATCGTCGAGGGCACGCAACCGCGGCAGGGCGGCAGTCGCGCCGGCGGTGACGGACCGGTCGAGCCACTCGTGGGTCGCGAGCAGTACGAGCTGGTTGGTCCCACCCACCGTCGCCGGGCGGTTGAGCTGGCGGGTGTTCACCCCGAGCACGCCGCCGGATTCGGCAGTGTGGCAGGTGATGCACTGGGAAGGACTCGGATAGGTCCAGGCGATGGTCGCGGGCTTGCCCTGCTCGTCGATGACGGCGATGTCGTCGCTGGCGCCGTCGGTCAGCAGTTCCGCGTCGCTGCCGTCCGGCCGCCAGCGGTAGGTCACGCCATAGACCTCGCCGCCCTGCCGCACCGCGAGCAGACGGGTCTCCAGCCGGCGCTGCGCGCCGTCGGGATGGCGCAGGTCGTGCGGCATCGCGAACTGCTTGATGAACATCGTGCCGCGCGGAAAGCGCCAGGCCCGTTCGTGGTCGACGGTGATGCGCTCGTCGGCACCGTACGGGGAGCCGTCGTTCGACACCGCGATCCAGCGCAGCTTCGTGGCGCCGTCGGACCACAGCGGTTGGTTGACGGTGAACTGGGCGATGCCGGCCTTCGGCCGCAGCGTGGCGAGGTCGGCGAAGATCGCGGTCTCAGACAGCAGGTGCGGGAAGCCGGTGCACGCATCGTCGACCGCGGGTGGCAGGCCGAGGAACGGCGCGAGGGGCGCGCGCTGCCAGTTCTCCTCGATGGCGCCAGACTCGATGCCGCCGAGGACGACGGTCGCGAGCAGGACCAGGCATGCGCCGCGGATCATCGCCTGGCCTTGGCATCACCGACCGGAACGCCGCCGGCATCGGCGATCCTTCGGGCGATGAACTCACGCAATCGGGGTGCGGCGGTCGTGGCCACGAGGCCTTGGCCCCAGGCCGGATCGGCGGCGACCAGCGGCTCGAGCGCATACCAGGTCATCAGCACCGGCTCCTGCGGATCGTCGGCGGGGATCGCGCGCACCAGACTCTCGAGCAGCACGCGCCGCGCCGCAGGCGAGAGGCCGTTGGCGGCAGAAGCGAGGTCGGCGCGGAATGCCGGTGTCGCGCCGGCCGCGAGCGCACCGGCCTTGGCCGGATCGAGCGTGCCACGGTCGGCGAGCAGGCGCAGGGCCCAGGTACGCAGTGTGCTGGGCTCCGGAGTCAGGAAGGCCTCGAGCTCGTGGTCGGTGATGGCATCGCAGGCGGCCAGCGTCCACAGCGCGCGCAGGCGCGCTGCGGGAACATCCTTGCCGAGCATGGCGCGCAAGCTGGCGAGACCCGCGGCCGACAGGTGGTGTCCGGCCGCGCGCTGCTGGAGCTCGAGGCGAGCACGGCGGGACAACCACTCGTCACTGGCGGACACGGCTTGGATCAACTCAGGTTCGGTGGCCGCGGGCAGGTCCACTTTGGCTGCCGTGAAACCCGGCGGTGCGAGCAGGAAGATCCGGCCGCCGGAACGGTCGGGCACGGGCATGCTGTGGCATTCCACGTTCGGATCCGACCAGTCGGCGAGCAGCACGCCGCCGCCGGGTGTCGCAGCCAATGTGACCGGGAAGAACCACTGGTCCGCGGGGCGAGGCAGAAGGTCCTGGTCGGGCGCCGGCACGATGCCGTCCGGGCCATGCGCGAGGTCGTTCCAGGTGACCTTGCGGCCGAGGATGTTGCAGGACAGGAAGCGGCCGCGCCATTCGGCGGGCCAGGCATCGCCCTGGTAGACCAGCGCGCCGCTCGACACCTGGCGGCCGTCGCGCTTGTACGGGCTGGTCAGCGACTGGTAGGCGAAGGGCGAGATGCAAGCCGGCTCGAACTCCACCTGGTAGTTGCCGCCTCGCCGTCCGTGCCAGATCGGGTACGGACCGACGTCGGAAGTCAGCAGCTCGCCTTCGGCGGTGAAATCGATGCCGAACGGATTGGTGCCGCCGCGGTAGACGAGATCGATCTGGTGGCGGCCCGGGTGGTAGCGCCACACCGACGACGAGAACTTGATGCGCAGCTGCCTGGGATCGCCCGGCTTGCCGACCAGACCGCGACCGCTCATGCCGCAGCAGCCGTAGAGCCAGCCGTCCGGGCCCCAGGTGAGGTTGCTGAAGATGTTGTTGGTCCAGCCACCTTTGTCGAGGTCCCAGCCGTCGAGCAAGGTCGTGGCCGGGCCGTCGGCCACGCCGTCGCCGTCCTGGTCGGGGACGAACAGCAGGTCGGGCATCGAGCAGATGAAGACGCCGCCGAGGCCCACCGCGACGCTGGTGATGTTCTTGCCCTCGTAGAACACGCGGCGGCGATTCCAGCTGCCGTCACCCTTGGCATCGTCGAACACCACCACCGAGTCCGTCTGGCTGTAGTCCATCTGCTTGGCGAAGGTGCGGTACTCGACCACCCACAGCCGGCCCTTGCCGTCCACCTGCAGGCAGACCGGCTGGGTGATCTGGCGCTCGTCGAGTACGGACCTGGCCGTGATGCCGGGCGGGAGCTTCATCGCCGCGGCCACTTCGACGGCGGACGGATGCTCGGGATCGCGCTGGGCGGGTACGGCAACAACGAGGGCCAACCACACGCCGGCGAGCCGACCGGAGTGACCGGCCGCGCGCAACCGGATCGAATCGAACGAAATCGGCATGGCGAGGCTCGTGCGAGAGGTGGATGGAGTCGGAGCTGGACTTCCAGGTCCGCCCCGGACTCTGGCGCGCTGTGGTCACTCCGTCAAGACGCTTGGGGTGCTGCCCGGCTACCCTTCCTGCATGAACACGGACTTGCTGAAACGGATCACGCGCGACCCGGCGGTGATGGGTGGACGGCCGTGCATCCGTGGAATGCGGGTTACCGTGGGAACTCTGGTCGGCTTGCTGGCGGCCGGGCAAACCATTGAGCAGATCCTCACTGCCTATCCATACGTCGACCGCGATGATGTGATGGGCGCATTGGCGTATGCGGCGTGGCGGGCTGAAGAAGTAGATGTTCCTCTTCGAGTGCCGTGAAGCTGTCCCCGCGCCACTCCGGTCTTGATCGGGTGCAGGATCGCGCGCACCTCGGCGAGCAGTGTGGGTTCGACCGGCGACGCGCGGCAATCGAACGCCCGCGCTACCATCCGTCGATGCGCGCAGGCCTGCGGTGTTCGGTTGCAACCGGTTTGTTCGTTGTCCTGACGATCCAGGCAGCAGCCCAGGAGCAAGCTGCCGCGTCGCGCGTGCGCCTGCTGGCCACGCCGGACGGCGGACTGCAGCCGCGTGCGGCCGTGGACAGCAACGGCGTGGTGCAGCTCGTCTACTTCCAAGGCGAGCCGCGCGCCGGCGATCTGCGCTACGTGCGGTCCACCGACGGCGGCCGCACGTTCTCGCCGCCGGTGCCGGTCAACCACGTGCCCGGCGGCGCGATCGCGACCGGCAACATCCGCGGCGCGCAGCTGGCTCTCGGTCGCAACGACCGGCTGCACGTCGTGTGGAACGGTTCGGGTCCGCGGCCGGCAGCCGACAAGTCGGCAACCAAGGCCGGGACCGATGCTGCGCCCGGGCCGACGCCGCTCTACTACACGCACCTCGCCGCCAGTGGCGGCGACTTCCTGCCGGAGCGCGATCTGAGCGAAGGCCGCGCCGGGCTCGACGGCGGCAGTGCAGTCGCCGCCGACGACCAGGGCCAGGTGTTCGTGGTCTGGCACCGGCCCGGCGAGCATGGTCACGACGAAGGTGCGCGGCAGGTGGTCGTCGCCCGCTCGCGCGACGATGGCGACACGTTCGGCAAGGCGATCGTCGCCTCGTCGCCGGACTCGGGCGTGTGCCCGTGCTGCGGGCTCGGCGCCGCCGCGACCAGGGACGGCGGACTGGCGATCCTCTACCGCATGGCCAGGAACCAGGACGACCGGTCGACGGTGCTGCTGACCAGCCGCGACGGCAGCAAGTTCACGCCGCGCGTGCTCGACCCATGGCGCGTGTCGCAATGCGTGATGAGCAGCTTCGCGCTGGCGCCGGGTGCGACCGATGTGTTCGGCGCCTGGGAGACCGAGGGACAGGTGCGCTTTTGCAACCTCGCCGACCCGAAGAACCCGCTGGCGCCGCCGGGCCTTGCCGGCAGGCGGCGGCTGCCGTCGATCGCGCGCAATGCCGCCGGTGAAGTCCTGCTGGCCTGGACCGAAGGCGTGAGCTGGGGTCAGGGCGGTGCCGTCGCGTGGCAGCTGTTCGACGCCAGCGGCAAAGTGGTCGCGGGCAACAGCGGCCGGGCCGCGGGCGTGCCGGCGTGGAGCATCGTGCAGGCCGTTGCGCTGGCCGATGGCAGCTTCGTCGTGTTGCACTGACGCGCCACGGAGCAGCAGCTCTGGTTTACGAATAGACGTCTAATCGTAAAGTGTGAATTCGGGGGGCCAGACCGCGCGGTCGGTGCCGGCGCTACGCGCTGCGCGCGATCTTCCGGATCGCGCTGCGCGGTCGCGCCCGCGCCAGGTCGTGCTGCACCTGCAAGGCGACCCAGAACTCAGGCGTTGTGCCAAAGGCACCCGCGAGCAACCATGCCGTGTGCGGCGTCACCCCTCGCTTCCCGCGCACGATCTCGTTGATCCGCTGCAGAGAGATGCGCAAGTGGGCGGCCAGCGCGATGCCGAACGGGACGAGAAACTCCTCACGCAGCACGCGGCCTGGGTGAGTAGGGATGCGGTGATCAGGCAACATCTCGGTTCCATGGTAGTCGACGAGCATGACCTTTGGCTGACCTTGCGCCGCCCAGCGGTGGCGCGGCACGACCACCGCCGCAGCACGCTGCCATGGCGCTATCATCGACGCGCATCCGACACCGTCCCGGAGGCTTTCCATGCACGCCCGACTGCCCGCCATCTGTCTCGCACTCGCATTTGCCGGCAACCTCGCCCTCGCCCAGCAGGAGATCTGGATCGACCCCGTGCTCGGCAACAACGGCAACCCGGGCACCTACCCGTTGCCGATGCTGACCCTGGCCCAGGCGCTGGCCGTCGCCGGCCCCAACGCGAAGATCATGCTGCTGCCCGGTCTCTACGGCCCGTCGCACAACGGCGAGATCCTGCCCTTGTCGCTCGGGCTCGTGCCGCAGCAGAACCTGGTGATCCGCGGCATCGGCGCGGTGGTGTTCGACCTGAACGGCGCGACCGTGCCGATGTTCCGCCTGGTCGCCGGCGCCAGCGGCTGCCGCATCACCAACCTGACGATCACCAACATGGACCGGACCCAGTGGTGGACGCGCGTGGTCAACAGCGGCTCGGGCGTCAACACGATGGACGCGGCGCAGAACGTCGAGTTCGACCGCTGCCGCATCGACAGCGTCAACCGCGGCTTCGTGCTGTGGACCAACGACAACGTGCAGGGCTGGCGCATCCACGACAACCTGTTCGTGAACTGCACCAACGACGCGATCCTCGAGTACAGCGGCAACAACGAGGTCTACAACAACACCTTCGTCAACAATCCGTACAAGGCCTACATCTCCGACTCGGCGACCAGCCGCTGCTACAACAACCTGATCGTCGGCCATGGCATCGCGTTCGAGAACAACAACGCGGCCAACAACACGGCCCGCTACCAGAACAACTGGATCTGGCAGACCGGGATCGTCACGCAGGGCCAGGGCTTCGCCGGCGGGCTGCCGCCGAGCAACGTCGCCGGCCAGGATCCGATGCTCGTCAACCCGGCCGGCGGCGACTACCACCTGCAGACCGGCAGCCCGCTGATCGACCGCGGCAACCCGGCGATCTTCGCGCGCGCGGACAACGACGGTGTGGCGCGCATCGTCGACTACCACCAGAACGGCTCGCTGCTGCCGGACATCGGCGCCTACGAGCGGTCGCCGCTGGCGTTGACCGTCACCTGGGATCCGACCATCCGGTTGCTGTACGTCACCCCGAGCGGCATCCCCGGTGCGCTCGCCTTCGTGCTGTTCAGCTTCGACGACGGCCTGGTGCAGCTGCCCGGCCAGGGCCCGATCCTGGTCGATCCGAACACCTATATCCCGGTCACTCTCAACGCCCCGCTGCCGCACAGCTGGACGCTCAATCTCAACGCTGTGCCGCCGTTCGCGCCGGGCACGCGGCTGGTCATGCAGGCGCTGGCGATCGTGCCCGGCGCCACTTCGCTGATCGGCAGCAATCAGGTCTGGACGCAGATCTGACGCTGCTCGGCGAGACGCGCCGCCGCGGAATCGATCGTCGGGATCGCTGACGCACCGCGGCCGCCGGCTGTGGCCGCTGCTGCCCCTTGCACTGGACCGCGCGCACCGCAATCCTGTTCGGCCCCGCATCGTCGCCGGGCCCCGCATCACCATGACCGCAATCGCCGAGAAGCATCCGTTCCAGGCCGAAGTCAACGAAGTCCTGTCGATCGTCGTCAACTCGCTGTACTCGCACCGCGAAGTGTTCCTGCGCGAGTTGATCAGCAACGCCAGCGACGCGATCGACCAGCTGAACTTCCGCGCGCTGACCGACCACGTGCTGCTCGGCGACGACCGCGAGCTGCGCGTCGAGGTGATCGCCGACAAGGCCGCCGGCACGCTGACGATCCGCGACAACGGCATCGGCATGACGCGCGACGAACTGATCGGCAACCTCGGCACGATCGCGCGCTCGGGCAGCAAGAAGCTGATGCAGTCGATGACCACCGAGCAGAAGAAGGACATCACGCTGATCGGCCAGTTCGGCGTCGGCTTCTATTCGGCGTTCCTGGTCGCCGACCGCGTGACCGTGGTGTCGCGCAAGGCCGGCGCCGCCGAAGCGTGGTCGTGGACCAGCGAGGCCAAGGGCGGCTTCGAAGTGGCGGCCGCCGAGCGCCAGGGCCGCGGCACCGACGTCGTGCTGCACCTGAAGGACGATGCCAAGGAGTACCTCGACGAATGGCCGCTGCGCAGCGTGGTGCGCAAGTACAGCGACTACGTGCGCTGGCCGATCCGCATGGAGGTCGAGCACAAGGACGACAAGGGCAAGGACAGCAAGCGCGAATGGCAGACGCTGAACGCCGCGCGCGCCCTGTGGACCCGGCCGAAGAGCGAGCTCACCAAGGACCAGTACCTGGAGTTCTACAAGCACACCAGCCACGACTGGAGCGACCCGCTGGCGTGGACGCACTTCAAGGTCGAGGGCACGCACGAGCTGACCGGCCTGCTGTTCCTGCCCGGCAAGGCGCCGTTCGACCTGCAGGAGCGCAAGAGCCGCGGCGTACGGCTGTTCGTCAAGCGCGTGTTCATCATGGACGACGCGCAGGAGATCCTGCCGGAGTGGCTGCGCTTCGTCCGCGGCGTGATCGACAGCGAGGACCTGCCGCTCAATGTCTCGCGCGAAGTGCTGCAGCAGGACGCGACCACGCGCTTCATCAAGAAGCAGGTGATCGGCAAGACGATCGCGCTGCTCGAGGAACTGGCGGCCGAGGGCGAGACCGAGGTCGAGGTCGAAGGCAACAAGACCAAGCAGGACCGCTACCTGGTGTTCTGGCAGCAGTTCGGCAAGGTGCTGAAGGAAGGCGTCTACCACGACCAGGAGTGGCGCGAGAAGCTGGCCTCGCTGCTGCGCTACGACAGTTCGCGCGCGCAGGGGCTGACCGGTCTCGCGGACTACGTCGCCCGCATGCCGAAGGCGCAGGAGTCGATCTACTTCGTCGCCGCCGACAACCTCGCGGCCGCGCGCAGCAGCCCGCACATCGAAGCGCTGCGGCAGAAGGGTTTCGAGGTGCTGTACCTGACCGACACGATCGACGAATGGGTGGTCGACGCGCTGCGCGAGTTCGACGGCAAGCCGTTCGTGTCGGCGGCCAAGGGCGCGCTCGATCTGCCGGAGAGCGACGAGCAGAAACAGGCCAAGGAGTCGAAGACCAAGTCGCTGGCGGCGGTGATCGAGAAGCTGCAGAAGGCGCTCGATGCGCAGACCAAGGAAGTGCGGCTGACCGACCGGCTGACCGATTCACCGGCCTGCCTGGTGGCCGACGAGTACGGCATGAGCGCGCGGCAGGAGCGCATCCTGCGCGAGGCCGGGCACGCGCTGCCGGACCACAAGCGCATCCTCGAACTCAACCCCGACCACGCGGTGGTGCAGAAACTGCAGGCGATCACCGACGACGGCAAGTTCGCCGAATGGTCGGCGCTGCTCTACGACCAGGCGCTGCTGGCCGAGGGCGCGTTGCCGGCGGATCCGGGCGCGTTCGCGCGGCGCATCGCCCAGTTGATGGCTGGCGCCTGAAGCCGGTCACGCTGCGGGCGGCAACTGCGCCACTGGAACCGTTGTCGAAAATGGAGTCGCCAACTCCATTTTTCTGCCAGAAATGGAGTTGTGAGTTCCAGATCTCCTGCAGGTTTCGACCGCCAGCTTGCAGTGGCCGAGGACGGCGTCGCGATCGCGCAAACCTGGACCCAGTGATGGTCGCAGCCGAAGCGACGTAGCGGCGACTGACCGTTCACCGCGCACAGTGTCCATGAGGGTGGCAGCCCTGCATCCGATCCGCCGGCAGCGGGACTGATAGGCTGCCGACGCCGATGACTCCCCGCCCGTTCGATGCCGAGCTCAGCCTGCGCCGTCACGGCGCGTCGCTGCGGCAGCTCGCGGCCGAACTGCTGCGCGACCCGGGGTCCGCGGACGATGCGGTGCAGGAAGTGTGGCTCGGTGCGCTGCGCCGGCCGCCGCGGCACGAGGGTTCGGTCGGTGGCTGGCTGGCGACGGCGCTGCGCAACGTTGCGCGTCGCTTGCGACGCGGAGAAGCACGGCGTGCGCGGCGCGAGTCGATCGTGGCGCGCGTGAACGAGGTCGAAGACCACGCAACGGTCCTGGCGCGCGAAGAACTGCTGCACCGGCTGGTGGCGGCAGTGTCGGCGCTCGAGCCGCCGTATCGCGAGGCGGTCTGGCGGCGCTACTTCGAAGGGATGCCGCCGCGTGAGATCGCCCGCGCGAGCGGTGTGCCACTCGCGACGGTGAAGAGTCGGCTGCAGCGCGGCCTGCAGCAGCTGCGCGAGCAGCTGAGGGAAGAAGGAGAGTCGGGCTGGCGCGGTGCGCTGGCAGTGGCGTTCGGGTTGAAGGACAGCGCGGTGCCTGCAGGTACCGGATGTGTTGCGGCCACATGGCCAGGAGTGTTGCTCGTGACGGCATGGACGAAATCGGTGGCGGCAGTCGCGGTCGTGGCGATCGCCGGCGTGTTGTTGTGGTCGCTGCGCGAGCCGAGCGTGGCAATGCCGGGTGCAGGCGTGGCCACGGCAGTGCCTGGTGTGCTCACGGCTGGTGGCGACGCACAGGCAGCAGCGAAGAGCGAAGTCGCCGCTGCCGCGACCGGTGTCGAACGCAGCGAGCTGACGGCCGGCGCCGCCCAGCCGGCGAAGAACGCAACACTGCGCGGGCGCTGCGTGGATGCGAACGCGGTGCCGCTGGCGGGATGCAAGGTCTCGTTGCTTGGCAGTCGAGCCGGTCAGATGCAAATGGATGCGTGGTTGCTCGATCACGACCCCCCCGGATGGCAGGACCCGCCGATGCAGGAGACGGGCGCGGATGGCGAGTTCTCGTTCGCGTTCGCGCCGCCGCCGCCGTTCCAGTTCTACGTGTCGGTGTCCCGCGATGGATTCGTGACGATGGGCGGATCGTGGCGCGCGATCCCCGAGCGAGCGAACGTCGACGTCGGCGACGTGGTGATGCAACCCGGCGTGCTGGTGCGCGGGCGCCTCGTCGACCCGTCGGGTCAGCCGGTGGGAGACGTGCAGATCGACGAGCGGTCATTGACCGCCCCCCTCGTTCGCGAGATCGAAGAAGGGCATCTGTCGCCGTCCACCTACTGGGCCGCACGCACCGATGTGGATGGGCGATTTGCCTTCCGGGCGCCGCTGCCACTCGGTGCCTACCAGCTGAAGGTGTCGGATGGGTTCATGGTGAAGAACCCGGACCCACTCGATCTGGTCGCCGAGCGCACCGTCGAGGATCTGCTGGTCGTGGTCGAAGAGCCCAAAGGTCCAGTGATCACGGGCAAGGTGGTCGACGAGGCGGACCAACCCGTGCGTAACGCACGCATCGGGTGGACGCCCGGAGGCAACAGCCTGGTCGATGGCGCCAGCTCGAAGCGCGATGGCACGTTCATCCTGCGCGGCAACGACGGCCATGCGGCAGGCGAAGTTCACATCGTCGCAGAAGCCAACGGTTACGAGGGTCTGCGCTTGGCCGAACCCGTGCGCTGGGGCACGAAGGACCTCGTGTTGCGCCTCGTACGTGCTGGCGTGCTGACAGTGCGGGTCACCGATCCGCAGGGGCTCCCGATATCGACTTTCACAGTGCGCGTCGTGCCCAGAGATTCTTTGCAGTGGGTCAGCCCGGAGATCACTTCCATTCGCGCGCGCGGCCCGTTCGACAACGGCACGGCTAACGTCACAGGCGTCGTCCGAGGCAGCCACTACATCGTGGTCGAGTACCCGAACTCTTCGGGCTTCCAGCCGACGCTGCAGTCGATCGAGGTCGACGCACGCTCGATGCGCCTCGATCTGCGCGCCGGCGCAGAGGCAACGCGGACCCTGCGCGTGCGGTTCGCCGACGGTGAGCCTGTCCCCGCGACCAGAGTGCAACTCTGTGAACTGCTGGGTGGCACCATCGATGAGAGAACCTTCGTAATGGAGCGCGGCAGCTGGTTCCTGCTCAACGGTGGGAAGCGGGTACTCGTCCTCGACGAAGGGACCACGGATGCCGAGGGACGGTTCGTCCTGTGCGGCCCCCGGGATCGCCCGGTGGGGCTGCGAGTCCTGGGGCCGGGCCACCCACCGATCGGGCTGTCGGACGTCCGTCTGGACGCCGGCAGCGAACTCGTCGTCACCGTTCGCGCCGGCGCTCGCATCCACGGCAAGGTCGTCCCACCCGAAGCCATGGTCGAGCTGCGTCGCCTTGCAGGAGTCGACACAGGGGGGACCTTTCCCCTCGAGCGCCGGCCGAGCCTGCGCCTCTGGCGGGAGGGTGGCGTAATGGTGCCGAACCCACTGGTCGCGCGGGACAGCCTGGAGAAAGCCGCCTTCCTGATTGCCGATGACGGCAGTTTCGACGTTGGGGGCGTGCCGCCGGGACCGTGGCAGGTTCAGGTCGTGTCTTGGCGGGTGCAGAAGGACCTGGCCCGCACCACCAGCCTCGCGGTAGCCAACTTCATCGCGGCCGACGGGCTGACCGAAGAACTCGCGATCGATCTGCAGACGATCCTGCCGGGGACCATCGAGGGCGAGGTCACGCTGAACGGCAGACCACTCGGCAACACCAGGGTCGGGCTCGAGCCGGCGCATGCGACGACGACGAACGGTCGCGCAGCCGAGGAATCTGCCTATCTCGAAACAGACGATCAGGGCCGCTTCACCCAGAAGGTTCCCCCAGGCACCTATTCGTTGACAATCCATCACCGCAGCGATCGTCAGGCCTGGCTGCGACTGCAGGCATCGACCATGGCGACCGTCGTGCGCGGCGAGACGACGCGGCACACGTTCGCTTTGGTCGCGGGCACGCTGAAGCTGCGGGTCATCGACGCAGCGGGCAAGCCCGCCGCCAATGTCGAGGTCGTCGGGCAGCCCGAAAACGTGCGGTTGTCGCGTACTGGTGCCGATGGCACCACGACCGCCGAACTCGCTGCACAGACCATCACGCTGCGCGTGCTGCCGAAGCGTTTGCAGTCCCCCGAAGCACAGATGAAGCTGCGCAATGAGGCTCATGCCGCCGGCCAGACCGATCCGCTCGCCCCCTACTGGCTCACGCTCGGCACTGCAACGATCGACACCGGCCAGACGACCACGCTCGAACTGCGCCTGCCGCCAGAGTGGGAGCAATAGGCCGCTTTCGGCAACGCCGATCCAAGCCGCCGGCCGCACCTTCGCCGTGAACGCGCGCAGGAACGGCGCCTGCTCGACGATCTCGTAGCCGCGCAGCGCCTCGCGATGGCGCAGCCCCTCGGCGCTGGACTCGATCACCCGGTCGACGTGGCTCTGCGTGTAGACGCGACACGGAACAAAGGCATCGGGCACCGCCGTCACATCAGCCGAGCGGAGCGCCTCCACCACCCACAGATCCACTGCGAATCGCCCCGGCAGTGGGTCGCCGTGCGCTCGCTCGGAGCTGCCACCATGCTTGCTTCCACTCTGCAGCGGGGTCTGGCACTGTCCCTGGTCCTTGCGACCGTCAGCGCCCAGGAGTTCCTCGGCATCACCAACAACACGGCGATCGGCGCGACGTCGCGCGGTTCGCTCGGCGGGGCACCGGGGCAGGTGATCGCCCGCATCGATCGCGGCGACTACTCCGGCTGGGCCACCGACGTCTTGTTCCCCGGCATGCGCGTGATCAACGGCGTCGACCTGATCATCCAGGACCAGGACGCCGTGGCGACGTTCGAAGTGTTCGACATCTGGCTGTACCCGGAGGACCCGTTCGCTCCGAACATGCCGCTGCTCGCCGCCGGCATTCCGGTCGCGATCGGCGTCGCCGGCCCTCCGCCTCCGGCGGCCGGACTCGTCAGCGCCGCGTATGTCGACATCGCCATCGCCCCGCCGATCCTGATGCCGGCCGGCAGCGACGTGTTCGTCGGTTTCGCGCTGCCGCCGAATGCCATCTGGCCGATGGACGGTTTGTCGGTGCAGATCGTGCTCGGCGTGGCCGTGCCCGGCTTCCCGACCTTCGACCTCGCCGGTCCGTCGATGGCGCCAGCACCGCCAGCAGGCAACAGCTACGGTCTGACCTTCAACCCCGCGCTCGTGGTGCCGCTGGTCTACAACGGGCGGCGTCAGTTGTGGACCGACCTGCAGGCGGCCGTGCCGGGAGGCGTCGTCGGCGCGATCACCACCCAGTTTGCATCGTTCGCACCGAGCACCGTGGCGCCGGGTACCGCCAGCCTCATGTCCGGCCTGCACCCGGACGCCGCCGCGCCGCCGCTGAACGCCGGCCGCGCCGACGACATCTCCTACACCTACTTCGACGCGGCGCTGCCGGCCGGCATGCCGGTCATCTTCTGCGTCGATTTCGCCCCCCTCGGCGCCGAGCTGCCTCTCGCTGCCTTCGTTCCCGGTTCGGTAGGGGTCCTCTGCCTGACGCCAATGATGACGCCGCTCACCATGCTGCCCATGGGTGCCGGTTCGGTGAGCCAGGTCATCTTGATTCCACCTGCGTTCCGGCCGGTGTTGGCCGGGTTCCCGATCGCGCAGCAGGCGGTCGGCTTCTCGCCGGCAGGATTGCGCGGCAGCCCCTGCGGCCGGCAGATCCTGTGAACGAAGCCGGCCGGCTGCACGCGTTCCCCGTGTGGCCGGCGTGACCCGAGACCTCGCAACCAGGACCTGAGGACCATCATGAAACTGCCTGCCGTTCGCTTGTGCATCGCCGCCATCGCTTCGACCGCGGCATCCGGTTGGCTCTGGCGCTCGCTGTGCGACCACGCACCCGTCGACGCACCCGCCACACTGTCGTCGTGCAACGCCGCGCCGGCCGCACCGCCGGCAGTGGCCACGCCGGAGCAGCCGCCAGCGCCCGTGCAACCACCGGGGCCGCACGACTTCGTCATCTACCCGGACGGCTCGCGCTGGCCGGCCCTCAACGGTGTCACCGAGCCGCCGCGGTTGGCATGGCATCACGGCCGGCCGTTCGCCCCGGTGACCGGACGCGAACGCGGGCGCGACGGGCGCGACTGGTACGTGCACGCCGACGGTTCACGCAGCACGACCTGGTGGTCCTGGCGGCCCGACCTCGGTCGGTGGGCAGCGATCACCGACATGACGAGCCCGGCAGGGCGGCAGCCGATCGATACC
>Ga0209488_10002154_pt1 | contig 16420 bp, 12 predicted proteins | sample Rivendell_Oct201_8_FD_188349 | JGI IMG/M metagenome (GOLD analysis project Ga0209488, IMG submission 188349) | Vadose zone soil microbial communities from the Eel River Critical Zone Observatory, Northern California, USA -... | ecosystem: Environmental > Terrestrial > Soil > Vadose zone >... | reverse complement strand
CCTGCAGCCTGGCCTTCGCCGGACTCGGCTCACCCGGCGCTTGAGCCGACCCGATCAGCCGACGCGCCGCTCCGGCACGAAGACCCGGATGACCTTGCTCGGGTACGCCGCGAACTCCGGGTAAAGCCGGGGCGTACTCGTCGTAGAGTCGCTGGCGATCGTCTCCGGTCGCCTCGCCGGCGACCACCGGGATCGTCTCGTTGGACGACGGGTCGACGCCAAGCGGCCGCGGTCACGGGTGCACGAAGGAGCCATAGCCGAGGTCGAGCCGGATCGACTCCATCAGCCAGAAGGCGATGCTTGGCGTAAAGACGTCGGCAGCCCCCAAGACGCCCGTGTACTTCGCGATCACGGGCGCGGCGCCGGCGTCCGCGGCCGCGTCCAGGTAGCCCTTGATCGCGGCCCATGAGTTCGCGCCATAGTTCACGAAGAACGGCGTGGGGTCGACCGTCGTAAGGGCAGTCCGGATGCTCGCGTCCAGGTCTGCCATGTACTGCTGGTGTACGACGACGTCGTCGCGTGTGCCAAGCCGGCCAACGTGCCCGCTGACGAGGGTCGTCCACGGGTAGGTCAGCGCCGTGGCCGGCGCGGCCACGTACCCCGGGATGTCCTCGGAGAGGTTGACGAGATAGATCGGCACCCAGCCTGCGTTCACGATGTCGACGAGCATCAGCGCGTCATGCTCGGGAAAGTGAATGAAGCTGTTGTCGGGCGTGTGGTTCGAGCCGTGCCAGGCCAGCTCGATGCGCTCGCCACCGATCAGGAGGGTCCGCTGGTCGGCGAACGTCTCGGTGGGGGCTGGGCGCGCCGGGTCGTTGTCCCGCAGCAGCAGTCGTCGCGTCTCCTCGTGCCCGATCCGAACCACGTCGGTGCCGAACAATGAGGAGGCCCCGACGTGATCCGCGTGATGGTGCGAGTGGACGAGGTAGGTGACCTTGTTGCTCACGCCGTTCGCGTTCGCGATCTCATCAATAGCGCGCTGAAGGTTGTGACCGATGGTCGGAGGCGCATCAAACAGGACCACCCCGTCCGACGTCGTCAGGAAGGCGGCCTGGTAGGTTCCGTCGGTGACCCAGTAGAGGTTTCGCTCGACGCGTCCCACGTGGTACCCCAGTTGGTTGACGGCTGGGCCCATCGCAGATTGCGGGACGGGTGCGTAGACGGGAAATCCCTTCGGCTTCTCCTTGGGGTCCCTTGCAAAGGCTTCTGCAGCCAGCATGGGGCTCAAAGCCGACAGGACGGCCCCGGCGGCTCCGAGCTTGAGGACTTGCCTCCGGGGGATGGCGCGCCCGGTATTGGAAAGATGTTTGGACTCGGCGGTATCGACCGGTTGCTGATTGCTCATGAATCTCTCCTGTCAGGACGTTCGTGAGGTGGCCGCCGACCCGCGAGATCGCGTCACGCTGGCCAAAGATCGCCGCAAGGCACTTCAGCACCGAGGGGGGTCCGGTGCTCGCTTCGATCCTCACCGCGATTGGGGGGCGATCGCGTCCCCGATTTCCCTAGTTCGCGGGTCGGGCAGGGCCTCAGCGGATACCGCCGAGACGATGAGTACGGCAGCGCCGTCAGCGGAGATGGTCGAGCGCGAGCACCTGGTCGGACGGAAGTGCCAGCGTGCCGTCACCAAGACGCCGACGTCCCCGCCGCGCACGGCCTCCAGCAGCCGACCGACCAGCGGGTCTAGGCGGAGCCCTGCCTCGATCGCCTACTCGAGCAGCGCGGTCACGCTTGTCGACACCGGGCCTGCTCCCTGTGCCAACCGGCGCGCCAGCTGGGTCCGAGATGTGACGTCGAGCTTCCGGTACGCCTTCTTCAGGTGGTACTCGACCGTCTTCGGGCTGATAAACAAGTGCTCGGCTATCTGCCGGTTGGTGTACCCCTCGGCGGCAAGGCCGGCTACCTGCGATTCCTGCGACGTCAACGGGTCGACCGCGTGGAGTGCACGGTTCCGGACATGCTCGCCGGTCGCCTCCAGCTCGACGCGCGCCCGTTCGGCAAAGCCTTCCATCCCGAACTCGCTCAAGAGCTCGTGGGCCGTGCGCAGCTCGGCCCGCGCGTCGACACGACGACCCTCGCGTCGGAGCCACTCGCCATAGAGGAGGTGGGTTCGGGCCAGGTCGACTCGGAGGGATGTCGGCTCGAGCCACTCGATCGCGTCGCGGTACAGAGATTCGGCCGTTTCGCCATCCGCTATGAGCGCGCGTGACCTTGCCTCGACCCCGCGTGCCCACGGCGTATCGCTGGCTCGTATCGACTCGCTCAAGGACTCCACGGCTTCGGCTGCTCGTTCGGGTCGACCCGTCCTCGATGCCGCTTCGATCAGCTCCACGACGGCGAGCGCGGCGTACCAGGTCTCGCCGGCGCCGGTCGCGCCCTCCGTCGCGGCCGCGAACGCATCGTCATAGCGACCAAGCGAGTTGCAAAGCGCAGCGGTCGCCCAGCTCAGCGCGGTGAGGCCCATCCCCTCACCTCGAGCGCGGAAGTCCCTGCTGGCGGAGGCGACCAGCGCGGTCAGCTCGGCGTCGTTGCCTCTGTAGGCGGCCAGGGAGATCGCACCGTATGCAGGGGGAGCAGCATTGCCGGTCGCCCTTGCCAGCATCTCGGCTTCTTCCACGAGCGCGGTGGCGGTCTCCATCTCGCCAGACATGAGATGGACGCCAACCCTGCTGATCAATGCGAGCGGCAGCTCGGCGAGCATCCCCACGTCACGAGCGGCTCGCACGTGCTCGGCGGTGAGGACATCCCATGCCGCGTAATCCCAGACGAAGCCGGCAAGGCGGCCTGCCAGCCAGCGCCAGCGCAGGGCTTCGACCGGAGCCGGGTCCTCGCGTGCGTAGACCCCGATCGCCTCTCGCAGCCGTGCCGTTCCAGTGGCAGGCCCGTAGGCGATGCGAGCGGCGAGGCCGTCCAGAAGCATGTCGACTGGGCGTGGCTCGAGCGCTTTCGGCGCGGCCAAGGCTGCTCGCGCGACTTGTCGAGGGTCGATGGTCGTCGACAGACGACCGCTGAACAATGCTGCGCCCAGCGCATCGAGGTACGTCTCCCGGGCGAGTGCAACGTCGAGTGGCTCAAGTCGGCGCGCCGCGGCGAGGAGCAGCGGGGGCGCGTCGCTCCCTCGATTGGTCGCGAAGGCGATTCGGGCTCTGAGGACCTCGGCTCCCGCCCGCTGAAAATCGTCCAGGTGGTCCCCCTCCGCCACGTCGAGCAAGGCGACGGCATCATCGACGGCGCCCGCTTCGTATTTCGCCGTGGCGGCGACCAGGGCTCTGCCGGCACGCAGCGACGGGCTGACGGTCAGGGCAGCCGAACGTTCGAGGAATGCGGCTGCGGCAGCCAGACCTCCTCGTGCCTGCGCTCGGGCAGCCATCTGCTCAAGATCGGCAGCGACGCCTTCGTCGGGCGCGATCGCCGTTTGGCCAAGATGCCATGCCCGCCGATCGGGATCGACGTGGGGATCGGTCGCGTCTGCGAGAGCCCGATGGACGGTCGTCCGCTCACCCTGACCCGCCGCACGGTAGACCGATGATCGGACGAGGGGATGGCGGAAGGCAACGTGCGGTTGGAAGGCGATCAGACCTGTCGACTCCGCCGCCACAGCGGCCGACTGAGGGATGCCCAACATGGCCGCTGCACGCCAGACCAGCAAGGGGTCTCCGGTCGGATCGCTCGCCGCGACGAGGATCAGCGTACGGACCGCACGCGGCAGAGCAGCCACTCGGCGCACGAAGCTCTCCTCGATCCGGGCGTCGACGGTCGCGGTCGCAGGCAAGCCGAAGCCGCCCGCGAGTTCTGCCGTCGTCAGGCCGTGCGGCAACTCGATGAGCGCCAGGGGGTTGCCGCTGGCCTCGACGATCAGGCGTTCCATCACCTGCTCGTCCAACGGGGCGAGCAAGACGGACTCGAGGAGCGCCCTCGCATCGCGGTGGCCGAGGGACTCGACGTGCAATTCCGGCAAGCGCGCGAGGGATTCGCCGACGTCGCGCGTCGCAAAGACGAGCCCGATTCGTTCGGCCACGAGACGGCGCGCGACAAAGGCGAGCGCCAGCGAGGAGCCTCGGTCCAGCCAGTGGGCGTCATCGACCAGCCCGAGGACCGGCTGCTCGGTCGCGAGTGACGACAGCAGTCCGAGGACCGCGAGCGCGACCACGAACTGGTTCGGGGCCGGTCCTGCTGCGAGTCCGAATGCGACGGCCAAGGCGTCGCGCTGCGGCGCCGCCAGCTGGTCGATCCGATCCAGGGTGGGCGCGCAGAAACGATGGAGTGCCGCGTAGGGGAATTCCTGTTCTGCCTCCGCGCCAGCCGTTTGCAAGACGCGAAACTCTCGCGCAGTCTTCGCCGTGTCCTCGAGAAGAGCGGTCTTCCCGACACCGGGGTCGCCTTGGACGACGAGCACACCGCCTCGTCCCCCCCGAGCCGCCCGGAGGAGACGGTCGAGCGCCTCGCGCTCCCGGCTTCGGCCCAGCAGTTCCAATGTCGTGCGTTCCCCTTGCGTGCGGTGCGATCCGCAGAGCCTTGCCTTGCCATTCGGTCGCGAACTAGGGAATCCGGGGACGCGAACCGGGCTGGGCCAGGATGAGCATTGGTCGCTCAGACGTACCGCCGAAAGGAGCGCCCATCATCAACCTTATCCGACGACGGCGGAGACACGGCTAGCGGGGGGCGAGGAGAGGCGCCCGCATGGCCCGCATCTTTATCACCGGCTCGTCTGATGGACTCGGACAGGAGGCGGCGCGGCGCCTGGTAGGGCTTGGCCACGACGTCGTCCTGCATGGGCGCAACCGCGATCGCGCCCAGGAGGCGTTGCGCGCCGTGCCGGCCGCTCGAATGGCGCTCGAGGGCGATCTGGCAAGCATCGAGCAGACGCGCAAACTGGCTGCTCAGGCGAACGCGGCCGGACCATTCGAGGCGATCATCCACAACGCCGGCGTGTACCGTCCGGGCGCAGTGCGCCGCGAGACGGTGGACAGGCTCGACGAGGTCTTCGCGGTCAACACGCTCGCGCCCTACCTGTTGACCGCGCTGATCGGATCACCTCAGCGGCTGATCTATCTGACGTCGGGCATGCACCAGAGCGGCGACGCGGATCTGGGCGACCTGCAGTGGCGGCAACGGCGCTGGAACGGATCTCAGGCGTACGCGAACTCAAAGCTGTTCGATCTCGTGCTGGCCTTCGCGGTCGCCCGCCTCTGGCCGCACGTTCTCTCGAACGCGGTCGATCCTGGAATCGCTCCGACGAAAATGGCTGGCGCGTCCACACCGGGCGACCTGGAGCCAGGCGCCGCGACACAGGTGTGGCTGGCCACCAGCGAGGAGCCTGGAGCGAAAGTGACCGGCCGATGTTTCTACCAGAAGCGGACTCGACCGGCCCTCGCGACAGCATCGGACGTCACCGTACAAGACGCGTTCTTGGCGGCTTGTGAACAGTTGACCGGTGTCCGGCTGCCATCGGCAGTCACGACGTGACCATCGTCTCCGGACGAGATGCCATGAGCACAGCAGTCGTGAGCGGGGCTTCCTGGGGCGCGAACTAGGGAATCCGGGGACGCGAAGCGGGCACGGCCAGGATCAGGGTTGCGTTGCTGAGATACACGGCAAAGGGAGCGTGAACGGTCGCGGCATTCGTGACGTCGGCAGCTGCCGCAGCCGTGGGCAATACAGCGCCGATGCTGCGGGCTCAGCAACCAGCCCGGCCTGCCACATTCCCCAAGGAGACTGCGCATGAACGCCACTGCCTCCACGCCGACGGCCCCGGTCCTTCCGGACTACGCCCCAATCCCGGCATCTGCCTTCGGCCCGGCCCCGAATGAGCAGGGCTACTACGTCGGACGGGTCGAGCGCAACCTCTACTGGGTCACCGACGGCGTCTACCAGGCCGCCTTCCTGACGACGACGGACGGCGTCGTCCTGTTCGACGCCCCGCCGAGCATCGGGCACAACCTCCAGCGTGCGATCGACGAGATCGCCCAGGCCAACGGCGTGAGCAACAAGGTGACCTACCTCGTCCACACCCACCATCACGCCGACCATGCCGGCGCGTCGTCGCTGTTCGGCAAGGACGTCGTCCGGATCGGGCACGAGGAGACCCGGCGGCTCCTGCTCCGGGACGACGACCCGGCCCGGCCGGCGCCCGACGAGACGTTCAGCGATCGCCGGACCCTGGAGATCGGCGGGGAGCGGATCGAGCTCGCCTGGCACGGCGCCAACCACACGCCCGACAACAGCGTCATCCACTTTCCCGAGCACAACACGCTGATGATGGTCGACATCGTGAACGTGGGCTGGGTGCCGGTCTACGTCGTCAACCTGTCCGACGACATCCCGGGCTACCTGGCGATGCCGGCCAACGCCCTGACCTACCCGTGGACGACCCTCATCAGCGGCCACCTGGGCCGGCTCGGCAAGCGCGACGACGTCATCCTGCACCAGCAGTACATGGCCGACCTCGAGGCGAGCGCGAAGACAGCCCTCGCCACCGTCGATCCGACGCCCTACTTCGCGAAGTACGGCGCGGTCGGGAACATGTGGGGCGCCGTCAAGGCCTACCTGAACGCCGTGGGCGAGGCAACGGCCGCGCCCGTCATCGAGAAGTACACGGGCGTGCTCGCGGCCGCGGACGTGTTCACCCCGGACGTCGCGTTCTGGCTCATGGAATCGATGCGACTCAACCGCGGGATTGGCCTGCAGGTGCATCCATAGATACCATCATCCGAGCGCGCCGTTCCCCGACGAGGCCCTCGCGGTGACTGAATCCAAACGAGCCGGTCCGACGACCCGCGCGTCGCCCGATCCCGAGGGTCAACGCAGCGATGCGTTGGCCCTCGCCGACCGCCAGGCGCGCGAGTTCCTTCGGAAGGCCGACCCGACGCTCGCCCGGCTCATAGATGCGCGGCCGAACTTCCGTCCGCGCGGCTGGACAGCCGAGCTGCCACGGCTCGATGCGTTCGGAACGCTTGTCTTCCAGGTCATCGGTCAGCAGCTATCCGTGAGTGCCACGCGGACCATCCTCTCGCGTCTCCAACAACACTTCGGAGGGCGGTTGCCGACCCCGACGGAGTTGCTGGCGGCCGATCCGCAGGTCCTCCGCGCGAGCGGCATGTCCAACCGCAAGGGCGCGACCCTTCGAGCCGTCGCGGAACGCTTCGTCGACGGACGGCTGAGCGACGAAGCGTTTGCCCGGATGACCGATGCCGAGGTCGAATCGGCCCTGACCGAGGTGCCCGGGATCGGGCCCTGGACTGCGCGGGGGTTCCTGATCGTCGCGCTCGATCGCCCCGACGTGCTCCTGACCGGCGACCTCGCGCTCAGGCGTGCGGTCGAGCGGGCCTATGGCTTCGACCATCGCCCGACGGACGACGAGATGCTCCAGTTAGCGGAACGCTGGCGACCGTATCGGAGCCTGGCGGTCAGCTACCTGTTCGCCTCCGAATACGACGAACCCACGAGTGGGCAAGCCTGAGCTGCATGTCGGCAAGGTGAACTCGACGGGGGCCGCCGTACCACGATGGATCTGAGACAGGCGGGTGTTAGGGTCCTGACACCGTCCTTCCGGGGGGGATGGACACCGTTGGGGCGTCCACTCGCCTTGGCCTCCTCGGCGTCCACAACACAGGTGGGACCCCGAGGAGGCGGGGCTGGCTTCGCAGCCCGTCGCGCGTCGGCAAACCGCGAGCCCGAGCCCAGCTGTGCGAGCACGATCGTGAAGTTCCGATTCGTCGCCCAGCCGCGACCCTCCTTGCCCTTCCGACGCTCACGACCGAACGAATCTGAGTGAAAGAAGGCGCACATGAACAAGCCCGCGGGTCGGGGATTAATTCGAGCAGCCACGGTCCTTGGAGCCGCAGTCGTGTTGGCGACAGTCTTCGCCATGCCCGGCCTGGCAACAGCGCCCGATGGCTTCACGAGCGCTGTCGTGGCCAGGGGAACCGACCAGTCAGAGGGAACGCTGGTCTTTCGCGAGGGGACCGACGTCGTCGTGGCGAGAAACGTCTTCGTCATCGGCGGTTCCTCCGGATGGCACTCCCACCCGGGTGGGGCCATCGTCACCATCGTTCAGGGAGAGGTGACGATCTATCGGTCGGTGGGAAACCACTGTGATGTCAACACGTACACCGCCGGCCAGACCTTCCTCGAGCGACCCAGCGCCATTGTGGATGCCGTGAACAGCAGTTCCGGCCAGACGATCGTCTATGCAACGTTCCCCAGCGTGCCTGTCGGAGGCTCGTCGAGGATCGATCGCGCCAATCCGGGTACTTGTCCCGGGATCTGACGACTGACGGGGCGTGCGGCGTTCGTAAGGTGACGCCGCACGCCTACGAAGGACGCGGGCCCGATACAAGCCAAGGTGCGGGCTTGGCTCTCTGGCAGGCCCTCCGTGGCCCAGAATGCGGCCAGTTGGGGCGATGCCAGGTTTGGTGGGAGGCAGTTCGACCGCGTGAGCCAGGTGCTCTGGAATGTCCGGCTTCTCGACTTCGACAGCGGCCGCGCGATGGAACGGCGCGCCCTCACCATCGACGACGGGCGGGTGATCGCGATTGACGATTCCGACGGGCCGCCACCCGCGGACGCCCGCGATCTCGACGGCGCCACCGTCCTGCCTGGGCTGATCGACGCGCACTGTCATGTCCTGTCGAGCACGGAACGAAGTCCAGGCTTCGGGCCGCCGCCGCTGCTGCATGGGGAGGCGCCACGACCGGCGGCGCTCGGGCATTACGTACTCGCGGCGGCGGCCGCGCGGATCCTCGGATCGGGGTTCACGACCGTCCGCGACGTCGGCAGCGCGGACGATGAAGCGAGCGCCCTGAAGCTCGCGGTCGACCTCGGCATCGTGGCGGGCCCGCGCATCCTCACCTGCGGACGCATCGTGTCGGCCACTGCGCCCGGCGGTGTCATCTTCGGCTCGATGTACCGGGAGGCCGACGGACCGTGGGAGATGCGCAAGGCGGTACGCGAGCAGATCCGTCGCGGGGCCGACTACATCAAGTTCATGGCGACTGGCGCTCGCTCCGTCCTCGCCGAGGACCCCGAGCCGCCGCAGATGACGCTCGAGGAGATGACCGCGATCGTCGATGAGGCGCATCGAATGGGTCGGCGGGTCGCCGCGCACGCCGAAGGCCTTGCCGGGACGCGATGGGCCATCGAAGCCGGCGCCGACACGATCGAGCACGGCCTGTCGCTCCACCGCGACCCGGCGCTCCTCGACACGATGGCCGCCCGCGGCACGGTCCTGGTGCCGACGCTCTCGACGTTCCACGACCTGGCCGAGCGGCTCGCCTCGGACTTCGCGGCGCCGCTCGTGGAGCAGGCGAAGCGACAGCTCGAGGAGTCGCTCAGGACGGTGGCCGCCGCCCGGGCAGCCGGCGTGATCCTGGCCCTCGGCTACGACAGCGGTCCGCCAGGAGCGTCGGCCAGTGAGCTGCTTCGCCTCGTGGAAGCCGGCCTCTCCCCTATCGAGGCGCTGCGGGCGGCCACGATCGGCGGCGCGGCGGCGCTTGGTCGTTCGGACCTGGGGCGCATCTCCGTCGGAGCGACGGCCGACCTGGTCGTCGTCGACGGTCAGCCGGACGTTGACGTGGGCCTCCTCACCCAACCCTTGTCGATCGTCGAGGTGATGCGCTCCGGCGTTGCCGTCGGCTAGCCGGCACCTCGGCTCAGCCCGGCGCGGCGAAGCGGTAGCCGAGCCCGCGAATGGTCTCGATCGAGCCCGCGCGGTCACCCAGCTTCTTGCGCAGCGAGCGGACGTTCGCCTCGATCACGTTGCTGCCACCGGCGTAGTCGTAGCCCCAGACGTCCCTGAGCAGGTCGGACCGCGCGACCACCGTCCCCTTGCGCTGGTGGAGATAGCTGATGACGTCGAACTCCAGCTTGGTGAGATCGACGCGGCGTCCGTCCAGCACGAGCTGGCGCTGGGCGAGGTCGAGGATCGAGTCGTCCTCGATCTGGAGCTCCGCTGCGACGAGCCCGGCGAGCCAGCCATCGATCGACGACGGTCCGAAGTCGAGAACCGCAGCGTAGAACGGGACCCCGTCAAACGTCGGCGCGACGCCGGGCAGGGGCCTGAAGCCGAGCGGGGCGAGCATGGGGCCGTACAACGCGAGGTCCTGCACGATCCCATAGATGCGGCGAAGGTGGGGGCGCATGTCCATGTAGATGCGCTTGACATCGAGCCAGCTCGCGGCCTGAGCCGACGATGGCCCACTGCCCCAGTCGCGGGCCATCCAGATCCGATTGAAGAGGACTCGCTGGCCGCGCGGTACGGGGTGTTGCCGCAGGTGCTCCCAGCACTGGGCAAGCATCGGGTCTTCGTTGACGAGACGGTGACTGACCCTGTCGATCTCGCAGAGCATGTAGAAGCCGGCGATCGAATCCTGTCGGTCGTGAAGGATCCGGAACGCTTCCGGCGCCAGCCGCCACCAGGCGTCCATGACCTTGACCGAGGCGGGCGGCATATGCCTGGTCGCGATCGCCACGATCGCCTCGCCATCCGAGGGTCGCGCGTTCTCGATCGAGTAAAGGTGGTCGGTCGTGGGGAAGAAGGCTTCGCGGACGATCGGGTTCTGGAGGATGTAGAGCAGGTCGGCGGTGTATCGCCACATGTCCTGGTTCGAAGCGCGCGCGACCTCATCACGGAGCTGTCGCCAGGCGGAGGCGCGGTATCGCCGGGACCGATCCGGATCCGACGCTCGGAGCAGAACGGCAACCGCTTCCCGAACGGTGTCGTGGACGACCAGTCCATCGTCGCTAAGCTCGACGAACGGAAGCGCCCGGAGACGATCGAACGCATCCTGGGGAGCGACGTCCGGCAGCATGGCAGCAAGGAGTGAGAGCGTCGGACGGCGTACCACTGACGCCGCGTCAAGGATCACGCGCGTGCGGGCGTCGAGACCGCCAAGGTAGAGCTCCGTCAGGCCGTTGACGATTGCATCGACGGCCACCGTCTCGAGGGTGACGTCCGGCCGTTCGGCCAGCGCCGAGGCCGCGAGCCGAAGTGACAGGGGGTGGCCGCGGGACAGCCGATAGACGCGCCCAGCGGCGTCGCTGTCGAGGCCCTCGCGCTCGAGCAGGGCTTCGGCGTCGTCACGCGACAGGTTCTCGATAGCTAGGCCCCTGAAGAGGCCACCGAGCGTGGTCCGCCAACCGGTCATCGGCGGCTCCCGACCGGACAGCACGATCCGGACGTTGTCGCTCAGCGCGGGCACGAACGACTGGCGCAGCCACGGGTCCAGCATCCTCAGCAGCTCGTGCGTGTCGACAACGAGGATTACGCGTTCGCCGAGGCGACCCAGGCGAGCAGCCGCGGCATCGGCCGTGGCCAGATCCCCACCGGTCTTGCCCTCGAGCGCCGCAAGGAACCCGCGAGGCGTGGGCTCGACCGAGCGACCGTCGAGGCGGAGCACGGTCGCACCCGCCTCGCGCGCCTCCACGGAGAAGGATTCAGCCAGGGCCGACTTGCCGACACCGGCGATCCCATGGATGAAGACCACGAGCGGACCGGCTTTGCCAAGGAGCTGGCGAAGGACTGCCATCTCGTCGGAACGTCCGACCAGGCCAGCTACCTGTTCATCCATGAGCTGCCGAACCGAGGTGCTCATCGGGGGAGTCTGCGCCCCTTGTGTCTCCGCGGTGTCGCGCCGGTTCGCGTTTGTCGGAATGACCGTAGGCCCGCGCCTGGCCTTTGGCGCGGGCGCTACCTGAAAAGAATCTGAACACGGTGCGAAAGGAGATCCGGGCCGCGGCTAAGCTGACAGAAACGCCCGTCGCCCAAACGAGAGGAGGGGCCATTGTCCGTGTCGGTTCCGGCCTCTGAACAGCGCGCCGCGGTCATCACCGCGCTTGCCGCCAATGTGGCGATCGCGATCGCAAAGTTCAGCGCGTCAGCGGTCACCGGTTCGTCGGCGATGCTCGCGGAGTCGCTGCACTCGCTGGCCGATTCGGTCAACGAGGTCCTCCTCCTCGTCGGCGCCCGCCGCGCCCGCCGACCCGCCGACACCCAGCATCCCTTCGGGCACGCCCGATACCGCTACCTCTACGCCTTTGTCGTGTCGTTGACGGTCTTCTGGATGGGTGGGGTCCTCGCAGTGATCGAGGGCGTCAGCCATTTCACGGCCGATGAACCGCTCCTCGACCCGCGGTGGGCGTTCGCGGTGCTCGGCCTCGCCGCCATCCTCGAAGGCTGGTCGCTGCGGACGACGGTCCTCGCCGGGCGACCGACCAAGGGCGCCCTCAGCTGGCGGCGGCTCCTCCAGGTCACCAAGGCGCCGGAGATCATCGTCGTCTTCCTCGAGGATCTCGGGGCGCTCATTGGCATCGTCATCGCGCTGGTCGGGGTCACGCTCGCGACGGTCACCGGGGAAGGCGCCTGGGACGCCGGGGCGTCGATCGCCATCGGTGTCCTGCTCATGTCGATCGGGCTGATCGTCAACCGGGAGACGCAGAGCCTGCTCGTCGGTGAATCGGCGACCGTCGAGGTCGTGGCGGCGATCAGGCAGGCCATCGCCGGTACGGACGGGATCGAGGGCGTGGTCGACCTTCGGACGATCCACGTCGGACCGGATGACCTGGTGGTTGCGGCCGGTATCACCGTCGATGCCTCGCGGAACGCCTCGGACATCGCGCGGGCCATCGTCAACGCCGAAGCTCGAGTCCGCGGCGTGGCGCCGTTTCGGACGGTGATGTACCTGGAACCGCGCGTGGTTGAGCCTGGTCCCCAGCCAGCCGCAACATCCTCGGCCGCAGCATCGGATGACCCGGCGGGGCCAGATGGATCGACCTAGACAACCGTGGAACGCGGTACTTACGGGGGGTGGTGTGGGGCAGGGTGAGGTCACATACTGCGCGCGATGACCAAGCGCCTGCTTTCCGATCGGCGGGTCCTGTCCGTCGCCTTCCTCCTGCTGATCGTCGTGGTTGGCGGCGGCGTGTACCTTCTCGCGTCCGGCCCAGGGTCCGCGCCGCCCGCGGTCGCCGCGGTCGCTTCGCCGCTCGTCACCGCGCCGGCGTCGACCGCGCCCTCAGCTGACGCGACTCCCGGCGCGTCGGCGAGCCCGTCCGCCAGCCTGTCACCCTCACCGAGCACCGCGCCCCAGGTCTACGAGGACCTGTCGGGCATCGCGACGACCGCCGAGCTTGCCCATCGATACCCGATCGCGGTCATGATCGACGACTCGCCCGCCGCTCGGCAGCAGGCCGGCCTCTCCGCGGCGAGCGTGGTCTGGCAGGCACCTGCCGAGGGCGGAATCCCGCGCTACATGGCGGTCTTCCAGGCCGGCACGCCGCCTCGAATCGGGCCGGTTCGCAGCGCCCGCCTGTACTTCGTCCGCTGGGCGGCCGAGTGGAAGGCCGTCTACCTCCACGCCGGCGGCCCTCCCCCGTTACGGGCATTCCTCGCCGGCCGCCAGACGCTGGTGCTCGACGTCCCGGGCCGGGCAACGCGTCGTCTTGGCTTCCGCGCCGCGCCCCACAACCTGTACACGGAGGGAGTCCGCCTGCGGAGTTTCGCGGAGCGGGCCAAGCGCGCCACGAGCGCCCGCCTCGCGTACAACCCGGCCGAGGCCGGCCGCCTCCAGCCATTCCGCGACCCCGCGCTCGAGGCCGATCGCGGTCCCGACCGCGGATCGATCCGGGTGACGTATACGAGTGAGGTCGTGACCTATCGGTACGATCGGGCCTCGAACACGTGGTTGCGCTCCGTCGACGGGCGCGAGCAGCATGACGCCCTCGAAACCGCAAACCGCGGCAACGGCACGATCGGCTCTGGACGGCGAATCGCGCCGACGACGGTCATCGTGATGGTCGTGCCGATCCGTCGATCGAAGACGATCGAGGGTCCGGCGCTCGGGCGGCTCGAAGCGGATTCACTCGGGACGAACTCGGCCTGGGTCTTCGCCGACGGGCGTGTCACGAAGGGCACCTGGCGGAAGCGAACCCCGACCGACAGGACGCGCTTCTTCGACGCCGCGGGTCACGAGATCGCCTTTCCTCGCGGCCAGATCTTCGTCCAGGTCGTGCCGAAGGCATCGGCCGCTACCTTCTCGGTCGAAGCAAGCCGCTGACGCTCGGTCGGCCTTGCCCGTACAGGCGAGCCTCAGATCCGCGGCGCGCCCGAAGCCGACCGCCGACCTCCATCGTGCATCCGTTCCTGGGCGGCCGCCGCCGCCGCCATGACGTCCAGCCCCTGTGTCGGGCTCGCCCAGCCGAGCGACAGACGAACGGACAAGCCGGCCGACTCGAGCCAGCCGTCGGTGGCCACTCGCACCCGATCGACGTAGCCCGTTGCCCGGTTCTCCTCGGTCTCCGACAGCAGGATGCCGAACCTGGCGTCGCCCAGCCACGCGATTCGATCTGCCGCACGACCCTCGGTCGCCAGCAGACGCGCGGTCTCCGTGACGACACGGTCGGCAACACCGCGACCCAACCGATCGGCGACACCGTCAAGATCGGGGATCTCGGCGATGACCACGGTGACGGGCCGGCCGAAGCGCGCGACGCGCGCCGATTCCTCGCGGAGCGATCGATCCCACGCCGCAGGATCCGCCAGTCCCGCCGGTGTGTAGGCCAGTACGGCCGACGACCGATCGCGCGGTGACATCACCGGGGTGGTCGACGGCTCGCCACTGTTAGCGACCAGGCTGGCGATGGCCTCGGAGGCGGCGGGCGCGTGGGTCCGACCGGCAGCATCAGGTGAGACTTCCGCGATGAACGCCTCGATCGCCGCCGCGGCGCGGGCGTCCTCGTCGGACCGTGGCTGACCGCGGCCGGGCAGATCCACTCGAGGTCCCTCCGGTCCGCGGGCGGCAGGTCGCCCGATCGCAGTCTCGGGCGGACGCCGTGACGCTGGTTGGGGACCCGGCTGGGGCCGGGATCGACGCTCGGCGCGGGCCCGGAGGGGGATCAGCGCCAGGAGCAACACATTCGCGAGGACCACGAAACCGAGGATCGCCAGCAGCTGATCCAGCCCCACCGCGTCAGCCTTCTCGGCGCTTCAGCGTCGCGAACTGCGTCGTCCGGTTGAACAGGTGGCGCCAGCGCGATTCGAGACGCGGAGGTGGCTCGACAAATTCCTGGCGCTCCTGGATCTCCTCCGCGAGCAGGCGGTAGTCGCGGCAGGCGCCGCTCTCAGGGGCGTAGGTCGTGATCGGCATGCGCGCCGCTTCGGCCTCCGCCAGTCGGATGCTCTCGCGGATCGTCGCTCGCGCGAGAAGCCCGCCGTAGGCCCGATCCAGCTCCTCGATCACCCGCTTGGCGTGCAGGGTCCGGTTCACGCGGCAGGCAACGATCAGCGGATTGCGAAGCACGGGATTGAGGGACGACTGGATCCGGCCCATCTCGCGGACGACCGCGGCGACGCCGGGCAGGGCGATGGAGTGGGCTTCGACGGGGATGATCACCTCGCGGACGGCCATCAGCGCGCCGATGGACAGGTAGGACAGCGAGGGTGGGCAGTCGATGATCACGAAGCCCCAGTCAGGCTTCAACCGCTCGACGGCCCGCAGGACGCCGACGCCGATGTCGCCCATCATCGTCCGTTCGGCGGTCAGGAGCCACGCGGAGGAGCGGACGATCTGGAGCCCGGGGACGTCCGTCGAGACGGCGAGCGTGCCGAGGTCTCGTGTCCCGATGAACGCGTCGAACGGTCCGCGATCCTCGGAGGCTTCCGCAAGCCAGGCCGAGGCGCTAGCCTGCGGATCGAGGTCGATCAGGAGGACCTTCTCGCCACGTTCGGCAAGTGCGGCGGCGATACTGACCGAGGTCGTGGTCTTGCCGCTTCCCCCCTTCCTGTTGACGACAGCGATAGTCCGCACGGCAATGTCCCCACGCATAGACGGCGGCTGCGCAAGACCGAACGGATGGTGCTGCTGGCGCGCCGGGACCGAATCGTCCCTCAACTCGATAGATCAGAATCCGCCGCCCCCGGGCCGGCAGAGTACACCGCGCTCAGGCGGTACGAAAGGGGTAGCCCGAGGCTGGGAGAATTGTCCGGTGCAGTCCGTCCACAGGCTCGGAACCGGCTGCGGGCGGATGGTCGCCGCCTCTGGCCCCTATGGGGCGACCAGGATCTTTCCCGACTCGCGCCGAGGGGTGCCATCCAGCAGTTGCGCGGCCGCTTCGAGATCCACGGTTGCGCTGACGAGGCGCGTCACGTCGAGCCGCCCGGCGGCCATCAGGTCGATCACGCGTCCGAAGGCGCCCGAGCCCGAATGGCCGATCGATCCGTGGATGGCGGCGCCTCGAACGATGAGGAACTCGGGGTCGAGGTCGATCATGTGGGGACCCCGGCCGACCAGCACCACCCGGCCGGCCGGAGCGAGCGATGCCGCCATCAGCTCGGCGACTCCCGCGGCCCCGCTGGCCTCCACCCACAGATCGATTCCTCGGCCGCGGGAGGCCTCCCAGGCCGCGTCGGCCACACCGTCCGGCCCGAGCG
>Ga0209488_10002153_pt1 | contig 16424 bp, 15 predicted proteins | sample Rivendell_Oct201_8_FD_188349 | JGI IMG/M metagenome (GOLD analysis project Ga0209488, IMG submission 188349) | Vadose zone soil microbial communities from the Eel River Critical Zone Observatory, Northern California, USA -... | ecosystem: Environmental > Terrestrial > Soil > Vadose zone >... | reverse complement strand
TGACCGAGATAGAGTCAGTCTAAGGCCCTACGCCGGGAGGGGGCTTTTATGCCACTCTCGTTCGGAACAAACCCAACTCTTTCAAAACTCCGCGAGCGGCTAATAGAACTCGGTTGCCGGATTAAGGACCTATCCGGTGAGATCGTCACACAGGAAGGCTCTTGCCGCGTCCAGTTTGCCTTAAACCCCAATAATGGGAAATTCGTTGTGCTCCCGATAATCGATGACGATGAAACGATAAGTCCTTGGGTCATCGGAAATATAGAGCGCCGCCTTGGCATACAGACTGGATTTTCTACCCTCTAGTCACTTCTTTCGATGCAGGCCTCCGATTCGGCTCGGATTCTTTCCGCTCGTCGCGTAGCAGCTCATGTTTCTCGGCGGCGTTTTCAGCATCCGCTTTACCCATGAAAATATAGGACTTTCAAATTCACCACACGAGCGCGTTATAGAGCCGCATGAGCCAATTGAGCGATATCCAGATCCGCCGGAAGAAAGCCCTGTTCCGCGCTCAGCGGCGTGGCTTCAAGGAGCTTGACTTGATCTTCGGCGCCTTTGCCGATGCCCATCTGATGAGCCTTGAGGAGCCGGAGCTGGGCCGCTTCGAAGCGCTGCTCTCCGTTCCGGACCCACAGATGTTCGACTGGGTCATGGGCCATGCGGCGGTGCCGCACGCCTATGATCACGAGGTCTTCGCGCGTCTTTGCGCCTACCGGAAAGACCTTTCCTCCTGACGCGGTGATCACGTGGAACGTTTGACAGCAATTGCGCGTGCGCAGGGCCGTCTCTCCGTCAGCGGTGCTCCGGAGGGCTATGATGCCTTTATCGCCGCCGAAGCGGCCAGGCGCTCCAAAGAGCTGGCGCTGTTCGTCGCATCCGACGATGCCCGCGCTGCATCGGCGCTCGAATCGGCGCGTTTCTTCGCCTCCGATGTTCCGGTGCTCCATTTCCCCGCCTGGGATTGTCTTCCCTATGACCGGGTCTCGCCGCGCTCCGATATCGAAAGCACCAGGCTGGCGACGCTGGCTGCTCTTGCCAACCGCAACCAAGGGGCAGGGGCGGCGCTGGTTGTGACGACGACCAATGCGCTGGTTCAGCGTGTGCCGCCTCGCGACATCATCGGGCGAGCGAGCTTCCTGGCGACCGCCGGTCAGGACGTGGACCGCGATGCGCTGACCCGTTTTCTTGCCCGCAACGCCTATAGCAGCACCGGCACCGTACGCGAGCCGGGCGAATTTGCGCTACGCGGCGGGATCATCGATTTGTGGCCGCCCGGCAGCGAAGGGCCGCTGCGGCTCGATTTCTTCGGCGCCCAGCTTGAGACGATTCGCCGCTTCGATGCCGAATCGCAGCTTTCGACCGGTACCCAAGACCGCATCACACTATTGCCCGCGAGCGAAGCGCCGCTCGATCCGGATTCGATCAGCCGATTCCGCGCGGGCTACGTCGCCACCTTCGGCGCCGTCACCGACGACGATCCGCTTTACGGGGCCGTCAGCTCGGGGCGCAAACATGCCGGCATGGAGCATTGGCTGCCGCTCTTCTATCCGCATCTGGATACGCTCTTCGATTATATCGGGCGGGCGCCAATCTTCCTCAGTCCGCATGTCGAGGAGGCGAAAAAAGCCCGTCTCGAGCTGGTTGGCGATTATTACGCCACACGCGAATCTTTAAGGGCCGGAAAGGGTGAGGCAGGCGCTATCGCCGCGCCCTATAAGCCGCTCAAGCCCAACGCGCTTTATGTGACCAATAGCGAATGGGATAAGGCGCTTGCCGGCCGCCCTTTGCGCATGTTGTCACCGTTCACGGCGCCGGATTCCACCCATGCGACCGATGCCGGCGGCAGGCCGGGGCGCGACTTCGCGCCCGAGCGTGCGCAGGAGGGCCGCGAACCCGAAGCCGCCGGTCGGGTCAATATTTTCGAGGCAGCGGCGGCCCATATCGGGCAATTGCAGCAGCGGGGAAAACGGGTCGTCATCGGCTGCTGGAGCGAAGGCTCGGCCGAGCGCATGGGAGGGGTGCTCGCCGATCACGGCTTAGGTGTCATCAAGCGTGTCGCCGACTGGGGCGAAGCCGCGGCGATGCACAAACAGGCCGTCGGCCTGGCCGTGCTCGGCATCGAGCATGGATTCGAAGCCCCCGATTTCGCGCTGCTTACGGAACAGGACATCCTCGGCGACCGCATGGTACGCGCGCGCGGCCGCACGCGGCGGTCGCAGAACTTCCTGTCCGAGGCTTCCGCGCTCGCCACAGGCGATCTGGTGACCCATATCGAGCACGGCGTCGGACGTTATCTGGGGCTGAAGGCGATCGAGGTTCAATCCGCCCCGCATGACTGCCTGGAGCTGCAATATGACGGCGGCAAGCTGTTCCTGCCGGTCGAGAACATCGAGCTCCTGACGCGCTTCGGCTCGGAGGAGGCCGGCGTGCAGCTCGACAGGCTCGGCGGCGCCGGCTGGCAGCATCGCAAAGCGCGCATGAAGGCGCGGGTGCGCGAGATGGCGGCGGAGCTGATCCGCATCGCCGCCGCCCGCGCCATGAAGGAGATGCCGGCGATCGAGACTCCGGCCGGGCTCTACGACGAATTCTGCGCCCGGTTCCCCTATGCCGAGACCGAGGACCAGGAGCGCGCCATCGCCGACGTCATCGAAGACCTTGCCAAAGGCAGCCCGATGGACCGCCTCGTCTGTGGCGACGTCGGTTTCGGAAAGACCGAGGTCGCGTTGCGCGCCGCCTTCGTCATGGCGATGAGCGGGAACCAGGTGGCCGTTGTCGTGCCGACGACGCTGCTGGCGCGTCAGCATTACCGCACCTTCCGCGACCGCTTTGCCGGCCTGCCGGTCCGCATCGCGCAGCTCTCGCGCTTTACGCCCGCGAAGGATGCCAAGGACATCAAGGCGCGGCTCGCCACCGGCGACGTCGATATTGTCATCGGCACCCACGCGCTGCTCGCCAAAACCATCAGCTTCCGCAATTTGGGCCTCTTGATCGTCGATGAGGAGCAGCATTTCGGCGTCGGCCATAAGGAGCAGCTGAAGAGTCTGAAAGCCGACGTGCACGTGCTGACACTGACCGCAACGCCCATTCCCCGAACGCTGCAATTGGCGCTTTCGGGCGTACGCGATCTTTCCCTGATCACGACGCCTCCGATCGACCGTTTGGCGGTGCGGACCTATGTGACGCCATTCGATCCGCTCACCATCCGCGAAGCCTTGCTGCGCGAGCATTATCGCGGCGGCCAGAGCTTCTATGTGGTGCCGCGCATCGCCGATCTTCCCCAGGCGGCCGAGTTCCTGAAGGAGACGGTGCCCGAGGTGAAGACCGCGGTCGCGCATGGCCAGATCGGCGCGGCGCAGTTGGAAGACACCATGACGGCGTTCTACGACGGCAAGATCGACGTTCTCGTCTCCACCAACATCGTCGAGTCGGGCCTGGACATTCCGACCGCCAACACGCTGATCGTGCATCGCGGCGACATGTTTGGGCTTGCCCAGCTCTACCAGTTGCGCGGACGCATTGGGCGCTCCAAGCAGCGCGCCTATGCTTATCTCACGACGCCGCCCGACAAGAAGCTCACCGATAGCGCGCAACGCCGGCTGCAAGTGCTCCAATCGCTCGACAATCTCGGCGCGGGCTTTTCGGTGGCCAGCCATGATCTCGATATCCGCGGCGCCGGCAATCTTCTGGGCGAGGAGCAGACCGGTCATGTGCGCGAAGTCGGCATCGAGCTCTATCAGGACATGTTGGAGGAAGCGGTCGCCTCCTTGCGCGCCGGCCGCCCGGATGAAGAGATCTCCGATACCTGGTCGCCGCAGATCAATCTGGGCGCTGCCGTGCTCATTCCAGAAGGCTACGTGCCCGATCTCAATGTGCGCATGGCGCTGTACCGGCGGCTATCGGAGCTCGAAGCGCACGAGATCGAAAGCTTCGCGGCCGAGATGATCGACCGCTTCGGTCCGCTGCCCGAGGAGGTTGAGCATCTTTTGAAGATCGTCGCCATCAAGCATCTCTGCCGCGCGGCGATGGTGGAGAAGATCGAGGCCGGTCCGAAGGGCGCAACGATCAGTTTCCGCAACAATGCCTATCCCAATGCCGGGGGATTGGTGCGGCTGATCACAGATCACGCCCGCACCATGAAGGTGCGTCCCGATCAGAAGATGGTGGTCATGCGCGAATGGCCGACGCCGGAAGCGCGGCTCAAAGGCGCGGAGGCCTTGCTGCACCAGCTTGTCCGGCTGGCAAAAGCCGCATGACGCGCTTGCCAGTCTCTCAAGTGCCACGCTAGACCGATCAGCGTGATTTGCGAGCTCCCACCCCCCACCCCCAACCCCTCCCCGCGTTGGGGGAGGGGGATTCTTTCATAAGAACTTGTGGCCTCATGTTTTTGCTTTGGCGAAGAGGCGGAAGAAATTTTCCGTCGTGGCGTCCGCCATTTCGACAGAGCTGACTCCCTTCAACTCGGCCAGCATCGCCGCGGTATGAACGATGTAAGCCGGCTCGTTGCGCTTACCGCGTGTCGGCTGCGGCGCCAGATAAGGCGCGTCGGTCTCGACCAGAAGCCGATTCAGCGGCACCTCCTTCAAGGTGGCGCGCAGCACATCGGCCTTCTTGAAGGTCGCGATGCCGGAAACCGAAATGTAAAAGCCGAGCTCCAGCGCCGCACCAGCGAGCCGTGCTGTGCCGGTGAAACAATGGATCACGCCCGAGATGGCGCCCGCGGCCTGTTCCTCGGTGAGAATCGCGATGGTGTCGTCCTCGGCGTCGCGTGTATGCACCACCAGCGGCAAATTCGCTTCGCGCGCTGCCGCGATATGAGCGCGGAAATTGGCAATCTGCGCCTCGCGCGGGCTGTGGTTGTAATAAAAATCGAGCCCGCTCTCGCCGAAGCCGACGACTTTCGGATGGGTGCTATGCACCAGCAGCACATCGGGACCATCAAGCGGCTCTTCAGCGGCTTCGTGCGGATGAACGCCCACGGTGCAATGGATATCGGCAGCGGTTTCGGCCACCGCCCGAACTCCCGGGAAACGCTTCAACGCTGTGCTGATGGTGAGGAAATGCCCAACGCCTACGTTTCGCGCGCGGGAAATGACCGTATCCAGCTCCGGTCCAAACTCCGGAAAATCGAGATGGCAATGGCTGTCGACGAGCATACCCAACCCTGGCCGAGCGACCGCGCGATTTCAAGCACCAGCCAGGGCTTAGAGTGCGCCTTGGCGCTTCGCGTTTGCAATCTCGCGCGCGGAAGCAAGGATGGTCTGGCGCGGCTCCAGATGCAGGCCGGTGGCGCGGTCGAAGAGCGCGTTGACCCGTTCCCAGAGCTCGACTGCGCGTTCGTCGCTGCGCCCTTCCTGCGCGATGCTCCGAATCCGGCGCGAGATCGCCTGGGCCAGGAACACGCCGAAATGACGCAAACCCTCGGCGCCTCGCCCCACTCGGTCGGCGAGCGCCAATATGGCAGAGAAATCGGGCGCGCCGCGCTGAGCCAGCAAAGTCTCGGCATCGCGGGCGAGCTTCAATCCTTCCTCGCCCGAAAGCCGCAAGCCCAGACCGAGCGAACCTTCAGCGATCCGCAGCAGCGACGAGCGATCTTTCCCCTCGATATGCGGAAGCATCTGGGCGAGGGCGTTATTCAGACTCTCCTCGTCCAACGGCTTCAAATCCAGACGCTGCGTGCGCGAGCGGATGGTGGGAAGCAGACGCCCCGGCGCGTGGCTGACAAGCATGAGCAGCCCACGCGAAGGCGGCTCCTCCAGGATTTTCAAAAGCGCGTTGGCGGCGTTGTCGTTCATCTCATCGGCGGAATCGAGAATTGCGACGCGCCAGCCACCCGCTTCGGCCGTCATGCCGAAGAAAGCCCCGAGCCGGCGGACCTCGTCGACATCGAGCACGGTCTTGAGCTTGCCGCGCTCGTTCTCTTGTCGCCTCAACACCAATAGCCCGGGGTGAGACTGCGCTTCGATGTGCCGCGAAACGGCATCGGCCGGCGGCACCGCAAGGTCAGGCGGCCCCTTATCGGTGGCGCCATAGCGCAGCACATAGCGCGCGATGCGATAGGCCAAAGTCGCCTTGCCGATGCCTGGCGGCCCCGCAATCAGCCAAGCCTGCGGGGGGCGCCCTGCGCGGATCGCGCGCGCCGCGCGGGCCAGCGGAACATCCTGGCCGATCAAATCATAGGTCTCGCGCGGATGGGCAAAGCCCGCGATGCGATCGGGCTCTTCCGATTCGGACTCCCGGCGCGGCGGACTCACGGCTGCAGCCTTTCGCCGACAATGCGCCACACATCGGCAGCGACGGCGGTCGCCTCACGCGATCCATCGACGACCGCACAACGCGCGGGTTCTTCGGCTGCGAGCTGCAGAAAGCCGTCGCGAAGCCGTGCATGAAATGCGGCATCGAAGCGCTCGAAGCGGTCCTCCGCTTGACCGCGGCGTCCTGCCCGCTTCAACCCCGAATCCGGGTCGACGTCGAGCAGAATGGTGAGGTCCGGCGCGAAATCGCCCAGCGCCGCGCGGCTCAGACGGCGCACGGTTTCGATCCCGAGCCCGCGCGCGATTCCCTGATACACAAAGGTGGAATCCGCAAAGCGGTCCGAGATCACCCAAGTCCCCGCGGCGAGCGCCGGCTCGATCCGTCTTGCGACATGATCGGCGCGGGCGGAAAGGAACAGCAACGTCTCGGCAAGCGGAGTCCAGCGTTCGGGCTCGCCTTCCACCAGGAGCTTGCGGATTTCTTCGGCGCCCGGCGAACCGCCGGGTTCACGGGTCAGAAGAACGCTCCGCCCATGCGATTCAAGCCGGTCCCGGAGCATTCTTGCCTGGGTGGATTTGCCGGCGCCCTCGCCTCCTTCGAAACTGATGAACTTGCCCCGCATTCACACCTTGTCGGCGCCGAAGACCAGCACCTGCAGCCCCATCATCATCTTATCGAGGAAGCTGTTGGAAGGCACGGCCTCCGCCGCGACGGCGGGCACGACTTTGTCCGGTTTTCCCGGCACGGTAACGGTCAACGTCCCGATCTGCTGTCCCAATGTAACGGGCGCACGCAGCGGGCCGTCATAGCGCAGGGTAACCTTCATGTCGCGGCGCGACTCGACCGGCATCATGATGCGCAACGGGTCGCCCACGGTGACGTGCACAATATTCTTGGCCCCGCCCCAGATCTGCGCATCGGCCACCACATCGCCTTTGCCGGCGAGCTGGAAGGCCTTGAACTCGCGATAGCCGATGTCGAGCAGGCGGCGCGCTTCGTTGATGCGCTCATGTTCGCTCTTCATGCCGTTGAGCACGATGATCAAGCGGCGGTCATTGCGCAGCGACGAGGCCACGATGCCATAGCCGCCGGCATCGGTGTGACCGGTCTTCAAACCGTCAACGCCGATATTCTCATTGACCAGAGTGTTGCGGTTGGGCTGGCGGATATTGCTCCAGGTGAAGTCCTTCAGCGCGAAATATTTGTAATAGTCGGGATAGGTGCGGATGACATGCGCGGCGAGCTTGCCCAAATCTTCCGCCGACATGGTTTGGCCGGGATCGGGAAGTCCGCTGGAATTGACGAAATGCGACTGGGTGAGCCCGATCTCCTTGGCGCGCGCGTTCAGCAGGTCGGAGAAACCCGCTTCCGAACCGCCCAGGGCTTCGGCGACCACGACGCAAGCATCGCCGCCGGACTGGACGATGATGCCCTTCAAGAGGTCGTCGATGCTGATGTCGGAATTGAGCGCCACCCACATCTTGGATTCATTGTCCTTCTGGCCCTGGCGCCAGGCGGTTTCCGAGACATGGAACGTACTCTCCGGCTTCAATCTTCCATCCTTCAAGCGCTGAAAAACGAGCTCGACCGTCATCAGCTTGCTCATGGACGATGGCGGCATGGGCTCGCTGCAGGCTTTGCAGAACAGCACCTCGCCGCTGTCGTAATCCATGAGCAAAGCGTGAGTTGCGGTGGTCAAAATCTCCGCTCTGGCGCTTGGGCTCGCGATCAGAGCCACGCCGGCAAGAAGACCAAAAATCGACGGACGGATAAAACGCGCGAGAAACACGGGTAACCTCCCTTGGGTACTAGTGTGGTGGATTTGAAGTTCCTAAGATTTAGATGGCACTCGCGTTTAGGAACTTCAAATCCGAAAACCACACTAGATTCTATAAATTGCTAGTGTGGCTTCGAATCCGAATTTCGCCAGGAGCATTGCCCAAACACTTGCGAATTTCGGATTCGCCACACTAGACACGCTCATAACGTCCTGGGAGTTAAATTCGCCCCAAGATCGGCGTGTCCTTATGAACTCGAAACAGCATCAACCACGATCTGGACATCATTTTGGCCAAGCGCCAGAACCTGGGCGAGCGCGGCGTCGGCCTGTTCAACCGCCTGGAACGGACCGACGCGGACCCGGTATATCGGACGGCCATCCTTCATTCCCTGAAACACCCGGGCCCCGGTGCTGCTCAGCTTGGCCGCGACGGTTGCGGCATTCACCGGCGAGGTGAACGCTCCCGCCTGGACATACAGGGCGGTTGCGGGCGGCACGGGTATTTCGACGACCTTGCCATCGGCGGCGGCACCCTGAGAAAGGGCCGGCAAAATCATCTGTTCGACCGGTATCGGAAGGCTCCGGGCCGCAACCCGCGGGGCGATGGCGATTCCTGCCACCGGCGGCAAAGCCATGGCCTCCACCTGGGCGACCGGCGCTGCTGGAACGGCCGCCGCGACCTCCGGCGGCGTCTCATCCGCAGGGGAAGCCAGACCCGGGCCGTTAAGATCGGCGCGGCCGATATAGGTGACGCGCACGCGGGCCAGCCCGTTCAGGCGGAACCCCAGCAGATCCGCGGCATGTTCCGAAAGGTCGAGGATGCGGCCATTCACATAGGGGCCGCGGTCATTGACCCGCACCACAAGCGAGCGCCCGTTCTGAAGATTGGTCACCCGCACATTGACCGGCATCGGCAGCGTGGGATGGGCGCCGCTGACGGCGTTGCGGTCGAACACCTCGCCGTTCGCGGTCAGATGGCCGTCATAGTCCATGCCGTACCAGGACGCGATTCCGGTCTCATCGTAGCCAAGCTGTTCCTGCGGATAATACCAGAGGCCCCCGACCTGATAGGGGTTGCCGACCTTATAGACGGGGTTTGCCATCACGGGAGCCGGTGGCGGCGGCGCCAGCGCGTTCGCAACGGGGGCTTTGGGGGGCGTTACGGGTGCAAGCTGGACTGCGCGCGGGGTTTGGCATGCGGCCAGGAACCCGGCCAGCATGATGCAAACTGCAGCTCTTGAGGGGAAACAACCCAGGGCGAACTCCTTACGCGCTCCGCTTCGCGGGTCCAATCGATTCGGAATTTCAAAATGTTAGCGGAAATCGTGGCCGAGTTCACGCCTCCGCGCATTGCCGACCGAAACTTGTCACATATGGTTGGGCCGGCCGCCAAGCTGCGGCACTCCCAGGAGGTCCGCCTCGTCCAAAACTTTGCCGGTATTGGACGAGGCGTACGGCCCCGATTCGTCAGATGCTCGCGAGCTGCGAGAGCTTCACATTCTTCAACGGCAATTCGCGCACCCGCTTGCCGCTGGCCGCGAAGATGGCGTTGGCGATGGCCGGCGCAATGGTCGCGGTGCCGCATTCGCCGATGCCGCCCCATTTCTTGCCGCCCGACGGCACGAGATAAACCTCGATTTTGGGTGCTTCGGCCTGACGCACGACTCGGTAAGTGTCGAAGTTCAGCTCCTGCACCTGGCCGGCTTTGACCGACATCTCGCCATAGAGCACGGCCGAGAGTCCGAACATCGCGCCCGATTCCATCTGCGCTTCGATGATCTTGGGGTTGACCACGTGATAGCAGTCCACCGCCACGACAAGGCGATCGACGCGGATCTGGTCGCCATTCCTCACGGTGACTTCCGCGACGGTGCCGACGACCGCGCCGTGGTTTTCCGCCACCGCGATGCCGCGTCCCTGCCCTTTGGGCAGCTTCTGTTTCCAATTGCTCTTGTCGTGAAGCTTTTCGAGCACGCCCACGAAATCGACGCGATCGACCATGGCGCGGCGGAATTCGTAAGCGTCCTTGCCCGCCGCGTGAGCGAGTTCGTCGATGAAGCTTTCATAGAAGAAGCAATTCTGCGAGCCGCCGACCGAACGCCAGAAGTTCACCAACAGATGGGTGTTCTTCATCACGCCGCCGACATAGAAGTTCGGAATCTTGTAAGCCGAGTTGGCGATGCCATCGACCGCCTGGCCTTCCAAGCCATTGTCGACCGGACGCCCGAGGGAGCGGTTAATGGAACCGACCGCGAGCTTGGTCTCCACCGCCAGCGGCATCCCATCGGGACCCAAAGTGGCGCGGAACTTCACCGCAGCCTGCGGGCGATAACGATCGCCGCGGATGTCCTGCTCGCGAGTCCAGGTGAGCTTCACCGGCTTGCCGACTTCCTTGGAAATGGCGATGGCTTGCACCATTTCGTCGTTCTTCGAACGCCGGCCGAAGCCGCCGCCAATATAGGCGTTGTGGATATAGACCTGTTCCTGTTTCAAGCCCGAGGCTTCGGCGCCCTGCTGCAGGGTGGACAACGCCGATTGCGTTCCCATCCAGACGTCCAGCCGGTCGCCCTGCAGATGCGCCGTCGCGTTCAACGGCTCCATCGGCGCATGGGCCAGATGGGGCACTTCGTAAACAGCTTCCACGATTCTGCCCGCCTTGGAAAGAACGCCCGCGGCATCGCCGTCCTTGCGCGCTTCCACCATCGGCTCGGACAGCCCGTCGCGATAGAACTGCTTCATCTGCGCGCTGTCGGTATTGGCGCCCGGACCATAGTTCCAATTGATCTTGAGAGCGTTCACGCCTTCCATCGCGCGCCAGGTGTTGTCGGCGACGACGGCAACAGCGTCTTTCAACTTTACGACTTTGATGATGCCGCGCTTGCCGGCAAGACCGCTTTCATCGACCGATGCCAATGTCCCACCCACGACGGGGCAGGACATGATGGCGGCATAGACCATGTCGGGCACTTTGGTATCGATGCCGAACTTCGCCTCGCCATTCACCTTCACCGGCGTATCCAGGCGCGGCAGCGGCTTGCCGATCAGTTTGAACTGATCGGGCGATTTGATCTCGGGCTCCTTGTCGAGCTTGATCTTCGAGGCATCGGCCGCAATTTGTCCGTAGGTGAAACGGCGGTTCGACGCCTTGTGCAGCACCGCGCCGTTCTCGGCCACGCATTCGGATGCGGCGACGTTCCAGCGGTTGGCCGCGGCCTGAACGAGGCGCGCACGCGCGCTGGCGCCGGCCTGCTGCAGATATTGCCAGGAGGTGGCAACGCCGCGCGAACCGACCGTGTTCTGATCCTTGTAGACATTGTTCTCGCGCACATTGCGATTCGGCGAGGCGAATTCGCCTTTGATCTTTGCCCAATCGCATTCCAGCTCTTCGGCGACGAGCATGGGATTGGAGGTTCCGGCCCCCTGCCCCATTTCCGCATGCGGAATGCGGATAGTGATCGTCTCATCCGGATCGATGACGATCCAGGCATTGATCTCGTTGCTGGCGACAGCATCATTGCTCCAGGGCGCAGCACTGAGCGGACGCGCAGAAGCAAGGCCGGGGAAGGCAAAGCCGAGCGCAAACCCGCCGGCCGCGGAAACCCCGGTGATGATGAATTGGCGGCGTGACAATGTGTCTTGGCCGCTTACGGGTTCAATGTGTCCCATGTGTATCTCCCAATCCTAGGTTTCGCTTGCGCGTTCAGGCTTTGGTCGCAGCCGCGCGATGGATCGCACGCCGGATGCGGATATAGGTGCCGCAACGGCAGATATTGGTGATGCCATTGATGTCGGCATCGGTGGGATTGGGCTTTTCCTTGAGCAGCGCCGCCGCCGCCATGATCTGGCCGGACTGGCAGTAACCGCATTGCGGAACGTCTTCGGCGACCCAGGCGGCTTGCACCGGATGGAGCTTGCCGTCGGCGGATGCGAGGCCCTCGATGGTGGTGATGTTCTTGCCGGCTACGCTTGCCACCGGGACCGAGCAGGAGCGCATCGCGACGCCGTCGACGTGCACGGTGCAGGCGCCGCATTGCGCGATGCCGCAGCCGAATTTCGTCCCGGTCAGCCCGATCTCGTCGCGCAATGCCCAGAGGAGCGGCATCTCGCCCTCGATGTCGAGCGCATGCGTTTTGCCGTTGACCTTGAGTGTCACCATTGAACGCCTCCTGATGCTGAAGCCTTGCGAAGGCCCTTGCCGATTCGCCGCCGCCTTTTTAGGGCGGCGGACCATACCACAACCCCAAGACAGGGCGCATTATAGCCGGGTGAATATAACGGAAGCCTGCATCAGATGCCGGCGTACCATTCGTAACCGCGGTCTTCCCAATAGCCGCCCTTGCCGAAGCCGATCTTGGCGAAGTCTTCGACCGCTTCGATGCGCATCACATATTTCGCCATTTTGTAACCAAGCTGACGCTCGACGCGCAGCCTGAGCGGCGCACCATGCGGCACAGGCAAGGGCTGTCCGTTCATCGCATAGGCCATGATGGTCTGGGGATGGAAGGCGTCGATAAGATCGATGCTCTCATAATAAAGACCGCTGCCGTCGCGCGATTGCTCAAGATCATCCGCGCAACGGAAGACGATGTATTTGGCGTTGGGCATCAACTCGGCGGACTGCAGCAGATTGCCCAGCGGCACGCCGGTCCACTGGCCGATCGCGCTCCAGCCTTCGACGCAATCGTGGCGCGTGATCTGGGTGCGCGACGGCATCGCTTTGATTTCATCCAAGGACAGCGACAGCGGTTTTTTCACGAGCCCATCGATCTTCAGCCGCAAATCGGCAAATTGGGTCATCGCAAGACGGCTGTAATCGGCGCTGTCAGGCTTCACGGTTCCGTTGGCCTTGAAATCACGCGATATGTCGGATTGCTGATATTCCAGCGCCAGCGGCGTGGACGAATTGAGCACCAGACGCTGGCCACCGAGACTGAGATTCTCGGCGCTTTCGAGCAGCTTTTTGAAGGTTTGGTTCTGCGAGAGCTGGTCGCATCCCGAAAGCGCCAATCCGCCGGCGCCCAAAAGCGCGGCGCGGCGCGTGAGCAAATCGCGTGTCATGGCTCGCTCCTAATGCGCATCGGTCTTCTCGGGCTTGACGGCGAACCAGCCGGTGAGGATCGAGCGCATTTCGTTGAAGACGCCGGAAAGCAGAACTTCGACCAGATGCACGAGAATGAACAGAACGATGAAGGTCGCGGTGATGAAGTGGATGGTTCGCGCCGACTGACGCCCGCCGAAGAGGTCCAGCAGCCAGGGCGCCACCGAATCGACACCCGGCGACATCGTCAGCCCGGAAAATATCATCAGCGGCAGAAGCACGAAGATCACCGTCATGTAGGCGAGCTTCTGCAGGACATTATAGCGCTTCGCCGCTTCACCGCGCGGATGGCGGAACCTTAAGTGATCGAGGAGGGAGCGGCCGATGTTGCGCAAATCCAAACGCGTAGGCGCGAGATCGCGCTGAAAATGGCGCGCCGCGAAGCCGTAGATCAAATAAGCAAGACCGTTCAATGCGAATAACCAGGCGAAGAAAAAATGCCAGCGGCGCCCTTCGGCGAGGGATTGGTAGCTCGGGATCGTGATCCACCAGGGAAAGGCTCTTCCGGAGAGGAATCCGTCGCGATCGCGAAAGACGCCCAGCACCCCGGTGGTGTTGAAGGCCTGGCCGCCAATTTTTGTCCAGCCGATCGCCGAACCATCGAGTTGATCTTCGCCGTAAATCGAAAGCACAGCCGGATCCGTGTCGCCACCCTTGATGCCCCAATGAAGCATCGGGTGGGCGTTGAAGATTTGCAGGCCGCTCATCAGGAGCAGCGCGATGCAGAGCACATTGATCCAATGCGTCAGACGCACAAACAGCGTATGACGATAGATCAGCTCTCTGCCGCTTCTGGTCTTGCGCACCGCGGGCGCGCCCGCCTGAACCGCAATCTTCTGATTCGCAATATCCACTGCCATCTCAATCCCAAGCATCAGCCAAAGCATAACCTAAACTGTAGCTTTCTATCACATCTGAGCGCCTTTGGGGATGCAGGCCCTCGATGCAAAGAAATGCTGCCCTGCGGCGCCGGCCGGCTCCGGAGCCAAAGCGGCTCATTTGCGGGCGATTTTCCTCCGGATAATATTCCTTATACAGAATATTCGCCGATAATTCACACGCTGGCTTGGCCATTCGCGCCGATGCTCACGGGATTTTTCATTCGGGAGCGGTGACAAGAATGATAAAACCCGCGCCACGTCTTCTCGAAGACATTGGCAGCAGCGCGCAAAGCATCGCTCACGCTCTTGCCCAACGCGAGGAATGTGATGAGAACGCGCGTCGCAGTGATCCGGGCTGGCAGTGATTTTCAAACTTTCGTGTTCGCAGCCCTGATCGCCACTTTCCTCGCTTTCACGCTGATGATTCAGGTGCAATACACCGCGCTTCCCTCAGGCGACTCTTCCATCCATATGCAGGCCGGCAGAGGGCAGATGTTTCGCGGGCTGATCCGATTTTCCCCGTTCAGCAGGCCACAGGTGGTCAACGAAGAAGACGCGATGACCGCCAAGGCCCTCATGGACCGTTGGCAACCGTTGATCAGCGAAGCATCGAAGCGTTTCGCCATGCCGGAGAATTGGATTCGCGCCGTGATTCGCGTCGAGAGCGGCGGCCGGACGATCCTGTTCGGAAGGCCCATAACGTCGGGCGCCGGCGCCATGGGACTCATGCAGCTCATGGGCGACACTTACAACGAGATGCGCGCTCGCAATGATCTCGGAGCCGATCCTTACAATGCGCGCGACAATATCATGGCGGGCACCGCCTATCTTCGCGAGCTGTACACGAAATATGGCTATCCGCGTTTGTTCGCCGCTTACAATGCGGGCCCTGGCCGGCTCGAGGACCATTTGCACAACGGCCACGCTTTGCCGGCGGAAACGCGCAATTATGTGCGCTTGGCGACAGATGGCGCGGTTGATCCGCATTTTGGCGAGGCGATTTCCTCAGCCCAAAAAGCCGCGAGGATCAAGCATGCGACTCGCGTCGCTTCTGTGTATCTGCCCGCTTCCTGAGCCTGCCCCCAATGGTTGCCGTCGTGTCGTCAAGAAGCACGCTGAGAGGCGAGGTGCTCCCAGTTTTTGGATCACCGCAGGGTAGATTTTTCGTACTGTTTCACGATGGCGGACCGGATGCGTCATCGCGATTGATGAGCTCGATAGGCGTTTTGTTGCCGATCGCGCTGTGTGGCGGAACCTCATTGTAGTCTCTACGCCAAGCCTCCATCTTTTCCCGGGCGTCTTCAAGGCTCATGAACCAGTGGGCATTCAGACACTCCGCCCTGAACTTACCGGTAAAGGGCTCGATGAATGCATTGTCGGTCGGTTTGCCGGGACGGGAGAAGTCCAGCACCACGTCGTGCTGATACGCCCATAGATCGAGATCGCGCGAGATGAACTCCGATCCCTGGTCGACGCGGATGGCTTTGGGATAACCCGTGCGCCGGCAGGTGCGCTCCAGAGCCTGGACAATGTCCTCACCTCGATATGTGAACCTTGGATCTATCACCGGCGAGAACCGCGTGAATGTATCTACCACCGTCAGAACACGCACCTTGCGTCCCATCGCCAATTGATCGTGTACGAAGTCCATGGCCCATGTCTCGTTTGCTCCTTGCGGTGCCCGACGATCCTCCCGGAGCTTGGCCTTCACGCGCCGCTTAGGTGGCTTATTCCTAAGCTGCAGGCCCATTTCGTGGTACAGGCGGTACACGCGCTTGACATTGACCGCCCAGCCCTCACGACGCAGAACGACATGCACGCGCCGATAGCCGTAGCGCACGCGCGTTTGCGCAATCTCCTTGATGCGTTGTTGAAGATCGGCCTGCCCGGGGCGGCGAGACTTCTAGTGATACGTGGACGTATCGACCAGCACCACGCGGCATGCCCGCCGGATCGAAACGCCCCATTCTCTACGCACCTCGTCAACCAGCTTGCGCTTCCGGACAGGTTTTCGGCGCAGAACGTCCTGCAGCATCTCCTTGTCCAACGACAGGTCGGCGACGATCCGCTTCAGCCGGCCGTTCTCGTCTTCCAAAAGCTTCAGCCGCCTCATCTCCGACGGAAGCATCCCGGCATATTTGTTCTTCCAATTAAAATACGTCGCCTGGCTGATCCCGGCCTTGCGGCAAATCTCCGCAACCGGCACGCGGTCTTCCCCTTGCTTGATGATGAACGCCTTCTGCGCGTCCGTGAACTTCGATGCCTTCATGACCTTTCCCCTCCTCCCGGTCAGGGATTCATAAGTGGAAAAATCTACCCAAAACGGTCCAATTTTCGGGGGGCACGTCAGCGGCAACGTTCGATGATCGCCGTCTCGAAGGTCTGCTGGCGCAGCTTGGGTATTTTGAGGCGA
>Ga0209488_10002152_pt1 | contig 16430 bp, 15 predicted proteins | sample Rivendell_Oct201_8_FD_188349 | JGI IMG/M metagenome (GOLD analysis project Ga0209488, IMG submission 188349) | Vadose zone soil microbial communities from the Eel River Critical Zone Observatory, Northern California, USA -... | ecosystem: Environmental > Terrestrial > Soil > Vadose zone >... | reverse complement strand
CGCCTTCGCATATCGAAGAGGCGTTGGAGTTGGTCGCGTTGGCGTTTACCACGGTGGTGTCTATCGCGGTGGCGTTTATCGTGGTGCAGCCGTACGCCGCGGGGTGGCGGTAGGCGTCGGAGCTGCTGCAGTGGGAGCAGCAGGAGCTTACGGAGCTTATCGCTGCGGATACTATCCCTATCGACCGTGCTACTGAATTTATGCAGAACCGCGCCAACACGTCGGCGAGTTTGTTCCCGTTATGGCTGGGGGCACCTGATCGACAAATTTGAGCGCAAATTGTTCGCGCGAAGGAATAAGGCCGCCAGTTGGTGGCCTTATTTCATTCTAAACCGGGGCTCAGTGCCCGTGCAAATTCCACATGATCGCGAGCGCCGCGATCAGCAGCAGGCAAATGTGCGGCATTGATACCCAAATTGCAGCAATATCGGACAAGCGACACACGTGCGCGTTCATAGATTTGCAGGGAGCATCTCAACGAGGTCGTCAATGTTGCGCAACGCCATAACTGTTTTTGCGATTGTCCTTGTTCTCGGAAGTTCCGGGCTTTCCACCGGCGCATTTGCCCGCGGCGCCGGCCATGGTGGCGGTGATGGTTTTCACAGCAATCACCTTGGCGGGGGCTTCGGTGATACTCCAGGTGGCCATGGCGGTTACGGTAACCGCGCCAGCGGTTTGCGTGGCGGATTCCGTGGTTACGGGAGCCGCGATGTGTGGGGCCATTGGGGCGCCTACTACGGGCCTATGGTTCCCCCGATTTGAACCGGGACGGTCAAAACAATTACGTGTTGGGGCGGCTAGCGCCTGCCGTTCGATCCGGCAGGAATGTCTTGGCCACGTTGTCGTGCTCGGCGGGCGGCATCTTCGCCATCTGCTGCGATCTTACCTGGTGGGCTGCCTGGTTAGGCGGCCGGCTTCACTGGGACGGCGGGTCCTTTGTCTCGAATCCAGGTTGGCGTTCGGCAAGGTCGAACCGGTGACAATGCTGAAGAGACCGGGCCCCTGTTCATGGCCCCTTACTACGCTGCCGGGAATGGATGCAATCGCTCCAGTTGAGCCGCCCGTGCCTTGGGCGGCGGCGAGCTGCGTCCACGCAAGCACGGAAGCAACCGCGAGCGCAAAATAAGCCACGTTCGATTTCATTTTGGTTTTTCCTTTTGAAATCGCGTCGGTGCGCGAAATTGGACCGCATTTTTGTTGGACCTCAAGGCGCGGGCTTGTCTATGCGAAATCGGCAGGATCACCTTCTTCCGCCTAACCGGCGATGGAGTGTTCCGCAGCTCCGTGTACGAGGTCGTCTGAGTCAGGCCGCGACCTGGCACCGTCCTGCATTGGCGCCACGCGCGTGGCTTCGCGCTGCCGGCTCCTTAACATCGAGCGTCTCTCCGCATGAGAACAGTTTGTCCCGCTGCACGTCGATCGTGAGATAAAGAGATTATCGAAGCGGCCGACTCCGGCTATGCAAAATGGGACACCGGCTTTCATGAGCGCCTGTCCGTTTTCGCATAGACGAAGGGCGGCCGGACTTGCATACAGCTGGCTGACGAGGACGTCATTCTTTGCCAGGCCGCTAAGCCATTCCGAATAGGAGGCCGTAATGCCCATCTCGATCTCGATGATTATTGTAAGTTCACAGCTGGTCGTCGCTGTGGCTGACCAAGTGCCGAAGTTCGATATCGCACGGAGTTGCAAGCTCGATGTTGGCGCTACGGCCGGACTATCTGTCGATCAATCGCTGAAGAATTGCATGAATGACGAACACAAAGCGCGGCAGCACCTCGCAAGCCAATGGTCCAAATTCCCGGGTTCAGGTAGAGCAAGCTGCGTCGCACAGGAAAGCATTGGCGGCACGCCGAGTTATGTCAGCTTGTTGACGTGCCTCCAGATGAGTCAGTGGGCGCGATAACTGGCCTGGCGGGGCGATTCCGCTTTTCAGCCCGAAGCAGCTGACCGCTGAGGAACGTAGCGCAACTCGGTGACACGCGAAGGCACCTGAGTCAGCCGTAATGATCATACTCGCTCAGTGCAATTCGGACCTCCCGGGCGAAATCAACCAGCGATATTGTAAAAGCGGCGAGGGAAACAATGAACAGGATGGCAACCCCGCGTTCATGTTGAATATGAAAGAAGGCGGATACGAACGCGACGATGATAAGAATGCTAATTGAGATACTGCCGACCACGGCCCAGAAGATGGCCCGGTTCATCATGGCGGCGCGTCGAATAAGGCGTGGCAGATCCGTTTTAAGCCTACTTCTAGCAGTGTCTTCGTCAGGGATCCCGTTCAGGATAACCGTCCGATCGATGATCCTGTTCAACCGCGAGATCAAAACGGCGATGAAGGCGGCAAGGGCGCCGAGAAGGAACGCCGGCGCCGCCGCCTGCGAAATGACATCCGATAACTGACTGACGGATGGGGTATCGGGCAACATTGGGTCCGCTTGAAGTTATGGATGTGAAGGGCCATGCTCTTGCCGAGCCGGTCTGCCGATGCGGCTACATCGATCGTGTGACCAAGTGCAGCCGCAATGGTTCTATGGATGGCTGCTTGAGCCGATCCTCGCAGGATTGTCAGTATACCCTGCGACGAACAGCAACGCCCCGCGGAGCAACTACAACACCACGGGCGACTGGACGGACGACCGCGGCTCCGACAGTAGCCCCGCCGGCGGCGACGCAGCCTGCGCGAACCACGCCGCGAGCGCAGACGACGGCGCTTGCTTCCATGGTGCTCAAGGCGATGAAGCTTCCTGCCAGCAATAGAGGGATTATCAGATGTTTCATGGCTGCTCTCCTTGGGTTGTTAAGTCCAACGTTCCGTCAATCGCAATTCCGCGTGGGACGACTCGGCACAGAGTCGCCTAGGCCGCGGAGGCGACTGCCGGTCTCTTCGCAAGCATGGCTCGGCGATCGTGAATGAGGTTCTCCAATCGGTGGGCTGCCACGTTCAATGTAACGGCGTCCACCGCGTTCTCGTCGCCACCGGCGGATTTGACACGCTCTGCCTTGAGAACGTTGTCGATCTCCTGTTCGATCTCCACCAGCTCGGCCTCTGTGTCGGCATTCCGGACCCGGCGCGCCAAGGCATAAAGAGAATCCAGAGGGCCTTCCGGAGTGGCGGGCCCGCCGATGCCGAGAAATTTCCACGCTGCGGCAAGCATGGTCGCGGCGCCGCCCAGCACCATGGGCGTTAGATAGATCCAGTTGCCGTATTCATCCATAAAGCTCTGCTGGGTGGAGTTGTAAACGGCCGCCGCTCCAGGGTGCAGCGGAAGGTAGGCGTCCTGGTCGGTGCTGGGCGCGGTGATCTGCGCGAAAATCGGCTGCTCGCGCAGAAGATCCCTTCGCGCGCTCATGATCGCCAGCGTGAGGCTGGTTACCAGATCAGTGCCGAGCTTCTTGTTCGCAACCAGATATAGTGAAGCCCGCAGGGTCGTCAGGTCATCGTCCGGTACTGGCGGCGATCCCCGCAGCGTGCCCTTCGGCATGTCGAAGCTTTCATAGGCGCGTTCGGTCTCTGCGATTGCCCCGGCGGAATCGATTGGGATCAGTACCGGTACCTTTTTGTGGTCGAGCTGGAAAAACCCGCGAACGAGGGAGAGATATTTTTCGGCCAGTGGGATCGCGACAAGGAGGGCACTGACCTCTTTTGATTGAATGGCTTGCCCGACATCTTTTAAAGCAATGTTCTTAAAGTTCGCGGGAGCGAGACCATATTCCTTGGTCAACACGTCAACAATTTTGGAGCTCGCTACTCCGCCGACCACGCCGACTGTGCGTCCCTTCAGGCTGTCCATGCTATCGATGGACGATCCGGGCGGCGCGATGATCAGCACGACCACATGGCTGACAACGACGACAGCTTGCGCCTGCGACAAGTCACCGACGTCCCCGCGAACCACAGCGAGATCGACCTTACCAGCCGAAAAAGCGTTAGCGGCCTCAAGCGCGGTGCCACTGTCGATAACCTTGAGCCGCACCGGCGCGTTCTTTGAAACGAACTCGCTTGCAATAGCCGACATTGCTTTGGCAGCCTCACCGTCGATCGAGCCGACAGCAACGGTCAGCGTTACCGGATGCGTATAGTACCGATAGGCAAACAGACCTGCGCCTGCCGCAAAAATGGCGACACCGATGAGCAGGACAAAGCGCAGCCAGAGCGGTAATTTCATCGACTTCATGCCCGTTACTCCCAACGCTCGTCTGTAAAAACCGCTAAGGCTTGGCGTTTGCCAGGTCGTCGTCATTCCCGCAGAATTTGCCGTCTTGTTCACGCGGCATTTCCCAAGGGAGAAGAGGTGACGCGCGTTGCGCACCTTTCGAAAAGTCAATCTGCAAAAGTTTACGCACGTCGCACGCGGGCGACTATGCAAAATCGGACAATTCGAGAACCAGCGTTGAGAGCGGAACGGTCAATGGCCGGGAGAAACCCAGGAAAACGCGGCATCCTTTATCTGAATCAATGCCGGCGACGGCAGTACCTCGGCAGCCTTGTCTGCTTTGTCCCCGCGACGGACGAGCTTCGCCATCCATATCTCCCCGTCCGTGTAATAGGGGTCACCTTCGCCATTCCGCCCATTCAGCGTCGGGCCTATCCCCTTCATTTGATAGATGCTCGTGACCATCTGCGCCTGGTTCAATCCGCGCACCAATTGGTCGCGCTCTTCATCAACATTCGGTGCGATCTTATGAGTAACCTGGCCGGTATCGCGGCTCAGGGTGACCCCCTTGTCGAAGGTCGCAGATCCAAGCCAGACGGGACTTGCGTCGGTTCCGCTTGCGAGGACCTGCCATAGCCGGACATGTTGTCGACGATCGGCGCTTATACCGTCTGGCTTTTCAAATGCCAGATCCTCACGACGTCCCTCGAAGAAGAGTGGGCTGACTGGAGCGTCCTTGTAAGGCCGGTCAAACAATACGCTGCCCACAATTTCCAGGCTGGTCCGCAACGTAATCGGATCTGCGGGATACCAGCCGGCGATATGAAATGCTGAAACGACGTCTTCACGGGTTCCGATAAGGCCGACGTTGACGGGATCTCCCGGAATTCCCTGAGCGGTCGAAGTCACCATTGGCAGATGTGAGAGTTGAGGCTCGTGCTCGATCCGCGACCATGTCGCGGGCAGGATGAGGTAGCTGACAGTAACGTAACCGACGATCACGGCTGCCAGAGGCAACCAATAACGACGTCGGTGGCTCCTAACGGCGAAATTCATGGAAGCGACTCCGGCACATCGCGCACATGCGATGAGTTTAGGAAAGTCCAAGAGGGCACTGGAGCATCGCGGATTCACGGGAACAAATGTACCTGCGTGCCGCTGCTCGAATGCCGAGAGCCATCTCTGCGTTCTTGCAGGTTGATGCCAGGAAAAGACGCACGACTATGCAAAAACATCCGTTCGAAATAATTGTTTGATGAGTTCCTGAGAGCGACTGGTGCACCGGAAAACAGTCACGCACTCGTCGATGCCAATTGATGGCCCGCGCACATTGCCTCACAATTCTCCAGCATGAACTTGGCCACGGGATCGCTAGGAAAGTTGTCAAGGATGGCCCGATAAGCGCGCTCTGCCGCCGCAAAGTCGCCAGCCTCGATGTGTTCCGAGGCCTGCCAGGTCATCGCGCAGAGCTGCTCGTCCCGATCGCGAACTCTCAGCGCCGGATCATCGCTGGCGCGGAGAGCCAACAGCTCATAGATCATGAATTTGGTCTTGCGGCCCTTCACCTGAACCCGCTTTAGCGGCCGCGCCAGTATCTCGGCCCGGGCATGCTCAAAAATACTGTCGCTGATGCAGATGGTGGTGCCAAACAGTTTGTTGATGCCTTCAAGGCGGGCGGCGACATTCACGCCGTCTCCCAAGGCGGTGTAGCTCAGCCGGGTTGACGAGCCGACATTTCCGACCAGGACGGTGGCGCAATTTAGCCCGATCCGGATCCGGATTCGTGGCCGTCCTTCCGTCTCCCAGGCATCATTGATGCGCTCCATGCGCCGTGCCGCCCGCAGCGCGCCGGCACAGGCACGCAGGACGTGGTCCGGGCGCTGAACCGGGGCGTTCCAGAAAGCCATGACGCCGTCGCCAATGAACTTGTCGACCGTGCCGCCCTCGTCCGATATCGCAGAGGAGACTTCCTCGAGATAGGTCGAGATCTGGACCAGCAGATCGGCCGGCGCGAGGGTTTCGGAGTGGCTGGAGAAATTCTCCAGATCGGAAAAGAACACGGTGAGGAATCGCGGCTCGACACCCAGGGTCAACGGAATGCCCGACTTGATGAGCTGTCGAACCACGTCGAGTGGCACGAACGAAGAGAACGATTTTAGCGAGGTCCGAAGCAGCGAAGCGGCGGATTCCAGCCTGGCGATCTCCCGGATGTTGGAAGGCCGCGATGCCGGTACGTCAAATTGCAGACTTTCGATCGCCTGCAATTGCCGCGATACGTTTTCGACCGGTCGCGACAGCCGGCTGGATGCGAAATAGATGAAGAACAGCTCGATGGCAGTGAGGACGATAATGATCGCCATCATCAGCCGATTGGTCGCCTTCAACGTCCCAACGAAATCGTCAATCGGCGTCAACGTGATCACTTGCCAGGGTTGACCAAAACCATCCGGAAAATTGGCGAAGGCCGCGATCAAATCCTCTCCGTTCGTCGGCGACCGGAAGACAAGGCTGTCGGCACCGGCAAGAGCATGTTGACGATGGGCCTCGCGCACTTCCGGATCGTCGATATCGGTCAGAGTGGCGATCTTGAGCGCTCCATTCTCCAAGCGAACGCCTTTCTGTTTTTCCGGGAAGGCGATGATCTTGCCGTTGTTGCGGTCGGCCACCAGCGTGGTGCTTCGCGTGCTGGTCCGGTGCTTGTCGAGAAAGCGCGACAAGACATCCATGGTAATGTTGGCCGATGTGCAGCCAAGGAATTCAACGCCTTGAAAGATGGGAAACCGCAGGGAGAGAACGGGAAAGCCGGTATCCGGATTGATCGAGGGCTCCGTGACCGCGAGCGTCCGGGTGATCTTGGCGGCCTGATAGCCGGGCAAGCGACGCATATCGGTGTCGGTACCAACGTTGTATTCGCCGACTTGATGGGGCCATATGTCAAAGAATTGACGATGGCGGATTCGTGAGAGCGCAAAGGTGATCGCATCGATGTAGCTGGAGTGCCAGTTCGCGGTCAGTGGAATACGAGGATCGGCGTGCCTGCGGTCCTCGTCGATGCGGGTGACCACCCGATGATACCCGTCTTCGAAGCTGACATAAACGGCGTCGATATGAGCAGCAGAGGTGAGGGCGCGGTACAGCAGATCGCGGCTTGGCTCGGTGCGAAAATAATTGGGATCGGCGGCGGCCACTTCGGCGAGAAAGCGCAGTGGGCTCTCGGTGTTTTCGATCAAATCCTGGGTGCGTTCAACGGCGGCCTGGCTGGTCTGCACCACCGCGTCGTTCAGGATCGACACCATGCCAGCGGAATTCTTGTTGTAATTGTAGATCAGGATGAAAATGAGAATTGGGATGCTGAGGCCGATGAAGAGCAGCGCCATGATCAGGCTCAGCCTCGGTCGACCCATGGTGGCGAACAACGGAAGCACGCCAAATCGGGCCAGCGTCACCTGCAAGGAGCGGCGACGGCGGTACGCCACCAAAGCCGCAATTGCCAATCCCGGCGGCACCAGCAGCAGTGGGATCAACCAGCGCCAGTGGCTGCCGTCGTTTCCATCCCAGATCAGTGCAGGTGGCAGCGTGTCGTCACTGAGCAGTCCGAGCTTGCGATAGGTCGCGGCGATGGCTTGCCAGCGCGCGGGATCCTGCTCGCCGATGCGCATGGGGTCGCGGCCGACCAACATCTCCGTGTGCTCTGCCTCAAACAGCAAAGCCTCGCGGCTCTTTTTCGCTGAATAGCTTCTGAGGATCAGATCGACGAGTGCTTCCTTGTGCTCGAGGGCATAAGCCCAGCCTTTCACGGTGGCCGACCTGAACGCCGCTGCCCGGTCCGGATGCGCTTTCAACTCGGCTTCAGAGGTGCACAGGTTGTCGCCGTAAAAATCGATGCCGGATGCCGCGGGCGAGAAGGTGCGATAGGCAGCGCCCAGTTGTTCGAGGACGAACGGCTCGTTGGTGCTGTAAGCAACCATCGCGTCGGCCCGACCGGCCAGGAGATCGCGTGGGTTTCCCTCGTGAGCCACGCGCGGCATGGCCTCATAGTCGACCCCTTCGCGCTTCAACATGGCGGCGATCTCATCGCTGCCCGGCGTGTCCATCAGCTTCCGGCCGCGCAAATCCGACACGCTGCTGATGTCCGCCCGGCGCGGCACCAGAATGACGGCCGGGGAGCGCTGGAAGATGACAGCCAACACCACCAGCCGGCGTCCCGCGGTCCATTCGCGCAAAACGTTGGCATTGCAAACGCCGAAATCTGCTTTGCCGCTGGCCACCGTCTCGGCGACGTCGATACCGGGACCGCCCTCGCGAATGGTGGCGTCGAGACCGGCGTCACGATAGAAACCTTGTTCCAGTGCCGCGTAGTAACCAGCGAACTGGAACTGGTGCTTCCACTTGAGCTGCAGAGAGACTGTGTCGAGCGCAGCGGCGGGATGCGATGCCAGCAGCACCAGGCAAGCGGCGATGACCAGCCGCTTTAATCCGTTCTGTTGCTGCGCACACGCGGCGAGCAGCCAAGCCGCCGCCGCAGTGCCAAGGGATTTGATGAACTCGCGCAGTCGCATGTGACCTCGTCGAGCGCATTTTCTTAAGGGGCGAGGTGGTGACGCGCGAGGTGCCCCTTTTCGAAAATTGGCCCGAAAAGGCTACGCACGCTCGGATCGGGTGGCTATGCAGAATCGGACGATCGAGCGCGGCTGGGTGGCGTTGAGAACGCGGCTCATCAGCCGCCCAGACGCCATTTCACCCGGAGACTGCGAGGAAAGTCTTACTTCGTCACCATCCGCCGCGTCGGCGTTACCGTGCTGGTGGGCGCCATCGGCGAGATCGAGAACGTCAACCAGGTATTCCAGCCCGCCGGCCGGTTGGCCTGATCGAATTCGCCGTATCCCTTCAAATTCAGGAAACCCTGCATGTCGCCCACCGGGAACAGGAATCCGACCTGCGGACCTACGCCGATGACCCGCGACCGGAAACCACCCAGGATCGGGTGTTGTCCGAAGTCGTCGGTGACCTGTTGATAGGCATATCCCACAAGTCCGACAAAGATCTGCTTGGACAGAAACTGGGAAGCGCCCCAGTCGATGTGGAAGTCGATGCCGTTTTGGTATTGCGTGTCCTGGTTCTTGAAGTTGTACGTGAATCCCGCGACCGCCGAAAATTCATGTCCGGTCTGCGGATTGAAGTAGGTGTACCCGCCGCCGCCATCGATGGCGCCGTGACCGATCCCGAGATTGGCGAGGCGGGCTGGATCGTAGGCGCCGACGGGAATGTCGCCCGTCAGATAGGTCATGAAATTGTGGACGCCTGAATTCCACTTCAGTGTCGCCTGAGGGTAGAGGTCGCCGACCGACGTTATTGAATCTCCAATGCTCCCCGTGCGGGTGACCGCAAACGGTCCGAACCCCGTTGTCAATGTCCCGTTAAGGTCGGCGGCCGACCGTCCGAACAGGCCAATTACGCCAATGGCCAATTGTCCGCCGAGTACCGGCGTCGCGAACGTGTAGGTGGGGTTGAGCAGTAACAGATCGGCCTGCGCGTTCAGATGTAGATTCAAATTGACGTTCACTGTCGGGGAAAATCTGCCGATCTGAATCTCCCTTGCCGCGGCTGCGGCGCCGAACGCCGATACGGAGGTATGATAGTAAACCTCGGCCATCGACCAGCCCGGCACCTGGGGCGTCGCCGCAAGGCTGCTGAAGCGTCCGGGAAGCCAATAGGAAACGCCGCCTTCGTCGGCGTATGCGGCGTCGGACAGGAATCCGAACATCGCCATAGCTACGCCGATAGCTGGGCGAATAAGCCGACCCCTAGACTTTCGTTCGGATATGCAGCACGCCATCTGCTTGCCCCCTTGCCTTGGAATCACATTGTATCAACCGACGATGGAATGTCTCGCGCCAAGGTAGCAACCTGAAAATTCGCCTCTGCGTGTTGCTCTAGAGCCACTCAAGCTCGCGGCTATTGCGAGGCTTGTAGATACGTGGATCCTCAAACTCCGAAAGGGACAGCACGGTTGACCGTAAGAATCCTATCCAGGGTGGTGCCATGGAGCGTCTGCGAAGGACTTTCGCCAAACGCTTTGCGGTACTCGACCGAGAAGCGCCCCAATTCCAGGAAGCCAAAACCGGTCGCAATTTCGGTGACGGTCACGCATTTGCAGTCCGCGGCCAGAAGGGCGCGCCTCGCCTCGGACAACCGTATCATTCGAAGTTGCCGGCACGGCGGAAGACCGCGAATCCTGTGGAAAGCCTTGCGAAGCGTTCGCTCGCTTACCTCAAGGGTACGGCACAACACCGAAATGTGCTGCGGCTCGTCCAGATGTGCGAGAGCCAATCTCTCCGCCTGTTCGACGAGATCGCTGCACGGGTTGCTTTCCCGAGTGAAAGGCGTTTCCGCAACGGCAGCGAGCCACTGATGAATGTTCATGGAAAACCCCGGTGAGGTGATCCACCCAAGGCACAGCACACCACTGTCCGCGTCCAGGCGATATTGTCCTTTGGGGCAAATCGGGAATGGCTCAACCTTGCGGCGAGGTACTGGGATCGAGGCGCATTGGGTACAAAGAGCCTTATGAGCCGCTTTGTCCGTCAGGTGAGCCTGATGGTGCCAGAAGGCCCACTCGCTCTGCGATAGAGACCGCTTCCGCAAATGATTGGACTTGCAGCTTGGTCATCACCATGTGGCGATGGGCCTTGACGGTCCGTTCGGATGTACCCAGCAGGTGCGCGATTTGCTTGTTCAGTCTACCGCGGACCATCAGCGCGAACACTTCGGCCTCTCGCGGAGAGAGCGCCGAGACGAGCGATCTCAAGGAGTTCAGCTCATCCTGGCTCTTCTGTATTGACGCATAGCGCGCGAGCGCGCTTTCGATCGCTTCCAGCAATGCTTCCCTGGACACCGGCTTGGTGAGGAAGTCATCGGCCCCCGCCTTGATGGCGCGCACGCTCGTCGGAATATCGCCATGGCCTGTCATGAAAATGATGGGCCAGGTATGAGAAAGCTCCGCAAGCCGCTCCTGAAGTTGCAGGCCGCCAAGAGCCGGCATTTTCACGTCAAGAAGGATGCAGCCGGGTCGCGCATTTTCAAGGGCACGCAAGAAGCTGGCGGCGGATTCATAGTCCGCGACTTCATAGCCGGAAACTTTCAGTAGTCGCGAAATTGCCGTCCGATACGACGCGTCGTCGTCCACGACGTGAATCACGGGAGCGCCGGTCATCGATTTTTCGCCCTCGGTCAATCGGACCGTGAACCGATTCTGGTAGCGTGCGAAGACGGGATAGCGGGGCATCGTCAAGTCGCCACGCCGCGCCGCCAGATACGGAAAATAGAGCGCTGATCATTGGAACAATACCTCTCGTGCGTGCGAGTCGTCAACGCGAGGTGCCGGTCCTGCTTCCGGCGTGGTAAATCATGCAAAGTGTGGCAGAGCGTTTTCGCCATCGCTCCGCGACATCGGCCCACCCTACAATATCATTATTGATTATTACTGGCAGTGATTACAGGTAAGCGGTATAGGCGCTGATCCAAACCAGAATCGAGGCGAGGAGACCGATAACGCCTGCATTGGCGGCAAATGCCGTTACGTTTCCGGACATCCCAAGCCGGAGCGATTCACGGCTCATTTCTTCCGGAATGGAGATCACCGCCGGAAAGGCTGTTGTGCCGCCGAGCGCGGTGGTGCGCGCGAGCGTTCCGGATACGGCAACCTGCCCCTGGCCGACGCCCTTGGGGATTGCCGTGATCTTCGCGTGATAAATACGCCCTGGGGCATTGTCGAAAACGATATCGACGGGGGCGCCGACCCTGACCGTCTGGAAGCCGTTTTGCGAAAACATTCCGATAACCGTAATCTCATTCTCAAGAATAAATGACATCGCCGAGCGCGCCTGTAACGCTCGATCGCCAACAGTGAGTGTCACAATTGTCGCGTAGCCGTCGGCAGGCGCTCGAATCGTGGTTTGCGACAACTCCCAGCTCGCATTCTCCAGCTGCGCCTGGATTTGCGCGACTGACGTGTTGACGCCACCGATCTCGGAGTCCATGGCCAGCTTGGTACTTTGCTGCGTTGCTTTGGCCGCATTGAGTTGCGCGGCCACTGTCTCGTATTGAACCTGGGTATCCTGCTCCTTGAACTCGGTGTTTGCGCCCTCCGTCGAAAGCGTCTGAATATCGGCAAGGCGCTTCGTGTTGTACTTAAGCTGGGCGCTCAGCCCGGCGACATTCGCCGTCGCCTGTTCGTAATTCGATTTTAGTATCTGCGCCTGCTGGCGCGCCGCAGCCAGCGAGGCCTGTAGCTGCGCGACCTTGTATTGGAACGGTGCCGGATCGATCTGAAAGAGGACATCGCCCGCCTTCACGGGCACGTTCGGTTTTACCGGAATAGCGATGACCTGACCGCTCACATTCGGCGTTACCTCAACAACCGTGCCGGCCACTGTGACCCTGCCCGACGGTGTGAGGTAATTGAAGAGTCCGAGAAATATCGCCAGAATCAACACGCCGATCAGCACCGAGACCGTGCCGGAAAACCAGCCCCAGCGCACAAGCTTGAATTTTGAGAATACGACCCATAGCGCGACGATGTAGAGGCACAGGATAATAAGCACGGCGGAGCCCCGTCATTCGTTGATGCCTATCGTTCATTTGTAGGGCTTTCGTTGGCTGGCGCTATGCAAAATCGGCGCGCCGAAGGTCTCTTATCCCTGAACGCTGCTCTCAATATTTCGATGTCTGCTCGTTTTTGCATAGCCGATGCCGCGAAGTTTTTTCATAGTCCCCGATAAGCCTGACCCGCCGCGAGCGCAATTTCGAGAAGCGTTCACCCGCATTCCAACAGGATGGGCAGACATGAAGCGCGCAAGACAGGTTCAGATCGCGGGGAAGGCATGCCCGCATCCCCGCGTCTGAACCGCAATTGGCAGTGATGACGCCATCACCTCGAAGAGGAGCATCAAACATGTTACGAGGAATTCTGATGCTGACATTGTCTCTCTACCTTAGCACAGCTGCGCCCGCGGCCTTTGCCGAAGGCAGTATTCAGGCAACGACTGAGGAGGAGGCGCGCGCCATCGGCGTCGATGCCTACGTCTATTTATACTCACTTGCGACGATGGATATTTCGCGCAAGCAGTTCACGAACATCGAGCCCGGCAAGGAGTTCGGTAAAGGCCCGATGAACATGTTCGTCAGCGTTCCTGAGTACCCGCCGGCGAGTTTCAAGGGTGTGGTCCGATCCAATTTCGACACGCTTTATTCGATTGCGTGGCTGGATTTGACGAAGGAACCGATGATCGTCTTGGCGCCGGACACCGGCGGCCGCTATTATCTCCTGCCGATGCTTGACATGTGGACCGATGTGTTTGCCTCCCCGGGCTGGCGCACAACTGGGACAACCGCCGCAACCTACATCGTCACGCCTCCCGGCTGGAGGCCGGATCTGCGCGACCGTTTCATCGATGAGTTCAAGCTTCCGAAGGACACCCAGCGCATCGAAGCCCCGACGCCTTATGTCTGGATCATCGGCCGCACCAAGACGGACGGGCCGCCGGACTACGACGCAGTTCACAAGATCCAGGCCGGCTACAAGATCACGGCACTATCGGAATGGGGCAAGACCCCCACGCCGGTCCAGGTGAAGATCGATCCGACCGTCGACATGAAGACGCCACCCAAGGTTCAGGTCGACACGATGTCGGCCGGAAAATACTTTGCGTACGCAGCCGAATTGCTCACCGTTAATCCGCCGCATCTCACCGATGAGCCAATCCTCGCGCAGATGCGGCGGATTGGCTTTGTGCCTGGCCAGCGCTTCGATATTGAAAAGTTGCCGCCTGCCGTGAGGAAGGGCCTCGAAGCCGTGCCCGAGGCAGCGCAGAAGTTGATGGATTGGAAGATGCCAACGCTGGCTCGGGTCGCGAACCGCTGGTCGATGAATACCGACACGATGGGCGTGTACGGCAATTACTACCTCAAGCGTGCCATTGTTACTCAGCTTGGCCTTGGCGCGAACTTGCCTGAGGACGCGATTTACCCGCTCAACCTGGGCGACGAGAGCGGCCGTCCGCTGGATGGCGCCAATAAATACACCATCCACTTCGACAAGGATGCCGCGCCGCCCGTGAATGCATTCTGGTCGATCACGCTGTACGATTCGGAGGGCTTCCAGGTTGGAAACAGCCTCAACCGCTTCGCCGTCAGCAGCTGGATGCCGTTCAAGTACAACGCCGACGGTTCGCTCGATCTGTACTTCCAGAATGAGAGTCCGGGCAAGGACAAGGAAGGCAACTGGCTTCCCGCGCCGAAGGGAGCCTTCAACTTGACCATGCGGCTCTACGCTCCAAAATCGGAAGCGCTGACCGGAAAATGGAATCCCCCGCCGATCACCAGAGCGCAGGAGACGGTGGGTTTATCGGCTCAGTGAAGTTTACGGAAGTGCCGGCGCTTAGGCGCCGGCACTTCGACGCCGGCGGGCGAGGTTGGGAATCGAGACGACGCCCTGAGAATTGACGGCTGAGCTTAGCCGGGTCCAGGGAGCCCGGTGTATCCTCACTTGTTGGATTTTGCATAGCGTCGTGGAGCCTGCTGTGCAGGACTGTGGTTTGCACAGCAGGTAGCTCGCCTGCCGATCTTTAGTAGAAGACAACATGAAGAGAGCCGCGGGAGTGCATTCACCTGCGAGGTCGTATCCCCGCAGTTCACTATAGATCGCTTGCCATCACTTGCAAAGTTTTCCGTTGCTTTACCCGGATTGGCAATCGCATGCACACCATTGCAGTGATTGAAGACGATCCAAGCATGCTGCGAGGTCTGAACCGCCTGCTGTCGGCGCACGGGTTCCGCGTGCAGAGGTTTACGTCGGCAGAATCCTTTCTGGACAATATCGCCACATGCGAGGCGAAATGCATCGTTGTCGACATTCATCTCGGCGGCATCTCGGGTATCGACTTGCAGCGGCTGTTAACCTCATCGGGCAGGCATCTGCCGGTCATTTTCATGACCGCGATCGATAGTGAAGCCACTCGCCAGGATGCATTCGACGCGGGCTGCGTCGCTTATCTGAAAAAGCCATTTTTGGCGAAGCTGCTCATTGAAGCAATCAACAGCGTTCCGTGACCGAGGACCTGTTGGGCCTACGCCAAAAGGACAGGGCTATTTACGTTTTTTGTTTTCATCACGATTCATCCGCTGCGCGAGCGTATGATCGAAATCCCGTAATTAATCCCCCGCAATGCCTGCGGTTAGGCTAGGATAGATGCAACTTATACACTGATAAATTTTTCGACAGTTCCGCGAATACTCACGTTTTCAATGGTTTCGCCAAAATATGACACGCCGGTTGCTCTTCAGTGTAGTCATATTGTTTTTCGCCATGACCACAGCGGCGTTCTCCGAGCCGAAGCGAGTCATGCTGCTGCATTCCTTTGGCCGCGACTTTGCTCCTTGGAACGAGTACGCAAGAACCATCCGCGAGGAACTGGAGCAGCAATCGAAGCAGCCCGTCGATATCTTCGAGGCTTCGCTCGCGACCGCGCGTTTTACTGAGCAAGAAGAGGGCCCCTTCGTCGACTATTTGCACGCTCTTTTTGTCAAGCGGCAGCTCGATCTGGTCATTGCCATCGGCGCCCCGGCGGCAAACTTCATGCAGCGACACCGGCAGGAGCTTTTCCCCTCCGTCCCCGCGGTGTACACGGGCGTGGAGCAACGGCGAATTCCTTTTTACGCTCTCACCGCGAATGACGCCGTGGTCGCCGTCTCGAAGGATTTGGCTGACACCCACTGCGACTGACGCCGTTGCCAATCACGCGCCGTGACGTCGTTGAACGCCATGTAGCCCACGACATGGTCGAGCGCATCTTCCTCACGGACGCGATACCCCGCCCGTCCGATCACGATCGCGAGCTCGGCCTCGTAGTCGACGGCCTGAGACTCCGGGGGCAGGACGATGGATGCGTCGGGCCCGACCACGGAGGTCACGTGTTTCACGAACATGAGCGGCTCTTCCGGCAGCGCTTGGTTGGCCTCCGCCGCGTGATCGCGATAGTTCAGGCCGACGGCTGACAACTTCGTGGGTCGCGGCACGGGAGGACCCAGGCGAACCTCCGACGCGGCGATCGTCGGCGCGTCGTGCGCCGCGCCGCCCCCGGCGATCTCGAGCAGCAGAGGACTGATCGCGTCCCAGTCGTTGAGGATGTCGGCCATCGTCACGATGGTCTGGTCGTGGCCAAGCCCGCGCAGATCGATCGCATCTCCGTTGTCGAGCAGCAAACCCGGTGC
>Ga0209488_10002151_pt1 | contig 16430 bp, 13 predicted proteins | sample Rivendell_Oct201_8_FD_188349 | JGI IMG/M metagenome (GOLD analysis project Ga0209488, IMG submission 188349) | Vadose zone soil microbial communities from the Eel River Critical Zone Observatory, Northern California, USA -... | ecosystem: Environmental > Terrestrial > Soil > Vadose zone >... | reverse complement strand
TGGCGCCCAAGCGGGATGGGATAATGGACCACGCTGGGGATTCCCGCATCCTTCAGATCCGCCTGCAGCCTCGTGCGGTCCTCCACCTGGATGGTGTATTGCGCCCATACCGATCGCGCGCCGGCAATCACGCGCGGGATGCGGATGCGATTGCTCTTTCCCAATCCCGCATTGTAGCGCCCCGCGATGCGGTCCCGCGCCTCGATCTCATCGGGAAAGATTTTCAGCTTCTCGATCAGCACCGCAGCCTGGATCGAGTCCAGCCGCGAATTCCAACCGATCCGCGTGTGCTCATAGCGGTCGGTGCCTTGTCCGTGCATGCGCAGGGAACGCAGGATCTCCGCGAGGTCATCATCATTGGTGAAGCACGCGCCACCATCGCCATAACAACCGAGCGGCTTTGCCGGATAGAAGCTGGTCGCCGCCGCATCCCCGATGGCGCCCGTGCGTTTGCCATCCAAACTCGCGCCGAAGCTTTGTGCCGTGTCGCACAGCATCAACATCCCTTCACGCTTCACGATGGGGGCGATCTTTCCGTAGTCCGCCGGCTGACCATAGAGGTCGACCGGCATCACCACTTTCGGCGCAAGCTTGGCTTCGCGGCGCACCATCGCAATCGCGGTTTCGAGACTCGCGGGATCGATGTTGAACGTGTCGGCCAGCACATCCACGAATACCGGTGTCGCGCCCGCAAGCGCCACCACTTCGGCGCTTGCCGCGAAAGTAAAAGACGGCACGAAGACCGCGTCCCCTGGGCCGACATTCCACGCCTTCAAAATCAACAGCAGCGCATCGGTGCCGTTGGCGCAGGCGATGGCATGTTTGACGCCGGCAAACGTCGCAAGCTGTGCTTCCAGCTCCGTCACTTGCGGCCCGAGGATCCATTGCCCGCCTTCGACGGCCTCGGAGATCGCGCGCATGAGCGGCTCGCCCAAGCGCTTGCGCTGAGCCTGCAGATCAATGAAGGGAATGGAATCCGTCATGGTCACCATTGCCAGGTTTGAGATCGCCCCCTCACCCTACCCTCTCCCCCGATGGGGAGAGGGTGCGGCAGGGAGTGAGGGCAAAGTGCAACGTGGCGCGTCTTTCGGCAAATCACGCGATGCGACCATTCATGTCGCGGCTTACGGCAGCGTCATGCTGATGACCTTATCGGGGTCCACCACCGAGCCATTGTTGTTCTCGTCGCCCTTCTTGATGGCATCAATGTGCTCCATGCCTTCGGTCACGCGGCCCCACACAGTGTATTTGCCGTCAAGCCAGGGCGACGTGTCGAAGCAGATGAAGAACTGGCTGTTCGCCGAATCGGGACTGTTGCTGCGCGCCATAGCGCAGGTGCCGCGCACATGGGCCTCGCGCGAGAACTCCGCCTTCAGATTCGGTTTCTTCGAACCGCCCATTCCCGTGCCGGTGGGATCGCCGGTCTGGGCCATGAAGCCCGGAATCACGCGGTGGAACACCACGCCGTCATAGAAGCCCTCGCGCGTCAGTTCCTTGATCCGCGCGACGTGATTGGGCGCGAGGTCTGGCCGAAGCTCGATGGTCACGCGTCCCGACTTCAGTTCCAGGTGAAGAATATTCTCAGGAGCAGTCATGTGTCCCTCCATGTCTCGAAGATGGCGTCGATCGATTTGCGGCGCCGATCTGGTTTTGCTACTTCGCGTAGCGTTTCTTCAACGCCTTCGCGACAGCGGGCGTGGTGAATTGCGCGACATCGCCGCCGAAAGCGGCGATCTCCTTGACCAGGCGCGAGGCAATCGCCTGATGCCGCGGATCGGCCATCAGAAACACGGTTTCGATCTCGGGGTTCAGCCGCTGGTTCATTCCGACCATCTGAAACTCATATTCGAAATCGGAAACGGCGCGCAAACCGCGAATGATGATGCCCGCCCCGATCTCCTTCGCGAAATGGATCAGCAGCGAATCGAATGTCTCCACCGAGATCTTCGCCCGCCCATCGCCGGCCAGGGGCGCGGTCTCCTGGCGCATCATGGCGACGCGCTCCTTGATGGTGAAGGCCTGCGTCTTGGACGGGTTGTTGGCGATTCCGATCACCAGATGATCGACCAGCTTGACCGCGCGCTCGATGATGTCGAGGTGACCCAGCGTCACCGGATCGAAAGTGCCGGGATAGAGGCCGATGCGTTCGCCGCTCATTCTTCGCCTTCTCCCGAACTGTCCGCGATCCGTTCCACCGAAACGACGCGTTCCCCTTCATCCAGGCGGAACAGCGTCACGCCTTGGGCCGAGCGGCGCTGGATACTGATGCCCGCCACCGGAACGCGGATCGTCTGTCCCTGATTGGTGATCAGCATCAGATGATCGGCATCCTCGACCGCGAACGCGGCCACGATAGCGCTGTTCTTGGCGCCCATCGCCATCGCCACGATTCCCGAGCCGCCCCGGCCAGTGACGCGATATTCGTAGGAGCTGGTGCGTTTGCCGAAGCCCTGCTCGGAAGCGGCAAGCACGAATTGCTCGCGCGCGCCGAGTTCCGCATAGCGTTCGGTCGACAGGACCGCTTCCTCCATGCCCTCTTCGGCCTCTTCGGCCGCATCTTCCGCCGAGAGCTCGGTTTCATCGCTCGGGGATTCGCCTTGCGCCCTTCGCGCCGCGCTCGCCTGGCGCAAATAGGCACGAGCTTCCGCCGCGCTGCCATCGACATGGGCGAGCAGCGACAGGCTCACGACTTCATCGCCTTCGGTCAGCTTGATGCCCCTCACGCCCGTGGATTCGCGGCCCTTGAACACCCTGATGTCGGTGACCGCAAAGCGGATGCATTTGCCCTTGCGGGTGGTCAGCAGCACGTCGTCGTTTTGCGTGCACAGCTGCACGCCGACAATGCCGTCGCCCGGCTCCAGCTTCATCGCGATCTTGCCGGACTTGTGAATGTTGGCGAAATCGGAAAGCTCGTTCCGACGCACATCGCCCGATTTGGTTGCGAACAGCACCTGCATCTTGCCCCAGCTGCTCTCGTCCTCCGGCAGTGGCAGAATCGTGGTGATGCGCTCGCCTTCCTGCAGCGGAAGCAGATTCACCATGGCCTTGCCGCGGCCCTGAATGCGCGCTTCGGGAAGGCGCCAGACCTTCAGCCGATAGACCATGCCGATGGAGGAAAAGAACAGCAGCGGCGCATGCGTGTTGGCGACGAAGATATGGGTGACGAAATCTTCCTCGCGCGTCGCCATGCCGGCGCGACCCTTTCCGCCGCGTCCCTGCACGCGATATTCCGCCAAAGGCGTGCGCTTGATGTAGCCGGCATGGGTGACCGTCACGGCCACATCCTCGCGCTCGATCAGGTCTTCGTCCTCGACCTCGATCTCCGCCTCGACGATCTCGGTCTTGCGCGGGGTCGCGAAGTCTTTGCGCACCACCGCAAGCTCGTCCTTCACAATGGCAAGGACCCGCGGACGCGAGCGCAATATGTCGAGATAATCGGCAATCGCGATGCCCAGCTTCTGGACCTCTTCGGCGATTTCGGCAATGCCGAGCGCCGTCAGACGCTGCAGGCGAATTTCGAGGATCGCTTTGGCCTGCTCATCGGTCAGCCGGATCGTGTTATCGGCCATGACCAGATGGCGCGGATCGGCGATCAGCGCCACCAGCGGGCCGACATCCTTCGCCGGCCAGGCGCGCTCCATCAATTGGGTTTTGGCGGTCGCCGCGTCGGGCGCCGCGCGGATCAGCGCAATCACTTCGTCGATATTGGCTACCGCGATGGCGAGGCCCACCAGCGTATGGCCCCGGTCACGCGCCTTGGTCAGCTCGAACCGCGTGCGCTTGGTCACCACCTCTTCGCGGAACAGCACGAAGGCGGCGATCATCTCCTTGAGATTCATCAGCAACGGACGGCCGCCGTTCAGCGCCAGCATGTTGACGCCGAAGCTCGTCTGCAGCTCGGAATAGCGGTAGAGCTGATTGAGCACGACTTGGGCCGAGGCGTCGCGTTTCAGTTCGATCACGACCCGCATGCCGTGCCGGTCGCTCTCGTCGCGCAGTTCGGAAATGCCTTCGACGCGCTTGTCGCGCACCAGCTCCGCAATGCGTTCGAGCATGCGCGCCTTGTTCACCTGATAGGGAATCTCGGTGACGATGATGGCTTCGCGGTCCCGCCGCAGCTCCTCGAAATGGACCTTGGCGCGCATCAGCACAGAGCCGCGCCCGCGCGCGAGCGCGGCCCGCGGCGCATTGCGCCCGATGATCAGCGCTCCGGTGGGAAAATCCGGTCCCGGCACCATCTCGGTCAGGGTTTCCAGGCTGATCGAAGGGTCCTCGATATAAGCGAGAGTGGCATCGACCACTTCGCCCAGATTGTGCGGCGGGATGTTGGTCGCCATGCCGACCGCGATGCCGCCCGCTCCGTTGACCAAGAGATTGGGGATACGTGCCGGCAGCACGATGGGCTCGCGTTCGGACGCGTCGTAATTGTCCTGGAAATCGACGGTGTCCTTGTCGAGGTCCTCGGTCAGCGCATGCGCGGCCTTGGAGCGGCGCACCTCGGTGTAGCGCATCGCGGCGGGCGGATCGCCGTCGACCGAGCCGAAATTCCCCTGCCCGTCGATGAGGGGCAGGCGCATGGAGAAATCCTGCGCCAGTCGCACCAGCGCGTCATAGACGGCCTGATCGCCATGGGGGTGATATTTGCCGATGACATCGCCCACCACGCGCGCCGATTTGCGATAGGGCTTGTTCCAGTCATAGCCGCTCTCGTGCATCGAATAGAGGATGCGCCGATGCACGGGCTTCAGCCCGTCGCGCACGTCGGGCAACGCGCGCGACACGATCACGCTCATCGCGTAATCGAGATAGGATCGCTTCAGCTCGCTCTCGATGGCGATGGGGATGATATTGCCCCCGCCATGCGATCCGCCGCCTTCACCGCCGTCTTTAAGGTCTTCGTCTGCCAAGCTGGAATCTCAATTGGCGCGTTTCGCGCCATGTCTCAATCGGTAGGGATTAGCATTTGAATTCCGATTCGAACAGGCCATCGGAAAACGGGAATTCGACTTCCAAAATAGGCACTGGAAAGGGTTTTTTTAAGGCCGCCGGGAATCGAGCAGACGATGCATTTCTTCGATCACCAGCGCCATATCATAAGCGTACATGCGCCGCCCGCCGCCTTGGCCCTTGCCATCCAGATAGCCGAATGTGACACCCAGCACGGCGCCGCTTTGCGCATCGACCACGGGGCCACCCGAGAAACCACCGCCCGCTTCCGCATCGAAAACCAGGACCCGCTGCATCGCACAGCCGGGGCAGCGTGGTGCGACAGATTGATCCAACCCGGATACCGCGCCCTTGGCTTCTCGCAGCTCATCATCCCTGCCCTGGCCGTACGCGATCACCTCCTCGCCCGGTTGTGCCGCGGCCGTCGTCGCAGGCATCGAAACGTCGGTGCGGAAGAACAAGAGGTCATAGTCGCGCGAGCGCGCGAGAACGCGCTCCGGTGGAATGAGACCACGATTATGGTCGTTGGTGACCCCGACATGCGGCGCGATGGCAAAACCCGCGGCCCAGCGGTTGAAGATCAAAATGCGGCGTTCGGAAAGCGGGATATACGCATCCATCAACCGCGCATTGACAAAGCCCGCGGAGGGTCGCCCGGCCGAGCAACCCAAAAGCACCGGGACCAGCAAGAGCAGCCCGGCGAACCCATAGCGCCGCAACCTGTCGTCCCCTGAAATCGTCTCGCACCCGGTGTCCGAGAAGTCCGCCTATCAGAACGGAATCTCGTCGTCGAGATCGCCGCCCCGCTGGAAGCTGCGCGTACCTTCCGAGGCTCCGGCTCCGGCCATAGCCGGGCGCTCCGCGCGCTCCCCGTCCCCGCGCCCATCCAGCATCGTCAACTCGCCGCGATAGCGCTGCAGCACGATTTCCGTGCTGTATTTCTCGGACCCGTCCTTGTCGGTGTATTTGCGGGTCTGAAGCTGCCCCTCGAGATAGACCTTGGAGCCCTTCTTCAGATATTGCTCCGCCACCTTGGCGATATTCTCGTTGAAGATCACCACGCGGTGCCACTCGGTCTTCTCCTTGCGCTCGCCCGAGGCCTTGTCGCGCCAGGATTCCGAGGTCGCTATCGAGAGATTGACCACCGGATCCCCCGAGGTCAGCCGCCGCACTTCCGGGTCACGCCCCAGATTGCCGACCAGGATCACCTTGTTGACGCTGCCCGCCATCCCCATCTCTCCTTTGCCTGAAATTCCAAATTAGCCTCCGGTACTGCCGCGCACCACCGGCCTGGCCCACTTGTCCACGCCGATTTTGGGCCAAGGGTGTTCTAGCATATGTTCTCTCTTTGTTCTAGAGCGAATCGGAGCTTAGGCTCTGCCGGACTTGCCGCTTGCGACGATCATCGCGCCTCGCCATAGAGAAGGGCTTTAGCTTTTAGGTCTTTGATGCAGAAATCCATCTCGGTGCGCGGCGCGCGCGAGCACAACCTCAAAAATGTCGATGTCGACATCCCGCGCGACAGGCTGGTGGTCATCACCGGGCTTTCCGGGTCGGGCAAATCCTCGCTGGCCTTCGACACAATCTATGCCGAGGGGCAGCGCCGTTATGTCGAGAGCCTCTCGGCCTATGCGCGCCAATTCCTGGAGATGATGCAGAAGCCGGACGTCGATCATATCGACGGCCTGTCGCCCGCCATCTCCATCGAGCAGCGCACGACCTCGAAGAATCCGCGCTCCACCGTCGGCACCGTGACGGAGATCTATGACTATTTGCGGCTGCTGTTTGCGCGGGCCGGCATCCCCTATTCGCCCGCGACCGGGCTTCCCATCGAGAGCCAGACCGTCAGCCAGATGGCCGACCGCATCCTCGCGCTTCCCGAAGGCACCCGGCTTTTGCTGCTCGCGCCTATCGTGCGTGGCCGCAAAGGCGAGTACCGAAAAGAGCTCGCCGAGATGCAGCGCAAGGGATTTCAGCGCGTCAAAGTGGATGGACGCCTCTACGAGCTCGGCGAAGTGCCGACTCTCGACAAGAAGCTCAAACACGACATCGACGTGGTGGTGGATCGCGTGGTGGTGCGCCCCGACATCGGCAATCGGCTGCCCGATTCCATCGCCACCGCGCTGGAACTCGCCGAAGGACTTCTGGTCGCCGAATTCGCCGACGAGAAGGAAAAGGGCGAACCCAAGCGGCTGATCATGTCGTCGAAATTCGCCTGTCCGGTCTCGGGGTTCACGATTCCGGAAATCGAGCCCCGGCTGTTCTCCTTCAACAATCCGCATGGCGCGTGTCCCGAATGCGACGGTCTCGGCTCGAAGCTCTATTTCGACGCCCAGCTCGTGGTGCCCGATGAATCGCGTTCGCTGCGTCAAGGCGCCATTGCGCCGTGGTCGCGCTCGTCCTCGCCCTATTATCTGCAGACGCTGGAAGCGATCACCCGCCATTACAAGGTGGGCGTGAACACGCCCTGGTCCGAGCTGCCGAAGAAGGTGCGCGATGCGATCCTGTTCGGCTCAGGGGAAGAGGAGATCAAATTCTCCTATGACGACGGCGCGCGGCGCTACGACATCAAGAAGACCTTCGAAGGCGTCATCGCCAATATGGAGCGGCGCTACAAGGAATCGGACTCGGCCTGGATCCGCGAGGAGCTGGAACGCTATCAGTCGCAAAGCCCCTGCGAGGTTTGCCGCGGCTACCGGCTTAAGCCCGAAGCGCTGTGCGTGAAAATCGCCGGCCGGCATATCGGCGAAGTGTGCGAGCTTTCGGTGCGCGCCGCCGATCGCTGGTTCGCCGAGCTCGATGCGAAGCTCAATCCCACACAGCGCGAGATCGCCGCGCGTGTGCTCAAGGAAGTCCGCGCCCGCCTGCTCTTCCTCAACAATGTGGGCCTGGATTATCTGACGTTGTCGCGGTCGTCCGGGACTCTGTCGGGCGGCGAAAGCCAGCGCATCCGCCTCGCCTCTCAGATCGGCTCCGGCCTTTCGGGCGTGCTCTATGTGCTGGACGAGCCCTCCATCGGGCTGCATCAGCGCGACAATGAGCGGCTGCTGGATTCGCTCAAAGGCCTGCGCGATCTCGGCAACACGGTGATCGTGGTCGAACATGACGACGAAGCGATTCGGACCGCGGACTATGTCATCGATATGGGACCGGGCGCTGGCATTCATGGCGGCGAGGTGGTGGCCGAAGGCCTCCCCGACGATATCATGGAAAATCCGAAGAGCCTGACGGGGCAATACCTATCCGGCGCGCGGCAGATTCCGCTTCCCCCCCAAAGACGCCGCGCGGCGCATAATCGCTGGCTCAAAGTGGTGGGCGCCTCGGCGAACAATTTGAAACACGTGACCGCCGAAATCCCGCTGGGCACTTTCACCTGCGTGACCGGCGTTTCGGGCGGCGGCAAATCCACGCTCACCATCGAGACGCTGTACAAGGCGGTGGCGCGCCGCCTCAACAATGCGCGCGAGCATCCTGCCGCGCATGACAAAATCCTCGGCCTGGAATTCCTCGATAAGGTAATCGACATCGATCAATCGCCGATCGGACGCACGCCGCGCTCAAATCCGGCGACCTATACCGGCGCCTTCACGCCGATCCGCGAATGGTTCGCCGGGCTGCCGGAAGCCAAAGCGCGCGGCTATGGGCCGGGGCGGTTCTCGTTCAACGTCAAGGGCGGGCGCTGCGAAGCCTGCCAAGGCGACGGCGTCATCAAGATCGAGATGCATTTCCTGCCTGACGTCTATGTGAAATGCGATGTCTGCAGCGGCAAGCGCTACAACCGCGAGACCTTGGAGGTGAAATTCCGGGGCTATTCCATCGCCGACGTGCTCGACATGACGGTCGAAGCGGGCGCCGATCTCTTCAAGGCGGTGCCGGCCGTGCGCGAGAAGATGGATACGCTAACCCGCGTGGGGCTCGGTTACGTCAAGATCGGTCAGCAGGCGACGACGCTGTCGGGTGGTGAAGCGCAGCGGATAAAACTTTCCAAGGAACTGTCGCGCCGCGCCACCGGGCGCACACTGTACATTCTGGACGAGCCGACGACCGGTTTGCATTTCGAAGACGTGCGCAAGCTGCTCGAGGTGCTGCACGAGCTGGTGGACACCGGCAACACGGTGGTGGTGATCGAGCACAATCTCGAAGTCATCAAGACCGCCGATTGGATCATCGATCTGGGCCCCGAAGGCGGCGAAGCGGGCGGCGAAATCATCGCTGCGGGCACGCCGGAAGACGTCGCCAAAGTGGCGCGGTCCTACACCGGGCAATATTTGAAAACGCTATTGAAGAAACAGATCCGCGCCAACGCCGCGGAATGAGCCGTCTTTAGACACTCTGTAAGGTCCTATGGTATGTTTGTCACATGACCATCGAAGACATCGAAAAAGCTGTCGAACAGCTTCCGCCGGACAAGCTCGCCAAATTTCGGGCCTGGTTCGAGCAATTTGAGGCAAGCCGGTTTGACGGCAAGATTGAACAGGATGCTCAAAGGGGCAGGCTAGATCAGCTTGCTGATGAAGCCCTTCGCGAATATCGCGATGGGCGTACCCGCGAGCTGTGAAGCATTTCGCCAGTTCGGCGTTCTGGCGCGCGTATCATTCGCTTCCGTCGCATACTCGCGGGCTTGCCGATAAGAATTTCATTCTTCTAAAAGAGAACCCGCGGCATCCGTCGTTGAATTTCAAGAAGGTTGGCCGGTTTTGGAGCGTTCGGATCGGGACGCGATACCGCGCGCTCGGCGTGGAAGTGGACGACGGCATTCTCTGGTTCTGGATTGGCTCGCATGCAGACTACGACGCTCTGATTGGTTGAACCTAACCCCGCGGCGGCGATAGCGGATGGCGACTGTCGCCCGCCGCCGCACGATAGGCGAAGGCCGCGCCGCTATAGATCAATCCCGAGCCCAGGATGAAAATCACCGTGGTGAAGATCGTCCAGGGCAGCAGCTTGGCCTCCATCGCCTGGCCCGCGCGCTGGAAAAATTCGGTCGGATTCATGCGGGCGAATTCGGGTCCTAAGGCCGCGCGGAGCACCGCTGCCTCGCCCCCCAGGATCAGCAACAGCAAGGGAAGACCCAACGCCAGGAGGACGGCGAGCGCCCGCCAGACATTGCCTTTGGTCAGCTCATAGCTGCGGCGCAGCCCACCCTTCTCTTCGGCGACGATGCTTGGCGGCAACAGGAAGCCCACACGCAGAATCGTGACTAGCGCGTAGAGGAACACGAACCATGAGATCAATCCCGCGAGGATCGTCGCCGCGCTCGGCTGAATCTGCTCCGGCGCACTCAGCGGGATACCGGACAACAGGAAGGCGAGCGCGGTGATGGTTGCCGCGAAGGCGATCATCGCGAAAACCGCCAGCAGATAGCGGACATTGGCGGCGAGCATGCGCCATTCGGTGCGCCCGGCGGCAAAATAGAGCACCACGCCGCTGCTGCCCGCTCCCAACACCTGCCTTGTGATCGCGACCGCCACCACCGAGGTCATGAAGAGGGTCACCACGAGCCCCAATAGGGAGAGAAACATATAGGCCGCCGTCGCCCGGGGATCACCCGCCTCGAACTCCGCCCGATGCATCGCGGCATAGGTGCTGATCATGTAGCTCACCGCGGACGACAGAACAGCCGGAAGCCAGGCAATACCGATGATGGTGCCGATGCGCGCGAACAGAAAATGATAGGCAAGGGCGATCGTTTGGCCGACCGGTATTTTCTGCATAAGGCCATATCCTGAACGCGAAGGCGGGCGACACTAGGGGTGAGTCGTCCTTCTGACAATTGCCGGAACCTCAGTTCCGGGTTATCTCCCCTTTATGATGCCTGTTCACATCATCGGAGGCGGCCTCGCGGGCAGCGAAGCCGCCTGGCAGGCGGCCGAAGCCGGCATCCCCGTCATCCTCCACGAGATGCGGCCCGTCCGCATGACCGAGGCCCATCAGACCAAGGGACTCGCCGAGCTCGTCTGCTCCAATTCGCTGCGCTCGGACGATTGGGAGAACAACGCCGTCGGATTGCTGCATGAGGAGATGCGCCGCGCGGGCTCGCTCATCATGCGCGCGGCCGATGCGCACAAGCTGCCGGCGGGGGGCGCGCTCGCGGTCGACCGCGAAGGGTTTTCCGCCGCCATCGAGGCGGCGCTGTCGGCGCATCCGCTCGTCACCATAAGACGCGAGGAAATCGCCGATCCCCCGCCCGACTGGGACAACGTCATCATCGCGACGGGGCCCCTGACCTCCGCGGCGCTATCGGAGCATTTGCGTGAGCTGACCGGGGAAGACTCGCTCGCCTTCTTCGATGCCATCGCGCCGATCGTCGAGCGCGACTCCATCGATCTCGATATCGCCTGGTTCCAATCGCGTTACGACAAAAAGGGCCCGGGCGGCGGGGACGCGGATTACATCAATTGCCCCATGAACGAAGCCCAATATCGCGGCTTCGTGGCGGCGCTCGTCAGCGGCGATAAGACCGAGTTCAAGGAATGGGAAAAATCCACGCCCTATTTCGAAGGCTGCCTGCCGATCGAGATCATGGCGGCGCGCGGTGAGGAGACGCTCGCCTTCGGCCCGATGAAGCCGGTGGGACTGCGCGATCCGAGAAGCGGCCGGCGTCCCTATGCCGTGGTGCAGCTGCGCCAGGACAATGCGTTGGGCACGCTGTGGAACATGGTCGGCTTCCAGACCAAGCTGAAACATGCCGAGCAGATTCGCATCTTCCGCACGATCCCGGCGCTCGAGAATGCGCGCTTTGCCCGGCTTGGCGGCATCCATCGCAACACCTTTCTCAACTCGCCCCGTTTGCTGGACGGGGAGTTGCGGCTGAAGGCGCGTCCCGCTTTGCGCTTTGCCGGACAGATCACCGGCGTTGAAGGCTATGTCGAATCCGCCGCCATGGGACTCTTGGCCGGCCGTTTTTCGGCAGGGCAGGCGCGCGGCGAAACCAGCGCGCCGCCACCTTCGACGACCGCTTTGGGCGCGCTGCTCGCCCATATCACCAAGGGCGCCGACGCGCAGACCTTCCAGCCGATGAACGTGAATTTTGGATTGTTCCCGCCCCTCGAAGCCGATGCGCGCGGGCGCGACCGCAAAAAGCTGATGGCCCACCGCGCCCTTGCCGACCTCGACCTCTGGCTTGGACGCCGCGCCGCCGCGGAATGATCAAAGCCTTCCCTTCATCACCGCACCAAGCATCGCGAGCTGACGACGATGAATCGGGATATCCACCACATCGCGAAACGGATTGAATCCCGCTTTCATCAACGGTTTCAGATAGAGCGGCACGACAGCAGCAGGCAGCAGGGCCGGCAGAAATTTCCGCGGCGTCGAGATTTCGTTCGCTGCGCGGAGATGCGTGCGCGCGGCCTCCGCTAGCTCGGCGTAAACCGTGGCCAGGCCTGCGCTCGTCTCGCCGGCAAAGATGTCATCGGGCGATGCGCCCGCCGCGCGCAGGCTGGCCACAGGAAGCGCCAAACGCCGATTTGCCGCGCGATAAGGCATGGCGCGCAGCAATCCGGCGATGGCGTATGCGATGCCCGCATCGCGTGCCGCCGCATCGAGGCTTTCGCCCGCGCCCAGAATGCGCGCCGCCAGGCGCATGACATTCCCGGACGTAGCGTCGGCATAGGTTTCCAGACCCGCCATGTCCTGGAACGGCAACTCGTCGAGGTCGCATTCGCGCGCATCGATCATCTGGTCGAACAGATTTTGCGGCAAATCATGCGCACGCAGGACCTCCGCCAGAGCCAGCACGACCGGATGCTCGCGCCTCTTGCCTTCGCGAAGCTCCGCTATCGCATCGCGCCACCATTGCAAACGGATTTGGCCGGCCAGGACCTCGCTGACGGTCTCGCCCGTTTTGGCGATCTCATAATTGAACGCATAGAGCGCGCAGAGATGGCCGCGAACACGCTTTGGGGCGAAGACCGCCGCGGCATAACGGTCATAATCCGATTTGCGGATGATATCTTCGCAGGACTCGAAATTCTGCGACACGCCGCTCCCCTAGTGTCCCGATTCCGAAATTCGCAACACCTCGATATCGCCTTTCGGCGAATTTCGGAATCGAAAGGACACTAGCAACGTATTGAAGTTCGCTAGGAGATCGATATCGGAATGTGGCGAACTTCGAAACCACGACACTAGAAAAGAACAGGGCCGCCCAAACGAGCGGCCCTGTCGACCCCCCGGGGACGCACCTATGCCAGGTGCGGAGCAGCAACCATGCAGAACAGCATGGGTACCGACAACATCGTATTGGTGCGCGAGAACAGACCGGCCGTGCGCGCAGCCTTGGCCTTTTCGGCCGCGGGCAAATCCGGATAGGCATTGGCGATGTTCAGCGCCTTCTGCTGGTTCGGCCAGATGATGAACCAGACATTGAACCACATGATGCTGCCGAGCCACATGCCGATGCCGATCAGGATCACTTTGAGATCGATGAAGCCCTCGATCGCGTCAAGCGTGATGGCGGGAAGCAGATAGCCGTTCAGCGCCGCCAGAATGAGTCCGAAGCCGATCGTCGCCATGGCGCCCCAACGAAACCAGAACAACGCCTGCGGCGCGATGAAGCGCGACACGCCGCCTTTCAGCTCGTCGGGGATCTTGGGCATGGTCGGCGTCTGGACGAAATTGAAATACCACAGCATCCCGATCCACATGATGCCGGAAAGAATGTGGAACCAGCGCACCAGGAACGGCCAGAAAACGTAATTGTTGAATTCGGTCTGGGTGAGATAGATCAGGAACACGACAAAGGCGAGCACGAAGCCCGCAATCACGGTGTTCCGAAGATTGGAGAGAATGCTCGCTATCATGTTTATCCCCTCGCGCCCCTTTATAATTGTTGTGAAAATATACCATTCGGCGGCATTGCAATACGAAAAGCGGGGCCAGCCCGCCAGATCGGCAGGCTCTGTGGATTTGCTGCAACCCTTTTAGAGCGTAAGCGCCTTGGGCCGCATCCGCCGCAGCCAGGTCACGACGATCAGACGCGTCACCATGACGGCGGTGAAGAAGGAGGTGATGACGCCCAGACCCAGTGTCACGGCAAAGCCGCGCACCGGTCCGGTGCCCACCGCGTAAAGGATGGCAGCGGCGATGACGTGCGTCATGTTGGTGTCGGTGATGGTCGCCGTCGCCCGCCGGAAGCCGGCATCGATGGCGGCGATGACCGTCTTACCCCCATGCATCTCCTCGCGAATACGTTCATAGATCAGCACATTGGCGTCGACCGCCATGCCCATGGTGAGCACCATCCCGGCGATGCCGGGCAGGGTCAGCGTCGCCTGCAAGGCGGTGAGAACCGAGATCAGCAGGACCATATTCACGGCCAGGGCGACCGTCGCGAACACGCCGAAAAGGCCATAGGTCAGGATGATGAAGGTCACCACCGCCACCAGACCGCCCATGGCGGCGAGTTTGCCGGCCTGGATCGAATCCGCGCCCAGCTCCGCGCCGACCGTGCGCTCCTCGATCACGCTAAGAGCGGCAGGCAGCGCACCGGCATTGAGCAGAATGGAAAGGTCGTTGGCGGTCTCCAGGGTGAAATTGCCCGAAATCTGTCCCTGGCCGCCGAGAATGGGCTCCCGGATCACAGGGGCCGAGATCACCTTGTTGTCCAGGACAATGGCGAAGGGCCGGCCGACATTGGTCTTGGTCACGTCGCCGAACTCGCGCGCGCCGCGGGTGTCGAAGCGGAAATTCACCACCGGCTCGCCGCCGCGCGAATCGAACCCGGAGCTTGCCTGTTCGAGACGGTCGCCCGAAACCATCACGCGGCGCTGGACCAGATAGGGGTTGGTCTGCTGGCCGCCCTTGTCGGTCTCGTAGAGCAGCTCATCGTCGGGCGGCACCCGCCCTTTCAGGGCGTCCTGGACATTGCCGTTCGCGTCGACCAGACGGAACGTCATCTTCGCCGTGGTGCTGAGCACGCGTTTCAATTCTTCCGGGTTTTTGAGGCCCGGCACCTGCACCAGGATGCGATCCGTGCCCTGCTGCTGAATGGTCGGCTCGCGCGTTCCGAGCGCATCGATGCGCCGCCGCACCACTTCGATGGACTGGCTGACGATCTGCGACTGCATCTGGCGCTGATAGGCCGGCGACATGCGCAAGCTGAAATTGCCCTGCCCATCGTCGGTCAAGTCGTATTGCGCGGAGCCGAGGCCAAGGAACGTTCCCGGCGGCGAAGCGATATCTTGCAGGATCTTCCGCGCCGCATCGAGCTGGCTGAGGTCCGTAATATGGATGTTGACGGATTCCCGTGCGGCGTCGAGGCCGGTGTAATTGATGCGGGCGCGCCGGAGGGCCGCGCGAATATCGCCGCGCATCGTTTCCATCCGCTCTTTCACCACGCCCGGCATATCCACTTCGAGCAGCAGATAGGAGCCGCCCTGCAGATCGAGACCCAGATTGATGGTGGATTTGGGAAGCCAGCCGGGCATCACGCCCCGTACGCGGTCGGGGACGAAATTCGGGAAGGCGAAGAGGAACCCGAACAGAAGGATGCTCAGGACGACGATGGTTTGCCAGCGGCCGATATAGATCATGGGAGTCCTCTTGGCGGCCCTCGCCGCAACTGGGTCAAACCTCGGGCTTGTCCGTGCCCTTGACCCGCACTTCGGTCAGCGTGCTCTTCAGCACCCGAACCTGCACATTGTCGGCAATCTCGACCATGAGCTCGCCATCGTCCTTGACCTTTGCCACTTTGCCGATCAGCCCGCCGGCGGTCACCACTGTGTCGCCGCGGCGGACGGCTTCCACCATCTGTTGGTGGGTCTTAACGCGCTGCTGCTGCGGCCGGATCAGAAGAAAATAGAAGATGCCAAAGAGCAGGAGCAAAGGCACCATGGTGGAAATAAAGGGGTCGTTCAGATTCATTTTGCTATCTCTTGGGGCTCATTCAGGCGGCCCAGGCGGAATATAGCCCCGCGGCCCTCCTTTGCAACGGCAGCGAGGCTGGGTTACGCAAAGCCCATGACCAAGGATTTTGCCAGGATCGAGGCGTTTCTGGAGCGCATCGCGGCTGCCCTCGAGCGGCGCAGCCCACCTACCGAGAGCGGGGCCGCGATGGCGGAAGCCGCGGCTGATGTCTTCGTCTGGGAGGCCGAGGAAGCACGCCTGATGCCCGTGGCGCAGGTCGCGGCTCTTCCCTTGGCGCTGCTGAAAGGCATCGAGAACGCCCGCGACACGCTTTACGAAAACACCAGGCGCTTTGCTGCTGGGCTGCCCGCCAACAATGCGCTTCTTTGGGGCGCGCGGGGCATGGGCAAGAGCTCGCTGGTCAAAGCCGTGCACGCGGAAGTGAACCGCCAAAACCCACGCGGACAACTGGCGTTGATCGAGATCCATCGCGAGGACATCATCTCTCTGCCGCTGCTGTTGCGGCGCCTCAGGCCAGTGGATCGGCGCTTCCTTTTGTTCTGCGATGATCTGTCGTTCGACCGCGACGACACCAGCTACAAATCGCTGAAAGCCGCGCTGGAGGGCGGCGTCGA
>Ga0209488_10002149_pt1 | contig 16432 bp, 21 predicted proteins | sample Rivendell_Oct201_8_FD_188349 | JGI IMG/M metagenome (GOLD analysis project Ga0209488, IMG submission 188349) | Vadose zone soil microbial communities from the Eel River Critical Zone Observatory, Northern California, USA -... | ecosystem: Environmental > Terrestrial > Soil > Vadose zone >... | reverse complement strand
CATACCCAGCGCAGCGTAGACCAATAGGCACGACTGCTCGTCTAACCGACCACCCCCAACCGCGCACCCCATCACGTCAGCTCGGCCAGTCAAACACTCAGCTCCACAAACCAAAAAAAAAATCGAAAAAAAAAAATCGGAAAAAAAAAAAAAGAATCTTGAAGACTTGCCGTGCAACCCGACGATGACCCTGATCGCCTCGAGTGCCTGCAAACTCCCAATGACGCCCGTGACGGCGCCCAAGATCCCCGTCTCCTCGCACGTCGGCGCGGCTTCCGGCGACGTCGGCGGTTTCGGGAAGAGGCAGCGGTAGCAGGGTCCCTCCGGACCGAGGTTGTAAGTGCACAGCTGGCCGTCGAATCGCTGTGCGGCGCCGCTCACGAGAGGTTTGCCGAGCAGCACGGCGGTGTCAGAGAGTAGATAGCGCGTCGCGGGGTTGTCGGTGCAGTCTAGGATCACGTCGTACGGTTCTAGGAGTGCGCGCGCGTTCGCGGGTGTGAGCGCGTCTGTGAGCGCGTCTACGCGGAGGCGCGAGTTGATCCTGCGGACGGACGTATCATTGTGAGCACGGACAGGACAGGAAGGGGGTTGGCGGCCTGCGGTAACACGAAACTGTATGAGAGCGCAGGCGGCGGATTCTGCTTTAGGCGTTCCCAACCTAGATTCAGTGTGGAGCGTCTGGCGCTGCAGATTCGACAGCTCGACGACGTCGTGGTCGATGATCCCGATGCGACCTAGCCCAAGCAATATCGTTATCGTTATCACGCGTCCCAAGTCAGCACGCGGTGGGATGGAAAGCTTCGCGTAAGATGGATAGACTTGCCAACGCCGGCAACGGCGAGGTACTGCAGGGCCGGGCAGCCCAGTCCTCCGGCGCCAACAACAACTACTGCGGCCTGCTGGAGCTTGAGCTGACCTGGGTGGAGTTTCGCGTGGGTTAGGTGAGGGGTTTGATTCACAGTATGTGAGATGAAACGTTGTGAAGAACAAACAAGTTCCGAGCGAACGTGCCTGGTAACCCGATACCATCCAGGATCATCTGTCTGCCATAACGTTTGTAGTCGTCGAGGTGAAGAGTGCCCGTGGTCATGGAGGGTGATACTACTGTTACCGGTTGGACCTGAGTTTGGTTTCAACCGACCGACAAGCAGCGCCGAAACGCGTACCGAACCATCAACGATCTCATCTCTCATCTCTCTCACCATCAGCAACATCGACATCGCATAGCGTGACATGAGCTCAGCCGCACCAGTCGGTTCTGGCCCCGTCGATAGTCCCCCCGTGGCACATGAAGGCATTTTCCTTGTTTACGGTAGTACGTGTAGCCCAATCCAGTCAATATCCAAAAACCATCTCGCCCTTCACTAATCCCTCTCCGTGGACCTTGTTATCTAATGATATGAAAAACAGTTAGGAAGCCGCCAGAGATAGACTGTCCTGACATCAGCCACCTCGCCAAGTGGTCCGTTTCTTCGTTCAAGTTTGGGTTTGGACCAGAGTGCCTGCAAGACCCAGATCCAGACACATTCTGGCAGTAAGCCCTACCGTGTTTATTCTTCTCCTTCCAACGGCAACTCACAACAACCGTGTCCTTAGCTCTGATGGCCCCCAGCCGCACTTTATAACCGTCGAGTTCCCGCGAAAGGTAGCAATCCAGGTAAAACACCCGCCCGCCCATCTCTCTTGTTGCGTGGATATCAAAAAAAGTCCCGAGTCTGACCCCCCTTCTTTGCATACAGAAACTCGGCCTCTGCCTAAGCTACAGGCTCGACGATTCCTACACTCCCGCTGCGCTCTCCGTGCGCGCGGGCACGAGCCCCGGCGACCTACAAGAAGTGCGCGCGGTCACGCTAGACCGTCCCGACGGATGGATCATCTTTGACGTCTCTTCCGAAACCGACGGCGACGGGTTGTGCGTCCTCCACTCTTTTTTTTTTCTAGTTCACGCCCCACGGTGAAAATAACAATAATATATTTGGCTCTGGCTCAGTAAACCGATTCACGCATACATCCTCCAAGTCATCATCCTCGCGAATCATATGAACGGCAAGGACACGCACGTCCGTGGCATGCGGATATTGGGCCCATACGAGTGAGTTTTCCCCTTCCCCCCTTGTGCTAGTATCAACTCGGCAAATGCATGGATCGAATACTAACTCTTTTTTTTACCTCTGTGTAGCAGTGGCGAAGCATCGTGGGGCGATCCCTTCCCGTTTGTTGATCCAAAGTTTAAAATGTACGAACACATCCGATAGCACTCCGAGTCGCCGATGTCGCAGACACGGCGCCACCCTCGCGCCGCCGCCCATCGCTTCTTCCACAATCGCCTTCATGGTCGTTGTATTACTAGCCCACTCATAGCCACTCATCAATGATACCATCGGTTTGAAAATATTTCAAGTCGTAGGACAAGTCCTCGCAATTCTTTCTTCACTAATATAAAAGCTATGGGGTGTTCAGCTGCCTGATTGTCTGTGCTTGGCTTATTTGGACCAGTAAGAGAGAAATGGACGGATAGCACCACGTTCAAAGACAATTGTCTTTATGCTGATCTCGAGACAGAAAATTACAAAGATTATAAAGGCAGACTGGCTACAGTTCTCTGGTACAGGACAACAACGAAAAAAGGGGGCGTGGAACACTTATAGAATGTTCACGCACCTGTTGCGCACATACAACAAACAGCGCACCCAGAAAAAAAAAAAGGTCAACCGTAAGGACGTTGGAGAGAACAGAAAGAAAAAAACGGTCCCACGTCAGGGTGCTCTATGCTGTGGAGGGGACCGCGCTTGCGAGCCTTGAGAATAGTAGGATACGCCACCTCCGCCGCCGCCAACAGGAGCCACATAAGGACCTCCTCGCCAAGGTTGGGACTGCGAAGCAGCTGCGCTTGCACCTGACACCGTCGCTGTCGCTGTCGCCGTGGCCCCACTCCCATTCTGCGTAGGACCCGCTCCCACTCCCGCCCCCGCGCCCACTACGGCCGCAGACATCGTCGCATTAGAGTATGCTGCACCAGCACCAGCACCGGACATCGAGAAGCGCTCGGTGCTCGCATTGTACGACGACGACGACGTCATGGTAGCGTAGCTGGTAGCAGTCTGCGGAACGTGCGCGTGCAGACGGGTGGGCCAACTCGCGGCCGGGTGTGCGCGGGGAGAGGTCGGGGTGGTCGTGGTAGGCGGCGGGGCGGGCCAAGTTGCGCCGTTCGAGTACACATGAGAAGAGTACTATCCCGGGAAAGAAAAACATATTAGCAACTCTTTTCCTTTTGTCATCTGAAAAGCACATGAAATGCAAAACTGCACTCGCCTGTGGAGTCGAGTACTGCGACAGCTTGGAAGGCGGGCCATGTGTACCATAGGCAGGTTGGGTGTACGTTGGTGCTTGAGACATCGCCTGCGCGTGCGGCGATGACGAATGGGTACTCGAGAATCCGCGTTGCTGAGGCTGGTAATGCGAGAACGTGATAGCCGTGTGTTGTGGGTACGGCAGTCGGGGCAGGTGAGGATGAAGAGGATAGTTTTGGCCATACGAGGCTTGTCCAGGATAGCCCGACGGTTGGTGGTGGTACGGACTTGGCGTTCGGCCCAAGTCGTACGATGCAGACGACGAGCCGTTGGGGACTTGCCTGCCATTTGGGACGTTGCGACCCTGGCAAGCGCAGCAGATGAATTCTTCCGCGTCCCAGTCGCGCTTCGGACGGCCGGCGTTGCGATCTGCCATGTCATGGCAAGCAATGTGCTGCCACTTTGAGCACCTGCCGCAACACAACAAGGGAGAACCATCGTCCTGATGTGTCCAAGTGTGAGCAAAACCATCGCTTACAGGTAATTTGGCGCATCCATTGACCTTGTTCACACCAGACTGATGACAGATCTCGCAATCCAACACCCAATCTTCACCGACTGGTGTCCGCGAGCCACTTGCACTGGCAGAGGAACTCGCCGCTGGTGCAGCAGTCTTCGTTCTTGGTCGTCCGGGCTTGGCTTTAGGAACCTTGGCGGAAGGCTTGCGTTGTGATGGGTCGTCTCCAACAACATTGACCAAGGAGCTTGCATTCGTCCTGGGGTTGAGGCAAAAGTCAGTGAATGGGTAAGATTTGGAAAGAATCTAACCCACTTCTCTTCCTCCTCTGTCTGAGCCCTTCTCTCCCGCTCTTCCCTATCAAGCCGACGCTTCTCCCGAGCTGCCTCCCTCCTCAACCGCTCCTCTTCCTCTCTCTTCTGCCTGGCCTCTAATCTCCTCAAACGGCTCAGCTTCTCTTCTTCCTCGGCTTTCCTGAGCGAGGTCAATCGCACTTCCTCTTTTTCACTTTCCTTGATAGCAAGACGCGAGGAACGTTTGCGTTGTGAGACAGCCTCTTCCATCTGGCGTTTCCGTTGTATCTCCTGTTTGCCCTGTTCATATCCAGTCCCAAGATCTCCGAAGAAGAGACTTACTCGAAGCTCGGCAGTGATCTCAGGCACTATGTGCTTGGAGAGCAATTTGTACAAAGCTTTCTCCGCGTAATGGGTGGCACCCTCAAAGCGCTCGCAAATGTGCTCCCAATCGTACAGGGTAACACATATCTGATACATCCGGGCCGTCATCAAATCATTCCCTATAAGCAGCAGAAAATAAACGCACTGTTTCCCATTCGACAAAGTCGTCTGGCGGACGCCACTCGGGCTCAATCTCTTCCTCCTCTGCAGAAGGTTGCACCGTGGGCAGGGGATCGTCAACATCCAAAGTCTGACGCTTAGATCGATTCGTCTTTCTGCGGCTACTACTACCCTTCTTCGAGGCCTTCCTCGGTTTCTTAGGCGACACAAGGACTATTGGCGGCTGTGAATTTTCCGACAGCTCCGTCAGCTCGCTGACCGCGTCGTCGTCACTCTCCAGGCCCGTCTTTGCTCGTGGAGTATCCGTATCAGGATCAGGTACTGCCTCGGGCTCTGGCTCTGGTCTGGGGTCAGGATCACTACTGTGGCCCATGTCTGCCTCCCCATCCAATCGCTCACTTCCAGAACCACCTGCGTCCTCCTCAGCGTTATTGCCCTCGTTGAGCCAGTCATCCGGGATCTCCTGCCACTCGCCATCATCTTGGACGACGCCCCGCAGACGTGCGCTCACGCGAGTGCCCAGTGGACGCGTGCGCTGTGGACTGCTTCTCCGAGACGACGACGGTGACACGACACGCCTGCCTGAGCGGCGACTTTCCAACGCTGCTTGGCGCTGTAATTCGGCAAGCTCTTTAGCCTGAGCACTTAGCTTTACGCTGGCCTGCATTTTAGCTGCGCGAGGACCTCGGGTTGTAATAGGACCCAGGTCTTCAGGTGAGGATGGGGGACGGCGCGTCCGTGTAGAACGGGACGGGGTCTGGGGGGTGACGGGAGAAATCTTGATAGTGCTCGAACGCGTCGTGGTCGGAGCCTTGCGCTTCTTAGGGGCTGGTGGTGCATCCAATTCGTCATCATCTGTGAGGGGAATGGGACTTTTAGGTTTGGTTTTTGTTGGTGCGCGCTTGCGCTTCCGATTGCGAGGAGGTTTGGGGATGTCGCGCTGGATCCAGAGCCGGTCGGCTAACAACGAAAGGATTAACGGAGTGGGAACACAGCTACGCGCAATATGCTACATACGCCCGATTAACCAATACGCATTCGCCTTGGAATCATAGCCAACAGGCTCAATCCGCTGTTACATGGGATCCCGTGAGCAAAAGAGAGAATCAAGGTGGATGCGCACGTGCCCATTGAGCTGTCTCGTCGTCATCCTTCATGATTGTTCTAAGGCGGTTAACGTTATGGAACTGCCACTCTGTCAACAGATGTAGCGTGTCCAGTTTTGTGAGCATCGGGAGCGTAAGCCAGTCTTTGCTCTCCTCCTCAGGCTGGGTAAGGCCCTGCCCATCGACGCTCATTGACTCCGTTTTCATCTCGTCAAGTTCTAGATCGACGGAAGGCTCCCCTGAATGACCCTGCTTAAATTTGCGGTTATCCGTTTTCATCTCGTCGAGTTCTGGTTCGACGGAAGGCTCCCCTGAATGACCCTGCTTAAATTCGCGGTCATCCGTCTCGCCACTGTCGACCTGATGAAGAAGAGGGTTCGGTGAAGGACCTGGAGTAGACGCAGACTCGGCTTTGGGTTCTTCGTCGTCAGGGCTGGCGGGTGAGTCTGGTGCAGGGGTGGGTAGTTGAACGACAGGTTCTGGGCCAATTGGATTGAGATCAGGGTCGCGCTTCCTATATTGCTTTCGCAGGGCTGTTTGCCAGCTCTCTAGCCTGAGAATCGCAGCATATCAAGGGGGGGCAACAACCCGGAAGAACGAACGGGACGCACGAAAGTTTTCGATCCTGCGTGGCCGTTACGAGTAAGCGATGCATTACTCGATGAATAACGATGGATGTAGACCGCGTCAAATCATCCTCGATGTCCTAGAGGAGAGTAAGCGTGATTTGAGGGATACATATGACGCGACAGGGGAGGGACGAGGGTAAGGAGAGGGCGCGAATTGGAGGCGTAAGAAAAAGGAAGCGTACGGTAAGAGAAATGTCGGGCATGGCAAACAGTGTTGCAAACGTGTAGAAGAACTGGCTGAAGGCAGCCCATTTCCACTGCCGTCGAAGGAGAGTGAGCTCAGCCGCAAAGGGGTCATCTTGTTGAAGGTTGTGGATGCCGTCGGTGAGGGGAGTGGAAGAAGCGGGAGTGGCGAGGGCGGCAGCGCGACGAGGCATGAGAGAGGCCGAGTCTGACTGCTACTTTAGTGTCGATATTTGACACGGATCCGGAGTTAAATGAAGTATCTTCAAGCTGGTTTATCCACCGATGAATCCGGATTTTGTGATACCCTGTGGAAGGGACTGGTCACTCTATTTCGAAAACGATATAGAGACAAGTCCGCGGAAGGATGGATAGAAAAGGGGGAGGATACAAGTAGGACGTTTGACACTATGAGCACGACTGGAGCTCTGCCAAAGCCAGCACTGGCCTATCCTCGGCTATTCCCGATTTCCATTCTCCGACTTGATTCCTCTTTGTAATGCAATCACAGGCTCACCGGTGAGTATGATGAGTAGAAAGCTATAGCAGCACAGGATCCTGGTTTTTCACTTGCGACACTAATTCAACTCCGTTCCCGTGCTCGCATCGCATGAGAAGTAAACCAATTCTCGACATTGGGATTGGGTCCATTCCATTCAGGCATGGTCACGGTTAACGTGTGGCACGGGAGCGCCGCCATATTTCCGCCGCATCTTCTCGTGTTCTCCCCTCTCCTTATCAACCCCGTACCACCATGATCATCATTCTTGCCGTTCTCGCAGCAACCCGCGCATCCCCTGTTGGACTACAATCACCACCTACTCTCTCTTTCGACCAACTTCAAGCCCGCAGTGCCTCCTGTGACGACCCAAATGGGTGCAGGTCGCTCTGGGACATAATACGCAGCTGTATTGTCACCATCCTCTTATGCACATGGGTTTCTATGCACCCCAACATCCCAGGTCCTGACGAGAGGTGGCCAAGGATTGCATTGCGACGTGTGGGACTTTTGCTTCTTGCCCTCTTTGTGCCAGAAGCGGTCATCGGATGGGCGTTGAGGCAACGACAGGTTGCCGCTGAGCTAGCAGAGAAACACAAAGGTCAGTCATAAAGATCTCGATCGAAACTCAATGTTGACGACTCGACATAGGAGAGGGATGGACCATCACTCACGGTTTCTTCGCAACCATGGGTGGTTTCATGGAATTCAAGGAAACCGTCCCATCCGAGTGCTATCACCCAATCAGCTGGAATCGTATTCTCTGACGGGCAATGGTGATTTCCCGAGGATCGCGAAGGCGGAGATCGAGGACAAGAGCAAGGGAGATGTCATCTCTAAAGGTTTCGTCATGCTGCAAACTGGCTGGTTCGTTACCCAAGTCATCGCTCGAGGGGTCCAAGGCCTCCCGATCACGGAGTTGGAGCTCGTCACAGTTGCCTTCGCAGCTCTCAATTTTGTGATATACATCCTATGGTGGGACAAGCCACTGAATGTGCAACGTGGGGTACGAGTGTACAAGAAGCGAATTACCGAAGAGCCGATTGATGATGGGAATCTCGAAGCTACAGTTGGATTTTGGAGCGCACTGGGAGATGCGCTTTCCGACGTTCCAGCTGCAATCGTCCGTGGGCCATCATCTCTTTCCGACCATAGGCCGTGGCTAGCCCGTGTCCTCGTGTGGCCACTCCTCAAGCCTCTGTACACTATATTGGGTGACAACGACGAGTATGAGAAGAGGGTCAATACATTTTATCCTGACCGTTGGGTCTCACAATCTGAAGGTTTCTCATACACCCTTGTGGCCCTCATCACGTTGGCTTTCGGCGGGATTCATTGCATTGGGTGGTCATTCGCTTTTCCCACTAGCACAGAGCGAATTCTCTGGCGTGTCGCTTCACTCTGTATAACTGGCGTCCCAGTTGTGCTTTTTCCACTCATAGTTACAGTTGACGCTTATGGTGAAGCTAGTCAATTCTGTGTGGTTATTGCCATGATGATACTATTAGTTGTTTATGTTCTTTGTCGATTGACGTTGCTTATACTCCCTTTCCTGGGCCTTAAATCGCTCCCTCCTACAGCTTTCCATGTCGTACACTGGACTTCTTTCATCCCACATGTACTATAATTCACACTTATGACCTATCAGCGTGCTCACCACAACTCGACGTGGCGGCCCCACATTATTCGAATGTTATCTTGTGCGTTGCAAATAAAATGAGATTATCTGCCATGGATGCCCCTTAGGATTGTCATTGATGTTTGAAATTGGGCATTTGTGAGGTACCTCACTCATTGAGAGAAATTGTAGGTGGTGTATTTCAGGATGCTATCCCAATTATGCGATGAATATGACAAGTGGTGATTCGCCCAAACTGGACCTCCTTGATTCCCATTCTCCCCTGATTGCGCATCTTCCGAGTTTCCTCTTCAACAATGCCTGCACTCTGAGTGTTTTGATACACGGTCGACGTCGTCCTCTGCTTCACATCAACTGAATGTGTTGTATTCAAATCCACGCATCCACGAGAGCTGAATCACATGAGGAAACCTGCCACAAACCTTTTTGGACTCGTACGAGCTCGCACGAGTTGAAAAGTCGAAGAATCCAAAAAAAAAGTTGATGGATATTTTCCTGATGGGCTGCCATAGATCTGTACGTATTGGACAGGCAGTATGAAGACATTCTTCTTGTGACGTTTATAAAATCTGGCCCTTCCTCGTCGGGTAGACCGAGGTAGCAGTTCGAGGGTTCGAAGTTTTATCCTGGTTCCGCGCCGGCAACGAGAGGGACTGACTCGGACAGCCTAAGTGATCAACTCAACTTTTTCTCTGATCGATGCCACACCGCACGCTATCGCACATTCCTTGGTTTTGATTAACATCTGCCCGCGCCTACGGATGTCCATGTTCCCGTTCTTCATGCATCTTTGTGTAAGTTCAGGAGGCCCGGCCCACTGGCAAGTCTGCGGCCAACATCACGCCGAGTTGGTGCCGACATCACTCCGAGTTGGGCCCGACATCACGCCGAGTTGGAAGGATCCCCTTTGTGTTTATTCGGGTCAGCAGATGAGCAAATCAACACAAAGCAATATCAGTTGCGCGCGATACGGCGCTGTGGCTAGAGAAACCGTGACACCCTGGTCTCCACCTCCTGGACGTTGGGCATCTCGTTCAAAGTAAACAAATTCCAGGCCTTATATGGCCATTTTCTATCGTCATTCGGATTTGAGGCATTTCCCGAGAGGGATATGTCAATTGAATGTGCAAGCAGCTGATCTAGTGCCGCGGTGCAGCAGTGACCCAACCCAGAGGGGCGCAATACGGGCTGCCAAATGGCTGTAATGGCGGCGGCCGGCACTGGCAGACATGGAAAAAAGTGCGATGTTATGGATATGCAGAGGTGATGGGAATGAGGTGACGAAGAACGCATCTAACACTAGAGATGGGTGTGGTGAGCGCTCCAGGATATGATTCCTGTTTTGCGGTCGCTGCGCGGTACAGTAATGGATTAGGATGGGTTGTTGTCGAACGCCCAGAACGGGCACGGAACTTAAACAACAAGGAGGCGAGCTGTGTCAGTGCTATAATATATCAGCTGTTCAGTATAGGAAAGCCGAGACTTATGATGTGGCTACTGGAAAATCACCAGCGGCTGGTCGAGACTGGGCCATTAACTTGAAAAGGTCAGAAGATTTTCAGTGATCACAGCATATGCTACCTCAGGCCGCGGCGCAGCAGTTGCCGTGGCTTAAACAAGAGGGTTATACGAGTAGTTCCAAGGCCCGTTCTAGGGGAGTTTTCAATTGCTAGCGATATGGCCAGATGCAAGTCCTCGTGCACAGTAACGAGCCCTGGTACGGTCTCCGTATCAAGAGACTAAATCGCTCGCAGTGACTTGCAAGGTGGCTCGCAGAGTGCCCAGATCTGGAAGTCTAGCGCGCCCGCGCTTCGCCGCCGGCAATGGCCGCGTGTGTGTTCTTCTCCACCGGCCTGTAGTGATGTAGTGATTGCCACTGGTGCTTCCTGTAGTGATGTAGTGATTGAGTCTCATCCCCCCCAAAAAAACTTATCTCATCTTTACAACTTCCTGAGGCCGATCCGAATGACTTCACGGGGAGTACTACCCCTCCTCCCGAGGACGATAGCACCTATCAGGACAAAGCAAGTTACCTGGACAAAATGTTGGGATTGAAACATGAAGGTAAAGAGTACTGGATCGAAAACACTGGCATTTACTATGACTTTTATCAAATCTCTCGAGTCTGTCCCACCTCAGGCTCCCTGTTGAAAATTTCCGACATGAGGTACACGAACTGTTACCAAAACCGCAGGCCCCTATCACCGCACTACAGCGCTGAAAATCAGTTGCTCTCTCATGTGCTCATGTGTTACCTATCGTCCCTGACGTGACATCTGCAACTCTGGGTAGTATCCTGGGCTACGGATCTTTGTCGGTTCCAAGGCTGCACTGGGCCATGGGTCTGTCGGTTCGGTGGTATAAATAACCCTGTTTCTAGACCCATCCATCAACCAGATCTGTGATGTTTATCCCTCGAGCCCTGTACCTTTCCACGCCAGTCTCCAAGTCGAAGATTGTGATGAGGCTAACCTTCGCTATCGCATTCGTGTTTTCCATCTCCTCTGTGCTTGTCAGTGCGACCGCAAGTAAGCCTTTGCACCCATCCGCCACCATTCTGCTCCGTAATGATGCTTATCCTTCGCGGCGAACAATTCAAGTTGTTTCCAGGGGCCCACCCGAAGGTTGCGGCGCAGGCAGTCAGGTCCTGGCACACAACACCATCAATCACGAAGGTGGTACTATCGAGTATGTGTCCGGCACTTGTCCTGGTAGCGGCGATTCCGGCAACTCCGCCAAACGCTCTGAGCTCGAAGAACGCCAAGTTATATGCACTAGCGGCGGCTGTGAGGGCGACTCGGCCTACCCTCCCTGAGGTCGTTGTTTGACCGGTAACAACTAACTTGAAATGTTTTCCCAGGTAGGGTCGTCTGCAGGGCCCTGTCTACCTACACAATACGCGTAAACGACTGCGAATACATCATCCGGTACTTAGAGAGCTATGCGCGTAAGCTGCCAGATCTATATTCTACTTGCACTTCATTTTAAGCTCACCGCGCTTGCCTTGAAACCCCTTTCTTTTGGATGATCAGCCTCCTCGTTCACGTTGCCTGCTCGGGAATACACCGGCTGGACCTATGGCACCTGCGCGGTTACCATCGCGAATTTTGACTACATCGACTACACGGTCTGCTACTATGAACTTGTGCGTACCTTCTATCCAAGTCACGCGTGTCCGTGATACGACGACCAACTGAGTCATTCCGACCCGATATAAGGCACACAACAGTGCCCTCACGGTTTCGGCTTGCCTTCGAACCACAGCAGGAGGTATCTGCGGTGGCAGCCAGAGGGCTGGTCAGATGTATGAGATCCTGTAAGTGTTACGCGCCCGTAAGAGCTTCCCTCTCACTTTTCATTTTCAGTGTTTCGTGACCACGAACGACCCTGCTGGCCGAGATGACTGGGGGTTGGACTCTTGTTTCTTGAATACCTGACGTGTTTTAAAATGGACGGGGAGTTAGGCGCGGAATCTTAATTGTCCTTTAGGCGATACTTTTCTTGGAATCGCAGGTTAGTATTGTGTCGGTGTGTAGGTTAGAGAGCGAGGCCAGAAGATCGTCCTGTACATGAATGAGACAATGTATGCACTCGAGGTAATTGCAAGTGTTGAGGCTCAGGGTACCTCCGCGCACGCAGCGCGATAATCGAGGTATCAGACCGCTGTTGTCTGTGATCTGGGTCCTGAGTGGCTGGTAATGTGAGAGGTTAAATGAGTTTCTGACAGCCTGGTCGGTTAATGCGGGATGCTGAGATGAGCAGCCCACTGACGGCCCGACTCAGCGCGCGCGTCTCGGGCGAAACCTGCTACAACAAACCTTTTTGGACTTGTACGAGTGGAAAAGTCAGAAAGTTGAAAGGGAACCAAGAACTCCAGATTATTTTTCAGTAGGAGGAGAGAAGCAAAAACCCTTTTTTTTTTTTTTTTTCCAAAAGTAGAGAAGTTAAAAAGATGTTTGGTATTTTCCTGATGATAAAGAAACAGACAGGGCAAGAACTTGGTGGGTTATAAATCAAGGGACTGGCCCCTCTGGGATGATCTGACGGACCTTCAGACTAATTTGAAGGACAGCCGTAAGGTGCACCTCGGAGATACGGAGATACGCTCGGATCACTTGTTGGTGAAGACGGAAAACACGCACACAACCCCTCAGCGAAACGAATGATCAGGCACATCAGCCTGAGTGCACCGAGGCAACCCAGCCGTGGACGGGCGTACAGTGTAGACCGTCCCGTCCCCCAGTCCCCCGTCCGTCCAGGTAGTTGAAACCTGCTCGAGTACGGCAACCGTATCGTAAATGTAAGTACGGAACCGTCCAGCCCGTGAGGTAGAGTCCAATATTTTCGAATCCCTGCCCATATCATACAATCGTTTCCTTTCTACACTTTTCTTTCTCTAGTAAATTTCTACGAATCGCTTTACCAAGTACGGTCACATAATATACAACGAAGGAAGAAACATTCTTGATACTTGATACGAAAGTCGCTGGTGGTATCGAGACACCTCAATCTCCGCACGGCCGCCTTCTACTGTAGTGTGCCAAATAATTGGATTCAAACTACCAGAGTTAACTAAACGTGGACTCCGTGTCAGGCACGGGAGCGCCATCATATATCCTCCACATCTCATATCCTCCCCTCTCCTTCTCAACCCCGTACCATCATGATCATCATCCTCGTCATTCTCGCAGCCACCCGTGCACCCCCTGTTGGACTACAATCACCGCCTAGCCTCTCTCTCGACCAACTTCAAGCCCGCGGGTCCTTTTGCGACGACCCTAACGGTTACAGGTCGTTCGGGGACATAATACTCATCTGTGTCCTCGGCATCCTATCATATACATGGGCGTCTATGCACCTCGACATCCCAAGTCCTGACGAGAGGTGGTTAAGGGTCGCATTGCGACGTGCGGGACTTATGCTTCTTGCCCTCTTCGTGCCAGAAGTAGTCATCGCATGGACATTGAAGCAACGACAGGTTGCCGCCATTCAATCAACAGAGAAACATAAAGGTGAGCCATACTCGCAACCTGAAGGTTTCTCATTCATCCTTGTGGTTGCCATCACGTTGGCCTTGGGCGGGATTCACTGCCTTGGGTGGTCATTCCCTTTCCCCTCTAGCACAGAGCGAATTCTCTGACTTGTCGCTTCACTCTGTATAACTAATTGTGCTTTTCCCTCTCATAGGTACAAATCAAACTGACGTCCTTCATGGTGAAGATGGTTATCGCTGTAATAGCACCGCGGTTCAATGTGCAATCTCCGATACAGTCCCCACTCCTGTGCACCTAGAACCTACGCACGCTATGACAACCCGTGGGCAGTTAATTACTAAAGGTATCATGGAGTGGGCCGAAATGGAGGCAGGTTGGCAAGTGAGTGGCAGGAGACGTCATCGCATCTGATGCTGACCATAGCGTCATGCTTGACCCCAGGGACTGATACCGCATTGTGTCTCTTCGCCGAGCATCGACACAAACCTCGGGGTGGATGCTGGTTTTGGACATATCGCGGATGTGGCCGCGCCGGATGCACAAGGACCAGGGACAATGCCCTTGCACGCGTTCCCTAGCAGTAACAATCTTCGGCAGGAAGGATCTATGCTGTCGGGGATGGAAGATGATCGACGGACTATGCTGATCTGGGAACGCGCGGGATCAGGTGTTCGCATCGTCCAAATTCTTGCAATTGACCTGATGCGTTATTCGTACGTGTGTCCTCTCGTGGAACATCTTCAATTTGAAGACTTACTTCTGAGCAAGCAAAAGTACTTCGACGTTCCCATTGTCTTTGCAAGTTGAGATTGTTGAGGCTGGAATGGAGACACTGGACATTCAATCCAAGATCCGTGAGAGAAAGGCCCCGATGGCGCGAGTCAAGTGCGCTCAGGAGAGGGACAATCGCACTTTTGGCGAGCTAATCGAGTGGCTTAACGAGGCTGGAGGTGTACGTCATCAGGCTCCTCGCCGGGCTAGTAGCCTCTCACACCTCGGCAGTTCGCAGTTGCGCAATGTGACGCCCAAGACAGGGGCCAGCGTTTTCTCCTTGCGCCACTCGGCAACGACCTACTCTGCACTATGCTCCCGGTCTCCGATATTGAAGAGCTCCGCACACGGCGGTCGGGCTGAACGATGCTCGTGTGACGACACAGAACCAGTCGACCAATCGGGCAGGGAAATACCGTACGTTTGCGCCGCGGATGGACGCAATGATAGTGGTCACCTTCCCACATCCGGGTATTACAGAGAACTACTACAGTAGGTGGTCGGCGGACGGGCGATGGCGCAGTCGGTCTCAGTGATATTGGAAGGACCTTGAATTTCGGCACGGGTGGCGGCGACAGTGAATCCGTGGATCGGGTTGGTGCGTATGCAACGCCCACTCCCAGCGGCCAATTGGGGTCAAGAGAGGACTTCGATGTCGACACACGTGGATTGGGGGAGCATTGGGGACAGTTGATGGGACTACAGGGCTAGAATTGATGAATATTTATTCGTGATCATGCACGCAATCGTGTGCAATCTGTTTATTTATCACCACAGTATTTTCACTCGTGTTGCCTCGTCCAGGGGTCTTTTGGTCCATACAAACCACTGCTCTCTCCTTTCCTTTCGTCAGGTCCCTGACTCGATTTCTGGAATGGCCTTGAAAGCCTCATGATAACTAAGGATGGTGCGTCTGTCGTCCAATGGTTTTATGCCTTCCCCTCCAATGACGGTGCTGTCTGGAAGTGGGCACATAACAAACCGAGACTTCAAGGTGCTAGATCGGAAACAGTCCATGGCGAAGATTGAAAATCAGGGCCGCGGTCACTGGAACTTTATAAAACATGGGGTAGTTCCGGACATAACGACTCCAGCCATGATCCACAGGAGCGGTCAACACGCGTGCGAAATAGTGGAAGTGGAAGTGAAGGTGGAAATTGCTTCTCTTGGAGCTCAGGCAGACCACTTGCCCTAGGCCTTGTGTCGTTATACACGGATCCTGCGATAAACTGTGGTCGCGCAAACGGTCGACGATGCAGACGTCTGCTTTTGCATGTCTAGTTTCACGAGAGCTTCCAAGTGGTCAGACAGGAGAGGATTCCAGAAGAACACGACGGGTCCGAGTCGCGCCCTCTGGGCACGCTCTACAGAGATTGAAGATTCATTTGATGGTTTCCGTTCAATTCTCATTCCACCGCGACGTCCAATACACGCGCGGTCTTACTTCGTTCCAATTTACTGCCCCTCAGCGTCCTTTAAAGTGGACTGCGTTGCCGCACAGCAGCACCGGCGACAAGCGCCTCATCCCAAAAGAACCTAAACATCTCCTCCCTCATCTTGTCCGTGAACTCGTGCTTCACCCCAGGCACGACCAAGATTTCCTTCCTCCCTCGCCCGATGTCCAGCGCCTCCACGAACGCACGAGATGCCTCCCATGGCACCAATGTGTCGTCCGCACCCGCAAGCACGAGCACGCTCTTCCCCGCGAACGCACCAGCAGGCGCGGCGATGGTGTCGTAAGAGCGCACGAGTGCGCGCAGCGATCCGGGGATGTACGGCGGCACGCGGGGCAGGCCGAGCCGCTCCGCGCGTTGCTCCATCAAGGTGAGGTAGTCAGGACAGCCACAGATCGGGATACCGATGCGTATCCTTGGCTCTTTCGAAGTATGTGAGGTTATGTAAGAGTGAAAAGTGGGTGAGAGACACTGGATGGAAAACTGGCTTATGATACTAACATAACTATAACTTATTGAACAACAAAAGGCAATTATGTTTTACAAGTATTCA
>Ga0209488_10002148_pt1 | contig 16444 bp, 14 predicted proteins | sample Rivendell_Oct201_8_FD_188349 | JGI IMG/M metagenome (GOLD analysis project Ga0209488, IMG submission 188349) | Vadose zone soil microbial communities from the Eel River Critical Zone Observatory, Northern California, USA -... | ecosystem: Environmental > Terrestrial > Soil > Vadose zone >... | reverse complement strand
AATGCGCCTTCTGATCGCGTCTCGCGTCTCGTGTCTCGCGTCCCGTGTTTCGTTTGCGTCACTTCTTCTTCGGATGATGCGGTCGGGTTTTACCGTAGCTGCCGCGCCAGATTTTACCTTTGCGAGTTTTGCGATCGCCTTTAGCCATGATGATTAAAACCTCGATTATTTCGTTATGGATGTCGCCAACTAATGACAGTACTGGCACTAGGGCGACAAATGTACCGGCGTTCGGTACGCTAGCGCAAATTTCGTGATGCAGTGCTCAGTTGCATAGAACTCCGAACGGCACTATTTCGCATTGCCCAACTCCTTAACCTAACGAGGGACGCTCGTTCGTGCAGCCGCAAATCCAAATAGAAGCGGACGCTTACCGTATCGCGCGTGAAGCCACGCCGCTGCGCTGCGAACTCAACGCCGCCGTCGCGGTGTGCGTGTACGACGACACCCAAGGCGTAGGCGGTCTGTTGCATCTGCGCTTTATGCCGAACAGCAAAATGACGCCGGCGGATTTGACCGACAACACGCTGAGTTCCGACTTGCTGCTGTTGGATCGCTTTTGCAAGGACCTGCGGTCACAGGGCGCGCGCAAGCAAAGTTGGCGAGTGCAGTTGATCGGACACATTCCCGCAACGGAAGGCATGGAGACGCCCGCCGCGACATTGCTCGATTTATTGCGAGCCTACTTCGCCGATAGCCGCTTGCCGGTCGAATGTAACGAAGTGCGCCGCTCGACCGCAGTGCTTGTCACTTTCGATCCCCGCGAAGGTCGGACGCGAGTTCACGAAACCACGGATTCCGCCGCTCGTTCCGCCGAACTGAAATTCGGATCGCACTAGTCCGTTGACAATTCCTGCGTGCTCACGCTAGTGACGCGCTGTACCGCGCGAGCGATAATGTCCGCTCTAAACCTAAGAACAAGCGGCCCGCCATGGACAAGTCGTTCTACAAGAGTCTGCACTTTCAGGTTCTAGTCGCCATCGTCATGGGCGTGGTCATCGGCTACTTCCAACCGCAGTGGGGCGTCTCGCTGGAACCGCTCGGTACCGGCTTTGTGAAACTGATCAAAATGATCATCGCGCCGGTGATCTTTTGCACCATCGTCACCGGGATCGCCGGGATGGAAAACCTCAAATCCGTGGGCAAAACCGGCGGATTTGCGCTGCTTTACTTTGAAGTCGTCAGCACGATCGCGTTGCTCGTCGGACTCATCGTTATCAACGTCGTGCAGCCGGGCGTCGGCATGAACGCGGATCCATCGTTGCTCGATCCCAAGTCGGTCGCCAAGTACACAACCGACTCGCACCATCAAACGGCGGTCGAATTCGCGCTGAATATTATTCCGAAGACTTTCGTGGGAGCGTTTGCGGAGGGCGAAATCCTGCCGGTGTTGCTGATTTCGCTCTTGGTCGGCTTTTCGTTGCACTCCGCGGGCGAGCGAGGCAAGCCGATATTCGATTTCATCGATCAATTCACACACGTCTTATTCGGCATCGTCGGCATCATCATGTACGTGGCGCCGCTCGCGACGCTTGGTGCAATGGCGTTCACCGTGGGTAGCTTCGGCGCCAAATCGTTGCTCTACTTGGGTTGGCTGATGGCGTGTTTTTACTTGAGCTGTCTATTTTTTATTTTCGGTGTTCTCGGCCTCATCGCGAAGGTGCACGGATTCAGCATATTCCGCTTCGTCAAGTACATCGGGTCGGAGCTTCTCATCGTATTAGGCACTTCGTCCTCGGAAACCGTATTGCCGCGACTGATGAAAAAGATGGAGGCCGCGGGCTGCCGCAAATCCGCGGTGCAGCTGGTGATTCCGACCGGCTATTCGTTCAATCTCGACGGTACTTCGCTGTATCTGACGATGGCCGCTGTCTTCATTGCGCAGGCGACGAATACGCACTTGCCGCTGTCGGAGCAGCTCGGACTGCTCATCGTCCTCTTGCTCACGTCGAAAGGCGCGGCGGCAGTCACCGGCGGCGGATTCATCGTGCTGGCCGCCACGTTGTCCACCACTGGAACGATTCCGGTGGTCGGTCTAGCGCTGATCTTCGGTATCGATCGCTTCATGTCGCAAGCTCGAGCGCTCACGAACTTAGTCGGCAATGGTGTCGCGACCGTGGTGGTTGCGAAGTGGTGTAAGCAAATCGATGAGAAAAAAATACGGGAACATCTTGCGTAAAGCTTAGTAAAAAGATACTCCTCGTATGACCGTCGAAAACCTAGCGGCTACGCCGTCGCCGCCTTACTACGCCGTGATATTTACCAGCCAGCGCACGGATATCGACGAGGGCTATGACCGCACTTCAGTGCGCATGATCGAACTGGCCGAATCGATGCCCGGCTTTCTCGGCGTCGAAAGCGCGCGCAGCGGCGACAACCTCGGCATCACCGTTTCTTACTGGCGCGATGAAGCGGCGATTCGCGCCTGGCGCGAGCACACTGAGCACCGTCTCGCTCAAGAGAAAGGCAATAAGGTGTGGTACGAGGATTATTTTTTGCGCGTTGCGAAAGTGGAGCGGGCGTACAGAAAGGGGGCACGATGAATTCGCGAGATACAGTCTTATGCGGATCAGTTGAATCCCGTCACAACCTCCGTGTAGAGGGGCTGCTGGCCGATCGCCAGTGGCCAGTAGCCGGTTGGCCGCCGCCATGAACGTCCGTTTTTCCGATCGCCATATTCGCTTTCGTGTGCAGCGCCATGAGTTCGAATTGTTACTGACCGGACGGTCACTGGCGCTCGACGTGCCCATGCCGGGCGCACATCGTTTTTGTGCAAGCGTCAATGCAACGCCGCTCGGGCAGTGGCAAATTAGCAGCGATCCAACGGGCTTATGGCTGTCTATTCCGCGCGCTGCCCTGGAAGACTTGCAACTATCGCAACCTCGCAAGGAAGGCGTGGAGCACGTCTTCGCAACGAGCGCGGGCAGCCCGCTTGCAGTCGTATTCGAAGTCGACTTGCGGCAGGAAAACAAAGCGGCCGCTTGATTCGGGTGCGGCGAACGAGCACTTGCAAGCGTAGTCCCCTTGCAACCGGGAACATTGCGGTCTTGGATGCGTTAGCTCTCGCAGCGCTGACGGCTATTGCAAGTATTTACGACGCGCAACGCCAATGCATAAGGAGCGTGGCGAAAACGATGAAGGTATCGGGTCGAATTCGCGTCGGCATCGGAGGTTGGAGCTACAAGCCCTGGCGCGAAACTTTCTATCCGCCGGAAATAAAGTCGTCGCAGGAACTTGAGTGGGCGAGCCGCCAAGTTACCAGCATCGAAATCAATAGTACTTTTTATCGCTTGCAGAAGCCCGCCGTATTCGCCAAGTGGCGCGATGCAACCCCGGACGATTTTCTATTCAGCATCAAGGCGCCGCGCTTCATCGTGCAACGCAAGTCGCTGGCCGATGGCGTCGACGGCGTACACAGGTTCATGGCAAGCGGCATCGCCGAACTTCATCACAAGTTGGGGTCGATTCTCTGGCAGCTCGACCCGGCGCACACGTTCGAGTCGGACGATTTGAGCCGATTTCTTGGCGCGCTGCCGAAATCGATCGATACGCGACCGCTGCGCCACGCCTTGAATGTGCGTCACGAAAGCTTTAGAGACAAAAACTTCATCGCGTGCGCACGCGAACACGGAGTCGCTGTCGTCTTCGAAGACGACAACCATCATCCGGCCATCGCAGAGGTCACGGCCGACTTTGTTTACGCGCGCCTGCGACGCAGCGAAGCATCGCAACCCACCGGTTACTCGAAGGCAGCGTTGCATGACTGGTGCAAGCGGGCTCAAGCTTGGGCAGCGGGTGCGCAGCCTGAGGATTTGCCGCGTGTGGAAAGTTCCGCTCCGAAACACGTGGCGCGCGACGTCTTTGTTTTCTTCATCAATGGCGCGAAGGAACGTGCGCCGGCAGCGGCGCGCGAATTGATTGCAGCGCTTGCATGTCGGAGTTAACGGGAAATTAAGCGGCGACGCGCAGTTCCAAGTCTTCGCCCTTGTCATTGACGGTATGCATGATGACCGGACGCCGCCAGACGCGCTGCATGTACTCGAGCACCTTCCTACCGCGTTCCGGATCCAGCCCGCGCCCATCGGTCTTGTGGTCGTGTAAGAGCTCCAGGGTCCCATCCACGCGAATGTGTTGCGCGGCAACGCACGGCGCGCCGAAGTTGTATTTCGGAGCGAGCATGGCTTCGTGGAGCGCGTGCAAGTCGTTTTCCACGACTTTGATGGAGCCGTTCGACTCGGCATCGTAGCGGAACATCTTCAGTTTCTCGGCGAGCTCGGCGTCGAGATAGTTGCGCACAAAACTGAAATCGTCGTCCTGTTGCATGATGGCGCGCGCTTTGTCGATGCCCTGCTTTTCAATTATCTTCTCCCACATGGAGAAGCCGAGATGATAAGGATTCACGCCAAGCGCGACTTGCTCGTCGCCTGCGACAGGGCGGACAACGTCGGAGTGACACTTGATCGCGTCGACGTAAGCGGTTTGCGGTAGAAAATTCGCCTCGCGCAGTAGGCGCGCGTGCCAGTACGAAGCCCAGCCCTCGTTCATGATCTGCGTGGCGAACACCGGATAGAAGTAGAAGGACTCCTCGCGAACGGCGAGAAAGATATCGCGCTCCCAGCCCTCGAGTTCCGGCGCGTACTGCGCCATGAACCAAAGCAAATCGCGTTCCGGATGTGGCGGTATCGACGCGCGTTGGCGGCTCGGCCCGCCGGAATTCGAATGCGGGTCGACATCGAGCGCGGAAAAGCGCTTGCGAAAATCGCTATCGACGTGTTCCGGCTTGGGCGGCACATATTCCGGATAGCGATCGCGTCGCAGCGCCTGCTGCATGTCGATGTGCTGTTCCAAGGCTAGCGCGGCGTCGAGCACGGCTTCAACGCGTTGTTGGCCGTATTCTTCGATCGAGCGTCCTATTTGTCGCGCGTGGTTCGCGGCGAGCTCGACGATGTGCTCGCCGACTTGGCTTTGGCTATTGCGAAATACGATGTTGTTGCGCGAAAAATCCGCATGGCCCAGCACATGAGCAGTGACGAGCACGTTCTCGGCAAGGCTGTTGTTGTTGGCGAGATAAGCGTGGCCCGGATTGCCGGGAAACACGACCTCGAATAATTTCGAGTGCCCCATGCGATGTTGAATAAGTTGATAAATGTAGCGCGTCCCGAACGACCAATGCGGCATGCGCACGGGCAGACCGTAGACGGAGATTTCCATCATGAAACTGCTCGGCACCGCTTCGAAATCGACCGGGTGATAGCTGAGCCCCAGTTCCTTAGCGAGCGTTTCGATGCGAGGTTGGTAGTCGCGCCAGGAGCTCATGCAGCGCTCCACAGCGCGCTGATCGCTTTCAGTCGAGACGCGGGACGCGAGACGCGAGACGCGAAGGAAATACTCTGACTCGTCTCGCGTCTCGCGTCTCGCGTCTCGAAGCGTAGGCGTTTAGTCATTGCTTTGCCCCTGCGCCTGATGCTGGAAGAAGTGCCGCACCGCGTCCCACACGTCCTCGACTTTGCTCAACGCAAAGCTACCGGTCGGCTTGCCTTCCGCGTGCATCGAGCGAAACAGTGAACCGGTTTCGGTAGCGAGCGGACGTTGCCCGGTCCCCGACACTTCGATGTAGCCGCTGTAGTTCGCGACTTCAGCCACGGAGCGCAGCGAATTTTCCGCGTGCGTGCGGTCCTCGGTGTAGTTGTCGCCGTCGGAGGCATAGAAGACATAGACGTTGTAGCGCGAAGGGCTGAAGCGCGCTTCGATAATCTCATGCACTTTATCCAAACCGGTCGACGCGACCGTGCCGCCCGATCCCTGCACTTGGAAAAACTCTTCCTCGGTAAATTCCCACGCCTCGGTCGTATGCGCGACGAAGACCGTGTCCAGATGCTTGTACTGACGCTTTAGTCCTTGTGTCGCCCAAAAGAAGAACGTCTTGGCGAGTTGCCGGTCACGATCGGTCATGCTGCCCGATACATCCATCACCAGGAACACGACGGCTTGAATTGAAGGCAGCTCGCGGCGATTGAGTTGCCGAAATCGTAAATCGTCGTCGGTAAATATCGGCGCGGAACCTTGAATGGAGCGACGTTTGATCGACTCCCGCAGCGAGCGGCGGCGGTCCAGTCGCGAGCGTGCGCCGCGTTTGTCCCAGCCTTCGCGAGTCCAATCGGCTTCCTCGGACCTGCCGATGCGCGCCTTGAGATTGGGAAGCTGCATTTCCTCCCACAGCCAATCGACGATGTCGTCAATCTTGAATTCGAGCGTAAACTCGATGCCGCCTTCGCCGCTGCCGGCGGCACCTTTGCCCGAGTCATCGCCCTGATTGGCGGGCGGAGCCAGCACGTCGCCGGGCTTGGCAGCGCCCTGACCGACGCCCTGTTGCTTGCCGGGTCGTGCGAGTCGGAAGTGATAGTGCTCCAGCATTTTGACAGGCACCCGCACGGTGCGCGAACCGCCGCCGACGATGTCTGCGCCGGCAATGATTTCCGGCAGATGTTCGCGCACGGCGTCGCGAACTTTTTCATTATGCCGCAGCCAATCGCGGGCGCCGCGAGAAAACAGATCGTACCAGCCGTTGAGGTTGGGTTTATCGACCGGAATTTCGAGTTCGCTCACCTTGTCTCCTGTCGCCCGAAATACAGAATGGGCGACGTTACTCCTGCGCTAACAAAGTCGTGACGTAGTTAAGCGCTTCCTTCGCGCTGTGGTCGTCGTAGCCGTATTCGTTGACCAAGCGCTGTTGCACAGCGGAGATCTTCTTGCGCACTTCGTCGTCGGGTCGCGCGCTGGACGTGACCAAGCGCAATACGTCGCGACGCTCTTCGAACAAATACTGCTCGATGGCTTCGTGCATGCGCGCATGGCTGTCCAGAGTGAATTTCTCGCCGGCCTTAAAGGCCACCATGGCCTTTCTTACCACTTCCTGCCTGAACGAATGCTTACCGGAATCGGAGACTTTGATTTTTTCTTCGACCGAGCGCAGGAAACGCTCGTCGGCGGGACGATTCTCTCCGGTGATCGGATCGGTGACCTGGCGTTGATCGAGCGAGGCCTCGACTTCGTCCAAATATTTTTCCAACAGCTGTTGCGCTTCTTCCTCGAAAGATGCAAACAGCGCGCGATGCACGTCTTCCTTTACCCAGCGGTTGTAGAAGTCCTTGCGTGCGGCGACGAGATGATCGATCCAGAGTTTCTTCTGCTTCGAATCCATTCGCGCGTCGCTTTCGATCGAGTCTTTGAGCGCCAGCAACAAATCCATGCTGGTGAGACTGCTGGCATCGCCGCGCGTGATGGCGTTCGAAATCGAGTTGACGACGAAGCGCGGGCTCACGCCGGACAGACCTTCTTCCGGTGCTTCTGCGCGCATGCGTCCGGCCTCGCTTTCGCTGAATCCTTCGATGGTCTCGCCCGCGTACAAACGCAGCTTCTTCGACAGATCCAGACCTTCGCGTTCCGGTTTCTGTAGGCGCGTGAGGATCGAGAACACCGATGCGAGCTTCAGCACGTGCGGATCGAGATGCACATTGCGAAATGCGGGCGCGCCGGAGACGAGCTTTTGATAGATCCGCGCCTCTTCCTTATAAGAGAAGGCATAGGGCACTTTGATAATGACCATGCGGTCGAGCAGCGCCTCGTTTTCTTTCTCCTGCAGGAATTTGTTGAACTCGGCAAGATTGGTGTGCGCGAGAATGGTTTCATCCAAGTGGATCAGCGGAAAGCGCGACACTTTCACGTTCTTCTCTTGCGTCAGCGTCAGCAGCAAGTACAGAAACTCGCGCTTCACTTTCAATATTTCGATCATCTCGAGCATGCCGCGGCTGGCAGCGTACACGGCGCCCGACCAGGACCAAGCGCGCGGGTCGCCTTCATCGCCGACCTCGGCCACTTTTGAGAGATCGACGGAGCCGACCAGATCGGCAATATCGGCGGTCGTCGGATCGTGCGGCGCATAAGTGCCGACGCCGACGCGTGTCGATTCGGCAATAAAGATACGTTCCACCGACACGCGCAGATAGTCGCCTTCGTATTCGCGCCCTAATTTGTCGCGCGCCCAGGGACTCAATTCGCCGGTGAGCTCGACGCCGTAGGTGTCGCGAAACTGCGCGCGCAAACTTGCCGGAACTAGATTGAGCGGCGACTCGTGCATCGGCGAGCCCTTGATGCCGTATAGCGCACCTTCATCGGTGCGGCTGTATTCTTCTAAGCCGCGCTTCAAAAGAATCGCCAAGGTCGATTTGCCGCCCGACGGCGGACCTAGCAGCAGCAGCAACCGCCTGCCAACATCGGAGCCGGCGGCGGCGGCTTTGAAATAGTCGACGACGCGTGCGAGCGGTTCGTTGACGCCGAAAAGTTCGCGTCTGAATAATTCCTGTGCCTTGGTTGCTTCGTCTTTGGCGTCGCTGTCGCGGCCGTACCAACGCAGCATGTCCCAAATGTATTGATGACTGGAGCGCGCGAACTGCGCCGGCGCAGCGGGGAGTATGGCGGTAAGGAAATCCCCGAAGGTGCCTTCCCAATGTTGTGCGCGGTGCTGGCGGCTAAAAGCGGTGAGCGAATCGACGAAACTCTGGCGTCGCGTCGCTATCGAGCTTTCGTTGGGGGAATCCGACGTCTCAGGTTGCATTCGTTTACCCTCCGTGCCGCGCGGCACGCTCAATACGAATCACGTTACGTCTGCGGTTGTGTGCTTAACAATCTCTATCGGCCGAATTTATCGAAGTAAAGTCCTACTGCGCGTAGTTGTCCGCTGACAATCGAAGAAGTGTTACGTGCGTTGTAGAGACTACGCTCAATCGTCTCAAGTTCCGTGACGCGGTTGTCGAAATAGCAGCGCGTAATCATTGCGCCGCAAGGCTTGCAACGAGTTGTCGCAGCGAAGTGTGCGTTAGCGCGCATCGTGCGCAGCACTGGGGCAATTGCGCATCCAAGGCGGCAAACTCGTCACATCGAGCGTCACAAGTTGCAAGGTCGATTGTGACGACGATTGGCGACAGAACAAGTTACAAAGAGTTAACCGGACGTCATAGCCCGTGCGCGGCCTTACCTGCGTTTACGCACACTGGTGGCAAGCGGTTGTCGAGTCCCCGCTGCCCTCGTCCCAAATCGCTCAGTGGCGAGCTCTGAGCTGCTTGCTGAGCTTTAAGCGCGGTGAAACCTAAAGCGGCGGTATGGCGCGCCCACGTCAACCAAGTTGCAATGCTCATCCACCCGCCCTCGTTAGCGAAGTCCGCGTCGAATAAAGGAAGGATCTTCCGCGCGCGGCGGGCCATAGTTCAGAATTTTCCCAGAGCTATCGAAAGTGACCTTGGCATATAGGTATTTTGGCTCAACAAGCGCAAGCGACATGCCCAAAGCGGTCAACATGATCGACTTGTACGCGTCCTTGTTGCAGAACAGGCGGAATTGATAGGCCGCCTTGGAGCCGACGAACAAATCCTTAACGAAGGAAGTGGTTGCATCGTAGCGCTGCTCGGACGCATCGCCCACTTTGACGGTCGCGTAGTGCTCGCCGAATTGGTGGTCGGGAAAGAAGCGGACAGCCACCTGCACTCCGTAGCAGCTTCCGACGATTGCCAGTTGCTGGCTTTCCGCGGCAACCGGTTCCCCTGTCGATACTTCGATGCGCGTTGATTGTTCTTTGGTCGGTGGCGGAGTCGGGTTCTCAGCAAGCGTCGTGGGCACCGCACAAGACGCCGAGGCGATAGCAATACCAACCGCGGCCGACATTTTGAAAGTCATTGCAGCCTGCCTCGAGGAGCTGAGTCAGCGTGATCTTCGATTGCGCCTGCGCTGTCCGGTATCGGCGTTGCCCCTCTTTCGATCGCTCGGCAATTGCAAATTTGCGCTGCGCCACCGGAGACTAGAAACGGTGACACAGTGGCGATTGGGTTAACGCGTGCGTTTGCCCGTGCAAACTACAAAGGGCGGAGCAGTTCTTAGTGCTGCTCTCTCTCGATCGCTCGATAACCGATGTCATGTCGATACTGCATCCCGTCCCAGGCGACGGCGTCGACGAGTTGGTAAGCGGCTTGCTGAGCTTCGCGCACGGTGGGGCCCAAACCGGTTGCGCACAATACGCGCCCGCCATGAGTGACGATATCGGGTCCACTCAACTGCGTGCCCGCGTGAAAAACTTTTCCCGGAAGCGTTGACGCGGCCTGCAAACCAGAAATGACGTCGCCCTTGCGCGGCGTGTCCGGATATCCGTGCGCCGCAAGCACTACGCCGAGCGCCGCGCGCGCATCCCACTCTGCGGTCGTTTGTTCGAGTTTGCCAGCGAGCGCGGCATCGATGAGCAGCGTGAGGTCAGAAACGAGGCGCATCATGATCGGTTGCGTTTCCGGATCACCGAAGCGGCAATTGAATTCAAGCACATTGGGCGTGCCGTCGGGCGCCACCATGATGCCGGCATAGAGAAATCCAACATAGGGAGTGCCTTCCTTCGCGAGACCGCGGACGGTCGGCCGCATGACTTCTTCCATGATACGAGCATGAATCACCGGAGTTACGACCGGCGCAGGCGAGTAGGCGCCCATGCCACCCGTGTTCGGGCCTTGATCTTGATCCAGCAAGCGCTTGTGATCCTGCGAAGTGGCCAGCGGCAAAATATTCTTGCCGTCGACCATGGCGATAAAACTCGCTTCCTCGCCGCGCAGAAATTCTTCGATGACGATCGTATTGCCGGCGCTGCCGAATGAGCCGGCTAACATTCCGCGAGCGGTTTGCACTGCCGCGTCGTTGGACTCGCAAATGATGACGCCTTTCCCCGCGGCAAGTCCGTCGGCCTTCACGACCAGCGGCGCCTTTTGTTTGTGCACCCACGCGGTGTCGAAGGTCTCTTTCGTGAAATTCGCATAGGCGGCCGTGGGGATTTGATGGCGTTTTAGGAAGTCCTTCGTAAAGGCTTTCGAGCCTTCAAGGCGCGCCGCGGCTTTGCGCGGACCGAAACAGCGTAAGCCTGCGCGCTCGAACGCGTCGACAACGCCGGTAACCAGCGGACCCTCGGGACCGACGATGGTGAGATCGATCTTCTCTCGTTTTGCGAAGGCAACGAGGTTGTCGACCGCATCCGCCGCGATATCGACGTTGCGCACTTTCTCCTCGGTCGCAGTGCCGGCGTTGCCGGGCGCAACGAATACTTGCGCGACGCGCGGTGACTGCGCCGTCTTCCAAGCAAGTGCGTGTTCGCGGCCGCCGGAGCCGAGAATGAGAACGCGCACGACTAGCCGCGCTCGCGAAAGCGGATAGCGGATAGCGGATAGCGGATATCGATGAACCAAGAATGCGAATGCATCAGAAATCTCCCGAACCGGTACGCGAATCGATCGTGCTACTGAAACCTAGCGACTGCTTTGCCACCAGCCGCAGCGCGATTTACTATCCGCCATCCGCTGTCCGCCATCCGCTTCAATGGCGGAAGTGGCGCATTCCCGTAAACACCATCGCCATCCCGTGCTCGTTGGCAGCCGCGATCACTTCGTCGTCGCGCCGCGAACCGCCGGGTTGAATCACCGCCTTGATGCCGAATTCCGCTGCCACGTCCAAGCCGTCGCGGAAGGGAAAGAATGCGTCCGAAGCCATCGCAGCGCCTTGGACTTCCAAGCCTTCGTCTTTGGCTTTCATCGCCGCGATCTTGCTGGATACGACACGGCTCATTTGCCCGGCGCCCACTCCGATCGTCATTTGGTCTTTGGCAAAAACGATCGCATTGGATTTAACGTACTTACCTACGCGCCATGCAAACATGAGGTCGTCGGTTTCTTGCGGCGAGGGCTTGCGTTGCGTCACGACCGAAAGCTCCAGCGCTTTTACCATGCCGAGATCACGAGTTTGCAGCAACAAGCCGCCGTTGACGCTGCGAACTTCGTAGCGCGAGCTGCTGGTGTTCATGTTGCCGGTGGTCAGCAAACGCAGATTTTCTCTACGCGAGCAAATCTCGCGCGCCTCGGCATCGACATCCGGTGCGATGATGAGTTCCACAAACTGCCGTTCAAAAATTAGGTTCGCCGTAGCAAGATCGAGCGGTCGATTGAACGCGATGATTCCGCCATAGGCGGACGTGGGGTCGGTTCGGTAGGCGCGGTCATAGGCCTCGCGAATATCTTTGGCTACCGCAACACCGCAGGGATTGGCGTGCTTGACAATGACGCACGCCGCTTCTTCAAACTGTCGGACGCACTCGAACGCCGTATCGGCGTCGGCGATATTGTTGAAGGACAGCGTCCTTCCTTGCAGCTGCGCCGCGCCGCCGACGCTCGCCCCTTGGGCGCCGCTCTCCGTGTAGAACGCCGCGGCTTGATGCATGTTCTCACCGTAGCGGAGATCCATGCGCTTGCGGTACTGCAGAGCAAGTAAGTCGGGGAATTCGCTCGCGCCTTCGGGCCGGACGATCTTGTTCAAGTAGCTCGCGACCGCCGCGTCGTAGCTCGCGGTATGCGCATACGCTTTAGCGGCCAGCCAACGGCGCGTCATATCGCTGACGCCGCCGGCATTTTTTTCCATTTCCTCGAGTACGTTGCCGTAGTCGAGCGGATCCACGACGACTGTCACGCGGTCGTGATTCTTCGCTGCCGCCCGCACCATTGCCGGTCCGCCGATGTCGATATTCTCAATGGCAGCCTCGATCGTGCAGCCCGGTTTAGCGATCGTGGCGGCAAAGGGATACAGATTGATCACGGCCAAGTCGATTGCATCGATGCCATGGTCGCGCATGACCGTTTCGTCGATGCCACGCCGCCCGAGCAGACCGCCGTGAATTTTCGGATGCAGCGTTTTGACGCGGCCATCCATGATTTCGGGAAAGCCGGTATGAGCGGACACTTGTTTGACCGCAATGCCATTGTCTTCCAATACAGCGGCCGTGCCGCCGGTGGAAAGTATTTCGATATTTTGCGCGCGCAGTCCGCGCGCAAAATCGATCAGCCCTTCTTTGTTGGAAACACTGAGTAGTGCGCGACGGATGGGAGCGGTCATTGTGAATCGTTGGCACTGACAGTTCGGGACGCGGGCCGATCAATGTTCCAGACTAGATCGCCATTTCCTACATCCATGTAGGTCAGACGCGAGACGCGAGACGCGACGGAAAACGAGCTACAGCAACGCCGTTCTTTCGTGTCTCGCGTCTCGTGTCCCGTGTCTCGATGCATCACTGCGCCAACCCATACATCTTAAGCTTCTTCCGCAACGTTCCACGGTTGATGCCCAGTATGTCCGCCGCGCGGACCTGATTGCCCTGGGAGTAATCGAGTACGGATTTGAAAAGCGGTTCTTCGACCTCGCGCATCACCAGGTCGTACATCTGCGCCGGCTTATGGCCATTGAGGCTGGTGAAGTAGTTATCGAGCGCTTCGGCGGCCATGGCGCGAAGCGGCAAAGTTCGTGAAGCGGGTTTAGGCAATTCGCGTCGCGGTTCGCGACGGACTTTGGTTTTTTTTCGCGGCGCCATGCGCTCTCCGCACGTAGTAACTGGACTGATGGGTAACGGAACTCGTCGATTTTATTTGTCTCCCACTACGCTGCGGTTTGTATGACTTCGCCTTCTGCCAGTGCATCGAAATACGATTGCACCGCATCGAGCTGGGTCGCGGATGTTTCCGTCTGCATTACTGCATGACGAAAATTTTCCGCTTGCGGTCGGCCGCGCGCGTACCAAGCAATGTGCTTGCGCGCAACCCGAATTCCCGCCCACTCCCCGTAATGTGCGTACAGGTTGCGCAAATGGGCGCGCATAGTATCACGGACTTCATGCGTGGAAGGCGACGGCAGAAATTTTCCTGTGGATAAATAAAAAAATATTTCGCGAAAAATCCACGGCCGTCCTTGTGCACTGCGACCGATCATCAGACCGTCCGCGCCCGTCATCTCAAGTACGAGTTTCGCTTTTTGCGGCGAGTCGATGTCTCCATTGGCAAAAACCGGAATGTGCACCGCGTTTTTTATCGCAGCAATGGTTGCGTACTCGGCGTCACCGTTGAACATGCACGCACGAGTGCGCCCGTGCACCGCGAGCGCCTGCACGCCCAGCGCTTCCGCGATTTGCGCAATGCGCACGCCGTTGCGCTGCTCCACGCTCCAGCCAGTGCGAATTTTTAGCGTTACCGGGACCGATACCGCGGCAACCACCGCTTTCAAGATGCGTGCCACCAATTCCTCATCGCGCAACAATGAAGAGCCCGCTGCCTTGTTACAAACTTTTTTCGCGGGACACCCCATGTTGATATCGATAATCTGCGCGCCGGCGTCCACGTTGCGCTGCGCGGCGTCCGCCATCATCGCCGGATCGCCGCCGGCGATTTGCACTACTCGCGGTTCTGCTTCATCTTGATGCACTCGTCGTCGTTGCGATTTGCGCGTGTTCCAAAGACTGGAATCGCTGGTCAACATTTCGCTTGCAGTCAGTCCAGCGCCTAATTGACGGCACAGTTGACGAAATGGTAGGTCCGTTACTCCGGCCATGGGCGCGAGCACGAGATTATTCGCGAGCGTGTGAGGACCGATACGGAGTTGGGAAATGCGGCTCATTCAAAAGATTGGAGAGCGGTTGGCGGATAGCGGATGGCGGATAGTAAGCAAAGATAACTCTAACAATTCGCCATCCGCTATCCGCTTCTATTTAAACACCGGTAACGAATCGGCGCATGTGAGGCGGTGATCTTGTTCCAGGCAGGCATGAATGAGATAGCCGACCGCATCGGGGCCTGGATCGGCAATCACAATCTCGATATTAGTGCGCTGTTTGGGCGCCATCAGCCGGTCGGCGGACTCCGGCGACGGCAAGTACTCGTAGGGTTCGAACGCGCGAATACCAACCGGTGCGCCCCAACGGTCCTGTAAGGAAAGTTTGCCGAGCGGGTACGGTTGTGCAAAGGCGGCATCGTTGGCAACGCTGCCGACGACTCGCAGCGCATCGGGGATTTTCGGATCGAGTCCCAGTTTGTAGACGTCCCACTTGTAGGCGGCCAAATCCCAGTGCGGTGTCGGGCTGAGGCCGAACGCGCGATACAAACGCGAAACGGTGTTTCCAAATTTGGAGTCGCGCACCAGCGCGTCGCGGTTGTGGTGAATGAATTGCGCCAGCAGCGCCACTACAAAAATGACGCAGATCGCCGTCCACACGCCGGTACGCAATACGCGCGGCATAGTGCGTTGAGTCAGCGCATCCAGCTCCGCGTGAATCTGAGCGTGCTCACGTTTTCTGCGGCCGACCTGAGCGAAGGCGCGCCGCCAACGTCGTGGCGCCGGCGGTGCTTCGGCGACACTGTGTTCCTCCTCCTGCGCAACCTCTTCCTCAACGTCCGACTCATCGAACGAATTGGCGATGGACTCGTCGGAAGTCTCATCGAGTTCCGCGTCATCGCTGAGATCGAGAATTTCCTCGTCGTCGGCGTCGGTTGATGATTCGGAATCGTCGGCATCGCTGCCCGCCAACTCACCGCGATCGATAACCACGTGTTCGCGAACCAATTTTCCCGGTGACGCGTCCGCTTCCTCCGCGCCAGGTACGCGATACGTGCCGCTGATTTCGATGCGTGAACCTTCCAACGTGACTTCTTCGGCGTAAATCGGAAAGTCGATCGACGGTTCATCCGCCGGGTTCGAGCTCGGGCCGCTGGTTGGCGCAATGGATTCCTGTTTGGCTTCGGCCTGCTCGGCCTCATCCTCCTCAAGCATGCATTCAATCGCATCGAACTGCTTGCGGCATTTGCCGCAGCGCACCTGGCCATGACCCATCTTAAGAATCGCGGGCGTCACGCGAAACACTGTGAGACAGGACGGGCACTCGGTAAGCATGGAGCAATATCTATTAACGCGGATAGCGGATAGCGGGTAGTTCGGAACGGAGCACGCTTGCGTTCGCACTCTTATCCATCCGCGATCCGCAATCCGCTATCCGCAGCAATGCGACACTGAACTGTCGACCGAAAACTACCATGCTTACCTCAACCGAAGAGTCTGGGTGATCCGTTTTCCCGTCAGCCTCGCCCACGCCTCGCGGTACACGGGCACCTCCATATCAAACCACGCCGCATAGCGTCGCGCCAGCTCCGACGCTTGATCTTTGAGAATACCGGATAGAACAAGTGATCCGCCCGGTACGACCAAGCCGGCAAACTTGGGAGCCAATTCGTTGAGCGGTCCAGCCAAGATGTTTGCGAACAGGACGTCGGCGGCTGCCAGATTCGCGTTTGCATCGTGCAGTGTAAGTTGCTCGCTCACGCCGTTGTTTTGGGCATTACTTCGGCTTGCGAGCAACGACTGCGCATCGATGTCGACGCCGGTCGCCGAACGGGCGCCGAGCTTCAAAGCGGCAATGGCCAAAATGCCCGAACCACAACCGTAGTCGATGACGTTTTTTCCACTGAGTGTGGCGGCGTCAATCCAATCCAAACACAACGCGGTCGTTGGATGGGTGCCGGTGCCGAATGCGAGTCCCGGATCCAATTGAAGAAGGCAG
>Ga0209488_10002147_pt1 | contig 16444 bp, 12 predicted proteins | sample Rivendell_Oct201_8_FD_188349 | JGI IMG/M metagenome (GOLD analysis project Ga0209488, IMG submission 188349) | Vadose zone soil microbial communities from the Eel River Critical Zone Observatory, Northern California, USA -... | ecosystem: Environmental > Terrestrial > Soil > Vadose zone >... | reverse complement strand
ACGAACGGATCCTGATCGAGAACGAGCTTGCGCGCCTGGACCGCGTGGCCGAACAATTCACCTACGTCCTGCCGACCGGTCACTTCCTGCTCATGGATCTCATCGCGCACATGCGCGACCACATACGGAGGACAGAGGAAGAGGACCTGCTGCCGACCCACGGCGACATGAAGTACGACCAGTTCATGCACCACAACGGCGAGATGACGCTGCTCGACTTCGACTACTTCGCGATCGGCGAAAACAGCTACGACCTGGGCAAGTACTGCGCCTACACCATGCCGTCATCGCCGAAGAGCTGGCAGGAGTCGGTGGCCGCCGAAGAAACCCGGATGCAGTTCCTGAAGCGGTACATGGAGCTGCGACCCGGGGCGACCCTCCAGAGGTTTCCCGTCTACGAGGCGCTCCAGCTCGCGCTGCGCGCCATGGCCTCGATGTGGGCTCAGCAGTCGGGATGGGAGAGGATCGCCGAAACGTTCCTCGTGATGGCCTTCGAGCGATTGAAGAGCAGGCTGCCGGAAAGGATCTCTTAACAGCTCCAAATCGGGCGCTTACGCGCCCCATCGATTCCTTTTACAAGCTTTTACCCGATCGCCGCTGGGTTGCCAGAGGGCATCCGTCAGGCTCTGCGGCCGGTCATGAGAGTCCTTTCCTGGGTTGCCGGAACCGTCGTCGTCATCGCGCTGGGCGTGGGTGCGTCCTCATTGATGCGCCCGCAGTCGAGTCCCATGCACACGCTGGCCAAGCCCGTCGCGGCCGCCGCCTTCAACGGCGTCGAAGCCAACGACCCGCCGCCCCAGCGCATGATCCCGCGACCGACCCCGGACCCCAGCCCGACGCCTCCCGCGGCCGCGGCTCCAGCCGCCCCGGCGGCGGCTGCACCTTCTCGTCCGGCTCCGCGGCCCGCCCCGCCGGCCATCGTCATCGGGTCGACCCAGCAGGCGCTGATCAACCAGGACCGTGCCGCGAACGGGCTTCCCCCTCTCACCTGGAATGGCTGCCTTTACAACATCGCCAGGAGCAACGCGGTACGGATGGCGAACCAGGGCGCCATCTCGCATGCCGGCGGAGCCTCTGCCGACCTTACATGCGGGCTCGGACGCCAGGGCGGGGAGAACGTGGGCTCCTGGTCGGCTGGCATCAACGACGCGCAGCTCAACACGATGTTCATGAACAGCGCCGGTCACCGCGCGAACATCCTCGGTCCCTACCGCTATGTCGGCACGGCCTGGGTGGTGGCCGCGAACGGCGCCGCGTACATCGCCGTGGAGTTCAGCTAACCCCCGAATTCGTAGCCGAGTAGGCCGGTTCTACCCGGCGTTTCCCTCTCGAAGCGCCAGAGTGCGGGCATTTGCCGCGCACAAGCAAGCGCTCAGAGGAGGAGCGCCAGGGGCATGGTTACCGCACCTTCCGGTCGTGGCGGCCAACAAGCGCTCTGGGTCCGGCCATTCAGCTGGCTGTGGGCAATGCGGGCGTGGGTGGCGGGCGCCGTCGGGGTCGTGTTCCTCGCCTCGACCCTCTATGTGCTCTGGGCGGTGCACGACCTGCCGGATCCGAGCCAGGATGTCCTGGCGGCGGGTGACGTCGTCGTGCTCGATCGCAACGGCAAGCTCATCGAAGACTGGAATCCCAACGGGCACTATCACGTCAACGTCGGCCTGCATGACATGGGACCTTACGCAGCCAACGCTGTGCTGGCGGCCGAGGATCGCAACTTCTACAGCCACGGCGCGATCGACCCGGGCGCCGTCGCCAGGGCGTTGTGGGTGGACATCACGTCACGCGGCCTGAATGAGGGCGGAAGCACGATCACTCAACAGCTGGTCAAGATCCAGCTGCTCACACCGACGAAATCCATCAACCGCAAGGTCCAGGAGATCGCGCTGGCGATCGTCATCGAGCAGCGGTATTCGAAGGACCAGGTCCTCACGATGTATCTCAACCGCGTGTACTTCGGACACGGGGCTTATGGCCTCGGCGCTGCAGCCAAGACCTACTTCAACAAGGACGCGAAAAGCCTCACCGCCGCTCAGGCGGCCTTCCTTGCCGGGCTCATCCAGGCGCCGACCGCTTACGACCCGGTGCAGCACTACGACCTGGCGCGCGAGCGCGAGCGCTACGTCATCGAGGGGATGGTGTCCACCGGCAAGCTGAGCCAGGCGGACGCCGAGAAGGCGACCAATGAGGACATCAAGACATCGCTCAAGATCCAGGCAACGGCGCGCCAGAGCGCAGCTCCTCATTTCGTCGATTACGTCCTGACCAAGCTCGAGTCGATGTTCGGGTCGGCCGCCATCCAGCAGGGCGGCCTTACGGTCCACACGACGCTCGACCTCACCATTCAGCAGGCAGCCCAGCAGGCGGTCGCTGACGGCGTCAGAGACCTGAGCTCGAGCAACGTCAACAACTCGGCGCTTCTGGCCGCCAACCCGAAGAACGGTGAGATTCTCGCCTGGGTCGGCTCAGCCGACTTCGGGAATGACTCGATAGCGGGTCAGTTCGACGTGGTGCTGTCCAAGCGGCAGCCCGGATCGTCGTTCAAGCCTTATGTCTACGAGGCTGCCCTGCGCGACAAGAAGATCACGTGGGCGACGGTCCTTCACGACAAGCTGACCAATTTCAACGGCTACATGCCGCGGGACTTCGACAACGGGGGCATGGGTGACATTCCTGCTCGCACGGCGCTGCTCTACTCCCGCAACATTCCCGCAGTCGAGGTCGCGCGCATGGAGGGAATGCAAAACGTGATCTCGCTCGCCCAGCAGATGGGCATCAAGAGCCGGCTCGACCCTGGACTGTCGACATCCATCGGTGGCAGTGACGTCACGTTGTACGAGCACCTCCAGGGCTACGAGGTCTTCGCCAACCAGGGCCAGCGAGTCGACCTGAACGTGATCCGCCAGGTTGACGCAGGCTCGGGTAAAGCTGTCTACACGCACGACAACCCGAGCAGCACAACAGTGCTGACGCAGGCCGAGGCATACATGATCACCGGAGTTCTCAAGGACTACCAGAACCAGTGGGGCTTTGGATGGAATCGCCAGATGGCGAGCAAGACCGGCACCAGCGACAACGGCCGAGGCGGCATACCGGACTCGTGGATCATGGCTTACAACCCAGACATCGCCATCGGGGTCTGGGTCGGCAACACCGCACCGGACGGCGGCGGCGGCCTCATCAAGGCTTACGGTGAGATGGTCGGCAAGAGCGTGATGAAGCGGTTCATCAACGCCCTTCCCGCGAACATGCACAACTGGTACTCACAGCCGTCAGGCGTCGTCAAGGGGTGCAACGGCAAGGACACGCAGTACATCTTCCTGGCGGGCGGCTGCAACGCAACCCCGAGCCCCACTTCCCCCACGGCTTCCCCCTCCGCTTCGCCGTCACCTTCGGCATCGCCGTCTGCGTCGCCGAATCCTTCACCATCGCCGTCGCCGGTCCCGACAGCGCCGCCGCCGCCATCACCTACCGCGCCTCCGCCGTCGCCGTTACCGGCGGGCGCTGCATCGCCCAGTCCAACCCCAACCTAGGTAAGAACGATGAGCGAAAGCCCGTTCCTCGACAGCGTTGAGCGGCGGCGTCCCGGTTCGTCCATGCGCGCGTACGTCACCCGCACCCTGCCGCACAGCTCAGCCATCGTGGTCGCGAACCGAGCTCCGCACGAGCCGAAGCCGGAAGGCGGTTTCACCCGCGGAGCGGGCGGGGTGATCACTGCGCTCCTGACCATGGCCGAGGTGACCGCAGCCGAGTGGGTGGCCTGTGCCCGCACCGATGCGGAACGCGAGCTGGTTGCGCAGCAGGGCCCGACGGCGGCGGTGCCCCTGATTCGAGGGGAAACCCGGCTTCACTACGTGACGCCCACCCCCGAGCAGTACGACCAGTACTACTCCGTGATCGCAAACCCCGTCCTTTGGTTCCTTCAGCACTACCTCTGGGACCTGGGGCAGCAGCCGATCATCAATGGCAGGATTCACCGTGCCTGGAGCAACGGTTACGTAGAGGTCAACAAGCAGGTGGCGAAACGGGTGGCGGAGGTCGCCGGCCGGCTGCCCGAGCGGCCGCTGGTGCTGGTACACGACTACCAGCTCTACCTCGTGCCGAAGCTCGTGCGCGAGCTGGTGCCCGGCGCGATCATCCAGCATTTCGTCCACATTCCGTGGCCTACACCGCAGTACTGGAAGGTCCTTCCACGGGAGATGCGCGACGCCATCCTCCACGGACTGCTTGGCAGCGATATCGTCGGTTTCCAGTCGAGCGGCGACGTCAGGAACTTCTTGATGACCTGCGAGATGAACGGCGGCCTCGCTGTCGACGACCGCGAACGGGCTGTGCTCGTGGATGGGCGCGTCGTCTATGTGCGCAACTATCCGATCTCCATCGATGTCGCATCGACCACACGGCTTTCGTTCTCACATGGCGTGATGGTGGAGGAGCGCAAGCTGCGCGACTGGCGGCCCGAGCACCTGATCGTGCGCATCGACCGGACCGACCCTTCGAAAAACATCGTCCGCGGCTTCCTCTCCTACGAGAAGCTCCTCGCCCACCACCCTGAGCTGAAAGGAAAGGTTCAGTTCTGGGCGTTCCTGCAGCCCTCGAGACAGGACGTCGCGGCGTATCGGAACTACGTGCGGCGCGTGCGCCAGGTCGTTCAGCGCATCAACAGCCAGTACGGGGGCCCGGGCTGGCAGCCGGTGCGTCTCGAGTTCGGTGAGAGCATGCGCAAGGCGATGGCGGCGCTGCGCAACTTCGACGTTCTCGTGGTCAATCCCGTCTACGACGGGCTGAACCTCATCAGCAAGGAAGGCGCCCTCGTCAACCGCGCGGATGGGGTGATCGTGCTCTCGGAAAACGCGGGCGCCCACGAGGAGCTCAACCCTCACGTGCTGTCGATCAACCCGTTCGACATCATGGCGACGGCGAACGCGATGCATCAGGCGATCGTCATGAGCGCTGAAGAGAAGAAAAAGCGAAACGAGTCGGCCCGAGAGGTGGTGCGCACGAACGACATCACGCGCTGGATCACACGGCAAGTGCAGGACATCAGAGACCTTGCGGCGACGCCCGGCCTGCGCGCTGGTTAGCCCACTTGTGGCGCGACGCCGAGCGTCGCGCCACGATTACGCGCGCTCGTCAGTTGGGCCGCGGCCCGCCGATGCCGCGCGAGCTGCGGCGCGAAACAGTCACGTTGCGGAAGAAGATGATGACGATCAATCGCGCCAGCACCCACGCGATCAAGGCGTACACGATGATCGCGATGACGACCGAAGTCTCCAGTACGGCACCTGAAGAGCTTCCGGTGCCGACCGCTGGGAAAAGGTTGCGAAACGGCGCCATGAAAAAGTCGGTCACACCGTAGATGAAGTTTGTGAATCCGGCCTGCGGGTTCGCGCCAAAAAGCTTGAGCACCAACCGGATGGCGAGCAGCCCTTCGATGATGCCGAAGACCAGATAGGTCATTTCGACCGCCCGCCGGCCGGGGCTGACGGTGCTGACCACCTCGGCGGAGTCGGCACTCGCTGCGGCCATGGGGTCGGTGGAGCTTATGTGCGACTCCTCTCGAGCGGTGCCTGTGGTGTCGTCGCGAACGATTTCGGTTTCCCTGCGTTCCATTTCTGGGCCCCCTTATTTGATGCAAAGTTCGAACGAGGCTGGTGAAAGAGAACGCCCGGGGTACCGCCGCCACCCGAAGTCCGGGCGACGGCGGCTAGAGGGGTAGCAGCTGGGGAGTTATGCCTTCGGGTACCAGAGCGGGAGCGTGGAGAGAGCTTCGTCGTGGTCGACGTCCGAGTGAGTGGACATCGATGAATCGATCTGGTACTGCCAGGCTGCCATGTTGCCGGCGCATCCGGTCTGGTTGGGCGCCCAGCCGGGAGCGGTGGCCTTGTTGAAGTTGCCGAGCAATGACGGTTGGAAAGACCACAGGTAGGAGCCGCTGGCCACCGCCGGCTGAGCGCCAACCGCGGCGCACCACGCCGACGCGAATTCGCTTCCTCCGGTTCCGTTGCCGTAGTAGGTGGGGACGTAGCCGGCGGCGGTCACCCCATCAAACCAGCCTTGAACGAATCCCGCGTCGACTCCGGCTGCGCCTGGGCACGCGTCGCCCGGTGGCTCGATGTCGATCGCGAGGACCCTGCCATGCGGGATGCCGATGTTGGTCGCGGCGGCGCTCGCTTCCGCCGCGTAGCGGGCGCCGGTGTCGTAACTGACCACGTTCGAGCAGTTGTAGGCGTTATAGATCGGAAGGATCCCGATGTGATGGTGCGCCGCGGCGGAGACCTCAGCCGCGCTGATGCCCGGGCACACTGTGTCGGTCAGGTACCGACCCCAGAAGTCGGGCGCCCCGACCGAGCCGGAGACCTGGGGAAGAAGTCCGTCCGCGCCGCTGGGGCTGCCGGTGAAGGCCTTGCAGGAATCCACTCCCCAGAGGATGCGCGTGGGCTGCATTGCGGCCGAGCGCGCCTGTATGTCGATGAGCGAGGTCGGCCCCTGTACTTTGCGGAGAAGCTGACCCAACGTTGAGTTGGCATTGACCGCCGGCACGGCGCCGATGACTGCCTCGAAGGTCGGGGTGTCTCCCGAAGTCAGGGTGACGTCCGCGCTGCAGGTGGTCCCGGTCTTGCAAGCGGGTCCGATGAGGTTGCCCTTCTGGTCGTAGATCCCCAGGCTCCATGGAGTGTTCGTCAGGTCGACGTTTGCGGTCGCGGTGAGGTGCACGGTTCCGCCCTCACGTGGGTATGTCGTGTTGCCGGAGAGCGACGCGCCGAGCCAGGTTGCGGAGACGGCCTGCGAAAGAGCCTCGGGCCGGCCCGGCACCCAGCCCACGATCTCGTGCACGCCCCCGCTCGATTGCGTCAGCGACGTGCTGCACGATGTGCCGCGGCTGCAGTAGGTGAGCTGCTGCTTGGTGGTGTTGTCGTAGATCACGATCACCCGCCCGGCTTTGCCGACGTCGAAGGTCGAGGTAGCCGTGAAAGTGATCGGCTTTCCGGGTGAGACGAGGGGGTGGTTGGCCGCCAGAGAGATCCCGAGCCAGGTCAGGCTCACCTCGTTTGAGGTGGGCGCCGAGCCGGCGCCGGGCATCGGTGCGCCCGGCGGCGTGATGAAGGCAGCGAAAGTGTGGAGACCCGATGTTGCAGCGTAGGCGACGCTGCACTGGCTCGACTGCGAGCAGGTTCCGGCCAGAGTTCGTGTCGTCTGATCGAAAATCTGGATGGCGCTGTTGGTGCCCGTGACGCTCGCGCTGGCCGTTGCGGTCAACACGGCCTTCTGGCCAGCCTGTATGAATGCGTCGCTGGTCGCGAGGTCGAGTCGCTGAACCGATCGGACCGGGCGCAGCGATGACACTGGAACGCTTGGTGTGACTGCCGGCGCAGCGACCGATTCACCCCGGGTCGCCGCGGATGCCGGCGAGCTGGCAAGCACGGTGTCGGTGCATGCGGCGGGGCTGCTCAGGCCAGGGTTGTCATTAACAACGCAGGGAGCCAGGCCGTCGGGGGTGGACGCCACCCCAGGCACCGCCTTGGTGGCGCCTTCGATTGAGCTGCACGCCGCCCCGGGCCCTGACGCCGGGCACGGTTGCCCGCCCGCTGGCACGCTGACGTGGGTCTCGTCGGCGGTTGGTGCCGAGGTGCATCCATTTGACGCCGACGTCGTCGCGTCTACGCCCGCGCCGCAGACGGCGGTCTGGCCGATCGACTGTAGGGCTCCGGCCACGAAGGTTGAGGGCGTCGTCGCCGCAAGCGCGACGACGGTTAGCTGGTTGGCGGCGACCAGAAATGCCACCGCCAGGTGTGCTTTACGCCGAGACTTGAAATCCGGTACGAGCTGTCGCAGTAAACGCAAAAGACCCCTCCTCGAGTCGCACCCGCAGCCAAGCGGAGTGAGTAACCTCGAGGAAGGTACGGGTGGGTCGGCGATGGCCCCGCCGCGATCAGGTTAATTAGGCTCAACTATTGTCAATTCAACGTAAATCGCGACGAAAGGGACCCATTTGAGGCGTTTCGCTCATGCAACATGAGCGTTTCGCCCACTACAGCCTCCTGATCTCCTACGGCCGTAGTAGACCAGACAGAGATCAGGCCGTGGCGCCGAACCTCTGGCGTCTGTTTTCGTACCAGCGCCGGACGAACTCGGCGGTAAACGTCGCCTCCTGGCCCGGACGCATCGGTCGCACCAGCTCTTCAGCAAACTCGAGGCTGATGACCTGGATCAACGCCTCGTCAGGGGCGACGGGCGCACCTCGACGTTGACCCTTGCCCAGGACCTCTAAGAACATGGTCTGAACCAGCTCCTGTGCCCCGCTCGCTTCATCGAGCTGAGCGTGCTCTGAGTCGAAAGGCCTCGGCTGACGTCCCGCCATGTTCACGGTGCCGAGCCAGCCACCGAAGGAAAGGTGGTGAATCACGTAGGAGACCTCGCGCACTCCGGACGCCGGCTGGCTGTGGCCGGTCTGCTCAGCCAGGAAATCCAGCGCCCAATGCTCGAACTCGGCGACCGACGCCGGCCCGACTGCACGCGGTAGGCGATCAGCGACGCCGAGCCGGTGCACGTCGTGGTCGATCCGTTCCAGGAGCTTCAGGATCGCAGCCGTTCGCTCGGCCGGCGCCTTCGTCGCGGAGCGGGCGTAGTCGGCGATCGCTTCGATGATCCTGAAAATCGGAGACCAGTCCGGGAAGACAGAAGGCAGCCAGAGCAACGCCTGGGAAAGCTCGGCGGGCTTTGAGAGTCGGTACAGGAGCCGGTTGGCGTCGGGCTGGACCTGGACGATCCCCGCCATCGTCAGCATCTCGAGCGCCTGCGCCACGCTTCCTTTTCCGTAAGCGGCATCCTCTGCCAGGGTCGACGCAGCTTGGGGACGCTGCGGGTCGGCCAGCATCAGCTTGAGGACCTCGGCTCGGGCCGAGACGCCGACCAGCGCGCGAAGGCGCAGCTGGACCAGAGAGGGGCGCCGAAGATCCGGCGAGCCGATGCGTTCCGGATGGAAGAGCGTCAGCGGGTCGCCACGGCCCGGCCAGGGAGCCTTCGTGTGGGCTCTCACAGTCGCCGCATAACTGCCAAAAGCCGCGCTGGTCGAGGGGCTCGCCTGGTCGGCGAGATTGCGCAGACGGAAGGCCGACGCAAACCGGGAGTTGGTGATGCACCAGTCGATGGTGCTGGCCCGCAGCCGGTGATCCGCGTCGCCCAGCCTTGCGGTGAACAAGATCAATGGCTCGAGGTCGATCGCCTGCCAGTCGTGGCGCCTGACCACGCCGTCGACACCGAGCTCCGACCACAAACTCCAGGCAAGGTCGAGCGCAAGCCTGTCCACCTCCTGGCTCAGGCGTGTCACTGGAGCGCAGTGGTACTCGTGGTCATGTTGGTCCCCAGGCCCCTACTGGGGCCGGAATAGTGCGAAGCAGCCCGGGGCAGGGGGCTGCTTCTAAAAAGGGAACGCAGCCGGGCGAACTGCTACCGAACCGCCTAGTGAGTCGCGTTGGCGGAACCGAGCACGTTCCCGTACATCACTCCCAGCGCGAGCAGGCCGATCAGGGACAAGAGGACGAGGACGAAGGTGCGCGCGCATGTGTCCAGCAGGCCCATCTCGCTGCCTGATTCCGAGTCGGCTGGGCTCCATGCACTTCTGTACGTGCCGACCCTGATCGCCAGTCCGACGGTCACGAACAGGATGATCCAGAGCGCTGCCATCTTGATTGGAGAACGCGCCCTGAGCGCGAAGCGGCGAAAAGCGCCTGATTTAGAGAGGGAAATGGCGCGGGCGCTGAGCGGGTCAGCGACCGCGCCAACCAGACAACGCACTGACTCGCCAATGTACACATTTGTTGACTTGAAACCGGTTTAGGGACGGCTCCCAATACTTGTCCCGCGGGCCGCGTTTTCTTGGCGTGGAAGTTCCGCTCCTGCTCCAATTTTCGATCGCTTTGTTCACCGGGATGGTGGCGGCGACGCTGGTTCCGCCAGTTCGGAAATCGATCCCAAGACCGGTCGAGATCCTTGCCTGGACAGCCCTGCTGGTGGCGTGCGTCATCGGCATCATCGGTATCGCGAGCCCCAATGCTCGAGAGCTGACCACATCGGCCGTCTGGGGCATCGACCAGGTCATCTCGACACTGATCGGGCTGCTTGGCGCGGGCCTCATCGGCTGGCTCGCTGACAACAGGTTCGAGGTCGCGACCGTGGTCATGTTCGTGCTGGGCGCGGACATCCTCGCGCTGGCTTTGGTCCGCTCATTTAGAAAGAGTCGAGGCTGGCAGCCGCGGGTACGCCTGGTCGAATGGATGGAGCTTCCTCGCCTCGCGCCGGCCACTCCGCAACCCGTAGCAGTGCCCTATGCGCTGGACGAGCTGAATCGCAAATGGGGCGCCGCAGCGGCCATCGCCGGCGCGGCTCTTCTCACCTGGCTCCTCAACTTCGCGATCTGGTCGCGAGACGTGCTCCTCCCGCGTCAGGCGGAGCGCCTGGCTCGCGCCGCCGCGGTGGGTCGCGTCGGCTCCCGCGCGGGACTCGAGTCTCTTCGCGACACGGCTGCGCAACTCCAGTTCGCCGCGCGTGCCTGGTACACGGCCGCCGGCGCACCCGCCGTCAACGATCTCACTACGAAAGCCACCACGGCCGTGCGCAGCGTCAGGACTGCACGGGGTGCCGAGGCGCCCGGGCTCGCGCCGAGCCGGGCCGTCGACATTCGCGTCTTGCTGAGCGCGCAGTCAATCGGCTGGTACGGCCCGGTCAGGCCGGCACCAGCAGTCCGCGATGGGGAGGATGAGGATGCGTCACAACAAACCGATCGCTTGGCCTCTTAGGCCAAACGGGATGAGGCGGCGCTCGAGCGCCGCTCGGGTGCTCACCAAAGGCACTGTCTCCCGCCCCGCGGGGTGGATGCTGCGCCTTCTGGTCCTGATGGCGGTGGCGATCCCGAGCCTGATCGTGACCTCACCCGGGTACGTGGCCTTTGCCGAAAAGCTGCCCGACCCCAAGCAGGTCACATCCTCGCAGCCCGAAGACACCCTGATCTACGGGGCCGACGGCACGACGCTGCTCGCGGACCTGCATCCGCCTGGCTATCAGCACTACTACGAGCCGCTGTCAGACGTCGGGACTCTGCTCCCCGAGGCGGTGATCTCCATTGAGGACCGCAACTTCTACCAGGAACCCGGTGTCGACCCGCAGGCGATCGTCAGAGCGACGGTGGTCGACTGGAGGGCTCAGTCGTCGGTGGAAGGAGCCTCGACGATCACGCAGCAGCTCGTCAAGCTGCGGCTGGTCGGGAACAAGCCGAGCCTCGATCGCAAGATCCGCGAAGCCCTTCTCGCGTTCGAGATCGAGCGGCGCTACACGAAGACTGAGATCCTCGAGATGTATCTCAACAGCGTCTTCTTCGGCGACACGGCATGGGGCACCAAGGCCGCGGCGCAGATTTACTTTCACAGGCAGACGAAGGACCTCGACCTCGCGCAGGCGTCGATGCTCGCTGGAATCATTCGGGGGCCGACGCTTTACAGCCCGCTGCTGAACTGGACGTCGGCCAAGAAGCGCCAGGGTGATGTTCTCCAGGCGATGCTGCGCGACGGAAAGATCACCGCCGAGGACGCGGCCAAGGCTTTTGCCGAGGACATCTCGCCGCCGTCGCACATGTTCATGCCGACCAACCAGATCGTCGCGCCGGACTTCGTCCGCTACACCACGGGTCAACTGGTGAGCCAGTTCGGCAGCGACATGACCTACAGCGGCGGGCTGCGGGTGGTGAGCACGCTCAACGTGAGGCTGCAGGGACTGGCTCAGGACTCGGTCAGCGGCAACATCGCAAGGCTCGCGTACCGAAATGTGAGCCAGGGCGCATTGGTCGCTCTCGACCCCACCTCAGGGGCGATCGTCTCGATGGTGGGATCGGCGAACCCGAACGCCAACGGCGGCCAGTACAACCTCGCCGTGTGGCCGCCGCGCAACCCAGGGTCGTCGATGAAGATCTTCACGTACACCGCGGCGATCGCGAGCGGCAAGTACAGCATGACCACGCCGGTCCAGGACTCGCCTTTCTCCTACCGCGAGCCGGGCTCGACCGAGGTTTACAAGCCGATGAATTACGACAGCAAGTTCCACGGCACCTGCCAGCTGCAGGTTTGCATGGGCAACTCGCTGAACATCCCCGCGGTCAAGGTGGAGCTGGGCATCGGTGTCTCGAGCGTCGTGAACATGGCGAGGCTCATGGGGGCGCCGCCTTACCAGCAGCACGCGGGTTCGGATGGCAATCCCGTTTTCACCACGGATGACCCGCTCAACAGCTATGGGCCCTCGCTGACCCTCGGTGGTTACGGCGAGACGCCGCTACAAATGGCGACGGGAGCCTCAGTCCTTGCCACGCAAGGCCTTCTTCGCCAGCCGTACGCAATCGAGTATGTGACGAAGGACGGCAGCGTCGTCTTCTCGCACCAGAAGGATCCCGGAAAGCAGGTGCTCGACCCGCGCGTCGCTTTCATCATGGAGTCGATCATGTCCAACGACAGCAACCGCGCCATGATCTTCGGACGCAACTCGCTGCTCACGCTTCCGGGTCGCACCGTCGGCGTCAAGACGGGTACGTCGGACTCGTTCGCTGACGCGTGGACGATCGGCTACACGCCGCACCTGGTGACCGCGGTCTGGGGCGGCAACCCCGACTGGCGGCAGAAGATGACGAAAAACTCAGACAGCTACTACATCGCCGCTCCGATGTGGCACCAGTTCATGCAGAGCGCGCTGGACACGCTCGGCATCGGCAACGAGTGGTACCCGGAGCCGCCAGGTCTGGTCCACAAAGGCAGCGCCTACTACCTGCCAGGCACGAAGTAAAAGAAGAACGCCAGGCCGCGAATTGGGCCGATAGGGCGAGCGCTGAAAAGCGCTCGCTCTCGCCACTCACTTTTTTACTCGAGTGTGCAGCCGATCGGCAATCGACAGCGATCGTGTCCCTCTTTTCGCACCACCCGGCGCCCTTGCGACGATGGGCTCGGGTCAGCTCCTCGCGGCGCGGCTCGCGACCATGAGGAATGCCCCGACCAGAATCAGGACCTGGATCATCCACTCCACCGCGGTGGCCACGTGTCCTCCCGGAGCGGAGCCGAGTACCACTGCGACGAGGAAAGCGGCTCCAAGGCCGGCCAAGACGAGAGCGCCGACGAGTGGACGCCGTCTCAAGCTAAGCGCCCACGAGGCTTAGACCGCCTGGGTGCGGCGCAACGCAAGACTCCTGACGAATCGAACGACGCGGCGGCGCAGAGGCGTCCACCTGGCAGAGCCATCACGGGGTTCCTGACGCCGCTCGTACCGGGGAGCATTGGAGGCGGCGCAAAGAGTGCAGCCGCATCCATGCCCGGTATCGGGAAGCCGGCGTCCGTACTTATCGAAACGTGCCTGCATGTTGTGGCGCGACGTCAGTCGGCCGCGGCCACCAGTCCGGGCTGCCCGCCCTCGTCCATCGCCGCCTCGGGACCGTAGGAGTGCCTCAGCATCACTCGCAGCCGCTCCTTGGCCACCGCAAGGCGAGACGCCACGGTCCGCTCCGGGATGCCCAATGCCTGGGCGATCGCGCGGTTGGTGTAGCCGTGGTAGTGGCGGAGGACGATCGCTGCGGCCTGCTTCGGCGGTAGCTTCGCGAGCGCTGTCGCGAGATCGCGGTGCTCGACCAGCTCCTGCGGATCCGGCGCCAGGCCGGGCCGCCCGATGCGACGAATCACCTCGCCCACCTCGCGGAGGCGCATCTTGCGCTGGTACGAAACCGCCGCGTTGATCGCGATGCGGTGCACCCACGCCTCAGCCGGGGCAATCGGCTGCCAGGTAGCCCACTTTTTGTAAGCCCTTTCGAACGCGTCCTGTGCGCAGTCCTCCGCCGCGGCTCGATCGCCGAGCATCGCGGTCAGCGTGCCGAGGATCTTTCCGTATGAAGCCTGGTAAAGACGTTCGAAATCGGCCTCGTTTCCGGCCTGGTAGGTGGTCGCCGGATCGCGTACTTCGCCGGTCGCCGCCATCTCTGTGATCGGTTCCCCCATTTGACTTGGTGATTCCCCCCTTTTTTGGTGCGCACCCAGATGGGCCGCTTACCTGGCGTTTACTTTCGCTCGGGGGGCCCTATCTGGTCGCCGTACGGTTGGGCGGATTTTGAGTAACTCACTTGAGGTAGGTCAGCGATCAAGTGGCTCTCAGGGTCGCGACGTTCTCCAAGTGGAATGAATCCAGGGGCTTGGTCTTCGTCTGACTTCGCGGGCGAGGTGCTGTCTGCGCTTGCCAGCGGCCTTGCGGCGGACACGATCGAGAGTGGCCGGAAGACGCTCGATGTCGTCCGCGCGCGCTCGCCGGAGCTTGTGCTGATCAGCGAGGAGACCGGCGAGGATCTCGTCGCGACCTCGGCCGGCTTCATCGAGATCCTCCTGACCTCACTGCGCTCTGACATCGAACAGCCTTGGGGTCACTACGAGGAGCGCTCGCGCTCTTTCGGACGGCTGCGCGCCGCGCAGGGTGTGCCTCTTGAATCGCTCATCGACGTCCTCGCCGTTTACCGGCGTGCAACGATCGAGCTCATCTCGCTGCCGCTCAATGACAGCCCCAGGCGCGATGAGATCTTCGCGGTTGCCCAGAGCAGGCTGGAGAACGTCGCTGAGCGATTGACGACATCGATCGCGCGCGGCTATCTCGACCACCTCGATGCGGAGCATCGGGCGAGAGAGAGTGAGATGTACGGCCTGGCCGCGATCGTCACGGCGATCGGGAGATCGCTTGACACGATGGAGACGGCCGAGGTTGCGCTGGTGGAATCTCTCGCCGCACTGCGGTTGAGCGCGGGCGCAATCTGGATGCGGGAGCGATCCACATTCAAGTTGATCAACACCGTGGGCCTCGAACAGGACGAGATCGACGTGTTCGCACGAGAGGTCGGGCCGAGCGTGAAGGCGTCCGCCTCCGCGGTCGGGCGGTCGGAATCGCGTGTGGATCGAATCTCCGGACCGGAGTGGAATGCGCTGCGTGCGCATCTGCGCGTTCGTGGAAGGACCGTCGGCATGATGACGTTGGGCACGATGATCGATCGGGTCTTCAATGCGTCGGACATGCTTTTCATGGCCGCTGTCGCAGACCAGGTCGCAGTCGCGCTGGATCGCGCGCGACAGTTTTCCAGCGAGGCGCGAACCGATCACCTCACGGGGCTTGCCAACCGCAGAGAGTTCGAGCGTGTGATGGAGCGCGAGGTCGCCCTCGGCGAGCGACACGACCGTCGACTGTCGATGATGATGATCGACCTCGACAACCTGAAACGCATCAACGACCGCCAGGGTCATCGCGCAGGCGATGGTGCTCTCCGCCTCGTCGCACAGCAGCTCCAGCGCGTGGTACGTGCATCGGACGTATGCGCGCGCGTCGGCGGCGATGAGTTCGCGGTGGCGATGCCCGAGACCGCGATCGAGCGGGCCAGGGAGGTCGCCAACCGGCTGCGCGCGGCGATCAGACAGGGCAGCCTCAGCGCGAGGTCACCGGAGCCGGTCTCGGTGAGCATCGGTGTCGCGGCGTTGAGACCTGGTCAAGACTGGCAGGCCGTCTACTCGGTGGCGGACGCCGACCTGTATGAGGACAAGCGCCGCCGCAAGGCGGACCGCCAATCGGCTGAACGAGAGGCGGAACGCCCGGCGATCAGGCTTCTCGGCCGGCCAGGGAGCCGCCGGAAGGTGGCCGGAGGCTAACCCAACCGTCTAGTCCGGCCCTCGCCTAGGAGGGCCGAAGGTAAACGTCGGCGGGATGGTCAGCATCCGGCCGTCATCACCGCGAACGATCTGCCAGTTGCCCTCATGCACCATCCAGTGGTGCCGGTAGCAAAGAAGGGTCAGGTTGGGCGGCTGATTGTCGCCGCCGTGGATCCAGTGCCTCAAATGGTGACCACTACGATTATCGAATCGCGATGCGCCCCCAAATGGAGACCTCAAAAGACCCACGCGACGGATACGAACCCCTACTGCGCGAGGCACTCCAGCTCTATCCGAACCTCATCAAGACAGAGCCCCCCGTGCGCGAAGGGTATCGAGGTGTCACCCACCTAGCCCATGGCTGGTATCTCAGGTGACACCGAGGCATCGAAGCCATTCTCGAGCTCACCCGTGTTGGATACGCCGAAGAAGCCTCGCCGCTGCGACGGTCGGTGATCGAACACTGTCTCGCGCTAAGGTGGCTCGCTGCGGAAGGCGACGCCATCCTAGACACGGTATCTGGAGGCCACGCGCACGCGTCCCAGGAGCGCCACGACGCGATTGAAGAAGCAGGCTGGACCTCCGTCGACCTTGAGCTGATAAAGGAGATCGTCGCCAAAGCCAATCCACCCGACCGCGACCGACACAACGATCAACTCCTCCACTGGCAGCAGCGACTTTCCAAATACGGCGACAAGCACGTCGCGCCCGGCTACCTTGCGGAGACCGCCCGCTCACACCCGAGC
>Ga0209488_10002146_pt1 | contig 16452 bp, 12 predicted proteins | sample Rivendell_Oct201_8_FD_188349 | JGI IMG/M metagenome (GOLD analysis project Ga0209488, IMG submission 188349) | Vadose zone soil microbial communities from the Eel River Critical Zone Observatory, Northern California, USA -... | ecosystem: Environmental > Terrestrial > Soil > Vadose zone >... | reverse complement strand
GCGCTGCGCGGTAGTCGCCACCGGGCACGAAGCAGATCTCCTGGCTCTCGGGCTTGTCGGCCGTCACGAGATCGAGCTCGCGGGCGATGGCCCGGACCTCCGGCTTTGTCAGCTCACCGAGCGGGAAGCGGGCGTGCTCGAGCTGGTCCTGGCGAAGGCCGTAGAGGAAGTAGGTCTGGTCCTTGTCCGTGTCGACTGCGCGAGCGAGGCGTGCTGAACCATCCGCGGCGACGACCCGGCGCGCGTAATGGCCCGTCGCGACGGCCTCGCAGTCGTAGAGGTGCCGGGCGCGACCCAGCAACGCCCCGAACTTGACATACGTGTTGCAGTCCACGCACGGGCTGGGTGTCCGACCGTCGAGATACGCGTCGAGGAACGGCTGGAGGACCCCGGCGTCGAACTCGCGCTCGAGGTTCATGACGTAGAACGGGATGCCGAGCTGGGCGGCGACCCGCCGCGCATCGTCCGCCGCGTCGAGCGAGCAGCAGCTCTTCTTGAACTCCGAGTACGAATCGGCGACGTCGTGGAGGCGCATCCAGACGCCGATGGCTTCGTGTCCCTGGCGAGCGACGAGCGCGGCGGCGACCGACGAGTCCACTCCCCCGGACATCGCCATGAGGATCCGGCTCACACTCCCACGCCCTGGCCGAGCGGGTCGGCGGCAACCGCGGCAGTTCCGACGCGCATCGAGGCGATGACTCGCGGGACGACATCCGTCGCGGTGTCGATCTCGGCGTCGGTCGTCGTTCGGCCGAGCGACAGCCGAAGGGCCCCGCGGGCCTCCTCGTCCGGGTACCCCATCGCGGACAGCACGTGCGAGACCTCGGTCGAGCCGGTCGTGCAGGCGGACCCGACAGAACAGGCGATCCCCTCCAGATCGAGCGACAGCGCGACGGAGTTGCCGTCGGTCTCTCGGGCGATGATCGAGAGGAGGCCCGGCAGGCGCTCCTTCGGGTGGCCGGTCATCTCCGTGCCGTCGACGGCGAGGACGGCACTCTTGAGCCGCTCGCGCTGGCGCCGCAGCCGCTTGACCGTCTCGGGCCGCTCGGCGCAGGTCAGGTCGAAGGCCGCCGCGAGACCGATGATCCCGGCGACGTTCTCCGTACCCGCCCGGCGGTGGCGCTCCTGGGTCCCGCCCTGCTGCTGCGACAGGATGTGGGTCCCGTGCCGGAGATAGAGCGCGCCGACCCCCTTCGGGCCCTCGAACTTGTGGGCGGCGATCGACAGCATGTCGGCGCCGAGCGCCTCGACGTCGATGTCGACGTAGGGCGCCGCCTGGACGGCATCGACGGCGAACAGCACGTTGCGATGGGTCCGCACGCGACGACCGATCTCGGCGACCGGCTGGACCGTCCCGACCTCGTTGTTGGCGAGCATGATCGCGACGAGGATCGTCTTGTCGTCGATCGCCGCGTCGAGCTCGTCCGGATCGATCCGCCCGTAGCGATCGACCGGCAGTTCCACGATCTCGAAACCGAACCGCTCGAGATAGCGAAGTGTGTGACCGACGGCGTGATGCTCGACGGGCGAGGTCACGATTCGATGCCCGCGGGCCTTGCCGGCCCATGCCGCTCCCTTGAGGGCGAGGTTGTTCGCCTCCGTTCCGCCGGACGTGAAGATGATCTCGCGAGGCTCCGCGTGGAGGCGCGTCGCGACGCGCTCGTGGGCCTCGTCGAGGGCGGCCCGCGTCCTCCGCCCGAACGAGTGCGCGCTGGACGGGTTGCCGAACTGGTCCGTGAGGAAGGGCAGCATCGCGTCGAGCGCCTCGCGCCTCAGCGGCGTCGTGGCGGCGTGGTCGAGGTAGATCGCCATGGGCCGCGATTGTACGCCGCGGGCCTGCTGCGGCGGCTCGCCGACTGGCCCGACAGGGATCGGGTCGGCTGCGATACTCCTCCAATGGTCGAGTTCACGATCGAGCCCAGGGGGCGGTTCAGCCTTGCGTCGGCCCAGCGATTCCTCGGCGGCTTCACGCCGGCGAGCGGCACGTTCGCCGATGACGCCACCCGGCTGACGATGGCGTTCCCGGTCGACGGCTGGGCGGGGTCTGCGGCGGCGGTCGTCTGGCAGGACGGCGAACTGATCCGGGGCGAAGCGGTCCTGTCGTCACCGGACCTGTCGATGGAGGCGGTGCGCGGCCAGGTCGCCCGGACGCTGTCGCTCGATCACGACGGGACGGGTTGGGACGAGGTCGGGCGGCGCGATCCGGTCATCGGCCGGCTCCAGGCCGAGTTCGACCACCTCCGGCCGGTGTGCTTCTACTCACCCTACGAGGCTGCAGTCCAGGCGATCATCGGGCAGCGGATCTCGATGCGCCAGGCGGCGAGGATCAAGCTGGGTCTCGCCGAGTCCGGCGGGGCAACGCTCGAGATCGGTGGGCAGAAGCTGCACGCATTCGCGCTTCCGGATCGACTGCTCGAGGTAACGGAGGCGCCCGGGCTGAACCCCGAGAAGATGAATCGCCTGCACGAGGTCGCCCGGGCCGCACTCGACGGGCGCCTCGACGCCGCTCGCCTCCGATCGTTGCCGTTCGACGACGCGCTGGCGAGCCTCCGCGAGATCCGCGGGATCGGCGAGTGGTCGTCGCAGCACGTGCTGTTGCGAGGCGCCGGCGTGGCCGATGCCGTCCCGCTCGCAGACCCGCGAGCTCGTCTCGCGATCAAGGCGGCGTACGACCTCCCGGCCGAGCCGGACGACGCCGAGCTCACGGCGATCGCGGACGGCTGGCGACCGTTCCGGATGTGGGGCTTCGTCCTCATCCGGCTCTGGCACGGCCGAACCGAAGGCGGCAGCCTGCGCCACGAGCGCTGAGCCATGGCCACCGGCCGGGCGTCTTCCTTCCCCAACCGCATCGTTGCTCGCACGGACCGCCTGACCATCCGCGAGCTGACCTTCGATGACGTCGACGCGCTGTTCGAGGTTCTCGGCGACCCGGTCGCGATGGAGCACTATCCGGCTCCGAAGACGCGCGCCGAGACCGAGGCCTGGATCCGCTGGGCCCGCGCCAGCTACGCGAAGAACGGCTTCGGGCTCTGGGCGGTCGAACGGGCTGCCGACGGCGACTTCCTTGGCGACTGCGGCCCGATGCTCCAGCCGGTCGACGGTGAGCTCGTCCCGGAGATCGGCTATCACGTCGTCCGGCGCGAGTGGGGTCACGGCTATGCGACCGAGGCCGCCCGCGCCTGTCGCGACGTCGTTCTGGGCACGCTCGGCTTCGCGCGGGTCGTGTCGATCGTCGCACCCGAGAACCTCGCCTCTCGCCGCGTCGCCGAGAAGGTCCACGACTCGATGCGCGAGTTCGTCTGGGAGAGGAGCGGCCGGGCGATGTGCCTGTACGAAACGCGCCGATCGGGATCCTAGCCGGCGCCGTCGACCCGGCGAACGCCCAGCGTTCGTAGCGGCGGTTGGGGCGGTCGGCGACCCGCGATTCCCATCCGTCGGTCGCCAGTTCGAACGGATGGCGTTCCGCATGACGGAGGACGGGCCCTTCGAGCGTGGTTCAAGCGTGGTCAACGGTTGCCAGGAACGCTGGGCGTTCAGCGGGCGGGCAAACCGATCGCCGGACGGGCGCAGGGGCAGGAACCGATCAGGCGCTGTATCCCTCGGTCGGCCGGGTGCCGTCCTCGCGGCCGCGCTCGCGGCGGCGCTGATGCTCGGCGAGACTGCGCTTGCGGAGCCGGATCGACTGGGGCGTCACCTCGACGAGCTCGTCGGTCGCGATGAACTCGATCGCCGACTCGAGGGTCAGTGGCCGGGGCGGCGTGAGCCGGAGCGACTCGTCGTGGGAGTGGGTCCGGATGTTCGTCAGCTGCTTTGCCTTCGTCGCGTTGACGTTCATGTCGCCGGACCGTGAGCACTCCCCGATGATCATCCCCTCGTAGACCTCCTCGCCGGCGCCGATGAACAGCTCGCCGCGCTCCTCGAGGTTGAACAGGCCGAAGGCGTTCGAGACCCCGGTCCGGTCGGCGACCAGGACGCCGTTCGTGCGGTGGGTCACCTCGCCTGCCCACGGGCCGTAGCCCTCGCCGATCTGGTGGAGCAGTGCCGTGCCGCGCGTGTCGGTCAGGAGCTGGCCGCGATAGCCGATCAGGCCGCGGACGGGCAGGACGAATTCCATCCGGACACGCCCGTCGGCGTCAGTCGTCATCTGCTCGAGGCGGCCCTTGCGGGCGGCGAGCGCCTCCTGGACGGCGCCGATGTAGTCGGGCGGGATGTCGATCGTGATCCGCTCGTACGGCTCCTGGACCTCACCGTCGACCGTTCGCAGCAGGACCTCCGGGCGGGAGGCGGTCAGCTCGAAGCCCTCGCGCCGCATCTGCTCGATGAGGACGGCCAGCTGGAGCTCGCCCCGGCCGCGGACCTCGAACGTGTCGCCGCTCTCGGTGGGGCGGACCTCGATCGAGACGTTGCCGAGGGTCTCCTTGTCGAGGCGCGCCTTGATCTGTCGCGACGTCACGAACTTGCCCTCGCGGCCGGAGAGCGGCGAGGTGTTCACCCCGAAGGTCATGCTCAGCGTCGGCGCGTCGACGTCGAGTCGGGGCAGGGGTCGCGGATCGGCCGGGTCGGTCAGCGTGTCGCCGATCGTCACCTCGGGCAGCCCGGCGACCGACACGATGTCGCCCGGACCCGCCTCGGCGATGTCAATCCGGTCGATGCCGTGGGCGGTCTGGAGAGCCGTGACCGTGCCGCTGATCGTCACGACCCGACCGGGCTCGACCGAGCCCGCGGTGTCGTCGGCCTCCTCGCGCAGGACGGTGATCCGCTGGCCGGTCCGGATCCGGCCATTCCAGATCCGCCCGACGGCCATCCGCCCGACGTAATCGTTGGCGGAAAGGTTCGTGACCAGGAGCTGAAGCGGGTGGCCCTCGACGAAGGACGGCGGCGGCGTCACCTCGACGAGGAGGTCGAGCAGCGGGGCGAGGTCCGTCCCGGGCTTCTCCAGCGTGCGCGTCGCCGTCCCGAGCTTGGCATTCGTGTAGACGACGGGGAACTCGATCTGGTGCTCGTCGGCGCCGAGATCCATGAACAGCTCGTAGATCTCGTCGAGGACCTCCGACGGGCGCGCGTCGGATCGGTCGATCTTGTTGATCGCGACGACGACCGGCAGGTGGCGGGCCATCGCCTTCTGGAGGACGTAGCGGGTCTGCGGCAACGGACCCTCCGCGGCGTCGACCAGGAGCAGGACCGAGTCGACCATGAGCAGCGACCGTTCGACCTCGCCGCCGAAGTCGGCGTGACCGGGGGTATCGACGATGTTGAGGCGGATGCCGGCGTGGTCGATCGTCGTCTGCTTGGCGAGGATCGTGATGCCCTTCTCGCGCTCGAGGTCGCCCGAGTCGAGGACCCGATCGACGACTGCCTGGTTCGCCCGGAACGTGCCTGTCTGGCGGAGCATCGCGTCGACGAGCGTGGTCTTGCCATGGTCGACGTGGGCGACGATGGCGAGGTTGCGAAGGTCCGCCCGGATGGCGGTCGAGCCCGTCGGGGTCGAGGCGGAGGCGGCCGAGAAGGGCATGGTGGAGCGGGCGATGTCGGTCATGGGATGGCGCATTGTCGCACACGTCCCGCTGGAGCCCGTTCGAGGTGCCCGTCGTTGTCGCGTGGGCGCCGCCGCAGCGCCCTCGCGAAGGCCCGGCCGACACGGCCCGCCTGCTAGCATCGGGGCGTGACCGTTGCAGCCATCATCCTCGCGTCATCGACCGAATCCGCGCTCGCCGACGCCGACGGCCTGCCGGCGGTCCGGCGGATCGCCGACGTCGCCTGGTCCGGCGGTGCGACCCCGATCGTCGTCGTCGCCCACGACCCGGATGGCGCCGTGGCCACGGCCCTTGCCGGCTCCCCGGTGACGCTCGCCGAGCCCGCTCCGGACGAGGTCGGGCCGGCCGGTCAGATGGCTCGCGGCATGGAGGTCGCGGCGGCAACGGTCCGCGAGACGACCGGTGCCCTCATCTGGCCGGCGCGGATGACCTGGGTCGGCCCGGAGACAGTGACCTCGTTGATCGAGGCACATGGACCCGGCGCCGCTGCCCTCCTCGTCCCGACCTTCGACGATGAGCCTGGCTGGCCGGTGCTGCTGCCGGTCGGCGCGCTGCCCACCCTCCGTGCCGTCGACCCGACGAGGATGCCGCCGGCGATCGTCGAGGATCTCGCGGCCAGCCTCGAGCGGCGGCCTTTTGCGCTTGGCGACCCCGGCGTGACACACGACCGGGCCGTCGCCCGCGCGGACCTGCCCCCCTACGCCGGCCCGTCCGCGCCGGCTGGCGGCCACGTTCACGAGTGGGGCGACACGATCGCCGACGACCCGGACGATGGCCCGCTCGAGGGTCCCGCGCTCGCGCCGTACGGCCAGGCCGGAGGCTCCGACCCGGACTGAGGTCGCCCGGTCCGTAGAGGAATGCGACGTCAGGATTCTGCCGCGGGCGAGCGCCTCGGCGAGACGGCAGGCCGGCTCCTCCCGGGCAACGTGGCAATGGCGATGCCACCCACGACGAGGGCGACCCCGGCCAGTTGCGTCGGGGAGGGCGATTCCCCAAGGAGAACCATCGCCAGGATGACGCTCGCGACCGGCTGAGCGAGCAGGATCATCGACGTCACGACGGCGGGCAGGCGCGGCAGCGACAGGGAGATGAGCAGGTAACCCGCCGATTGCGACGTCAGCCCGAGAACCGCCAGCCAGGCGAGACTCGGCAGGCCCGGCGCGAGGTCCAGATCGCCGCCGACGAGCCCGACGGCCACCGCGACAGCCGCAGTCGAGGCCGTCGCGATCGCGACGGGTCCGGCCGGGCGTCGGAGATCGCGTCCGCCGCGCCGGATGACGAGGAGATAGCCGGCGTAGCAGCAGGCGGTGGCGAGGCCGAGGGCGACTCCCAGGAGAGGATTCTTCCCATAGGCTCCCCCGCCGAGACCGGAGATGAGGGCCACCCCGACCAGGACGACCGGCAGCGCCGCGAAGACCGAGCGCGATGGCCGCTCACGAAGGACCACCCAGGCAACGAGGCCGACGACGAGCACCTGGAGGTTGCCAAGGACCGTAGCCAACCCCGCGCCGACGGCCTCGATCGCGTGATGCCAGAAGAGGAGGTCGCCGGCGAAGAAGACGCCGGCGACGGCCGCCAGCCGGACCGTGGCAGCCGGCAGCGGGCCGTAACGCCGCTGCTCGATCACGGCGACCGCGACCAGGACCGGCAAGCCGAAGAGGCAGCGGAACACGACGCCCGTCGAGGGCGACACCTCGGCGTAGCGATAGAGGATCCCGGAGAAGGCGATGCACATCGCGCCGAGGAGAGCCGCCAGGTGGGGCCGTCGAGCGATCGCCTCGAGCGGCCCCGGCAGCCGTGACTCGGTCGCGTCGCTCAGCGGTAGACCTCGCCGCCGAGGTACTTGAGCCCACTGTCGACGAGAACGGTCGCGACGCGGGCCGACGGACCGAGGCGGCGGGCGACCCGCAAGGCAGCAGCGAGATTGGCCCCGGTCGACGGCCCGGACCACAAGCCTTCTGCCCATGCGGCGCGACGGGCCATCGCGATCGCGCCCGCCGTCGAGACGGCCTCGACGCGGTCCCAATCGTCGGGCGACAGCTGGGGTGGTACGAACCCGGCGCCGCCGCCCTCGATCCTGTGCGTCCCGGGCTTGCCACCCGACAGGACCGCCGACTCGGCTGGCTCGACGACGATCCGCTCGAGCTGGGGGATCCGCCGCCGGAGCGCCCTGGTGACGCCCAGGAAGCAGCCCCCAGTCCCAACGTAACCGACGTACGCGTCGAGCCGCCCGTCGAGCTGATCGGCCAGCTCGTCACCAAGGGGCTCGTAGCCGTCGACCATGTCGTGGTTTGTGAACTGGTCTGTCTGGTACCCGCCAGTCTCGGCAGCGACCTCGGCGGCGCGTGCGCGCATCCGCGGGATGAGTTCCGGGGTGATGCCATCCGGGCTGTGGATGATCTCAACGGTTGCCCCGAAGGCCCGCATCGTGAGGACCTTTTCCTCGGCGAACGCGTCGGAGCTGACGATCCGCAGCGGATAACCCTTGATCGCGCAGACGAGGGCGAGCGAGCTTCCGGTGCTGCCGCCTGTGTACTCGACGACGGTCTGGCCGGGCGCGAGACGGCCGGACGCCTCGGCGCCTTCGATCATCGCGAGGGCCATCCGATCCTTGTATGAACCCGTCGGGTTGTGCGATTCCAGCTTGATCCAGACCTCAGCCATGTCCGGCTCGACGATCCGCGAGAGCCGGACCACGGGCGTGTTGCCGATCGCTCCGAGGGCGCCCGGTCGATCGCGGCTGCTCGGCTCCGCGGTCACGGCTTCGGTCGCTCGGGCAGCCCGACGTAGCGGAGGCCGAGCTCGGCGTACTGTGAGGGCTCGGGCGCCGAGGGTGCCGCAAGCATGAGGTCGCTTCCGGATTGCGTCTTCGGGAAGGCCATGACCTCGCGGATGTTCGTCTGGTCGGCGAGCAGAGCCGCCCAGCGGTCGATCCCGATGGCAATCCCGCCGTGCGGCGGCGCGCCGTACTCGAAGGCATCGAGGACCGCCCCGAATTTCTCCCGCATGCCCGCGTCCGTTTGGCCCTGGAGCGCGAAGCTCCGGGCGAGGAGGTCGCGGCGGTGGATCCGGATCGAGCCGCCGCCCAGCTCCCAGCCGTTGAGGGCGATGTCGTACTGGAGCGCCCGGGCCCGGCCCGCCGGATCGTCCGGGGAGGGCTTCAACGGATCGCCGGACGTCGTGACGAGGAGCTCCTCGTCCTCGGGGACGACGCCGCTGAAGGGGTTGTGGGTTGCATCCCAGCGGCCGCCCTCGGTATCCCACTGGTACATCGGGAAGCGGTGGACCCAGCAGTAGGCGAGGACCGTCGGATCGGCCAGCTCGAGGCGGTTGCCGAGCTCGACCCGCAGCCGGCCGAGGACGTCGGCTGTGACGGCCGCGGTATCGGCGACGACGAGGACCAGATCGCCCGGGCTGGCGCCGACATGTGCGACGAGCCGTTCGACGAGATCGTCGCCGAGGAACTTCGCGATCGGGCTACGGACGGCGCCGTTCTCCTCGACGGCGAACGAGGCCAGTCCCTTCGCCCCGAATCGCCTCGCGAGCTCCGTCAGCTCGTCGATCTGGCTTCGACTGGCCGTTCCCAGCCCGGGCGCCACGATCGCCTTGACCCGACCGCCGGCGGCCAGCGCCTCGTCGAAGACCCTGAACCCCGACGCCGCGGCCACGTCGCCGTCCGGTGCCAGGATCGGCGCCAGGTCGACCAGCTCCATCCCGAAGCGGACGTCCGGCTTGTCGGTCCCGAATCGCTCGAGGGCCTCGTCATACGTGAATCGCGGGAACGGCACCGCTTGGATCGGTCGGTCGGGCGTCGTCGCCTCCGATACCGCGATCGTCATCGCTTCGACGAAGGCCATGACGGCGTCCTCGTCGACGAAGCTCATCTCGAGGTCCAGCTGGGTGAACTCGGGCTGGCGGTCGCCGCGGAGGTCCTCGTCCCGGAAGCAGCGGGCAATCTGGAAATAGCGATCGATGCCGGCGACCATGAGCAGCTGCTTGAGCTGCTGCGGGCTCTGGGGCAGCGCGTAGACGGTGCCCGGCTGGAGCCGCGACGGGACGATGAAGTCGCGAGCGCCCTCCGGCGTGCTCTTGATCAGGTTCGGCGTCTCGACCTCGATGAAGCCGTTGGCGTGGTGCACCTCGCGGATCGACTGGACCAGGCGGCTGCGGAGGAGGAGCCGGCGCTGCATCGGCTCGCGGCGGATGTCGAGGTAGCGGTACTGGAGCCGGAGCGTCTCGTCGATCGGGGCGTCCGGCTCGTTGATGTAGAAGGGCGGCGTCTTCGCCTCGGACAGGATCCGGAAGTCCGAGCCGCGGAGCTCGATCTCGCCGGTCGCGAGGCGGGCGTTCTCGGTGCCGGGCAGGCGCGGCGTGACCTCGCCGGCGACGGTCACGACGTACTCGCTCCGGACCCGACTGGCGATCGCGTGGGCATCCGGATCGGCGGTCCGGTCGACCACGACCTGGGTGATCCCGTGGCGATCGCGCAGGTCCAGGAAGATCAGGTGGCCGTGGTCGCGCCGTCGATGAATCCACCCTGCGAGGCGGGCCTCGGTGCCCGCGTCGGATGCTCGGAGCTGGCCGCACGTGTGCGTCCGATAGGGCGTGGCGAGGCTCGGGCCGAGGTCGGTCATGGCCGCCGTATCGTACGTGAACGAATTGGCGGAGGCCGGGCCGGTCCCCAGCGCGGTCGTCCACGGACGTTGCTCGCCGGCGAGGTCAGCCCTCCCCCACCCCGTGGCGATGGGACTTGGCCGCCGCGGCAAGCTTGCGCGCGAGATCGACGAGCGGGACGAGCTGTTGGCTGCCGGCCTCGAGATCCCTGAGCTGGACCTGGCCGCCGGCCAGCTCGTCGCCGAGGATCACGGCGAAATGGGCATGATCCCGGGCGGCCGATTCGAGTTGCTTGCCAAGCTTGCGGACCGTCAGCTCGGCGCGAACGGGTAGCCCGGCGGCGCGCAGCTCGGTCGCGATCCGCAGCCGGTCGGCGGTCGCGGCCGGATCGGCCCCGACGACAACGGCCAGGGGTCGGGTCTCGGGCGGTGTGGCGACATCCTCGGCCGCCAGGGCGAGGACGACACGATCGAGCCCGACACCGAAGCCGATCCCGGGCGTCGGCCGACCGCCGAGCAGCTCGACGAGGCCGTCGTAGCGTCCCCCTCCACCGAGTGCCTGCTGCTGGCCCTCGCGGCCCGGGGCGTAGAACTCGAAGGCGGTCCGAGTGTAGTAGTCGAGACCGCGGACCAGGCCGGGTTCGGCGACGTGGGCGATGCCGAGCGCGTCGAGGTGGGTCTTGACCGCGGCGAAGTGCTCCGCGCACGGACCGCACAGCCGATCCGTGATCCGGGGCGCCGCGGCGTTGAGCGCGGCCATCGCCGGGTCCTTGGAGTCGAGGAGGCGGAGGACGTTGCGCTCGAGCCGGTCCCGTTCGAGCTGCGGCAGCTCTTCGACATGGCCGCGGAAGTAGGCCGTCAGCTCCTCGATGTACGCGGGGCGACACGCGGCGTCACCGATCGAGTTGAGGTGAACCTCCACGCGTTTGAGGCCGGCCTCGCCATAGAAGCGCAGCGCGAGCTCGATGATCTCAGCGTCGATTGCCGGCCCCGCGTCGCCGATCGCCTCGACGTCGAACTGCCAGAACTGGCGATAGCGGCCGGCCTGCGGACGGTCGTAGCGGAACATCGGGCCGGTCATCGTCAGCTTCACGGGCTGGGGCAGCGTCTGCATCCCGTGCTGGATGTAGGCCCGGACGATCCCCGCCGTCGGTTCCGGGCGGAGCGCCCAGGATTCGGCCTCCTCGGTTCGTGGGGCGAGCAGGAAGAGCTCCTTCTCGACGACGTCCGTGACAGCGCCGACACCCCGTTCGAAAACCGCCGTCTGCTCCAGGAGCGGCGTCTCGATCTCGCGGTAGCCGTAGCGTTCCGTGAGGTCGGTCGCGATCGTCTCGAGCCGCCGAAACGCGGCTCGCTCGGCGGGCAGCAGGTCGCGGGTTCCGCGGGGCGCTCGGAAGGTCGGCATCGCGGCGAAGTCTAGCCGGGAGGCGGAACCGCCCGTCGCGCATCCCGCCCCGACTGTTCGGTCGGGTGCGGTCCCGATACGTTGGCTGCGGTAGGCCGGTCCGGGACGACCGCCCCATCGAGATTCTCCATCCGGTCGATGTCCGCCTCGCCCTCGGCCGGTGAGGATGACCTCATCACCGGCGCTCCGCGCTGGGTTGGAGGATCACGATGACTCGGTACGAGCGAATGCAGTTCTTCGAAGCCCTCTGCGACCTGCGTGCGGCCTACGCCAGTCGATCGGACGCCGACCGCCGGCCCGAGCTCTCGATCGAGGAGGCGATCGCCTTCGCCGAGGCCGTCATGTTCGCCTTCGACGTCGAGGCCGAAGAATCGCTGGCCCTCGACGAGCTCGCATCGCAGCCCGAATCGACCATGATGGGCGACCCGCGCGACTGACAGCTCTCGCGCTGGAGCCCCACGTCACGCGGGTCCGCCGCACCTGCCGCGTTATCCTCCACTGCGCCGCAGCGTCCGCGCCGCCCCTCCCCCCTTCTGCGCCGCACAGCATTCCCCGCGCCCTGGCCAATGTGCCGATTCCGAACGGCGGCGGAATCCACTTCGATTCCGCGTCGTCGTCCGGATTCGGATGCCGAATCCGGACAATCACGAAAACGGGAAGTGATTTCCCGGGGCGATCGAAATCGGACGATTTTGAGCAGCGAGAGCGGATGCCGACGGGCCGGCCAGGGCGGGACGCCACCGGACGAGGCGGGGGCGGGACGCCGATGAGCCGGCCGGGGCCAGGGCGGGAGGACCGTCCGGCTGGCGCGGCCCGCACGGCCGACACGGCCGACACGGCCGTGAGGACTACCCGAGATCGCGCTGGACGCTCAGGACGTCCTTGAGACCCTCGATCCGGCTCATGACCTTGGCGAGCTGCGAGACCGAGGCGACCTGGAGCGTCGCGGTGACGATCGCCGTGTGATCCGGGCTGACGTTGACCGAGGCGGCCACGATGTTGACCTTGTTCTCGGCGACCACCTGGGTGATGTCGTTGAGCAGGCCGGTCCGGTCGTAGGCCTCGACGCGGATCGCGATCGGGTAGCTCTGGGCGGGTGCCGACTCCCACTCGACCTCGATGAGCCGCGGGACCTCGCGCTCGTTGAGGACGGTCGGACAGCTCTGGAGGTGGACGGTCACGCCCTTGCCGCGGGTGATGAAACCGACGATCGGGTCGCCCGGGATCGGGTGGCAGCACTTGGCAAAGCGCACGAGCAGGTCGCCGACGCCCTTGACCCGGACACCGCCGGTCCTGGCCGGGATCGAGGCCGGGGCGACCGTCGGGAGGCCGACCTCCTCGTCGTCGACGACGCCGAGCCGGCTGACGACCTGCTGGGCGCTGATCGCGCCGTAGCCGATCGCGGCGTAGAAGTCGTCGAGGGTGTCCATGTTGTACTGCTTGACGACCTCGCCGATCTTGTCGAGCCCGACTGACTGGATGCTCTTGCGAGCGAGCCGTCGGAGCTCGCGCTCGAGCGATTCGCGACCGTGGACGATGTTCTCGTCGCGATCCTTGCGCTTGAACCATTGGCGGATCTTCTCCCGGGCGTGGGAGGTCCTGACGACGTTCATCCAGTCGCGCGACGGGCCGTGCTCGCCCTTCGTCGTGACGATCTCGACGATGTCGCCGTTCTTCAGCCGGTAGTCGAGCGGGACGAGGCGGTTGTTGACCTTCGACCCGATCGTCCGGTGACCGACGTCGGTGTGGATCCGGTAGGCGAAGTCGAGCGGCGTCGCCCCGGCCGGCAGGTCCTTGATGTCGCCCTTGGGCGTGAAGACGAAGACCTGGTCCTGGAAGATGTCGAGCTTGATGCCCTCGACGAACTCGGTCGCGTCGCTGACGTCGCGCTGCCAGTCCATGAGCTGGCGCAGCCAGGCGAGCTTGGCGTCGTACTCGCGGTCAGACTTCGTCCCCTCCTTGTAGCGCCAGTGGGCCGCGATGCCGACCTCGCTCACCTGGTGCATGGCGTGGGTCCGGATCTGGATCTCGAGGGGCTTGCCGTCGAGGGCGATGACGGCCGTGTGAAGCGACTGGTAGAGATTGTTCTTCGGGACGGCGATGTAGTCGTCGAACTGGCCCGGGATCGGGCGCCACAGGGCGTGGACGACGCCGAGGGCCGCGTAACAGTCGCGGACCTCGTCGACGAGGATCCGGATCGCGTAGACGTCGTAGATCTCGCCGAACTCGGCGTTCTTTCGCTGCATCTTCTTGAAGATGCTGTAGATGTGCTTCGGCCGGCCCTGCATGTCCGCCTCGATGCCGGCCGCCTTGAGGGCGGGCTCCAGCTCGGCGATCGCCCGCTCGATATAGCCCTCGCGGCCCTTGCGCCGCGTGTCGAGCAGCCTGGCGAGCTCGCGGAAGCGTTCCGGCTCGAGGACCTTGAAGGCGAGATCCTCGAGTTCCCACTTCATCTGCCAGATCCCGAGACGCTCGGCCAGCGGGGCGTAGATCTCCATCGTCTGTCGGGCGATCCGGACCTGCTTGTCGGACGGAAGCGCGTAGAGCGTCCGCATGTTGTGGAGCCGGTCCGCCAGCTTGATCAGGACGACCCGGATGTCCTCGGCCATCGCGAGGAGCATCTTCCGGATGTTCTCCGCCTGCTGCTGCTCGTGGCTGTGGGTGCTGAACTTCGAGAGCTTCGTGACGCCGTCGACCATGTGGGCGACCTCGGCCCCGAAGCGGTCCTCGAGGTCGGTCAGGCCGTACTCGGTATCCTCCGGCACGTCGTGGAGGATCGCCGCCTGGACGGCGACCGGGTCGATCCCGAGCTCGGCCGTGATCTGGGCCGAGGCGATCGGGTGCGTGACGTATGGCTCGCCGGTCGCCCGAACCTGGCCCGCATGGGCCTCGACGGCGAGGTCGAACGCCGCCCCGACCGGGGCGAGATCCGCCTGCGGATAGTGCTTGGCGACCGTTTCGAGGAGGCGACTCCGAAGCGCCCCGAGGTCCGGCGTCCGGGCGGCCGCGACCGTTTGCGGCGCCGTTCGGCGCGGGCCCGTCGACTTCGCCCGCGATTTGCGAGCGGGACGCGGCGGGCGCGCGTCGTCGGGTGCGGTCGACGTGCGCGGCTGAGTCATGCGCGGAAGGATAGCAGCGGGTTCGACGCGGGCCGGTCGCGCGCTCAGCGCATCAGCGCGCCGACGTCGAGCGTCCCGCTCAGCTCGAGGGCCTTCGAGGTGACCGCCAGGCCGGTCAGGTGGAACGGCAGCGACGGGTCGGGGTCGACGAGGCGGATCGTCGAGCCGTTCGCGACGACGCCGATGGACCCGTCTGAGGCTACAGCCAGCTGGCCGCTGATCGTCAGCCCGGCGACCTTGACCCGAATGATGTCCGGTGCGACGAGGCTGGCCGACGACGGCTTGACCCCGTAGCTGGCCTCGAACGCGGCAAGGGCCATGGTGCTGACCGTCGCCGCGTCCACCGTGATCGTCGTTCGAGCGGCATCCGCCGATCCGCTCAGTTGGACATCGCCGAGGATCGGCTGGCCACCGGTCCCGTGGAGCTGGACGCCGCCGAAGTTGCCCTCGGCCGTGGCCGCCGTCCGAGCGACCAGGTCGACCGAGCCGAGGTTGAGCGCGAGCGTTGCCAATCGCAGCCCGTTCCAGCGGACGCCGGTGGCCGTGATGGCGACTGACTTCGCCCGCCCGACGGCGAGGGTGAGGGGCGGATCTGCCGTCACCTCGACGTCGAGCGTGTCCGACGCGAAACCCGTCGAACTGAGGGTCGACCTGACGACGGCCGACGCGAGGGGCGGTCCACCGAACCAGACGCCGACGACGAGGAAGGCGATCGCCAGGATCAGGACCGACAGGCAGCCGCGCATCGGTCAGCCGACCCCGACGAAGCCGAGACGGGCGAGGGCATCGAGCGCGGTCGTCCGCTCGTCGTAGGCGACCGGCCCGTCCGGGCCGATGATCGAGTGCTCGTGGCCCTTGCCGGCGAGGACGACCACGTCCCCGGCACGCGCTCGCTCGAAGGCGGCCTCGATGGCCTCCGGTCGGTCGGCGACGAGGAGAAGGTCGTGCCCGCGACGGGCTCCGACCTGCTCCGCCCCGCGGGCGATGTCATCGAGGATGGCCGCGCGATCCTCGTCACGAGGATCCTCGTCGGTCACGACGACGAGGCGGGCACGCTCGGCGGCGATCCGGCCCATCATCGGCCGCTTGTCCGTGTCCCGCTCCCCGGCCGAGCCGAAGACGGCGATCAGCCCGCCGCCGCGGGCGGCGGCGACGGGGGCGAGGATGTCAAGAACGGCCTGCAGCGATGTGGGGGTGTGGGCGTAGTCGATGACCACGCCGAACGGCTGGCCGGCGTCGACCCGCTCCATCCGGCCGGGCACGCCCTCGACCGATTCGAGACCCGCCCGGACGGCGGCCGGGTCCAGGCCGAGCGCCTCCCCCAGGGCGACGACCGCGAGCGCGTTGTGGACGTTGAATCGACCGGCCAATCGGAGCTCGAGACGGTTCGAACCGGACGGCGCGTCGTAGGCGACCCTCAACCGGCGGCCATCCTCCTCACTGTGGGTGGCCCGTACGTCGGCGGAGGGATCCGTCCCGTACGTCACGACCCCGGCGCCGGCCTCCTGGGCCACACCGACGAACAGCCCGACACTCGGGTCGTCGGCGTTGACAATCGCCCGTTTCGGCCAGGCGGGAGCCGGTCCTGCCTTGAGGGGATTGCGGGCTGAGACGGCCAACCGCTCGAAGAGCGACAGCTTGGCGTCCCGGTACGCCTCCCACGAGCCGTGGAACTCGAGATGTTCGTGGGTGAGGTTCGTCAGGATCGCCGCGTCGTAGGCGATACCGCGGACTCGCTCCGCGGCGAGCGCGTGAGACGTCGTCTCGACGACGGCGGCCCG
>Ga0209488_10002145_pt1 | contig 16468 bp, 18 predicted proteins | sample Rivendell_Oct201_8_FD_188349 | JGI IMG/M metagenome (GOLD analysis project Ga0209488, IMG submission 188349) | Vadose zone soil microbial communities from the Eel River Critical Zone Observatory, Northern California, USA -... | ecosystem: Environmental > Terrestrial > Soil > Vadose zone >... | reverse complement strand
CTCCGCCGTCTCATCCCTCAACCGCTCCTTCGCCAGCTCCTTGGCCCGCCCGCTCGATTCCAGGTGATGGCGGTGGGCCAGCACCGCCTCCCACAGCTCAGCGACGCCCTCCTGCTTCGCGGCCACCGTGGAGAGGATGGGAGGCTTCCAGCTGCCTTTGGGGCCGAGGCTCAGCATCGACCTGAGCTCGGTCATCACCCGGACATGCCCATCGAGGTCCGCTTTGTTGACGACAAAGATGTCGGCGATCTCGAGGATGCCGGCTTTGATCATCTGCACGCCGTCGCCGAGGTTCGGCGTCAGGACTACAACTGTGGTGTCGGCCACCGCGGCGACCTCGAGCTCCGACTGACCGACGCCGACCGTCTCGAGGATGACCTGGTCGAACCCAAAGGCACCCAGCAGGCGGATTGCCTCCCGGGTCGCGAGCGACAGGCCGCCGAGGTGTCCGCGGGCTCCCATGCTGCGGATGAAAACCTTCGGATCGAGCGCATGACGCTGCATGCGGATGCGGTCGCCAAGGATCGCGCCGCCGGTGAAGGGCGAGTTGGGGTCGGTCGCAAGCACCGCCACGGAGCTTTCTTTTTTTCTCAGCAACGTGACCACGCCATCCACCAGAGTCGACTTGCCGGTGCCCGGCGCTCCTGTGAACCCGACCACGCCGGGGGGGCGACCCTGGTCGCTCAGAGATTCCTCCAGCGCGCGCACGGAGGGGTCGCGCTTCTCGACGAGACTGATGGCGCGGGCGAGAGCCCGCGGATCACCGGATCGGAACCGCGTCGCTAGGTCGTCTTCAGTCAGCTCACTTACCCGCCCAAAAAGCGTAGGGCGAAGTCGTGTCCCAGAACCACCACCAGGCCGAATGTCTGCTGGCCCTTGGCGGGAGCGGGGTTGGCCGGAGTCGCCGCCACGACGGTGGCGCCGAAGAAGTCCTGGAGATACTTGGTCGTGAGCGGGAACTGGCCGCCTGAGTAGTCAAGGATCACGGTCTGTGCAGATGCCTTGTGCGCGACCGGGTCCGCGAGCTGCAGACCCGTCGGATCGAACATGGACGTCACGCGCGCATCCAGCCCGGCAAAGTTGTTCGCTCCATTGGCGAACTGGACCGGCGCCTTCTCGCCGAGGGTCTTGGGGTCGATGAAGATGGACGCCACGTATTTGTGGATCATGTTGTAGCTGTCGTCGTCGGGGCAAAGCTGCGACACATTCGGTCCCATGCCGCAGTCGTACGAGTCGAGCAGGTTTCCGGGACCGATCGCGGACGGTCCGGTCAGCGCAAACCGGATGATCGAGCTGTCAGGAAGGTTCTTGCCCCAGTCGTAGATCGCCTTCATGTCCGAAAGCGACATGTCCGTGTGGATGTTTTTTTGCAGCGCGTCGAGGAGCTGCGGCGCTTTGGCGAAACCGTTCACTGTAGTCGCCTTTTTCTTGATCGCCTGCATGATGTCCTGCTGCCTGCGCGCGCGCCCGAAGTCAGAGGACTGTTGAGGCTGTTGCGCGTGTCGCGACCGTGCGACCTGCAGCGACTGCTCGCCGTTGAGGTGCTGGCAGCCGGCCTTGTAGTGGATTCCGCCGCGGATATAGCCGTTGTTGTAGTTCGGGTATTCGTAATCATCGAGGTTGCTCGAGAGGCAGACGTCGACTCCGCCCAGGGCGTTGACGATGTCGCGAAACGCGACGAAGTCGACCGCGATGTACTTGTCAAACGTGAGGCCTGTGAGCTTGCCGACCTCGTGCTCGGCCGCCTTGCCACCACCATCACGACCGCTGTATTGAGGGTCGACGCAGCAGATGATGCTGGTGTACGGCACCTCGTACGCCGCGTTGATCTTGTTGGTCCAGACCCGGCTCGGCGTGGTCTGCAGGTTCATGTGAACAACCAGATCGCGGGGAATCGACATGAGCATCACGCGGCCCGTCGTCGGATCGATGCTCGCGGCCATGATCGAGTCGGTGAGGTAAGGGGCATCGTTCTGCTCGCCGCCCATGCCGAGCAGCAGGACGTTGACCCGCTGCCCGTGGTTGAGCTTGTACGCGATCGTGCCCTGTGCCGGCTCGACGGCCTGGACTACCTCACCGATCGGGTTGAGGTGGTGACCCGTGGTCGCGGCGATGAAATCATCAAATCGCTTGTACGTGAGTGTTGCTGCGACCAGCACGACCAGCAACAACACGCCCGCAATTACCGCGGGGACCGACCGGGTCAGGCGGTAGGAGACGTGATAGCGAGATCGCCTGGCCCTAGGCCTGGCCCTGAGCATGCGCACGGGGATTCTAGCGTTCAGGCCTTAAGAAACGATCGGCAGGGCGCACTGGTTACGTCAGGGCGATGGCGTGGGGTTGATTGACGAGCTGATCGCGCTTGCGAAGAACAGGAAGAACCAGCCCACGCTCGCGATGAATCCGATGATGCCAAGCACGAGGCCGACAGTGGCCAGCGTTCCGCCCCCAACCGTGCCTCCGCTGGAGGAGATGCGCTGCCGGGAGATGAATCCCATGATGGCCGCCGCCGGTCCGAGCAAGACCCCCAGGCACGCGACGGTGCAGACGAGAGACATGATCCCGAGGATGAGCGCCGCGATGGCCAGCCCGTCGGTGCGCGGGGCGGCGTAACCTGCGGCCGCCGGAGCGTAGCCGCCAGGGGGCGGCGGAACATATCCGCCACTCGGGGGAGGAGGCGGCGGCGGCGGCGGCACGGAACCTCCGCCTGGAGGCGGTGGAGGCGGCGGCATCGAACTTCCGCCAGCGGGCGGTGGTGGCGGCGGCGGGGGCAAATCTGACAACGGATTTCCTCCTTAGGCCGCCTTGCCGGCGGCTGTCCCTACCTCAAAACTGCGGATGATCCACGCCTGCATCGCAAGCGCGTACGCCGATGTGAAAAGGACCCCGATACCGCAAAGGACGATTCCCAGCGACCCGACGAAGCCGGCAGCGATCAGCATAAGGCCGGCGATCAGGGTGTTGGCGACGTTGATGCGAGACCGTCGGAGCACTGCGGAAACATGGAGGCCGCCGGGAATTCCAGCCCGCTCGGTCGCGAGCACGATGGCTGGGAGAGCGAAGTTCAAAGCCAGAGTGCCCAGCGTCGCAATGCTGAAAGCAAGCAAGCTCAGCGCGATTGCAAGCGAAACGAGCGCAGGATTGGCGGGGCCCTGGGACTGGCTGGAGGCAATCAGAAGTGCCGGCACATAGATCGCGGCCGCGACCAGGACGACCGCGAGGCCGTAGAGGAGATTGACCACGAAAACTCGAAGGCCGCGTCCGATGTAGCTCAGGTTCGCCGGCGCGAGCGTCTCCTCGCCCGCGCGCAGGCGGTCGAGCGTGGCCAGCATCCAGCCGATGCCGTTGATCGCACCGGCGATCGGGATCACCAAGATGAGGCCGATGATCAGGATCTTGGTGAGCCACTCATGGTCGCGCGCCGGCCACGAGAACGCGTCGGTGATGCGCTCCACGCGGGAGGCGGCTAGACGCTGGTGGATTGAGAGACGGCGACCAATACCACCACCAGCCAGACCAGAGTGACGGCCGAGCCGATGGCCATCGCCACGGCGCCGACCACCCATCCGGTGACCGCCATACCGCGGCCTCCAACGGCTCCCTTCGAGCTGTCGATGTTGTTCACCGCGGCCCTTCCCAGGAAGTAGGCCAGGCTTCCAAGCGCCATCCCGGGTATCCCAAAAGGTAGGCCCAGCACGATGCCCGCGATCGCGGACAGCAGTGAGGCGATCGCCCGACCATCGGTGGCGCCACGGGCTTGTGCGTGCGGAGGCGGTGGGTACGAGGGTGGCGGGTGCCACATGGCGACCGGCTGCTTCTCGACCTCGGAGTGCGCCGAGGTCACCGCGTCAGCGCCCGGGCGATCACCACACGCTGGATCTGGTTTGTTCCCTCGTAGATCTGGGTGATCTTGGCGTCACGCATCATTCGTTCGACGGGATAATCGGAGATGTACCCGTAGCCGCCAAGCAGCTGGACGCAGTCGGTCGTCACCTTCATCGCCATGTCAGAGGCAAACAGCTTGGCCATGGCCGCAATCTTGGTCAGGTCAGCGGCCTTGGAGTCGACCTTGGTCGCGGCGCGGTACACGAGATGGCGCGCGGCCTCGATCTGCGTGGCGATGTCGGCCAGCATGAATTGAATTCCCTGGAAGCTTGAGATCGGCTGCCCGAACTGGTGTCGCTCTTTGACGTAGTTGAGCGCGTAATCGAACGCTCCCTCGGCGATGCCGAGGGCCTGGGCTCCGATCCCCGGCCGCGAGCGGTCGAGCACCGCCAGGGCGATCTTGAAACCCGCACCCTCTTCGCCGAGCCGGTTCGCGACGGGAACCTTGACGTCCTCGAAGACCAGCTCCGCGGTCGGCGAACCGCGAATGCCCAACTTGTGCTCGAGCTTCGGCGCCTTCCATGGACTCGCCTCGCGCTCCAGCACGAACGCCGAGATTCCGCGGTGATCAGCGGCTGGATCCGTCTGCGCGAAGACGACGAGCGTTCCAGCAACGCTCCCGCCGGTGATGAACTGTTTTGACCCGTTTAACACGTACTCGTTTCCGTAACGCTTGGCAACGCTTTTCATCGCGGCTGCGTCCGACCCAGAGCCCGTCTCGGAGAGCGCGTAGGCCGCGACCTTTTCGCCTGAGGCAAGCGGCGGGCAAAGGCGCTTTTTCTGCTCCTCAGAACCGGCGACGAGGATGGGATACGAGCCGAGGGCCTGCACGGCCAAGATCAGCGACGAGGTGGCGCACGCCTTGGCGATTTCTTCGATGCCCATGCAGATCGTGACGCTCGAGCCGGAGATGCCGCCGTACTGCTCCGGAAACGGTATGCCGAGGATGCCGTTCTCGGCGAAGAGCTCCTCGATGTCCTTCGGATACTCGGCCTTCTCGTCGATCTCAGCCGCGCGCGGAGCAACTCGGTCCTGGACGAGCTCCCTGATGGTGTCCCGGATCGCGATCTGCTCTTGCGTGAACTCGAAGTCCATGGCAATTGAGATTAACCCGTGACCTGGCATGACGAAGGGCTGATCTGAGAGGGAACCGAGCCGGTTTCCTCTCATTCTTGTTTAGCGGAGGATCTCTCGAGCGATAACGATCCTCTGTACCTGGTTCGACCCTTCGTAGATCTGCAGCGCTTTGGCGTCGCGCAGATGCCGCTCGAATGTCGCCCCGGAGATGGCGCCCTCCTCGCCCGCGAGCTGCATCGCATCGATCGCCAGCTGCATCGCCGTGTCGGTGCAGTGGAGCTTGGCCATCGACGCCTGGCGCGTGAAAGGTCTGCCGAGTCCGCAGAGCCAGGCTGCATGGTAGGCAAGCAGGCGGGCCGACTCGAGGCGGGTCGCCATATCCGCGAGCAGGAAGTCATCGCCCTGCTCGCGGCTGCGCTCCTTGAGCAGCGCGCGGGACTCATCAACCGCCGCCTGTGCGATGCCCAGGGCCTGCCCGGAGATCCCGATCCGGCCAGAGTCGAGCGCCCTCATGGCGATGGCGAATCCCTGGCCCTCGGCGCCCAGCCGGTTCTCGGCCGGAACCTCCACGTCCTCGAGCACGAGCTCTCCGGTCGGTGAACCGTTGAGGCCCATCTTCTTGAACACCTGGCCGACGCGCAAGCCGGGGGACTCTGACGGCACCACAAAGGCGCTCACACCCGCGGCCTTCTCCTCGCCGGTGCGTGCGAAAACGATGTAGAGCCCGGCGTGGCCGACATTGGTGATGAAAACCTTGGTCCCGTTGATGAGGTAGCCGCCGCCGCGGCGCCTCGCGCTTGTCTTCAGGGATGCGGCGTCAGAACCTGAAGCCGGCTCGGTGAGCGCGAACGCCCCCAGGAGCTCTCCCGACGCGAGCTTCGGCAGCCAATTCCGCTTCTGGTCCTCCGTTCCAAACAGCAGGATCGGCTCGCTGCCGACGCTTGTATGGACGTCGATGATCACCGACGTCGAAGCGCACGCCTGGGCGAGCTCCTCGATGCAGATGGCAAACGCAAGAGCATCGAGACCGGCGCCACCGTACTCGCTCGGGATCAAGACACCCATCAGGCCGGCTTCGGCAGCCGCCATTACCGCCTCCGCCGGGAAGCGGTGGTCTCGATCTACCTCAGCCGCACGCGGAAGCGCGACGCCTTGGGCGAGCTCGCGAACCGCTGCACGAAAGGTCGCGTGCTGGGCGTTGAGTTCGAGATCCAACTGGACGTTAACTAGAATAGTGACCTGGTCATGGAAGCTGGTCCCAGGTATCTCGAAGGCACCACTGTGGGCAGTGGGCGCGACATCATCGGCGTGCGGCGAGATCGAATCGCCGACATCATCGGCACAGGTCGCGAGATCATCTCGCGCGCGAAGGCGGAGAAGATCCTGCCCGACACGATCACCGGCGCGACAGCCGCGCTGCTGGTCACCATCGCCGGCTACGGTGAACCGCTGTCCGAAGGGCAGTGGCGGGAGCTCGCCGGCGTGGTCGGAGGCATCATGCGGGACAGCACATACGCGGACCTCGCCCGGTTGCGCACGCTCATCACCCAGGAGCAGTTCCTGAACGTGGCGCGCAACCAGGGTTACGGCCGGTTCATCCGGCGCCTGGATGACGGGCGCTGGGTATGCGAGCTGGCCCCCAAGCTCGAAGACCTACCGGACGAGTAACCCTTAGGTGAGAAGGCTGCTGGGGCGGCCAGTCCGCGTCCTGTTCGCTTTCGTGTTCCTGCTTGCCGTCGTCAGCCCCGCCGGAGTCGTCGTCGCGGTCGTCTGGTCGGCGCCGCCGGTCAACGGCGTTGCGACCGATCCCTTGCTGCAGGCTGACACCGGACCGGTTCGCATGCTGCCGGAGCCGGACGTTCAGCCGGTCAGCCTACCCGCGCCTGAATTCAACGTCTATGCCAACACACTGTCTGGCGTCGTGCCGTGCCCCCTGTGCGAGCTCCCGCCACGCGTGTACGTCCCGAACAGCACGGCAGGGACCGTGGACGTGATCGATCCCCTGACGTTCAAGGTGATCGACCATTACGGGGTCGGGTTCATTCCCCATCACGTCACGCCGTCATGGGATATGACCCAGCTCTACGTCGACAACGAAGGGTCCAGCAAGCTCACCATCCTGGACATTCATACGGGCAAGCCGTCTGGCTCGATCTCGATTCCGTTTCCGTACAACCTGTACTTCACGCCCGACGGCACGAAAGCGGTCGATGTGGTCGAACGCCTGCAGAGGGTTGAGTTTCGCGACCCTCACGACTGGCACCTGTTGAAGTCGGTGGGCATCCCCTGGGCCGGCGCCGACCACCTGGACTTCAGCGCCGACGGCAGCTACCTGATGATCTCTACGGAGTACACGGGGAAGGTGGTCAAGGTCGACATCAACAACATGGCGCTCGCGGGCTACGTCCACGTTGGCGGGCTACCGATCGACGTCAAGCTTTCACCGGACGGACGCTACTTCTACGTCACCAACCAGGGACGGATGGGTGTCTCGGTGATCGACCCGATCGCGATGAAAGAGATCAAGTTCATCCCTACCGGCCGCGGAGCGCATGGCCTGCAGATCTCTCGCGACACAAAGTCGCTCTATGTCTCCAACCGGCTCGATGGATCTTTCTCGGTCATCGACTTCGCGACGCAGGCGGTGTCGGCCAAGTGGTACATCGCCGGAGGCGGCAGCCCGGACATGCTGCAGCTCAACCCTGACGGGACGCAGCTGTGGGCCTCGGGCCGTTTCAGCCGGACCGTTTACGTGATGTCGACTGTAACCGGAGCGCTGATCGCGAAGATCCCGGTGGGGTCAGAGGATCATGGGCTGACTTACTTTCCGAACGTCGGCCTGCACAGCCTGGGCCACAACGGGGTCTACCGCTAAAGGAACTCCACCGCCGTTGGCGGTGAAGTGACTTCCTTTAACAGCCCAGCAGCCGCGCGATGAGCATCCGCTGGACTTCGGACGTGCCTTCGCCGATCTCGTTGACCTTCACGTCGCGCCAGTAGCGCGCGACCGGGTAGTCCTCCATGAAGCCGTATCCACCGTGGATCTGGACCGCCTGGTCCGCCGCGCGCTTGGAGGTCTCCGATGCGTAGAGCTTGCACATCGCCGCGAGCATCCGGGTCTCGTCCGGTGTTTCGTCGCCGGCCTGCATGTAGGCGGCCGCGGCGCGGTAAACCATCGTGCGAGCGAGCTCGGTCTCCATCGCCATGTCGGCGAGCTTGAACTGAATCGCCTGGTGCTTTGAGATGGGCACGCCAAAGGTTTTTCGCTCTTTCGCGTAAGTGAGTGACGCATCGAGACATGCCTGCGCAAGGCCAACCGAGAGCGCGGCGATTGCGATGCGGCCTCCCATCAGCGTGTGGAGGAACTGGCGGTAACCGCCCCCTTGCGCGCCGAGGAGGTTCTCCCTCGGCACTGCGCAGTCTTCGAAGCTGAGTGGATGAGTGTCGGACGAATGCCATCCGAGCTTGCGATACGACGGCAGCACGTGATAGCCCGGCGTGCCCGTCGGGATCATGATCGCACTGATCTCCACGCCGCCCCCGTTTGCTTTACCGGTCACGGCGGTCACAGTCACACCGGCCGAGATGTCGGTGCCGCAGTTGGTGATGAACTGCTTCGCGCCGTTGACTACCCATTTGCCGTCGCGCGCTTCAGCCCGCGTCTTGGTCGCGCCGGCGTCCGACCCAGCCTCCGGTTCGGTCAGGCCGAAGGACCACATCTTGCGACCTGCCAGCAGGTCCGGCAGCCACTTCTCTTTTTGCTCGGCGGTGCCGAAATCGTGGATCGGCGAAGCTCCCAGGCACACCGCCGCTTCGAGCGTGATGCCGACTCCGGTGTCGGCGCGCGAGATCTCCTCGATCGCGAGGCACAGGGATAGAAAGTCGCCGCCGGCACCCCCGTACTCCTCTGGAAATGGCAGGCCGAACAGGCCCAGCTCCCCCATCTGCCGGACGACGTCGTATCCGAACTTGTGCTCCCGGTCGAGCTCCTCAGCCGCGGGAGCGACGACCTCGCGGGCGAAATCTCTGCACGTGTCGCGGATGGCCTGCTGCTCAGGGGTTAGATCGAAGTTCACGTCACCAATCGTTGCATGGTCGAGACAACGGCCTACAGCACCCTGGCCATCTCGTACTCGACAGCCGGCTCGCGCGGCCGAACCTCGATCATCCGTCCGGTGCGCGCGAAGCCACGGCTCAGGTAGAGCCTCTCAGCGTTCTCGTTCACCTCGGTGACCCAGAGCAGAACCTGCTTGAAGCCTTTGCCTTTGGCCCAGTCCACCACGGCATCAACCAGCGCGGACCCGACCCCCCGGACGCGAAAGCCGGGATCAACCCACAGCGCCGTCAGCGCCGCGGCGCTAGCGAACTCGCCGGGCCCTGCGCCGACAGTGCCGACCACCTTGCCGTCGACCTCCGCGACAAACCTGGTCCGGTCGGAGAGGCGGCGACGCCAGCTTTCCTCGCTCGCACCGACCTCAGCTTCGTAGGTTGAGCCGAATGCATACGGCGCTTCCAGCAGAGATGCGAGCCTGATTGTGCGAAACACCTTCCACTCGTCCGGGCCGATGCGGCGGATGACGCTAGTTGCCGAGGACTAAGACCTTCAGCGCCCAGCTCACCGTTACCGCGCTCACCACGCCGATGGCCAGCAACCGCCACTGCAACCCGGTGAGCCGCGGCACCCAGGTCCGCCCGGTCACCGCGCCCGTGACCAGACCGCCGAGGGCCGCCAGCGTGCCGGCGAACAGCAGCGGGCCCAACGGATAGAGCCTCACCGCGTCCGCGACGTCTCCCTCCCACATGTAAGCGAACGATCGAGTTCCGCCGCAGAAGGGACAGGGGTGGCCGGTCAAGTAAAAGAAGGGACAGGGTGGGGCCGTAAGGTGCGCCGCCTGCAGCAGGAAGTAGATGCGCGTGTAGGCAAGCCAGACGAGAAGGCCCCCGATCAAGGCGAGGTCACGCATTCTCTCGGCGCCGACCGCCCTGGTGAAGGACAGCGGGCTGGCCATCATCTCAGCAGCCCGACGATGTCGTCAGTGGTTTCCGCGACGGCGACACCCGCCTTGCGAAATGCCTCTTCCTTGCTCTTGGCAGTTCCCCGGTTGCCCGAGATGATCGCCCCGGCGTGGCCCATGCGCTTTCCTTCCGGCGCGGTCCGCCCCGAGATGAAGGCGACCGTCTTGAGCCGGCTGCCGCGACCAAGCAGCTCGGCTGCATGCTCTTCGTCCGTGCCGCCGATCTCGCCGATGACGACGAGGTGGGTGGTCGCGGGATCCTGCTCAAACAGCCCGATCACATCTTTGAAGGTCAGCCCCAGGACCGGATCGCCACCGATGCCAACGATCGTCGACTGTCCCATGCCGGATGCCGAAAGCGCCGAACCAACCTCATAGGTCAGCGTGCCGCTGCGCGAAACGAGCCCGACGTGGCCTGCCTTCGTGATTCTCTGCGGAATGATCCCGATCTTCGCCACTCCAGGAGTGATCAGACCCGGGCAGTTCGCGCCGAGCAGGCGCGCCGAGGGGTAGCCGCGAAGGAAGTCCTTCACCCTGATCATGTCCTGGATCGGGATGCCCTCGGTGATGCAAACGATGAGCGTGATCCCGGCCGCGGCCGCCTCCATGATCGCGTCGGGCGCAAAGGGCGGCGGAACGAAGATGCCGGACGCATTGGCTCCAGTCGCCTTCACGGCATCGGCCACTGTGTTGAAGACCGGCACGCCGAGGTGCGTTGTCCCGCCCTTCCCGGGGCTCGTGCCTCCGACCACCTTGGTGCCCATCTCCTGCATCTGCTCGGTGTGAAAAGAGCCTTCGCGGCCCGTGATGCCCTGCACGATCACGCGGGTTGACGCGTCGAGAAGAATGCTCATGCTTTCACCCTCGTGAGCTCCACGATCTTCTGCGCCGCCTCCCAGGCGTTCGCGCCCGGCTCGATGCCGTTTTCTTTGAGGATCTTCCGGCCTTCCTCCTCGCGCGTACCACTGAGACGCACCACCAGCGGCAGCTGCATCTTCAAGTTGTCGCGCGCGTGGACGAGACCCTTGGCGACCTCGTCCCCACGCGTGATGCCGCCGAAGACGTTCATCAGGACGCCTTTCACGCGAGGGTTCATGAGGATGACCGCCAGGGCGTTTTCAACGACCTCGGCTTTCGCACCACCGCCGATGTCGCAGAAGTTCGCCGCCCGCCCGCCGGCACGCTGGACCAGGTCGAGCGTGCTCATACAGAGCCCGGCGCCGTTGCCGATGATCCCGATCTCGCCGTCCAGCGACACGTAGGTGAGACCCCGCTTTTTCGCCTCCACCTCGTACGGGTCGCCTTCGACCACGTCGCCGTAGCGCTCTTCGAGGTCCTTGTGCCGCCACGCGGCGTTCTCGTCGACCTCGAGCTTCGCGTCGCCCGCGATCACCTCACCGTTTTTCGTGACGACAAGCGGGTTGATCTCCGCGGTGATCGCGTCGAGCTCAGGAATCGCCCGATAAAGCTTCTTGATCAAGGCCCCGAGCGGCCGGGCCAGCTCGCCAAGGCCCGCGTCGAAGACGAGCTGGGTGAGCTCGAAATCAAGCGGCCCGCGCCAGGGATTGGGGTAGAGGCGTGCGATCGACTCGGGCGACTCCTCGGCGACCTGCTCGATCTCCATCCCACCCTTGGCGGAGAGCATCAGGATGTTGGCGCGCGCGTCGCGATCGACCGTGAAGCCGAGATAGATCTCGCGCCCTATCTCGAGCGCCGTCTCGCAGTAGACGAGCGGGACCTTGAATCCTTTGATGTCCATTCCGATGATCTGCTCCGCGGCCGTGCGCGCTTCCTCGGGCGTGGCGGCGAGCTTGATGCCGCCTGCCTTACCGCGACCGCCGACCGGGACCTGCGCCTTGACCGCGACCGGACCCAGCTCTGCGCACGCCGCCGCCGCTTCGTCAGGTGTGCGCGCGACCTTGCCCGCGGGAATGGCTATCCCAAGGGAGGAGAGAACCTCCTTCGCCTGGTATTCGAGGAGCTTCAACTCAGGGCGAGGACGGGTGGAGCGGGCAGGCGGTGTTGCCGGAGGCGCTGTTCGCCCATCCGTTGCAGAAGGCATGCTGAAAGTCGGCGCTGTTGAACGCGAGGACGGTCAGGCCGATGACCAGAACCAGCACGACGACGAGCACGAAGCCACATCCGATCAGCACCGCCGGCACTGCCGAGCTCCTGCGGGCAGGCTGAGCACCAAGCGGCCGCCACGCTGCGCCGTCCCAGTACTGCAGGCCGTCGTCTGAAATCCACCGGCCCTGCGCGTCCTGTGTTGGCACGAGTCAATTATGAAAGGCCGCCTCATGCACCATTGAAACCCGCATGCCCGCAGCCCCTGTGCGGGTCTCAAATCTAGAGAGGGATATTTCCATGCATACGAGGGCTGCGCCGCCGCTCCTTGCGTAAAGCGATCCTCAGTGCTCGAATGAGCTCGAGGCGCGTGCGGCCTGGCTCGATCACGTCATCGATGTATCCGCGCTCGGCGGCAATGTAAGGATTGGCGAACCGCTCCGTGTATTCCGTGACCAGCTCCCTCCGGCGGCTGACCGGGTCCGCCGCCGCCTCCAGCTCACGGTGGAAGATGATGTTGACCGCGCCTTCCGGCCCCATCACGGCGATCTCTGCCGTCGGCCACGCGACGTTGAAGTCCGCCCGGATGTGCTTCGAACACATCACGCAGTAGGCGCCGCCGTACGCCTTACGCGTGATCACGGTCAGTTTCGGCACCGTAGCCTCGCTGAACGCATAGAGAAGCTTTGAGCCGTGCCGGATGATCCCGCCGTACTCCTGCGCCGTGCCCGGCAAGAAACCCGGCACGTCCACAAACGTGACCAGCGGGATGTTGAATGCGTCGCAGAACCGAACGAATCGAGCAGCCTTGACCGATGCGTTGATATCCAGCGATCCCGCCATCACCTTCGGCTGGTTGGCCACGACGCCGATCGGGTGGCCGTCAAGGTGAGCGAACCCCACCACCATGTTCATCGCGAAATAGGGCTGGACCTCGAAGAAGTCACCGTGGTCGACGACCATGCCGATCACGTCCTTTATGTCGTACGGCTCTTTGGGGTTGTCTGGGATGATCGTCGCGAGTCCTGGCGCTGCGCGCTCCGGGTCGTCGGTCGCGTCGGCGAGCGGCGCCTGCTGGTCAAAGCTCTGCGGGATGTACTTGAAGAGGCGGCGGACCTGTGCGAAGCACTCATCTTCGGACTCGGCCAGAAAGTGAGCGACGCCGGATTTGACGTTGTGTACCTCGGCGCCGCCAAGCGAGTCGAAGGTCACCTGCTCACCTGTCGTGACGCGAATCACCTCGGGCCCGGTGATAAACATGTAGCCGAGCTCGTGGACCATGAAAGTGAAGTCCGTCATCGCGGGCGAGTACACGGCGCCCCCGGTGCATGGCCCCAGGATCAAGCTGAGCTGCGGTATCAGGCCGCTCGCCTCAACATTCCGCCAGAAGATCTCGGCGTAGCCCGCCAGCGACACGACACCCTCCTGGATGCGCGCGCCGCCTGAGTCGTTGATGCCGATGATCGGGATGCGGTTGCGCAGCGCCAGATCCATGACCTTGATCACCTTCTCCGCAAACACCTCACCGAGCGACCCGCCAAAAACGGAGGCGTCGTGGCTGAACAGGACCACGTCCCTCCCATCGATCTTCCCCATGCCAGTGACCACTCCGTCGCCGGGAACGCGCCGGTCCTCGAGGCCAAAACCTGTCGCACGGTGCGTCGCGAAGATGTCGATCTCTTCGAACGAGTTCCGGTCGACGAGACGCGCGATCCGCTCGCGGGCGGTCAGCTTGCCCTTTGCGTGCTGACGGTCGAACGCCTCGGCGTCGCCGTGCCCGGCGTCGTACCTGCGCTGGCGCAGCTGGTTGAGCGGATCGACCTTCTTGTTCCGAGGGGTGGACGCCATCAGCGCTCCATGAACATCCAGCGGTGACCCTCAAGATCCTCAGCGCGATACCGCTTGCCAGGCCCGCCTGACTCGACCTCGGAGAGGATCGTGGCTCCCGCGTCGCGGGCGCGTTCGCAGTGGGCGTCCACATCGTTGACGTACACCAGCACTCCGTCGATGATGAAAGGCACCTCCGACCACTTCCGCGCCGCATCGCATTCGTCGCGGTGTCGCTTGGGCGCGTGATAGTGCGGTGACGGCGTGGCGAGCATGATCATTCCCTCGCCTGCCTCCATCTCACCGTGACTTAGCCGGCCGTTCTCTCCGAGCATTCGCGCCCGCTCGCGGAAGCCGAACGCACGCGTCAGCCAGTCCATCGCCGCGGCGCCATCTTCGTAGGCGACCATTGGGATCACCGCCGGATATTCGTCGCTCATGCCGCCTCCCCGGGTCGATATTCCCCAAACACGCCGCGCAATACGGCGCAGCACTCGCCAATCGTCACGTAGTCCGCGAGCGCCGCCTTGAGCGGGATCATGAGGTTGTCCGTGCCGCGCGCCGCGCGCTCTATCTCGGCCAGGTGACGGTCGACCACCTCTTTGGAGCGGCGCGCTCGCAGCCGCTTCAGCGCTCGCGATTGCGCGACCTGGTGGCGGGGGCTGATCTTCATGATCTCGACGGGCTCAGCGTCGGTTTCGGCGTACCGATTGACGCCGACCACAACTCGCTCGCCCGACTCGACGCGCCGCTGCAGCCGGTAAGCGCTGTCGCCGATCCGCCGCTGCGTCCACCCCGTTTCGATGCACGCCACCGCCCCGCCCAGCTCGTCGACCTCCGCCATGATCGCCTGCGCCTCCTCCTCCACACGATCGGTGAGGTTCTCGACGTAATACGAACCCCCGAGCGGATCCGCGACCAGCGGGACGGCCGTCTCGTAGCCGATCACCTGCTGCGTACGCAGCGCGAGCTCGGCTGCATTCTGCGATGGGAGTCCGAGCGCCTCGTCGTACGCGTTGGTGTGAAGCGACTGCGTGCCGCCGAGCACCGCGCTCATCGCCTCGAGCGCCGTGCGGACGACGTTCGTCAGGGGCTGCTGCGCAGTGAGCGTCACTCCACCGGTCTGCGTGTGAAAGCGCAAAGCCTGTGACCGTTCATCCGTGGCACCGAAGCGGTCCCGAACGATGCGCGCCCACATACGCCTGGCCGCACGAAACTTCGCCACCTCCTCGAAGAAGTCCATGTGCGAGGCAAAGAAGAAAGAGATATGCGGCGCGAACTCGTCGACCTGAAGACCCGCAACCTGCGCCGCCTCGACGTACGCGATGGCGTGGCTCAGCGTGAGCGCGATCTCCTCCGCCGCCGTCGATCCTGCCTCGCGAATGTGGTAGCCCGAGATCGAGATCGTGTTCCAGTTGGGCAGGTTTCGCCCGCAGTAGCCGAAGAGATCGGTGATCAGGCGCATCGACGGCTTCGGAGGAAAGATGTAGGTCCCCCGCGCGGCATACTCCTTGAGGATGTCGTTCTGCACCGTGCCGGTGATCTTCTCCGGCGGGCATCCCTGCTTTTCGGCGACCAGCTGATACAGCAGGAGCAGCATCGCGGCGGTGGCGTTGATCGTCATGGAGGTGGAGACCTTGTCCAGTGGAATGCCCTTGAGCAGGACCTCCATGTCCTCGAGCGAGTCGATCGCCACCCCCACCTTGCCCACCTCTCCGTTGGCCATCGGGTGGTCCGAGTCGTAGCCGATCTGTGTGGGCAGGTCGAAGGCGACCGAAAGTCCAGTCTGCCCCTGCTTCAGCAGGAACTGGTACCGCTTGTTCGATTCGGCCGCCGTGCCAAACCCCGCGTACTGCCGCATCGTCCACAGGCGTCCGCGATACATGTTCTTGTGGAGACCCCGCGTGAACGGAAAATGCCCCGGGAGCGGCTCGTCCGCGCGCCGGTCCTCAGCGGAGTACACCGGCTTGAGCGGGAGGCCACTGTCGTTTTGTAGGTCGCTCATGCTTCGACCAGCTCTGTGAGCACACCACCCACGCTCTTGGGGTGAAGGAAGGCGATGCGTGTGCCGTGCATCCCGATACGGGGCTCGCTGTCGATCAGCTCGACTCCCGAGGCACGCGCGCCGGCGAGCGCCTTGTCGATGTCGGCCACGGCGTAGGCGACGTGGTGAAGGCCGGGACCGCGCTTGGCCATGAACTTCCCGACCGGCGAGTCTTCGCGCAGCGGCGTCATCAGCTCGACTTCACCGTCGCCGACTTTGAGGAATGCGGCCTCGAGGCCCTCCTTCTCGTTGGTAGCGCGATGGACGAGCTCGGCGCCCAATGCGCTCTGATAGACCCGTATGGATTCGTCGAGATCGGCCACGGCGACGCCGACGTGGTGGATGCGGCTCGGCATGCTCAATAGGTGTACCAACCCTCTTTGGTCTTGCGCCCAAGCTTCCCCGCCTTGACCTTCGCCTCCAGCTGCGGCGATGGGCGGAAACGCTCCTCACCAGTCGTCCTGTACATGTGCAGCCGCGCGTTGTAGGTCACGTCCAGGCCGCTGAAGTCCCCCAGCCTGAACGGGCCCATCGGCCAGTTGAGGCCTTTCTCAAC
>Ga0209488_10002144_pt1 | contig 16471 bp, 17 predicted proteins | sample Rivendell_Oct201_8_FD_188349 | JGI IMG/M metagenome (GOLD analysis project Ga0209488, IMG submission 188349) | Vadose zone soil microbial communities from the Eel River Critical Zone Observatory, Northern California, USA -... | ecosystem: Environmental > Terrestrial > Soil > Vadose zone >... | reverse complement strand
GGGGACCTGGCCGAGCAGTTCGAGACTAGTTGAGCCTCTCCACGATCATCGCCATTCCCTGGCCACCGCCGACGCACATCGTCTCCAGCCCGTAGGTCTTGTCCTTCTCGCGCAGCCCGTTCAGCAGGGTGCACAGAATCCGCGCCCCGGTCATCCCGAATGGGTGTCCCAGCGCGATCGCGCCGCCGTGCGGGTTGAGCTTGTCGCTGAACGGGTCGACCCCGATCCCGCGAGCTGACGGGATGACCTGCGCCGCGAACGCCTCGTTGATCTCGACGATGTCGATGTCGTCGATCGTCATCTTGGCGCGCTTCAGCGCTTGCCTCGACGCATCGATTGGACCCAGACCCATGAACTCCGGCTCGATAGCCGAGAGCCCGGTCGAGACGATTCGAGCGAGCGGCTTCAGGCCGAGCTCTTTCGCCCGGCGTGACGACATCACGACCACGGCGGCCGCCCCATCGTTGAGCGGACATGCGTTGCCTGCGGTCACCGTGCCGTCCTCGCGGAAGGCGGGCTTCAGCGTCGCAAGCACCTCCACCGTCGTCCCCGGCCGCGGGCCATCGTCCTTGGTGTACATCTCGCCATTGGGCAGAGGAACGGGAATGATCTCGCGGTCGAAAAAGCCGTCATCGCGCGCTTTCACCGCGGCGTTCTGGCTCTTGACCGCATACCGGTCCTGTTCTTCGCGACTGACCTTCTCGCGCCGCGCGACATTCTCGGCGGTCTGGCCCATCGCGATGTAGATATCCGGATATTCCTCGGCGTTCCCGGGAACGAGTCTTGGGTTGTAGGTGTCGGGTGCATCGGGATAGCCGCTTCCATAACGGGATACGCACTCGACGCCCACCGAAAGAAACACGTCGCCCTCGCCTGCATCGATCGCGTGGGCGGCCATGCGGGTTGTCATCAGCGATGACGAGCAATACCGGTTCACGGTCACGCCCGGAACGTCGAGGCGCGCGAGGATCGATACAACCCGGCCGATGTTGTGTCCCTGCTCGCCGCCCGGAAGCCCGCAACCACAAATCAGGTCTTCGATCTGGTCGCGATCAAGCTCTGGAACTTTCTCGAGCACCTTGGTCACCACGTGGGCGGCCAGGTCGTCGGGCCGGACATCGACCAGGGAACCCTTGCGTGCGCGACCAATCGGCGAACGGCCTAACGCCACGATCACTGCCTCAGTCATGACCGAATTATGGCCCGCTCATTACCGGCGATGTCATTCGGAATGGCGATCACCCAACAGGGCGAACGCCCATAAGCCCACGAACGCGGTGACGATCACGGCCACGGCCGTTCCAGCGTCGAGCTTCCCCCAGCCCGCCACGAAGAGGATGAGGAAGAGTGCCGGCAGCCACAGCGCTCCCGCAAGCTCGCGCCGGCCGAGCATCCTGTGCCGCTTGCCCTCCAGGATGAGCTCCCGCGGCAAGCGTTCGTCCGGATCCAGCGGAGCAAAGATCGCGTACATGCTGCGCCGCTCCAGGCTGCGGAGGTCTCTCTCCTGGGTCATGTGCCGGGCCATTTCCTTCCTGCCTCTAGTTTGCCTCGCCGGCCAACCTCGCGGAGGCTTCAAACGCATAAGGAGGCTCGGGCGTGTTCAAGGCCGGGCACCGATCAGGACTTGATCAGCAGCGTCTCCCGCGTGAAAAGCCGCAGCGCGGCGAACCAGCAGATCAGCCCCGTGGCGGCGAGGCTCGCTGTGGTGACGCCCAGCGCCGGCCAGGCCACAGCGTTGTGGACGATCGCGTCCCGCAGCACCAGCACGGCGTTGAGGATCGGGATGAGGTAGTAAGCCAGGTTGGGGTTGAAGTCCGGGATGAAAAGAATGATCGAGGCGGGGAAGATGGTGATGAAGTACAGAGGCGTCGCGTAAGCCTGACCCTGCCGGAAGTTCTTCGCCAGGGTTCCGAGGGCCAGCGTCAGCGAGCTGAACGAGCCCGCGAGGAGCACCGCCAGCCACAGCATCACTGTCGCGCCGAGCGGACTCAGGCTGACATGGGTGCCCAGCAGGGGAATCTGCGTCAGCGCCAGCAGCATCGACCCGATGGCGGCGATCGCCGCAGTGAGGCTGACCAGACCGACTGCCAGGATCTTTCCCAGCAGGATCCGGCTTCGCGGCGTCGGAGTGAGAAGCAGGCTCTCGAGCGTTTTTCGCTCGCGTTCGCCCGCCGATGTGTCGAGCGCGGCGGACAGCCCCCCCGTCAGGACCATCGTGACCAGGATGTAGGGAAGGAAAAAGCTCAGAAAAGCATTGCCGGCCGCCTTCACGGGCGAGCTGAGCGGATGGATGGTGACCGGCAGCGGGTTGAGCACGCCTGGGTCGATTCCCTTTTCTTTGAGGGCTGCCGCGGCTTTGGCGGCGTTGTACTGGCCGAGCACGGTCTGAACCCGGGTGTCCGCAATCTGCGCACTCTGCCTTGTCGGGTCGTAGTACTCGTCGATCTGCGTGGTTTGAAAGACGACCCCGAGGTCTACCTCCTGCTTGGCCGCGGCGGCTGGATCGGGGACCGGCTCGAGCTTGAGCCCAGTCGCGGTCAGCAGGACGTCGAGACCAGCGGGAATGTCTCCGCTGTATCCGACCGTGTAGGTCTGGGTTGCAGTTCTTGTCGAGACCTGGGAGATGACGATCAGCACTATGGGCGTCGCCAGCGCCGCCAGCCCGATCGCAATCAACGTGCGTCGGTCGCGCAGGATCTCGCGCACCTCTTTCAAGAAAACGATGCGGAGCGTCCTCACGCGACGAGCTCGAGGAAGGCGTCTTCCAGGTCTCGATGCGTGCCGCGCACCTGCGCGGTGGGGCCTGTGGCGACGACCCTGCCTTCATGAAGGATCGTGACGCGGTCGCAAAGTCGCTCAGCGTCGTGGAGCACGTGGGTGGAGAAGATCACGCATTTGCCGCGTCCGCGCGCTTCGACCATGAAGTCGCGAATATCCCTGGAGGCCAGGACGTCGAGGTTCGAAGTGGGCTCGTCGAACATCAGGATCTCCGGGTCGTGGACGATGGCTCGGGCAATCGCCACCTTCTGCTTCTGACCCGACGAAAGGCTCTCGGCTCGCTGTTGTGCAAACGGGCCAATGTCGAGCCGGTCGATCACGGAGTTGACGCGGCGGGTGAGGTCACCGCCGGACACGCCGCTCAGCTCCGCGAAGTAGGCGATGTTCTCCCGCGCGGACAGTCGCGGATACACACCGATGTCGGCGGTCACCACGCCCACCCGGCGCCGCACCTCTTCGGCGGCCGTGCGCGTGTCGAAGCCCAGAACCTCGACGGCACCCGCATCGGGTGAGAGCAGGGTGCAGATGATCCTGAGCGTGGTCGTCTTTCCCGCGCCGTTAGGGCCGAGGAGTCCGAAGATCTCGCCGGAGCCGGCCTCGAGCGAGATCCCGCGGAGGACCTTGTTCTTGCCGAGCGTCTTCTCGAGGCGGTCGACCTTGACCGCCACCGGGCTCACTTAGTCTTGGCGGCTCGCGTCTTGGTGGTCTTGACCTTGGTGGTCTTCGACTTGTTCGCTGCCGTTTCGGTCTTCCTGGCGGTGGTGCGCTTCGCGGGCTTTGTATCCGGGGCGCTCGCCGACTCCTCCTGCTTCGCGGGCGCTTCGACGTCCGGTGACTCTTGGGTTGCGACGCCCATGGTGCTGGAAAGCGTCCGGTGACACGTCTCGCACGTGACGACCGTGCGCACGAAATTGCCGAGCTGATGCTCCTCGCTGCGCAGATTGCGCGGGCGCCCGCAGAAGTTGCAGTAACCGGCCTCGGTCGTGACGTTGACGTGGCCGGGTCTTTTGTTCATGACCTGACTAAGGTAAACTTTCGCCAGCTTCCAGGTCCTTTAAGTCCGGCACAGAGATGCCGGGAAGGAGGTTTTGATGGCCGTCGGGTCTCGGCTGCGGCACGTGATCGAGAGCCAACAGTTCTCTCGTTCCCTTCTCGAAGAGCTCTTCGCCCGTTCCGATGAGATCAAGCGCGAGCCTCACAAGTTCATGGGGCGTCTCAACGGGCAGGTGATGGCTGCACTTTTCTACGAGCCGTCAACACGCACGCGCCTCTCCTTCGAGGCGGCGATGCTGCGACTCGGTGGCCAGACGATGGGCACCGACAACGCGCGCGAGTTCTCGTCTGCGGCCAAGGGAGAGACGCTCGAAGACTCGATCCGAATCGTGGGCGGCTATGCCGACGTGATCGTCATCCGCCACAACGAGGAGGGAGCCGCAAAGAGGGCGGCCTCGGTCAGCTCGGTGCCCATCATCAACGCAGGCGACGGCCCGGGACAGCACCCGACACAAGCCCTTCTCGATATCTACACCATCAAGGACGAGCTCAATCGGGTCGACGGCATCAAGGTGGCGATGGTTGGTGACCTCGCGAACGGCAGAACGGTCCGCTCCCTTACCTACCTGCTGAGCAAGTTCAAGGAAATCAAGATCTGGTTCGTCGCGCCGCCGGCCGTTGCGATGCGCGATGACTTGAAAGCCCACCTCGACGAGCATCACATTCCATGGGTTGAGACCGAAGACCTCGAGTCGGTGCTCCCCGAAGTCGACGTGGTCTACATGACGCGAATCCAGAAAGAGCGTTTCGCGGATCCCGACGCTTACAACGCGGTCAATGGCATCTACCGCATCGACGCGAGCTCGCTTGCCCTGATGCGCAAGTACTCGATCGTCATGCATCCGCTTCCGCGCGTGGACGAGATCGCGCCCGAGGTCGACGAGGATCCACGGGCCGCTTACTTCCGCCAGGCCCGCAACGGCCTGCCCGTCCGCATGGCGCTGTTGGACCGGCTTCTAGGATGAGCGTGACCCAGGGCCGGCTCAAGGCGACGGTGATGGACGCCGACCAGATCCGCCGCTCGCTCTCTCGCATCGCCCACGAGATCGTGGAGCGAAACCGGGGCACCGAAGGCATCGTCCTGGTCGGCATCGTGGCGAAGGGCGATCACATCGCGCTCCGCCTGGCGGCCAAGCTGATGGAGCTCGAAGGAGTGCCGGTTGCAGCCGGCTCTCTGGATGTCAGCCAGCATCGCGACGACCGTCACCTGCGCGAGCCCGCGCATCGCGCGACGTCGAACGTGCCGCCGATCGACGGCAAGGTCGTCGTCCTCGTCGATGACGTGATCCACCACGGGAGGACGGCGCGCGCCGCGATGGACGCCCTGATGGACTTTGGCCGGCCGCGCGCCATCCAGCTCGCGGTGCTGGTTGACCGGGGACATCGCGAGCTGCCCATCCGTCCGGACTACGTCGGCAAGAACGTGCCTACCTCAGACACGGAAAGGATCGAGGTGCTGACCGCTGAAGACGATGGCATCGACCAGGCGGTGATCGTTGCCGGCTAAGAAGCACCACGCCGCGCTGGTGCTCGAGGACGGCAGGGCTTTTGTCGGCCAGGCCCTAGGCGCCGACGTCGTGGGCGAGGGCGAGGTTGTCTTCAACACTGCGATGACCGGATACCAGGAGGTCCTCACCGACCCGTCTTACGCCGGCCAGATGGTTTGCATGACCTATCCGCTGCAGGGTAACTACGGGGTCCGGGACGCGGACGCCGAGTCATCGCGGCCGTGGGCCCGCTCGCTGATCGTGCGCTGGGCGTGTCCGGCTCCCAGCCACCACTCAAGCGAAGCTTCGCTCGACGAGTACTTGAAGCGTTGGAGGGTGCCGGCGATCACGGAGATCGACACGCGCGCCCTGACGCGGCATCTGCGAACTCACGGCGCGCTGCGTGCGGTGCTGACCCACGAGTCGACAGCACCGACTCCGGCCCGACTGGCCGAGCTGGCCGCCGCCGCCCGCCGCGTGACACCCATCGGCGAGCAGGACCTGGTCGCTGAAACCTCCCGCACGCAGCGCGAGGAATGGCTCATTGGGTTGCCACCCGAGCTGCGGCACGACCGCCATGCCGACGGCGCCGGTTTGACGGTTGCCGTCGTCGACTATGGGGTCAAAGCGAACATCTTGCGTTCGCTCCGCGAACGCGGCTGTCGGGTCGTGGTCATGCCGCATACCACGACCTGGTCAGATGTAGCCGCGACGGGCGCAGATGGCCTGGTCCTTTCAAACGGGCCTGGTGACCCGGCCGTGCTCGAGGGACCGGTGGAGTTGGCGCGACGGGCGCTTGGAGAGATCCCGACTTTCGGCATCTGTCTCGGCCATCAGATCCTGGGTCGTGCGGCAGGCGCGAGCACGTCCCGGCTGCCATTCGGCCACCACGGCGCCAATCATCCGGTCAAAGACATCGATACCGGGCGCGTGCATATCACGAGCCAGAACCACGAGTTTCAGGTCGACGCAGCTTCCATCCCCGCCGGCGACTTCTATGTCTCGCAGCGCAACCTGAACGACGGTTCGGTGGAAGGCCTGGCTCATCGGAGCTTGCCGGTGTTCAGCGTGCAGTACCACCCCGAGGGCTGCCCTGGGCCTCAGGACAACCAGCACCTGTATGACCGTTTCATCGAGATGGTGCGTGACCGCCGGCCGGTCATGAGGGCGGTGGGAGGCGCGAAGCAGTCGCCAAAGCCCAAGAAGGTCTTGATCCTCGGCTCCGGACCGATCGTCATCGGGCAGGCGGCCGAGTTCGACTACGCCGGAACGCAGGCTTGCAAGGCTCTGCGCGAGGAGGGCATCACGACGGTGCTGGTGAACTCCAACCCCGCGACGATCATGACCGACGAGGACGTCGCCGATCGCGTGTATCTCGAGCCGTTGACCGTCGATGCAGTGGAGAGGGTGATCCAGCGCGAGCGTCCGGACGCATTGCTGCCGACGCTCGGTGGCCAGACCGGCCTGAACCTCGCCACCGAGCTGGCGGCGGCCGGGGTGCTCGATCGGTATCAGGTCAGGCTGCTCGGCGCCGGCATCGACACGATCCGAAAGGCGGAGGACAGGCAAGCCTTCAAGGAGATGCTCCAGGAAATCGGTGAGCCGGTACCTGTCTCTCGGGTGTGTGAGTCGGTCGAGGAGGTGCGCGAGTTTGCCGCCCAGGCAGGCCTCCCGCTCGTCATCCGGCCCGCCTATACGCTCGGCGGAACAGGCGGCGGCTTCGTCACCAATGCCTCGGAGCTCGAGCGCATAGCGCTCGGCGGCCTCGACGCATCGCCGATCCACCAGGTGCTCATCGAGCGCTCGCTTTGGGGGTGGAAGGAAATCGAATACGAGGTGATGCGTGACGCGGCGGACACGTGCATCACCGTGTGCAACATGGAAAACCTCGACCCGATGGGTGTGCACACCGGTGACTCGATAGTGGTGGCACCGGCGCAGACGCTGAGCGATCGCGACCACCAGATGCTGCGCTCGTCGGCGATCCGAATCATCCGCGCGCTTGGCATCGAAGGCGGCTGCAATGTCCAGTTTGCGCTCGACCCCAAGAGCTCGACCTACTTCGTGATCGAGGTCAATCCCCGCGTTAGCCGGTCATCCGCGCTTGCCTCGAAAGCCACGGGATATCCGATCGCGCGTGTCGCGGCGAAGGTTGCAGTCGGAAGGCGTTTGGAGGAGATTCTCAACGAGGTCACCGGCCGCACGTTCGCCGCTTTCGAGCCGGCGCTGGACTACTGCGTCGTCAAGATCCCCCGCTGGCCGTACGACAAGTTCCCCGCCGGCGATCGGCGCCTCGGCACCCAGATGGCCTCCACCGGCGAGGTGATGGCCATCGAGAGGACATTCGAAGCGGCGCTCGTCAAGGCGATGCGATCGCTGGAGCAAAAACCGCCGGCCACCTGGGAGCTGAGCAGCGAGACGATCGACCAGCCCAACGACAGGCGTCTCTTCGCGCTGATGAACGCGCTGCGCAACGGTGCGACTCCCGCGTCGCTTGCTGAGCGCAGCGGCATCGATCGCTGGTTCATCGAGCGGATGGCCACCATCACGCGGTTGGAGGTGGAGGGGAATGTGCGCGAGCTCAGGCGGGCGGGCTTCTCCGACGCGATGATCGGCGCACTGCGCGGCGAGCAGGTAAACAACGCGGCGCCGACCTACAAGCTCGTCGATACATGCGCGGCCGAGTTCGAGGCGGCCACGCCCTACTACTATTCCTGCTGGGAAGAGGAAACCGAGAGCGCCCCTGTGGATGCGCGCAGCGCTCTGGTCATCGGGTCGGGGCCGATCCGCATCGGACAGGGAATCGAGTTCGACTACTGCTCGGTCCACGCAGCCTGGTCGCTCCGTGAGGCCGGTGTCCGAGCCGTGTTGGTGAACTCCAACCCCGAGACCGTGTCAACAGACTTCGACACATCCGACCGCCTTTATTTCGACCCGCTCGATCTGGACGGCGCCCTTCACGTGGCGCAGGTTGAGCGTGTCGCTGGCGCGCTCGTCCAGTTCGGTGGGCAGACCGCGATCAACCTCGCCGAGCCCCTCAACCAACGCGGCGTGGCGATCATGGGCTCGAGTGTGGAGGCGATCGATCTGGCCGAAGACCGGCGCGCCTTTGCGAGCGCGCTCGACGCGATTGGGATCCCGCAGCCGGTCGGCGGCACCACCACCACGGTGGAGGAAGCGGTCGGGATCGCCGAGCGCGCCGGTTACCCGGTCCTGGTCAGGCCCTCCTATGTGCTCGGTGGCCGCGCGATGGAGATCGTGCGCAACCGCGAGGAGCTTCGGCGCTACATGGTGTGGGCGATCGGCGCCATGCCCAAAGGCATGGTGCTGGTCGACAAGTATCTGCAGGGGATCGAGGTCGAGGTCGACGCCATCACCGACGGCGAGACGGTCGTGATCCCCGGAGTCATGCAGCACGTCGAGCGCGCAGGTGTTCACTCCGGAGACTCATACGCCGTTTACCCGGCACAGGGCCTCGAGTCAGTCGAGCTCGATCACGTGATCGATTACACGGTGAGGATCGCGCGCCACCTCCGCCTGCGGGGCCTGGTCAACGTACAGTTCGTCGTCCACCGAGGGAACGTGTACGTGCTCGAGGTCAACCCCCGAGCGTCACGCACCGTCCCCTTCCTGTCCAAGGTCACGGGCGTGCCGATGGTCAAGCTCGCGACGCGCGTGATGCTCGGAGACAAGCTCACGGATATGGGGTGGTCCACAGGGCTCGTCCCGCCCAAAGACCTGGTCGCGGTCAAAGCGCCGGTGTTCTCGATGAACAAGCTGCCCGCGGTCGACTCGTACCTCGGACCTGAGATGAAGTCAACGGGCGAGGCGATCGGCATCGCGACCACGCTGAACGAGGCGTTGCGGAAGGCGTTCGCCGCCTCCGGCATGCACATCGAGCGGGGCGGCACCGCGCTCCTCACCATCGCCGACGCCGACAAGCCCGAGCTGCTCCCGATCGTCTCGCGGCTGGTTCAGCTGGGCTGGTCGATGGTGGCGACCGAGGGCACGGCGAAGGCCCTTCGGCAGGCCGGCTTCTCCCCGCGGGTGGTGGCGAAGATCGGCGAGGAAGGACCGACAGTGCTCGACGTCATCACGCAGGGCCAGGTCAACCTCGTCATCAACACGATGTCGAACATCTACGCGGAGCCGGGCGAGGTGGGCGGGCCGGTTTTCAAGGACGGCTTCGAGATCCGCCGCGCCGCGGTGGAGCGGCGGATTCCGTGCCTGACGTCCCTTGACACGGCCACCGCGTTGCTCGAGTCCGCGGTGACGGCTTCGCCAGAGATGGAAGTCAGGACGATCGACGAATGGAGGGCGGGTGTTCCTGCTTGACGGTGCCGTAACCGGTCGGCGCCAGGTCGCCCGTGGGATGTTCGTCATTTCCATCGAGGCGCCCGAGATCGCGGCGTCGGTGGGTGCGGGCCAGTTCGTCAATCTCGGTTGGTCCCCTGGGCCGCTTTTGCGCCGACCCTTCTCCGTCTATCGCACCGATGGCGACCGGATCGAGATCGTCCTGAAGGCGGTCGGGGAAGGCACGTCGCAGCTGCTGGCGATGGGCGTGGGCGATCGCTTGAGCTGCCTCGGCCCGCTGGGACATGGCTTTGAGCTGCCGGCCGGGCTGAAAAGCGTCGTTCTGATCAGCGGCGGACTTGGCGTGGCGCCGATGCCGCTTGCCGCCCGACGAGCGACCGCGCTCGGCACTCGAGTGACGTGGGTCCACGGCGCGCGCACCAGCGACGAGCTGTGCCTTGAATCCGATGGACATGAGGTCATCTGGGCGACAGACGATGGCTCAAAAGGCTATGCAGGGACCGCCGTGGACGCCGCTCCCGACGCGGAGCTCGTCCTCGCGTGCGGTCCGAACCGGATGCTGGCCGCGGTGGCAGATCGGTGGCCCGATGCGATGGTCGCGGTCGAGACCTATATGGGCTGCGGTACGGGCGTGTGCCTGGGCTGCGCTGTCCCACTCACGCGGGGCGGCTACGACAGGGCCTGCAAAGAAGGTCCGGTCTACCGAGCGGCTGACATCGAATGGTCGTCGCTGCCGTCCCATCTGAATTACGCGGTGCCTGCGTGAGCGTTGATCTTTCCGCCTCGGTAGGAAATGTGAAGCTCCGCGGGCCAGTGCTCGCCGCATCCGGAACTTTTGGCTACGGCACGGAGGTCCCGCTGCTCGACCGGAGAGCACTCGCCGGAATGGTGTCCAAGGGCATATTCGTGCGAGCGCGCGATGGCACGGCTCCACCGCGCATCGCCGAGACTCCGAGCGGGATGCTCAACGCGATCGGGCTGCAGGGTCCGGGAGTCGATGCTCTCATCCGCGACTACGCGCCGAAATGGGCGGAATGGGATTTCCCGGTGTTCGTCAACATCAACGGCGAGTCCGCCGCCGAATACGGAGAGCTCGCCGCTCGGCTCGACGGCGTGCCCGGAGTTGCCGGGTTCGAGATCAACATCTCGTGTCCGAACGTGGAGCAAGGCGGCCTCTACTTCGGCAACGACCCGCGCAGCGCCGCCGCGGTCACGGAAGCGGTGCGAAAGCGGACGCGACTGCCGGTCTGGGTCAAGCTCACGCCGATGGTGAGCGACATCGGCGTCATCGCGCGCGCGGTCGAGGCGGCCGGGGCCGACGCGCTGTGCGCGATAAACACGTTCGTCGGCATGTCGATGGACTTGAACTCTTACCAGCCACGCCTCAGCTTCCGGACCGGGGGGCTGTCCGGGCCGGCGATCCGCCCACTCGCTGTACACCTCGCGCACCAGGCGGCGCGCGCTGTGAGGATCCCGGTGATCGGCGTCGGAGGGATTGCGCGAGCGGAGGACGCGCTCGAGTTCTTGGTCGCCGGCTGCGCCGCGGTCCAGGTCGGCACCGCGACGTTCGCCAACCCGCGCGCCATCCTAGACGTCAGCGACGGCATCGCGTCATTCCTCGAGGCAAAGGGATTCAAGTCGCTGGCCGACCTGCCCCGCTACCTTCCGCGCGACTGAAACGTGCTGGTTGTCCAGAGTCTCGCCAAGCGCTATGGCGACGTGATCGCCCTCAGAGACCTGACCCTTCGCGTCGAGGAAGGCCAGTGCCTGGTGCTGCTCGGACGCAACGGCGCCGGCAAGACGACAGCCCTGCGCTGCATGGCCGGGGTGCTCACGCCCAGCGCAGGCTCGGTCACAGTCGATGGAATTGACGCCGCTGAAGACCCGGCCGCCGTTCGCGCGAAGGTGGGCCTCATGCCCGAGGTGCCAGGCCTCTATGAGCGGATGTCGGCGCGCTCGTACCTCGACCACTTCGGCGCCATCTACGACCTCGAGCCGGCCCTTCGCCGGCAGCGAATCGATGAGCTGCTCGATCTATTCGAGCTGTCTGAGGCAGGCGATCGATGGCTCGGAACCTTTTCCAAGGGCATGCGCCAGAAGGTCGCCCTCATCCGCGCCACGCTGCACCGTCCCCGCCTGGTGCTCGCCGACGAGCCGACGTCGGCACTGGACCCGGACAGCGCCCGGCGCGCGTGGATCTATCTCAAAGCTCTCCAGAAGGAGGGCTGCGCGCTGGTGATCTGCACGCACAGCATGGAAGAGGCTGAGAGCCTTGCCGGCCAGATCGGCATCATGTCCCACGGGCTGGCGCTCGAGATCGGTGAGCTTGGCGACCTGCGCCGGCGCTCCGGCTTGAGCGCGCGCATGGAGATGCGCGAGCTGCCAACACTGCAGGACATCTACCTCGCGATCGTGGGGAACCACCATGAGCTGGCCGATTCTCGATCGGCATAAGGCCGGGCTGATCGCGAAGCGCGATCTACGCGACGCGATCAGCGAGCTGCGTTTGCTGGCGGCGGTGATCGCCCTCACACTGGCTGTGCCGATCGGTTCCGCGGCCGGTGTCCGCGGGCTGGCCTACTTCGGCGGCGGCACCGCGGTCGTCAACCGCCTTTCGCTGGTGGGCGCTTTCTTTGTCGTCTTCATCCCCGCGAGCTTCTCGCTCGTCCTGGCCCTTGAAGCATTTGTTGGCGAGAGAGAGCGCACGACCCTCGAAGTTCTGCTCTCCACCCCTCTTCGAGAAGCAGAGATCTTCGCGGGCAAGGTCGTCGCGGTGCTGGCGGTGTCGCTGACCCTTTGCTACGGCGGGCTGCTCGTCTACTGCCTGATCGTGTTTCCAGGCCTCGGCTACTTTCCGCTGGACATCCTTGTCGCGCTGGCCCTCTCGACCGTCTGCCAGGTCGCGGCAATGGTCTCCGGCGCCGTGATCATCAGCCTCAACGCGCGCACGATGCGCGCGGCCAACGTGATGGCTTCTTTCATCATCCTGCCGATGTCGGTGGTCCTTCAGGTGGAGGCTGCCCTCATCCTGCTCGGCCAGCCCGAGTACTTGTGGGGCTTCGCGCTGATCATGATCGTGGTCGCGATCCTGCTTCTCCGCATGGGATTCAACGGCTTCTCTCGCGAGGCGCTGCTCGCACGAGAGGTCGGACTGCGGCGTCCGCTGCACCGGGCTGGCGCTGCCATGCGCGCGAGCTTCAACAACCGCCCTGGCCTTGTACCGCTGATCTGGAGCCGTCGCCTGCCGATGATCATCGCGGCGGCTGGTTTTGCGATCGGCATAGGCGCCGGCTACCTGGCCGGTGTTACGAGCGCGATCCCCGCCGAGGTGGTCAGGCCTGTCCTTTCAAATCTCATCAGCGTTTCGGGCAGCGGCGGCCGGCTGGAGGAGTTCGCCGCGATCTTCAGCCACAACCTCCTCGCCCTTGTGCTGGTCGGGCTGCTCGCAGTCATCACGGCCGGCCTCAGCGGTTTCGCGCTGACATTCGCGCCTGGTTTTCTCGTTGGATTCGCGGCGGCCTTTTCGTCATGGACGATCGCCCTGGGCGGCATCGTCCCCAACGGGTTGGTTGAGATCCCCATCGCGATCGTGGCCGGTGGCCTCGCCATCCAGATCGGTGCCGCCGCCATCCATATGGACCCGCACGGTGGATGGAGCACGCGGGTCCTGCTCGCGGTCGCCGACTATGTTCGCGCGTTGCGGTGGCTGGTGCCCGGCCTTGCCATAGCGGCCGCGCTCGAGGTCTTGCTGGGCTAATTGCCGTCGTGGGCGGAGGTAGAAAGTGCAGTGCCGGACTTCGCCGCGACGGTGCGTGCGATTTTCGATGCGCAGAAGCACAAGTTGATGGCGACCATCCGGCGCGACGGCTCGCCCCGCATCAGCGGCATCGAGCTGGAGTTCACCGGTGGGGACGTCTTCATCGGGATGATGCCCGCGTCCGTCAAGTTCGCTGACCTACAGCGCGATCCGCGAGTGGCGCTTCACAGCGGCAGCGAGGACCCCCCGACGGAAGATCCGACTTCGTGGAGGGGCGATGCCAAGATCGCAGGAAGCGCGATCGAGGTGCCTGAGGAAAACTTCAAGAAGTTCCGCATCGACATCACCGAGGTGGTGCTGATTCGAGTGGGGCGCCCGGCGGATCACCTTGTGGTTGAGTCCTGGCATCCGGACCGAGGATTGGTTCGGCGCGAGCGCCGCTGACCGGAGCGAAAACTTCCGGCCTCACGAGCCAGATCGAGAGGATGACTGCGCCCGCGACGGTCGCGCCGATCGCCATCGCCACCGGCGCACCAAACCGCGTCGCGAGGGCGCCGGCCTGAATCGCCCCGATCGGACCGACACCGATCAAGGCCTGTGCGTAAAGCGACATGACACGCCCGCGCAGATGATCGGGCGTGATGGTCTGGATGCGGCTGTTGGCGGTTGCGACGAATGAGATCTGGCAGTAGCCCGCGACAAAAAGCGAGGCCATCGAAAGCACAAAGACGCGTGAGATGGAAAAGACCAGGAGCGCCCCGACCCAGATGATCGCCATCCACAGCTGGCGCCTTGGGTCCCCACCAAGTCTCGAGAAAAAAGCCAATGTCAGCGCTCCGAGGAGAGCACCCAACCCCATCGAGCCGAGCAACAGACCGAATCCCTGAGCGCCGACATGCAAGACCTGGTCCGCAAACAGGGGCATGAGAGTCAACCGGTTCATGGCGAACAGGGAAAACACCGCGACCGCAAGGAGAAGCATCCCAACCACGGGGTCGTGGCGCGCATAGGAGGCGCCTTCGACAATCCGCTGCAGGAACGGCTGCTGTTGGTGTCGTGGCGCCAGGCTGGGGAGGTTCCGCATGAGCAGCAGCGCGGCGACCGCCGCGACATAGCTGAGTGAGTTCACGAGAAAGCAGGCGGGGATCCCGACAGCCGCAATCACCAGGCCGGCAATCGCAGGTCCGACGGCGGCCGACGCATTGAATACGGACGAGTTGAGCGCGATCGCGTTCATCAGGTCGTCGCGCCCCACCATCTCGATGACGAACGCCTGGCGGGCGGGAACGTCGAACAGATTGATGGTGCCCGTGGCGAAGGCGGCGACGATGACCATCCAGTACTGTGCGTGCCCAGTCGCGCTGACCGCGAAGAGTGCGAAGGACGGCACCATGAAAATCGCTTGCGTCACAACGAGGACGCTTCGCTTCTGGAACCGGTCGGCGACCACTCCGCCAAGGGGGCCGCCCAAGAGGATCGGCAGGAACTGGGCGGCAAGGACCAGGCCCACGAGCAGGCCGTTGTGGGTCAGCTGCAGGGCGAGCCACGGCATCGCGACGCTCTGCATCCACGTCCCGACCGTGGAGATGATCTGGCCGGACAGATAGAGCCGAAAGTTCCGGTGTCGCAGCGCGCCAAGAGTTCGAGGGCCAACCGCCACTTAGTGGGATCATCGCAGGGTGACGAAAATGCGCGAGGCGGTCGACATCAAGGCCCCTGCCGCCCGAGTCTGGGCCGTTGTCCAGGAGGACGCGGTGCACGCGCCCAAGTGGTCGTCGAACGTCGCAAAAATCGAAAAGCTCGACGACGGGCCTCCGGGCAAGGGCACGCGCTACCGATACCACCTGGATCTTCCCGGCGGCTTGAAGGAGACGCTCGAGGTGGAGCAGACGGTCTATCTGAAGCCGAAGCGCTGCGCCGGCAAGTTCGTTCGTGGCCCGTTGAAGGGGACGTGGTCTTACACGTATACCGAAAGCAAAGCCGGCGGCACACACGTCATATACGAGATGGACTACGAGCTGGGGGGCCTCCTGCGCTTTGCGGGTGGATTGCTGGCGGGCCAGTACGCAGCCGGCATCCGGAAGAACATGGAAGCCTTGAAGAAGTACGTGGAGTCAGGCAAGGGCCCAAAGCCGAAGGAATAGCGTGCTGGCATACCTCTTCTTTCACCGGCCCGCCGTTGGGGTCGAGCCGGCAGTCTATGAGGCGGCGCTGCGCCGATTCCACGCGTCGCTGGCCGCAGCGGGGCCGCCCGGGTTCATCGGCTCCCGCACCTATCGCGTCGGCGGACGCTATAGCGACTGGTACCTGGTGGAAAGCTCTGCGGCGCTGGACGAGCTGAACGAGGCCGCGGTCAACAGCGCGAGGTCGTCGGACCACGACGCCGTGGCGCACATGTCAGCCGATGGGGCGGGCAAGCTTCTGGCGCTTGTCACCGGAAAACCACGAACCGACGCCGGATTCGAGATCCACCTCTCCAAGCCCGTGGGCATGACCTATCCAGAGTTCTACGAGCGACTCAAGCCCTGGACGGATCGACCTGAGATGACCCTGTGGCGCAGGATGATGGTCCTCGGACCGCCACCAGAGTTCTGCCTCACGGCTTCGTCAGATCAAATCCTTCCGGCGGCGATGAGCCCAGATCGCCTGCGCAGGGTTGCTGTCTAGACCAACGAATAGGAGCCACGACACAATGCCGCGCGAATACACGACCATCGTGCTGCACATCGCCGCCGACCGCGCCCGGGAGTTCGAGCTGCTTTTCGAGCGAGATGAGCTCAAGCGTTGGGATGAATGGAGTGGCTACTCAGACAAGTCCGAACCATGTACCGGGAAAGAGAGCAGCCCCCTCGCGAAGCGAGCGCGCGATGAGAGGGAACCATCCGGGTTCCCTCTCATTCCTGGCTCAGTAGCCGAAACAAGCGGAAGGGGGAACTCCTCGAAGGTCGAGCTTTCCGTCGGTTGAGATCACGTCCGCGAATTCGCTCGAGAACCCTCCCGTGAGGGCGGAGATGGAGCCTGAAGCCCCCGCGCCCGTCGAAAGGTTGGTGCTGCTGCCGGCCTCGGTGTAGTCAAGGCACTG
>Ga0209488_10002143_pt1 | contig 16479 bp, 14 predicted proteins | sample Rivendell_Oct201_8_FD_188349 | JGI IMG/M metagenome (GOLD analysis project Ga0209488, IMG submission 188349) | Vadose zone soil microbial communities from the Eel River Critical Zone Observatory, Northern California, USA -... | ecosystem: Environmental > Terrestrial > Soil > Vadose zone >... | reverse complement strand
AAGGCACTGCGGGTCACATGGCTGAAACCACTAATGCAATCGTCAGCAGTCCCATTGCAGTGAGCAACACGTTGTGACACCAGCGCGCGATCACGTTAAGCATATCCGATCTCCTCTATGTTTCAGGTGGTGCAATCTAGTGCGTGACTTCAATCTCGCTGCACGCATTATGTGCGCAGTACGTTACAGTCCTTAGACAGCACTGGTTACGACGGTTCTGACAACTCAACGAAAATCAATAACTTCGCTAATGGGTGAGCGTTTTTCAATTGGCGGTGAAAAGATTTCGCATACCGTTACCGGTAGGTTCTTGAGCGCACTGAAATGGATCCTCATTTAGTAGACCCGGCGGCCGCAATATTCGGGATGAAGGGGACCCCGTAGTCGACGCCGGAGTATCGCTCGAGTAAGGCTTTCCCCTACACATGAGCATCGAGCGGCCTGATCAACGTGTCAGGGAAATATTCGCAAGCGCGGGCAAGAGGGTCGTAGCTCTCACGCGGAACGCTCGCCGCTGCGAAACGCATCACAGTTAAGCGGCGAAGTTTCGGTACCCACGCACTGCTGGGGCTAAATGGACACTGCTAATTTACCTTAATTCAGCCTGACGGTACGCGAAGACGCGTGCAGGATGCAACCGGTGGTAACGAAGATGTTCCTTGAGCGAGCGACGACAAGCGAACGACCGACGCGTCCCTGAGATCGGGTGTTAATCAAGAACATTCCTTAGCGCGACCACGAACTTCAGGGACGCTTTCCGCAGCGGAGCGACTCGTTGTGACAGCCGCGCTTTGCGCCAAGAGTGAGGAGTAACACGATGTTTCTGGGTAACTTGAAGATCGGGACGAGATTGGGGCTGGCATTTGCCGTCGTTCTGATCATGGTTCTCGGCATCATCGCGCTTGCCGTGTCGCGTATGGAATCGCAAGACACGTTGATCACGAAATTTGCCAACGAGCGAGTGCCGCAGGTAGTTAACTCACATAAGCTGGCCATCTCGGTCCTGGAATCCGCAGGGCACACCCGCAATATCGTCCTCGATCACGACAAGATTCCTGCAGAGCTGAGCGGTTTGGAGGAACAAAGGAAACAGCGCAATGAGCTGATGAATACGATCGAGAGAGTCCAGGACACGGATCAGGGAGAGGAATTATACAAGAACGTCGCGGACGCCCGCGCAATTTACGTCCCCGATGAGGACGAATTCGTGCGGCTCGTGCATGCCAATCGCCTGGATGACGCCAAGAAATTGCTGATCGACAAGGTGCATCCCGAACAATTGGCGTATCTCGAGAACATCTACAAACTCAGCGACTACCAAGTCTCGCTGATCGGCAAGGAACGCGGCGAGGCGACGGCTGAGTTCCGTAGCGGACGGGTGATGATCGTCGGCATCGGCGTACTGGTCACGCTGGTCAGCGCCGTGTTGGCGTTCTGGATCACACGCAGCATCACAGTGCCCTTGCAACGCGCGGTGCAGACCGCGCAACAGGTTGCAGGCGGCGACCTGACGGCCGATATCGATGTGCGTACCCGGGACGAGACCGGACAGCTGCTGGCAGCTCTGAAGAATATGCTGCAGAGTCTCGCAAAGATCGTCGGCTCGGTGCAAAGCTCGGGCATTCAAGTCAATTCCTCGGTAACGGCGATCGCCGCCACCGGCAAGGAGCAACAGGCGACGGCGAGCGAAATCGCGGCGACCACGACCGAGATTGGCGCAACATCCAAGGAAATCTCGGCTACCTCCCGGGAATTGGTCAAGACCATGAATGAAGTCTCGGCGGTCGCCGATCAATCGGCGACTCTGGCGAACAGCGGCCAGGCCGGCTTGTCGCGCATGGAGGAGACCATGCGTCAGGTCATGGAGGCGGCGGGCTCGATCAACGCCAAGCTCGCAGTGCTGAACGAAAAGGCCAGTAACATCAATCAGGTGGTCACGACCATAACCAAGGTGGCCGACCAGACCAATCTGCTCTCGCTCAATGCTGCCATCGAGGCGGAGAAGGCCGGGGAATACGGCAGGGGCTTCGCCGTGGTGGCCTCGGAAATTCGCCGGCTCGCCGACCAGACTGCGGTGGCGACCTACGACATTGAACAAACGGTGAAAGAAATTCAGTCGGCGGTGTCGGCGGGCGTGATGGGCATGGACAAGTTTTCCGAGGAAGTTCGACGCGGCATGCAGGAGGTGCAGCACGTCGGCGGGGAGTTGTCGCAGATCATTCAGCAGGTGCAAGCGCTGGCGCCCCGCGTAGAGTCGGTCAATGAAGGAATGCAAGCCCAGGCAACCGGTGCGGAACAGATCAGCCAGGCGCTCACGCAGCTGAGTGAGGCGGCGCAACAGACGGTCGAGTCGCTGCGCCATTCGACCGTCGCCGTGGACGGGCTGATGGCAGTCTCCAATGGGCTGCACGCCAGCGTCTCGCGCTTCAAGCTGCAAACCAGTCCGGAATCCTGAGGATGTTGTTCTTGAAGTTTCGAATCGGCAGCGAGAGCTACGCGCTGGATACGACCCAGATTGCCGAGGTTCTGCCGCTGCTCGAGATCACCCGGGTGCCGCAGACGCCGGCCGGTGTTGCCGGTCTGATCAATTACCGAGGCAGACCGGTTCCCGTGATCGATTTGAGCGATTTGATGCTGGGCAAACCCGGGCGGCCCCACATCAGCACCCGTCTGATCTTGGTGCGCTATGGCGAGCACCTGTTGGGGCTGATCGCTGAACAGGCGACCGAAATGATGCGACGTGAGGCCGGAAGCTTCACTGACTCAGGGCTGGCGAGCGATGCGGCACCCTATCTGGGGCCGGTCACGCAGGATGGAGGACGATTGATTCGACGGATCGATGTGCAGAAGCTGATGCCGCCAGAGGTCAGCAGTGTCCTGTTCCGCCCGGCCGAGGAGAACGCGTGGTCTACGCCAGAATCGCCGCGCTGCTGAAGGAGAAGATGGGCCTCGACGCCGAGTCGATCGGCGTTGCCTGCGTGGAACGTGCCGTGCGCGAACGGCTGGCCGCGCGCGGCCTCGAGGACGTGCAGGTCTACTGGGAGCAGCTGGTCACCCTCGAGCAGGAATTGCAGGAACTGATCGAAGCGATCGTGATCCCGGAGACTTGGTTCTTTCGCGACCCCGAGGCCTTCGCGGCATTGGCGCGTGCGGTCCGGGAGGAATGGCTGTCGAAACATGCGGAGGGCACCTTACGCCTTTTGAGCCTGCCGTGCTCGACCGGCGAAGAACCGTTCTCGATGGCGATGGCGCTGCTGGACGGCGGCCTGCCGCCGTCGCGTTTTCACATCGACGCCATCGATATCAGCACACGCGCGATCGCGTGGGCTCTGCAGGGTATCTATGGCAAGAACTCGTTTCGCATCAAGGATCTCAGCTTTCGAGATCGTTACTTCGAGCCGGCGGAACGCGGCTATCGTTTGAGCGACGGCGTGCGACGGCAGGTGCACTTCCGGCACGGCAATCTATTGTCCGCCGGCTGGCTGCACGGCGCGCACGGTTACGACGCGATCTTTTGCCGCAACGTGCTGATCTATTTTGACCGTGGTACTCAGCGCCGTGCGATCGAAGTGCTCGGCCGGCTGCTGACGCCTTCCGGGCTATTATTCGTGGGTCCGTCGGAGACGGGGCTGCTGTTGGATCACGGATTTGTTTCGGTCGGGATCCCGCTCGCGTTCGCGTTTCGCCGAGCCGGCAGTTCGGGGCCGCGGCTGAGGTCCAGGCAAAGAATGGCACCGCCAGTCATCGTGGCGCAGGCCGTCCGTGGGAAGCCGGCCAAGCCGGCGTCCAGACCCACGCCGCAACCTAAACCGGCATTGGCAGAGAAGGCGATGGCCGCCGCGACCGAACATTGGATCGAGCAGGCGCGCCATCTCGCCAACCAGGGCAAGCTCGTCGAGGCTCTGACGTGCTGCGAACAGAACTTGCGCTGCCAACCCGCGTCGGCCGAGACGTATCATCTCATCGGGCTGTTGCACGATGCCGCCGGAAGGGTGCGCGAAGCGGCCGAGCACTACCGCAAGGCGTTGTATCTAGACCCGCAGCATTCCGAGGCGCTGGTGCACCTGGCCGTGGCGCTGCAAAAGGAAGGTGACGCGCGCGGCGCGGAGCGTCTGTTCGGGCGGGCAAATCGTCAGTTGGGCCCGGGCGAGAGCAAAGGCAATGGCTAGCGCGAAGAACCTGTCGCAGGCCGTGCTGGATGACTGCTGGAATCGTATCGGGGTCCACGGCGACCGATCCTGTGCGCAGCTTGAGGGTCACATACATTGCCGAAATTGTCCGGTATTTTCCGCGGCTGCCCGTACCCTGCTCGACGTGCCTGCGCCGGCCGGCTCCGGGCGGATCGCGACCGAGCATTTCGCACAGGCGGAGCAGGGGGAGCGTGGGATTGCGGCCGGCGCTGACACACAGTCGGTCATTGTCTTTCGCCTGCGCGCAGAGTGGTACGCAATTCGCGCGGCGGTGTGCCAGGAGATTGCCGACTTGCGTCCCATCCACTCGCTGCCGCATCGGCGCGACGGAGCGGTGCTGGGGGTGGCGAACGTGGGCGGCGGACTCCTGGTTTGCATCGCATTGACCGTCATCCTCGGCGTGGCCGCCCAGCCCGAGGCGATCGCTACGCAATCGCGGCGTCGTGCCGCGGTGCCGCGTCTACTGGTGGCGCGGGGCACGGCGGGTGCCGTTGTCTTTCCGGTCGACGAAGTGCACGGCATGGAGCGCTTTCGCGCCCGGGATCTCAAGGAGGTTCCTGCGACGGTCGCCCAAGCGCAGGCGACCTACACTCAGGCGCTGATGCCGCTGGACGACAGCACAGTCGGTTTGCTCGATGAGCAATTGCTGTTCTATACGGTTGAGCGGGCGCTGGCATGAGTTCCCAGGATCTCAGCCAGTGGTCGATGCTTGATCTCTTTCGCATGGAGGTCGAGGCCCAGGCCCAGGTCTTGACGTTAGGACTGTTGGCGCTCGAGCGCGACCCGAAAGCGGCAGAGCAGCTCGAGCGCTGCATGCGCGCGGCGCATTCGCTCAAAGGCGCAGCGCGGATCGTCGGCCTGGGCGCCGGCGTGAGCGTCACGCACGCGATGGAAGACTGTTTCGTGGCTGCGCAGCAGGGTCGCATCACCCTGCAGCAGGGGTACATTGATGAGTTGTTGCGCGGTGTGGATCTGCTACAGCAAATGGCGCGCACGGCTGAGGCGGACATGAGCCAATGGGAGGCGCAAAAGCTCGGAGAGGTAGAGGCGTTTCGCGACGCGTTGAATCATGTCGCCGCGGGTCCGGCGGTTGCGCGCGAGTTCAGCCTCGCGCCAGTGAACTCCGACAGGCCTCGAGGACAACAAAGGGAGGTTCACCCCGAGACGATCTTAGGCGAGGAAACGGGCGAAGGAGCGCAGGGCGGGGTGCTCAAGGTCACGGCTGAAAATCTCAATCGGTTGTTGGGGCTCGCGGGCGAGTCTCTGGTGGAATCACGCAGTTTCAAGTCCTTTGCGGGTTCGCTGTTGCGGTTAAAGCATTTTCAATACGACCTGCTGCGTGCGCTGGATCGGCTGCGCGAGCAGCTGCCGCAGCAACGCCTGAGCGAGCAGGCACAGGCGGCGTTGGCCGAGGCACAGCGGCGCGCGCTCGAATGCCAGCAATTCCTGGCGCAGCGACTGGTGGAGATCGACACGTTCGACCGGCGCGCCGCACATCTCTCGCATCGGCTCTACGATGGCGCGCTGGCCTGCCACATGCGGCCTTTTGCCGACGGCGTGCAGGCCTTCCCGCGCATGGTGCGAGATCTTGCCCGCGCGCTGGGCAAACAGCTGCGGTTGGACATTATCGGTCAGGATACCCAGGTCGATCGCAGCATTCTCGAAAGGCTTGAAGGGCCACTTGGGCATCTGTTGCGTAACGCCCTGGATCACGGCATCGAGTCGCCGGAAGAACGCCTCGCCGCCGGGAAGTCCGCAGAGGCGGTGGTGGGCATCGAAGCGCGGCACAGCGCCGGGCGGCTGCAGGTGACCGTGGCCGATGATGGTCGAGGCATCGATCTTGACCGCCTGCGGGCCACGGTCATCGAGCGCAAGCTCTCGAATGCCGAGACTGCCGCTCAGTTGAACGAGGCGGAGCTGCTCGAGTTTCTATTCCTGCCTGGATTTTCAATGAAGGAGGCGGTCACCGACATTTCCGGCCGTGGAGTCGGACTCGATGTGGTGCAGAATGTACTCAAACAAATCCGCGGCACGGTGCGCATCGTCACCCGTCGCGGCCAGGGGACCCGCTTTCAACTGGAGCTGCCACTGACGCTGTCGGTGGCGCGCACGCTGCTCGTGAAAGTGGGCACCGAAGCGTATGCCGTGCCGCTCGCGTACATCCGGCACGCCCTCAAGCTCGCCCAGGGCGACATCAAGTTGCTCGAGGGCCGCGCGCATTTCAATCTGGACGGCCGCTCGGTCGGCTTGGTCACGGCGCACCAGCTGCTCGGCGTCGCGCCGCCGCGGGACGGGGCCGACCTGTTGGCGGTGATTGTTTTGGGCGATGCCACTCATGTTTACGGGCTCATCGTCGACTGTTTTCTCGGCGAGCGCGAGCTGGTCGTACAAGCGCTGGACCCGCGACTCGGCAAAATCAAGGACATCGCAGCCGGCGCGCTGATGGAAGACGGCTCGCCGGCACTGATTCTGGATGTCGAGGATGTCATTCGTTCCATCGAAAAGCTGGTGAGCGCCGACAGCTTGCACGGCGTCGCGCGCGATGCCTCGGGCGCCGCCGCCCAAGCTAAGCGCAAGCGCATCCTGGTGGTGGAGGACTCCTTTACCGTGCGCGAGCTGGAGCGCAAGCTTCTAGTCAACAGCGGTTTTGAAGTCGAAGTTGCCGTCGACGGTATGGACGGCTGGAACGCCGCCCGCACCAGCCATTTCGATCTAGTCATCACGGATGTCGACATGCCGCGCATGGATGGCATCGAGCTGGTAACACTCATCAAAAAAGATCCCCATGTGAAGTCGCTCCCGGTGATGATCGTGTCTTACAAAGACCGCCCGGAGGATCGCCGCCGCGGCCTCGACGCCGGCGCCGACTACTATCTGGCCAAGGGCAGCTTTCACGACGAGGCACTGCTGCATGCCGTCGTGGACTTGATCGGCGCCGGGCAGCCGTGAAGATCGGCATCGTCAACGATTTGGCCGTAGCGCTGGAAGCACTGCGGCGTGTACTGGCGCTGCGCCCGGACCACGCGGTGATCTGGGCCGCGCGCGACGGCGCGCAGGCCGTTGCCCTATGCGAGCAGGAGACACCGGATCTGGTGCTCATGGATCTCATCATGCCGGGAACGGATGGAGTCGAGGCGACTCGGCAGATCATGGCCGCCACGCCCTGTGCGATCCTGGTCGTCACCTCGAGCGTCGGCGTCAATGCCGCACGCGTGTTCGACGCCATGGGCCATGGGGCGATCGATGCCGTCGACACGCCGGTATTGGGTCGCGGCGATTTGCAGGAGAGCGCAGCCGCGTTCTTGCACAAAATCGACACGGTCGCGAAACTCGTGGGCACGCGCCGGTTCATCCCGAGCGCCGACACTTTCACCGATACTTGGATCATCACTCGGCGGGAGCGACTGGTCGCCATCGGCGCCTCCGCCGGCGGCCCGGCGGCCCTGACCGCCGTACTGTCCGGCCTACCGAAGGACTTCCCGGCCGCGGTAGTGATCGTTCAGCACGTGGATGAGCGATTCGCTCAAGGGATGGCGGATTGGTTGAGCCGCGATTCCGCCTTGCCGGTACGCGTGGCGAAGGAGGGCGATCGCCCGACCGCCGGTACGGTGTTGCTCGCCGGCACCAACGACCATTTGGCATTCATATCCTCGGAGCGCATCGGGTATAGATCTGAGCCACGCGAGCAGGCCTACCGGCCATCCGTGGATGTCTTCTTCGCCAGCGTCGGCGCACACTGGCCGGGTGAGGCGGTGGGTGTCTTGTTGACGGGCATGGGCCGCGACGGTGCGAAAGGTCTGAAGTCCCTGCGCGACAAAGGCCACTACACCATTGCTCAGGACCAAGCCACGAGCACGGTCTACGGCATGCCCAAGGCCGCCGCAGCCTTAAGCGCTGCAGTGGATATACTGCCGCTCGAACGCATCGCACCGCGGCTGGTAGATACGTTCAGACACAAGCTCTAAGGAAGGACTCATTCGCATGAGTACGAATCACCCTAAAACACATCCGCAGACCGTCGGACCGACGCAGATCGCGGCCCAACCCGGTAATCCGACTGCCCGATTGCGCCGGGCTGTCGACGCAGCAGGCGTGCGTATCGTCGATGATTCCAACTGCGTCGTCTTGTTGGTCGACGACCAGCTGATGATCGGTGAAACGGTGCGTCGCGCCCTGGCGAGTGAACCCAATATCGTCTTTCATTTTTGTTCCGAGCCCGGTGCGGCAGTCAAGACCGCGGAGCGCATTGCACCGACCGTCATCCTGCAAGACCTTGTCATGCCGGGGGTCGAAGGACTCACGCTGGTGCGCGAGTATCGCGCCCTCGAAGCGACGCGCAATACGCCGATCATTGTATTGTCTACCCGCGAAGACCCCACGACAAAGCGAGATGCCTTTGCGGTGGGCGCGAACGACTACGTCGTGAAGCTCCCCGACAAGATCGAACTGATCGCGCGTATTCGGTATCACTCGCAGGCTTATCTCAGCCGGCGGCAGCGCGATGCAGCGTACGGAGCGCTGCATGAAAGTCAGCGCCAGCTGATGGCGGCAAACATCGAATTGCTAAGGCTCTCGAACATGGATGGGCTCACGGGGCTCAACAACCGCCGCCGTTTCGATGAGTATGCCTCTACAGAATGGCGTCGCGCCCTGCGCGAACGGGTGCCGTTCGGGCTGCTGCTGATCGATGTCGATCAATTCAAGCCCTACAACGACGCCAACGGTCACCTCGCGGGAGATGAGCTGCTGAGGCGAATCGGCGAAACGATCCGCGACTGCTGTAGACGCCCGGAGGACCTGCCGGCGCGCTATGGCGGAGACGAATTCGCCGTCGTTTTACCCGGAATACAGGGGAGTGGTCTAGACGCCATTGGCGAACGACTGCGCCAGGCGGTACAGGATCTGAAAATCGAGCACGGCAGCTCCGTTGCCACTCCGTACGTGACCTTGAGCATAGGCGGTGCGGTAACGGTCCCGACCCAGGAAAACGGGCTGCTCGATTTGGTCGCCATCGCCGACAGGAATATGTACGAGGCCAAGGCGAAGGGCCGCAATAAATCCATCGTTCACGAAGAGGTTTAAGTCATGCCGGCCGCGCGAAAGCCGGCTCTGGGATCGTGGACTATAAGCCAAGAGCGGCGACTGCCAAATTGTACTGTTCCGGCCGCACGTAAATTACATATCCGAAGCTGCCCCCGCCGTCCGCTACGCCGGTGGCGGCATACACATTGACATTGGCCTTCAAGAGCTTCATGTGGAGCTCGGCCAAGGCTCCGAGCTCATCGTCGCCTTGCACTAACAGTGCCGGATGCGGTCCATCGAGCACGAGGCGATCCTTTTTCGCTTCGTTGGCAAGCTTGGCGGAGTCCTCCGGAAAGATCGTCAGCTGGGTATGCAGCGGTCCTACCGGTACGGCCGTAAAGGCAAGCAAGTTCACCCCCAAGTTAGCGAGCGTCGCCAGCAATTTGTACGCTTCTCCGGGATCGTCTCTCACGGTTGCGGAGAAGTAGTCGATGCGTCGTACATGAAACGCCATAGTAGCCTCCAGGCAGTGCAGGGAGTGTCGGTTATCGCACCGATGACCCCTGCGAACACTCGCAGAATTGCGGATAAGCATACCGCTGCTGATGATGAATGCTGAAACATTGCGCAATGCGATGCACAACAATCCGGGGGGCTTATTTGATTCACTGCAGAAGCCGGGTTGGGGGCTCCATCCGATGAACCCGCGCGAGCCGCACACCCAGGCGGCGTGTGCCCCAGGCTCCGGGCGGCCCTGCAAACACTCCGGGAATCTGCGTCCCGCAACCCTTGCAGGCGCCGGTATCGGTGAGCTGCCGCGCGCCGAGTTCGTACCAGTCGCGCTCGATCACGCGCGTGCCGCAGTGAGGACAGTATGTGCTGCCCCCTTCGGCGTCGTGCACGTTACCTGTGTAGACGTAGTGCAGGCCGTTCGCGAGCGCGATGCGCCGAGCGCGCGTGAGCGTCGCCGGCGGCGTGTGCGGTTTGTCGAGCATCTTCCAATCCGGGTGAAACGCCGTGAAGTGTAGCGGCACGTCAGGGCCAAGGTTCTCAACGATCCAGAGCGTCATCTGATCGAGCTCGCCGTCCGAGTCGTTCTCGCCCGGAATGAGAAGCGTCGTGATCTCGAACCACACGTTGGTCTCACGTTTCAAGTACTCCAGAGTTTCGAGCACCGGCGCGAGCGCACCGCCGCAGATCTTGTAGTAGAAGCGCTCGGTGAACGCCTTCAGATCGACGTTCGCAGCGTCCATGTGGCGGTAGAACTCGGCGCGCGGCTCAGCACACACGTAGCCCGCGGTCACGGCGACGCTTCTGATGCCGCGCGCACGGCCTGCCTGCGCAGCGTCAATCGCGTACTCCATGAACACGACCGGGTCGTTGTAGGTGAACGCGATGCTCGCGCAGCCGAGTCTTTCGGCGGCCTCGGCGAGATCCTCGGGGCTCGCACTGTCGGCAAGGGTGTCCATCTCGCGGGACTTCGACATATCCCAGTTCTGGCAGAACTTGCAGGCTAAATTGCAGCCGGCTGTACCGAAGGACAGCACGCTCGTTCCGGGCAGGAAATGGTTGAGAGGCTTTTTCTCGATCGGGTCGACGCAGAAGCCGCTCGAGCGGCCATAACTGAACAGCTTGATACGGCTTGCTTCCGCGCCACGTACGAAGCACAGGCCTCGTTGACCGTCACGCAGCTTGCAGGCGCGAGGGCACACGTCGCATTGCACACGGCCGTCGTCCAGCGCGTGCCAGTAGCGCGTGTCAATGATCGAGCCTTCCGCCGGCTGTGCCGCCACGTTTTCTGCCGCCTCGCTCATATGCGCAATTGTGCTCCCATTTGGAAGAATCTATACTGCTGCCGCATGCGCGGCGCAATCGAAGTCCCTCGCATTCGTCGACCGGCCGTAGCGGGACTCTTCTACCCGCAGGACCCACAGGCGTTGCGCACTGCGATCGCCGACTACTTAGCTCAGGCTAACGGAGCGCGAGCAGCTCCGAACGCCGCACGCACCGCACGCGCTGTCTGCCCATCCATGCCGAAGGCCCTGATTGCGCCGCACGCCGGCTACGTCTACTCCGGGCCCATAGCCGCTTCGGCATACAGCGCGCTTGGGTGCGCCGCGGAAGGAATCGAGCGCGTCGTCCTGATCGGTCCGAGCCACTTTGTGCCCTTCTCTGGCCTCGCGGTGTCTCGAGCCGAAGCCTTCGAAACGCCGCTAGGCGCCGTTCCAGTAGACGACGCTGCACGCCGCGACGTTCTGCGCGTCCCTCACGTTGTGACAGCGGATGCGCCGCATGCGCACGAGCACAGCCTGGAGGTGCAGCTTCCGTTTCTACAGGTGCTGCTCGATGAGTTTCAGGTGCTGCCGATCGCAGCCGGCGACGCAACGGCAGGGGAGGTTGCCGCGGCGTTGGAATGCGTCTGGGGCAATGAGGAAACGCTCATTGTCGTGAGTTCCGACCTCTCCCATTACCTCGAATACGCCGCGGCCCGCAGCGTCGATGCCTCGACGGCTCAGTCGATTCTCAACTGCTCAACTGAGCTCGGCGGTGAGCAGGCGTGCGGCTGCGTCGGCATAAACGGGCTCATGCGTGTAGCGCGCGAGCGTGGGCTCGAGGTGAGGCTGCTCGATATTCGCAATTCGGGCGACACGGCTACGGAACGCGCTCGTGTGGTCGGCTATGGCGCGTTCGCGCTTTACGAGACGCGTGTGGGGCGCTAAGCGGCGCCGCTTGGGTTCGATCGCGTAGAGAACAAGTGGCTCTCAGGTACGAGAATCACACGCGCCAGCAAGGCGTTCCCCGAAATCAGCGTCCTTTCTCGTAGGTGCCGATGAGCTGTGTCTCCGCAATCACATGACCCTTCATCGCATCCAGAAGCTGAGCTTTCGTCGCGTGCCCGAGATCCGGCAGCACCGCGTCGAGCGCGGAAAGTTTGTGAAAGTATCGATGCTTGCCCGTAGGCGGACAGGGGCCGCCGTAACCGGCCCGTTTCCAATCGTTGAGGCCCTGCTTCGCTCCCGGTGGAAGGCCGCTTTTCGCCGCACCCTCCGGAAGGCCATGCGCGTCGGCAGGAATGTTGTACACGACCCAATGCACCCACGTCATCTTGGGCGCGCGCGGATCGGGCGCGTCCGGGTCGTCGATGATCAGCGCGAAGCTCTTCGTGCCCTGAGGAGCTCCCGACCACTGCAGCGGCGGCGAGATGTCGGTGCCCTCGCAGCTATATTGCTTGGGGATCACGCCGTTGTTCGCAAACGCAGGCGATGTAAGGATGAGCGCCATAGCAAGTATCTCCATGTGGGCGGAAGACTACGCGCGGTGACTGCACACGTAAACCTCAATCGCTCAGGGTTTAGGGATCGTATGCGTTGATCCCCGCAGTCGGGCGGTCAACGGCCGCATCTCCGCGGTGGCCAACCTGGCGCTGCCGCTACAGACGCAACGCAGTTCGGCTCAACCGAGACTGTGTTTTTTGCGCAAATGTGCTATATATGGCGATATATAGCGCTAATCATGACAAGAGACGGGATGTTTGCTTCATCGATGATTGCGTGTCGCAATATTCCCTTTCGAAGATAGCGGTGGTCGTTAGCATTCCGGAGAAGCATAACCGTGAAAAAGTTGGTCCTGGCCTTGGTAGTCATGAGCGCAATCGCGGGCGTCGCGCGCGCCGCCGATCTTCCAACCGCCGAACCGGCTCCAGCTGCTCCGCCCAGCCCGGCCGTCTGCGCGAGCGTCAAGGAGTTCGTCGCCACCGATTGCGCGTTGACCTGGAACGGCATCACGCTGTACGGCGTGTATGACGTCGGCGTGGGCTGGGTCAGCCACGGCTTACCGGAAAACGGCTATAACTACGAAGGCGAATCGCTGGTCAACCGGAACGGCAATCACTCCCAATGGCTCCTTGCGCCGAACAACCTGCAGCAGACGGGTCTGGGCATCAAGGGCAAGATAGAGTTCATGGCCGACTGGTACGCTGTGTTCAACGCTTCGACCGGCATCAATCCGCAGTCCGGCCAGCTCGCCAACATGGCAGCCACCAACACCACGAACAACGGCCTACCCAGGAGCGCCTATTCGGAAACCGGCGATGGTGCGCGCGCGGGCCAAGCCTTCAATGACGAACTCTATGCGGGCGAATCGTCCACGTATTTCGGCACGCTCACCTTCGGTCGTCAGCGCGCTCTCGGTACCGATGCGATGCTCGCTTATGATCCGGCCGGCGGCGCCTACTCCTTTTCGTACATCGGGTATAACGGCACGATGGCCGGCGGCGGCGACACCGAGGACACCCGTTGGGACCAGGCCGTGAAATATCGCTTGAGCTATGGTCCGGTCCATGTCGGCGTGATGTATAAATTCGCCGACGGTTCTGGCGGCTGCTACTCCGCCTCTGCAACCTGGTCCGCCGCCACCTGTACGCCGGAGGCGGCGCATAACACCGCCTATGGATTCGACCTCGGCGCGGTAGTCTTCAATTTCTCCGCCGACGCCGTCTTCCAACATTACAACCAGGCGATCAGCGTACTCAATCCCTTGCTGGGACCCCAGAGTCTGACGCAGCCCTATCAGTCGACCACCAACAGCATCAATACGAACCGCATCACCGGGGCCAATCTGATCGGAACGGAGAATACCGAATATGGCATCGTGACCGACAACACGGCCATTATGCTCGCTGCCAAGTATTCCTGGGACCCCTTCAAGTTCTATGCCGGCTACGAACACATCCAGCAGTTCAACCCGTCGAACCCATTGGGCATTGGCGCTTCGGCCCAGGGTGGCTATCTCTTGAGCGGAGTCGAAGACAAGAATCTTGATCGCCCCAAGATCGTGCAGATCTGGTGGACGGGCGTGAAATACGCTTACGACATCAAAACTGACATCACTGCGGCCTGGTACCATCAGCAGCAAAACGACTTCCGTCTTCCTCCGACTTGCTCGACCGCCGCCGGTTTCCGCGCTTCCTGCGCGGGCACCCTCAACGAGTTTTCGCTGTATGCGGATCATCACTTCACCAAGCGATTCGATGCCTATGCCGGCATTGCCTATTCCAACGTGAGCGGCGGTCTGGCCATCGCCATTCCTCACGGCCCCGGCGTCCCCTATCTCAACAAGAGCAACACTGCTCCGACAGTGGGTGCTCGCTTCACCTTCTGATCGCTTTCCGCGGCCTTTCAAGCGGCTCTGACGGGGCCGGCGAGCGCGAGTGAGTAGAACGGTATCCAAAGAAAATTTGGGTTTCGGTAAAGGGCGGAAAAGCGCCGGCGTTTCACGACGGTCGATCCCGAATTTTTAAACAGCCACAGGTCAGCAACATGAGCTACACGGTAATGCGCAGGCAACTTTGACTTAATGCGGCTGGCTTTTCGCGCACGCTCGCGCGTCCTTGAGTAAATACGCTGTCGGCCTGCACCGACAGTTGCAATTTAGATGTGTCCGCGCTTTACTCGAGGCGAGTTAAGGGCAAACCCGTCGTGAGGCGGGGACGCAAAGCTTCCGGTCTTGAGAGCCTATTTGGCTTGTGAAGACAGCGGGGTTGCCGGCCGAACGCTACCGTCTCGCAGCGCACGCCGTCAGTTCTTAGATGCCGTTCACGAGCTTTCAAGACCGCCCGCTGCAGCCAGCAGGTTCTCGTCAGAGTGGGTCATGAATGTTCAAAATACTTTCCCGCGCAGAACGTAGGCTCCATCCACTCGGCTGCTGCATCCCCATCGCCGCGAGTACTACGCCCGCAGCGTCCATTGCGTTTGCAAAACTTTTAGAACTTTCTAAGGATATCTGGAGGAACCTATGAAACAGCCACATGCACTGAGAATGACTTTAGTACTTTTGGCCCTGACCGGGCTGACGACCATTTGTTCCGCCCAAACAGGGACAGCCAGTTCGAAGCAGACCGCGGCTATAGCGACCATCTCGGTCGCTGCGTGCAATGTACCCAATTCGGTAACTCCGTGCCCGGGCACCTGGGTAGATCTAGTTCCAACGCTGACAGTAAAGACTTCAAACTCCGCTTCGTTATTCGTGGATGTGTCTACCGTGGTCGGCCTCTACACCTCTACCCAGGTCAAAGGAAACAACACCGGCGCCACCAGTTCAGCCACCGCTACGGCCGGTGTTCACGTCAGAGTTCTGCTGGACAACATCATTTACGCCTTCCCGGACAAGCTTGGCGCGGGGATTGACTTCGATAACCGCGTCCAGACCCTCACGGCAAATCTGGGTAATATCTTTACTTCAGCATGCGCGCTGAGCAGTACCACCTGCACCTTGACTCCGGAACAGATCACACTGATTCTGAGAACTTCCAGCGCGCATGCGTTCAATTTCGTGTTGCTGAATGTAGGCTCCGGTACCCATACCGTTGATGTTCAGGTCCTAGCGGACACGAATTCGAGCGAGATGACTGGCGGAGTGGCGATTGCCGGCGCCGCCTACGGCCCAGCTTCTGTCACCATCGACGAGGTGCGGTTGGTTCACGATTTCTCGTTCTAAGCTAAATTACGCATAATCTCGGGGGGCGCCAGATCTTTGTCGTTTTCGGACGACACTGGCGCCTTCCGGAGTGGTCGGTGGAGCAAAGTCATTATTCAATTTTTCTTGCCCCATTTGAAACCGATCGATCGAGCCGAGCCAAGTTCAGGTTTTGCTGTCACCGTTCCCGACAACGGCCATTCAAAATCGAGAATGCTGCCGTTAACGCCGTCACGGAGCGCGTACCTAATTCCCGGGTGCGGTTATCTCTTGAGCGGGGTCGAAGACAACGTACGGGGCGCTGCCGGTTCACCGATAAGCCTCCGGCCTAAGCGCGCAGGTGGTGCTTAAGATACTGCACCGTCAGTGCCTGTAGCTCCCGCTGCGCTGCGGCGCGGCCGGGTAATGCTTCCTCATCGCTGAGGGCGTTGGCGGCTTTCATCAGTTGCAGCACGACCACCGCCAGGTCCCGTGCCGCCTCGGCTGGTAGTGCGGGCGCGCGTGCGCGCAGAATCGCAGCGATTTGCTTGCGCAGCATGTGGCGGAAAGTGGCGCGCCGTGTCCTCTCATCCATCCGTGACTCGGCGAGCGGCAGCGCCGCGGCGCGCTCGCGCGGGTGCGCGCGCAGCAAGCCGAACAGCTCCTCGACGAGCGTTCGGATGTCGAGCCGGGCGGCGCGCGACTCGAGCTGTTGCAGGTCGGCAGCGAGCAACGCGACGTAGTTCAGCACCAGCGTGTCGGCCAGCGCTTCCTTGACCGGAAAGAACTGGTAGAGGGAGCCGATCGGCGCGCC
>Ga0209488_10002142_pt1 | contig 16491 bp, 24 predicted proteins | sample Rivendell_Oct201_8_FD_188349 | JGI IMG/M metagenome (GOLD analysis project Ga0209488, IMG submission 188349) | Vadose zone soil microbial communities from the Eel River Critical Zone Observatory, Northern California, USA -... | ecosystem: Environmental > Terrestrial > Soil > Vadose zone >... | reverse complement strand
CTATTCAGAGTTGTTGAGGTGGGTGTAGGATGTTGGGCTGGGGAAGTTGAAGGGGAAGGAACGGTTGGAGTCGGTGGGGGAGCCGTAGCCTGCGTGGTTGTTGGAGGAATGGGCGGCTCCGGAGCCCTCGGCGATGCCGACGCCGTCTGGGGAGGTTGTGGAGCACTAGTGGAAGAGTCTTGGTTCCGGGAATTTGGGGCACCAGGTGACAATCTGCGCAAGGCAGCAAGGGCGGCAGCCTCCTGAGGGGTTGATGGCATACCCTGGTCCTGCGAATTGGGGCGCCCACCCTCAACAGGTGCACGTTGGGGAGTAGACTGTTCTCCTTCCTCGGAAGTAGCTGGGGCGGGAACTGTAGTGGCGCTCGCGGTATTCTGCGCACCCGGCTGTTGCTGTTGCACTGGTCGTTGTTGCGGTGCCCTTCCGCCCCAAGGCTGCCATGCCCCACCTGGGCCATAGAACCCTTGGAAGACCGGCGCTGGCTGCAGTTGCTGTGGCGGTGGTGGTATGAAGTGTGGTCCCATGGGTTGATGGCCAAAACCGGGACCCCATGCGTAGTGCGGCGGTGGGCCACCTGCTGCAAACTGCTGGGGTTGCACTGGCGGATACGGTGCCGGAGGTGGCGCAGGTGGCGGGCCACGGATCATGTTGCGGAAGATGTTACCCAATTGCCCGGCCGGGGGCTGCGGTGCGCCAGCTGCGGGTCCAAAAGGGGCTGCAACGCCTTGAGGTACAGCAGCTGCTCCACGAAGGGCATCTGCTTGCCCTACCCTACCGACTGCGGGTGGAGTAGTGGTATCCAGAACAGGTCGGCGGCTGTAAGAGGCCATCAGCCCGTGACGAAAGAAGTGTTCCCAAGCGGACTAACCAAGTAGGACAACTCTGTTGCCGCTCAAGCCACGCGCGGAGACAATGAAAATGGAATATATGCCCACAAGGAAGTTTCTTTGGCGTCATGTTTGGGCCATCTCTTGCAGGTACTGCCGTTCCTGGCGGATTAGCCTGATCTCGAGGGGATGCGTCCGGGAGTGTCATCTCTTCACGACAAATAATGCAAGTATGGTCGTTCATCGCGGACATTTCCTCTTGGGTAGCATTTGGATAACGCTCATCCATGTTTCGGGTTGCGGTACGGTATCGCATAAGGTCCCGCAGACGCGTAATGAAAGACCGGGCAGTCACGTATACGTCGCGAACCACATTCAAAGGAACACCATAAAACGTAACGATAACTGCGAAGAAGCCAAGATAAGTGGACAGCTTCAGAAAGTCTTCGATATGAATTAGATAGCGTCCGTTCGGAAGGGGTGGGTAGACGTACCGGTGATCAGATCGACGTAAAAAATCCACATGCTTTTATCCTCCCATGCCGGTGCATTCTCTCCTCCGCGGGACGCCGCGCGATGGAATTCAATGGTAGACAGGACATATTTAGCTTTTGAATTGACTAGACTGGCCATGAGGATCGAGTACTGCAAGGCATATGATCACAGAGTTAGGGTCACGTTTTAATTCAACTAACCTCGCTTGCAAAGAGGATGATAACCCCAACCCCATTAGTAAGAATACTCTCTGCGGCAAAAGCCAACATGACGATGTTGGTGACCCATAGAAGGAAGAACAGGCCGCTGATCCGCACGTGAAACAGGGTTGTTGGACCAGGATATGGCATCTGATTCATCTTCTGAGGGTGAGTACACGACATGATGATCATAAAGGCGGTCAATACCCATTCGATCCGGTCTGACAAAAGCCAGTGGAAAGACTTGACAAACAACAGAAAGCCAAACATGACGGCAAGAGGGATGTCAATCTCGTCCCTAAAAATGGTGAATGCCAGAAGTGACTCGGTGACAAAGAACCACATGCGATCGTAGAGTCTCTGTGGGCGAGTTGAATTCGACAGGAAACAGATTCAAATTATGGACCCGCCTCGACTTCTACCGGCCGCAATGAGCCAAAAAATAGCTGCTGAACCAGGCGACCATACATTAAGGACAACAAGAGGCTGAAGTTGGCGAGGACCTGGGAGAAGGAGGATCGTCAGGTCTCCGACGGAGAGAAGAGAGAGAAGAGGATGTGACCAAAACACTTGCGCCGCTCTTTGACAAGTAGACGGCGACGGAATAGAAGTTGCTATGATTTTGGAGGGCATTGATGACGGTAGCAGATACAGCGAGGGTTGAAGCGAAGGTGTAGAGGAAGACACGATGAGAGAGAACGGAGCCAGTTAAAGACTGACGAAAAGAGTCGGGCATGGAGAAGAGAGTGGGCGGGTGAGACGGGATGATGCCAGGGCCAGACGGGGTGTAGCGGACGACGTGGCGCAGCGGAGAAGGGACCACGTGCAAGTGTCCCCAAAACCGGACATCACTTGTAAGCGCTGCGACTGAGCCGTCGTCTTTGCCTCCGCCCCTCGCTTGGAATCCCCATGGCAGCAGCAAGTAGCCATTCACGCCATGCACTCGATTTTTCTTTTCCTTTCTTAATCCACTCCCCGTACACTCCCTCCATCCATGTTCCCGTTCTGATGAATACCGAACAGTCACCTGGGGGTCTAACCGATAATCTTGCCATTTCAAGTGCACTCCGACCAACCACAACCCCTCCTCCTCGGATCACCCCAGGGAGGGGACCGACAAGGTCAATCCGATGCCTGTGGTATTGGACGCTCATTATTGGCGCTGTGCAACATCCAGAAGCTCAATACGTAACACTGCCCGAAATTTTGACGTGAGACAATCGATTCCTTTGAGGCGAGTCAGTCGAGACATTTGGCGGCACATTGTTGCCCGGGTGAGAATCGCTCCCTGGAATCTGCGAGACGTGTGGCGTTTCTCGGCAAGTAGCATGGCCTGCCCCTGGGTCACGCTCGAAATCATATGCGGACTCCAGGCGCCCGTCATGGACACACGGCATGGTCATCGGAGGAAGGCAGTTCTGAGGGGATCAACACACTCTCACGGGCGCCTCTTGGGCGCCTATTCGATGGATTGGCCCCCGGTGAGCCTGCTTCAAAAATGCAATCCGAGCCTTCCTCACGGAGCAATTTCCCAGATTTTTTTTTCGCATAAATACCTGGTTCGCCTCTCCCCCCCATCTACACGTCCCCACTCCCCCAATTCCTCGTCCATTCGCGCAGTGCTCATGGCGGATTTACGCCTCCGTTCTCAATCTTCATCCCCGAAACCTATCACGAAAAAGGATGCTGACGGTTTTTCTGTCGCACCCATACCAGCACCCCAAACGCATCTATTGACACGCCTACTCTACGTCACATCTGTGCTCTTATCCATTCTTTGTCTCGCCTACGTCGGCGGCCGGGAACGCACACCTCTACCAGACGCATACGCCCTCTGCTCGCGTTCTGGTGCTCATATCTATACCGTCGACCCTGGTTACCCTCGTGCACAGTGCATGGTTGTTCAGGGTTCCCACATCGTAGACGTTGGTGCCATTGGTATGTAACCGCGCGATGCCGTCCCTCGCATACCATAAAGCCACATTAGATGAAGTGCACCGCCGATGGGAATTATCTGTACTTGCCATTGAGGAAGCCATTAAGCGCGCGCATCCAAAACCCCGTCTGGCAACTAGATTTATCGAATCGGGATCAATTGTTGTTCCTGGCATAAGTGGTAGGCGCCCTATATGAGCCGCAGCTGTGTAATACCTCTAATCAGGGGTATTATATATAGACTCGCATGCACACATGCTTGAGTACGGCGCGAGCCGGCTCATTCCACTGGAGAGCGCTCGCAGTGCAAAAGGTGGTCCCGGTCCCTCGCAATTTGTCAAGATTAAATCTAACGTACCCCAGCTGTCACTGCGTTGATTCGGCAGTATATTTTGTCCGACGAAGATATCAAACGAGATCCTTTGAAATTCGTAGAAGGTTGGGGTTGGGATCACACAAAGTGGGCCGAGCAGGGATTCCCATCTGCAGTAAGGCAGCGCTTCTCCATTGGCGCCACATAACATACATCCCTGTTTGCTTCAATCAGGCAGTCCTGGACTCTGACCCCATAGTGCGACAGCATCGGGTTGTACTGGAGGCTAAGGACGGACATGCAATCTGGGTGAACTCGAAGGTTCTCGAAGACATTTCTCCTCTCCCCGAGAACGTCGAGGGCGGCGTCATAGTGCGTGACGCATCCGGCAAGCCAACAGGTAACGTGATCCTCCCCCTCGTGTTTGATATGCGCACATAAGTACGTTCCAGGCGTCTTCCTCGACAATGCCCAGTTCCTCGTTACAGTCCCCCAACCTACGTATAAGGACCTCGAAAAGCGCTTCCAGTTGGTTGTAGACTACGCGATCTCCCATGGACTAACGTCTATTCATGATGCCGGCTTTGATCCGAAATCCCTGGAATTCTTCAAATCGTGAGTGCTCCCTATTCAATAACCCGAGCACCTACGCTCAGGGCCTGTCAGACTGGCCGAGAAAGAGAAGTTGCCTGTACGCCCGCGTAGGTGATCCTCGGCTCTTTTGCTAATGATTGCATAGATTCGAATTTATGGCATGACTCATTTTGATGAGAATACCGAGTACTGGGGTGATAAGATCCAACCGATTATCGGGGCTGCCAATGGTCGGTTTACCGCACGAAGTGTCAAGATTTTTGCCGATGGCAAGTCTTTCTCGTTAACTGTGCGATCTGAATAAAAATATATCACTCCAGGCGCTCTGCGATCCGGTGGGGCGGCTGTAAGTCCTATTGAAACCTGAATGCGGTTTTGACCTGATGGGCGTATCAGCTACACGAGCATTACGCCGACAACCCTAGCACAAGAGGCTTCATGAGAATCGATCAAGAGGTTTTGGTATCCAATATCCAGAGATTCTTAAGAGACGGCTGGCAGACAGTAAGAACGCCAGAGTTTCTCCCGTGCCACGAGAGTTACACCTCATTTCTAGAATGTCCATGCAGTCGGTGATAGAGCAAATACTCTTGTCATTGACGCATTCGAGTCTGCGCTCGATGGCATCAACGTAACTGCCCTCCGACCTCGTCTTGAACATGCCCAGATCATCACGCACTCGGATATGGCGCGTCTCGCTAGGCTCGGAGGTGTGCATTTGATTCCCGGTATTTCTTGGGACGCAGGTTGATTCGAGGTTATCATCTAGTTATCGCGAGTGTCCAGCCAACCCACGCGTAGGTCATTTCTGTGCCGCGGATACCACGTCTAACCTAGCGTCTTTAATACTACTAGAATAAGCGACATGTACTTTGCCGAAGATCGTCTGGTGCGTTTATAGCACTCGGGAATTATCCTACCGCTTACCCTCCGCAGGGCGCAGAACGTGTGAAGTTGCTCTACGCTTTCCGCGATATTATCGACCACGGTGCGCGTTTTACCCTCGGATCGGATGCGCCCGTCGAGGACATGAATCCTTTGGCCGGGTTCTACGCCGCCATTACGCGACGTGCACCCGACGGCTCTTCTCCTCATGGGCCAGGGGGATGGTAGATCACGTTCATTGGTCCGGAGAGCCAACCTTCTAAATGACCTGTCTCAGGTTCCCCCAACAACGCCTCACGCGCGAAGAGGCACTGAAAGGTGTGTCGCCATGTTCGTCTCTTGTTCGTGGAACACTGGCAGCTGAAACACCCCGTCCTTTTTCAGGAATGACTCTTGACCCTGCATGGGCGTCCTTCAGCGAGGACAGCTTGGGGTCCCTCACGCCTGGGAAGCGCGCGGACTTCGTTGTGCTATCAAAGGATGTCATGACCATCCCAGAAAGTGGAATCCTCAGCACTAAAGTTTTGGCTACGGCGATTGATGGCCGTCCAGTCTATGGACACATCTAGCTGCGATGGGTGGGGACAAACCAAATGAAGTTATTTGCTAATATTTTCGCCAAGTGTTGTTCGTTTAACGAAGAGGGCTTATTCATCCCGTTCGTCGGCCGAATGCCGCACGCTGGGGAAGTGTGGGTCAGAGTAGTGTCCTGTGCCCTGCGAATCGGACACAGTTGAGCCCTCACTTGCGTTGGTCCTGCGATCGCTCCAACAACTTACCGAGGTTCTGGAATCTCTTAATACAGCGATTACAAACGCAGATAATCCTCAAAATTGAATAGCCCCTGATCAGGGCAATCGATGTGCTACGATCGTGCGCAGGCTTACGTGCTCCGCCGCAACGCACTCGCAAAATGACTCACATCGGGTTCATAAAACCCTCGTTGAGCGCATAAAGAAGTTGATGAGCGCCTAGTTGGCGTCGTGCGCCATGGTCGGGGCGGCGTACGCAAAATGTTCCTTGCGCCAAGGCTGGGCCCGTCACATGGAGCCTCAAACATGAGTAACCTTATCTCTCAATATCTGCAAGCGCTCGAGAATTCATCGATCACGTTATAACTTAGGCGTATTGGGCGCTGAAGCTTGTCTCTTACTTGCTATTGGCCTGTAGCACACTGAATCACGGTGGGCAAGCGTCCTCTCGATGCAACTGGTGCTGTTCGCCATACTCTATGCGTAAGCGTGTTAGAACGACACAGACTTAGAGACAATTCTGGCAGCACAAGGTCATGACTTGGAATGGTATTGGATCCGAAGTTCCCATGTGGTTGACATTGTGACGGTCTGGTGGACTGAACCTCCCCGAAATAGAGGATGGCGGTGACGTTCTTCGAAATAAGCTATATATCGAGTTCCGGTAGATGTTACGCACGTGGTTGCCGCATGACGCGATGCAACCGACGAGCCGAATGCGTATTCTACATGTGGACGATGTATGGTCCGTGCAACGCAGGGTATTGGTTACTCATAGGCGCGTGACACCACAAAATGGCAGGCTGTTTGCACCTAGATTGACATGATACGTGGGTGGTGACACGGAGTAGCAGATACGTGGGCACCGAAACAGAAGGCGGGGATGGGAAGTGTGGGTCTGACAGAGGGTTCTTCGTTCACCGCTGCTTCGAGGGTGGCAGATGGCAGATATCCATGTCCATGTGATCAGACGCCCCAGGGGTTTACTCCCTACAATCAAGGATGCGCCGACATGCGGATGATAGGACAAATCAATTGAATTTTTTTTCCCTGAAGGCTCAGAAGCGAGGCGGCGACGGTCATCGTGGTCCAACTCGTCGGTAAAGGCGGATGTGAGATCCGATTATGTAACCGTGCAAGCAGGCGCGTCGCGTCGCGTCACGATTACGACTTCGGTCTGAATTTCTATAGCTTGACTGCCATTAGTGACCCTCTTGATGCCATCTTTTGTGGACCCACTTCCTCAAGATGGGCCCCGTACTGAAAAGCGAAAATCACATGAGCTGGGGGAGCCTGAAAGCTCTAGCAACAAGAAGCAAGCCACCTGTGTCATACCTCCCGACGCGTCAGGCCGTGGCACCCAATATTGGATGGTTCAATGGTATGCATCTCCTAGGATATTTTGGAGCGAATGGAACGTAACGATGTCAAAGGAGGGCCCCTCAGTCGAAGAAACACAAGACGTGGCAGGGAGACGGCGTTCTCGTAGTGACCAGGCCGAAAGGCGTTCTCATGGACTTGGATGGTCGCGTGTATGCGTCGAACCTCTCTTCTCTCTGTCCTCAGAAACTGAGATTGATATCCTAGCCTCACGACTGGCAAGATTGGCTCCGACGTACTTGAGGAAGGCTCTCAGATCAATCTGGGCAACAAGGAGCTCCAGCTTGACCGCGCCATGCAACCCTCGGAGTATCTTTCTGGGGCCTGCTTTGGCCGCGGCGGCACTAGCGATACACCACTTCCCCCTTTAGCAACTTCTTCGGCCCTTTCAAAGCAATTTATCCCGCTGAAACCGGTTGCGCTGAACCCATACTCTATGCGTCCCCCAGCGCCCCGCGAGGCTCCTGCTCCACCGAGAAAACCCACAACCTTGGAGCCTGTCAACCTACTATCTCAGTCAGTAACACCGTCCTCAAAGGCGCGGTCCGAGGGGAGCAATGATACCCAATCTTACTGGACTGCTAATTGGTAGCACTCCTCGTCCTTCTATATTTTAGAAGCTGATGACCGTATTTCATCAGGAGAAAGCCACAGCACAAGAAGCATAAGACTTGGGATGGTGATGCATATGTGACTGTACAAGAGGGAAAACTGGTACTTGTCTCTGAGCGCGGTAAAATGTGAGCAAACGTAATTTTTTCTGCAGGCTCAAATCGAATGGTTTTACTACTCTAGACTTGGGAAAAAACCTTTTGAGAACTTGCGCCTTACCTCTGGACTGAAAACCTTCGTAGGCAGGTTAGAGATAGAGCTGGACTCTCGAATAACTCAGGCGGAATTTCCCAAAATTACAGGGATGGCGCTCAGGGTGGAGAATGAGAATGAGAACGAGATAGAGCTATTGGAAGAACATACTGATGACCGGCTTCGTGCTAATCATACAGAGAATAGCACCACGGCTATCAAGAACTCGCCCTCATCCGGTATGAAGTTCATTCCTCCAACAACTTTTTATGCGAAGCCCACCCCAAAGCCAAAGAAGGCTAGCGCACTGTAAGCGCGTACTTTAAGCTGATGGAGTTGTATTTCCTCATCTTAGTGATCTAGGCATGATCCCACTGCGGAAGGCGCAGTCGTGATGAAGGCGCCTACTGAAGAACATTCGAATCGATCCAACAAGAAGTGAGTCACTCAAATCGCCCCATTCTAGTGTTATTCTCACGTAAAGGTTCAGGTCTTTACCTATCATTCCTGTTGTAATAGATCCGATTTTGGCGCGACGACTGAGACCGCACCAGGTCGAAGGTCAGTTCGCTTACCCGCAGGGCGACGGGTCGAATTTCATGCAACCACAGGAGTCAAGTTTATGTATGATTGTGTCATGGGGCTACGAAAGCACGAGGGCCAGGGGTGCATCCTTGCAGATGAAATGTATGGCTCCCCTACTCTCATAGCGCCCTGCCTACCCTAACGGCGTTTGTGTTACAAAAGGGGATTGGGAAAAACCCTTCAGGTTAGTGTAACAATTTAGTCGGAGTATTCACAACTGAAACGGACTTAGACGATCACCCTCATCTGGACTTTGCTAAGCACGTTTGCCCTTCCCTATCTGATCCGGTACTTATCGCCAAGCAGAGCAGGGCCCCTACGCAGGTGTGGGTCCGGTCGTCGGGAAGGTGCTTATTGTCTGCCCTGTTACCCTAATAAATGTAAGTAATGATGGTGACTCAAGTGACTGACACCGCTAAACTATGCTACGTAATCATCTTAGAACTGGAAGAGCGAGTTCCACAAGTGGTATGGCTTCCGTTCCATGGCCGGTCATGACCTTCGGCAACCAACGCTGAATAACGAGTAGGTTGGGCCGTGACCGCGTCGGGGTACTTACCGGGGATAAGGGAAAGACGGCTATCAGGCAGTTCGCCAACTCGTTAGTCTATTTGGTTCTTCCTGCTGCCTTCTATTCACGTTCACGTTCATCGTCATAGGAAAATCCATCAGGTCCTTCTGATAGGTTACGAACGACTGCGCACCGTGGTGTAGGTCTTTCTTTTACGAACTCTCAGCCTTTCGAATTCACTAAGCCGCCTTCTCACAAGCGATGATTTGGTTTACTGCAAGTAAGTATAATCTGTCATCTGACTTTTCCTTTTAATACAACCCCGCTTAGTCCACCCATCGGGCTTATTATTGCCGATGAAGGCACGCAGTTCATGAGCTGAGCTGTCTCGCTTTTTGCTGAGTATTGAGCAGGACACCGACTCAAATCGGCCAACAACAAGACATCGGCCATGTTCGGGGTCCTGAAGACTCCAAGAAGAATCATTCTTACTGGAACACCAATCCAGAATGATCTCAGCGAGTTCCATGCGATGGTAGAAAAACTAACGCATTTGGAGACACCTTATTCTTATTTGACATTCGCTTTGATCGTTTTATAGGCAGACTTTTGCAATCCCGGACTACTAGGTCGAAACCATTTTCCAATTTGATCATGTCACTGACGTACCGTAGATGACTATGCAACCTTCCGACGCGTGTACGAGACGCCTATAATCCGTAGCCGAGAACCGGGGTGTTCACCAAAGGAAGGCGAACTGGGCGAAAGCCGCGCGGCACAAGTAACTCTCCGCCTGTTGCGTACGCTGACGAACCTGACATTCCTCCTCTAGCTACTCGCCATCTCTCGCAGCTTCGTCCTTCGACGCGATGCAAGCATCCTGAAAAACTTCTTGCCACCTAAACGTAAGCGTGTCCAAGTCCACCTATGTGGCTTTATTCACCTATTTTCAAGACGAATATGTCGTTTTTGTCACTCCAACTGCATTACAATTGTCAATATTCTCCAAGATCCTCAACCCCGATCGTTTAGACAACATCATTGAACACTCCACGGCTGAGTCCTTGGCATTGATCAACATCCTTACGAAGATAAGCAACAGCCCAATCCTTCTCAAGGCTGTCGCAGATAAAGAAAAGGCAAAGATCGGCCAAGGGCAGGACAACAGAGAGAGAACGACAGTTGTTGAAGAGGCAGTGAAACTGCTGCCTGAGCGCGCTCAAGTAGAAGACCTATCGTTAAGCGGTGAGGTGTACCGCCGCCGACTCGCAATGAACGTAATTAATTGCAAATCAGGAAAATTGACTGCCCTCGCGAATCTCCTCAGAGCCATTCGAAAAGTCCCATCTTTTACTCTTGCAATTGCTCTGTATTCACCCTCACTTTCACAGCATACGGACGAAAAATGCATAATCGTCTCTCATTATACGTCTACTCTCAACATTATAGAAGCTTTTTGCAAGAAGAAATCATACAGCTACCTTCGTCTAGATGGGTAATCTCCCAACTGGTCCCGTTCCTTTGCTCCACAGCACTAATTACCAGTTGCATCCAGTTCGACGCCGGTAGCCAAAAGGTCGGAGTATGTAAACACATTCAACAAATCTTCTCAAGGACGTTGTTGTACGTCAGATATCACTTCGTGCTGTCGCTGGCTCCCATACCTTTACCATTAGTTCTGTTCCTTCTCAGTTCCAAAGCGGGCGGCGTCGGACTCAATCTTATCGGTGCTTCAAGACTTTGTCTCGTTGATTCCGACTGGAATCCAAGGTGTGACACTTTGCATGACGGGGAAACAACCACTCATGTTCCGCGTTCTAGCCATGATCTTCAATCAATGGCACGAATACATCGGTATGTTGAAAACTCATTACTGTGTTCGACGCTGACCTCTATTCTAGTGACGGACAGAAGCGGAGTGTCTATATATATCGCTTTCTGACTGCAGGAACAATCGATGGTGAGTTTGATCGGTTTACGGCGAGAACACTCGTCTTAAATGTACCGAATACAGAAAAGATCTACCAGCGCCAGATTACAAAACTTGGACTGAGTAGCAGTACGTTCTTTTACCTATATATGCAAGAAGAAGTTGACTCTGGTCGGCCACAGCATTAATTGGAGATGTGAGAACACTGACAACATGCTTTCTCTCCTCGTCCTGTCTAACTTATTCCAACGACAGGGAAAGTCTGATTCTAAATCCGACTCATTTACGCCCAAGGAGGTGAGAAATGTAGAGTTGAACCTGTCAGCCGTAGGTTGACTGGCGGGTGTACCAGCTGCGCGATATTTTCACTATCCACCCTGAGACTGCTTGTCACAGTCATGACCTGTTAGACTGCCCTTGTGATCGTACTGGGACGCGGGGAGATGACGATGACACGTCAATATCTGACGCGACTTTAGAAGACGACTGTAAGATCAATGTACCAGGATTCATTGTTGCATCGCAGGTCAAAATCGTTGACTCTCCGAAGGCAGATAAAGCGGTGAGTACCGTTTTCGGTGTCTAGAATGGGGTTCTGGCGCCTGATGTTCCCTTACTAGTACCTGAAAAAGAAAAAGACGGAGCTCGCGGCATTGGGTGAATGGACCCACATCAATTGCCTACGGTCAGACGCGAGCGAACGCGTCCATGATGACATCCTCTGTAGCTTGTTTTTCCAATCGTCATCCTCCGATAAGCAGCAAGTAGACTCAGTAGGTGGCTTATCAAAGAGTCGTATATCATCGCTACTCGACGCCGTCGACCTGGACAACATCGCGCGCATGAAAGCAACCCCGGAACTGACGGTGAAGGACGTCCCTGGTGGTACCGTGTCATTTTTGTTCGAGAAAGGAACTTCAATATCAAAGGATGCGGACGAGGACGATGGGTGATGATAACCTTCCTCTTGGACGGGATAATCACCATGATCAATATTGCTTCACGGGCATGATCATTCCCATGTCCGAGTTCCCAACCATTGGCAATTGGCGTGGGTAGGAGTTCGAGTCTAGATAGAGGATGGTCACAGTCATCGGCGACATGTACCTCTTGTGTAAATTGAACGTTTCTACCTCCCTTGGCTCTGTAAACACAGCACTCCAGGATTTTCTTGACTGCGTCATTTTAATCAGGCACACGACCTTAGACAATTACATGTCATATCTCTTGGAGCCGAATCTGGTTCGTCGTCACTTTGCCGGAGTGGTTAACGGGATCGCCTGCTATATGCAGATTAAGCGGTTGGGCTTTGCCCGCGAGTGTTCGAATCGCTCAGGTGACGAATTTTTATTCCATTTTTGTTCGCGCGATTAAATAACAACCGACATCAGTCGCGTCTGGATTGTGCTCCTTTCGATTCGAATCACCCATGAGCGCGAATAAATACTCAAATCTACCGGACATTGTGTGTCTCTTATTACCCCATCATTAGTCACGAGTAAACGTCCTCTCCGAGTAGGATTCGTCTGGAAAAGATGTCTATGAGACCGAGGACGCTTTTCAGTCCCTTCAGGATGAGGTAGGTTTCCACTAATCTAGTAAGCTATCAGGACTGAATTGTATGCAGAATAACGATTCGAGTGACGAAGAAGGACCTTCAGCGCGACCACGAAAGGCGATAGATCCCAATGCAGCGGAAGGAATCGACGAAAGCAGCCTTGTTGACGCGGCGGAGGCTAGCAAACGATTTCGGCGGGCAGAGCGCAAGCGTTTGTAGCTTCTTTCAACCCTCGCTTCGTTCAACTCATTGAGCGTCGCAGGGACACGCGAGCGAACTTTGTATGCGTATCCTCCCTCACGCACGCCGTCCCCTACCCCGACACACCCGCCGTCCCTTGCGCTCCGATTAAAGCTACTACAATCCGAGCTCGCCTCTCTGGAAACGGAACTCGCCGACCCCGCGAATCCGCTCCTCGCGCGAGACCGTGAGCAGGGCAATGTCGACCCAGGGGACCTCCTCAAAGGTCTCGTTGATGTCAAATCACGGCTTGCGAAGTACACCATAGGTCACGAAGGCCGAGTGCGGCTTGTCCAAGGTGTTCTGCAGGACCCGCCGCCGGTTGGCCATACTACGGTGGTGGCCCCTGAAAAGAACGGGAGTGGGGTTGGCAAAGCAGCAGAGGAGTCTCACAAGCCTTTGGAGACTGTTGGGGATATCGCTGAGATAGATCGACGTGTTGGAGAGCTAGAAAGGCTCATCGGCTCAGCTAGCACATCGCTTGACGAGGTGCGCATTTTTTTAACCTAGACCCATAGAAAGAGTACTAAAGTGAAGATATTGACCTAGAGTTCGGCGATGCCAACTCCACTTCTACCGCTTCTCACCCGGCTGAACACGCAACTCACCGTGCTAGCGCAACCTCGACACCTGGATAATATTTCGCGCCGTCTCAAGCTACTCCTGTCCGACCTCGATCGACTGGCAGCCGCGAACCAACAACACCGTCGCAGCGCCGCCGCTGAGGGCGATAGCTCCACTAATGCACCCGCCGCCCTGCCCGCATCGCTGCAAGAGCAGCTTGCTCCCGCGCTAGCTCGTCTTGTCCCCGCGCTCCCACAGATTCCTCACATCCTCGCGCGCCTGCGCACGCTCGCCACCTTGCATGCCTCTGCGGCACAATTCGGCAACGTGCTGCACACTTTGGAGGAGGAGCAGCGCCAGTCACGCGAGGCGCTTGACGCGTTGACTCAGGCCATTGAAGGCGTCGAAGGGAGCCTCGCTGAGAATGGGGAGGTGGTGAAGGGGAACGTGACTGGTTTGGAAGAGCGGATAGATGCTCTGACTAAACGCTTGGACGCGCTAGCTGGATAGATAGAGTGCTGACGGTAGTTTGGCTTCTCGAGCTTCCACACCCCCGGTCTGTCCATTTGAGATTATACAAGCAAGTAGCGATTTTCCCGTAGTGGGACGCGGGAGGGATATCATGTACCTAATACCGCGCGTAAACGAAGAAGAGAAGAATCGGAAAGGCAGAAATGCAAAAGACGAGGTAGTACACAAAGTGACTTTTTTGTGATTTTATACATAACTGAAACCATTATACCACCCATTGGCTCGCACCGTCTCATGCGGCGCGTTACAAATGCACACCTTGGTAAAAGAAAAAGAAGGAAAAGAAATACAGATAAGTATCAGGCCGAGATGTCCTCAGGCGGTGCCCGACTCGGAGGCGAGAAACTGCCCGCCATCACGGCTGCGGCGCTGGTTGCAACTTGAACACATCTCCAACAACCTCCTTTGCAGTAATGATCCTCGCATGTTGCATATCGGGCACCTCTGACCAATATCGTGATTCACGCCGTTACCTGCTGCTCGACACGTGTTCCTGGGGGGGGAAACGATGTTACCTACTGGATTGTGGATCTGATGCGATACCTGGCGCTTATGCATGAGGCAGTATATCACCTGGGGCTGGCCAGCTGGCCTCCTCGTGTCCAACATGAACATGACATTCATTCTCACCGCCAGTCTGTTCGCGACAGTTTTTATCGTCGTCTTTGCCAATATCTTTGGCTGCTGGAACGACGATAATGATCGCCGTCGAGGCCGTCGTCACCCCCGGCAATCCTCTACGCGCACAAAGACTAAGATCAAGTACCCTAAACCCGACGGCAATGTTTCACCCTCGTCTCGTATCCTTGGACAGTCTCTTCAGCCCCACGCGCACTTTGCGGACCTTGCCGTTTGTCGTCTCCATATTCTTCGACTTCTCTGTCGACCTCACCTTTGTCACATCTAGTCCTTTTCGTTCGACGAGGGCGCAAACATCAAGGGGTTCACCACTGCCGAGGATCTACGAGAACAGGCAAGACTCAGGGGGCGTATGATGAAGGAGGCCATCGACCTGGCCAAGAGCGCGCGCAAGAGGGGAGACCACACAGCCCAGCGTCGCCACAACCACGAGGCCCTCGCGCATGAGATCACGATGAAACATCTGAATAAGGCGGCGGCCGAGCTCATCTTTGAGGAGAAGAACAGGGTACGTGGCCATCCGTCCGTCGAACTCGTTCTCAAAGTTTGCGTGTTCACGACTGTCTGTGTGGTGCTAGCTTAACCCTGAGGGGACGATTGACCTTCACGGCTTGTACGTCGAAGAAGCGGTCGATTATGCGAAGCAGGAACTTCAGTCGGCCGGTCAACGGTCAAACAGAGTGGTCCACCTCATTGTCGGTACGCCCATTTCGCGGGCTCTTGGACGTATGCCGGTCTGAATAACTTTAACCGTGTGGGTTACTCTGACTTAGGCAAGGGCTTGCATGCGAAGGATGGCAAGGTAAAAATTCGGCCAGCCCTGGAGCAACTCTGTAAGGAGTAAGTGCAGATCCTGGAGTGTTACATCTACTCTTCTGTATCCTCACCTTGGACAATGTCAGGCGCAGCCTTCCATGTTATCTGGATCCCAGGAATGCAGGAGTGCTTGTCGTTCAATGTTAATGCGAAGAGTCGCGGATGTCTTTTTCATGTTCACGTTTAAGCTGGCTTTACGTGTTATGATCTTAACGCACTTTCCATTGCGATTGTGGCATATTTTATTCTCCTAAATCTTAACTTATTGTCGCTTACATGCCAGGACACTGATACGATAGTGATGATGTAGGAATTCAACACGATGTCCCATCGATCTTCGGTAAGAAGTAGCTGCACCCGCGGGTAGTAACGGAGTAGAATATGTTTGGTCGCCCGACTACGAACAAGAAGTAAGAGAAAGAAGGAAAGCCCTTCAATTAGGGGGTTTCGAGATGGCGCGGCTTGTATCCGTTGCCCCGAGATCTGGGACGCCGTCGCTGATCGTTTCTGTTGAGTGAGTTTTGTGACTCGTGGCGCGAGGACTCCCTCTAGTGCCCATATACGGGGTTCAGTGCCACCAGCTAAGGGATAATGATAGCCCGTGGAGGGATTTGCTAAGTGACATGGCCTAGACTAAGAGCACTTTGCCTGAGAACGTCCCTATCCTTATCCAGGCCATGACAAAACTTGAATCTGATCAGCTCGTGCAGAGCAAGCGTATATCGGATACACAAAGGGGTGGGACTCGGAGTTTCACGTCCCAATTCACGACCTCGCCATAATTAACCTTGAAGTTTGAAGCAAGCATCCAGTGATATATGGACGTACGGCGGATGCATCAGGAAACCTGCCACTTACTTTTTTGCACTCGTACGAGTGAAAAAGTAGATAAGTCGACGAGTAACCTAGAATCCAAAAAAAGTTGATTCCCA
>Ga0209488_10002141_pt1 | contig 16501 bp, 25 predicted proteins | sample Rivendell_Oct201_8_FD_188349 | JGI IMG/M metagenome (GOLD analysis project Ga0209488, IMG submission 188349) | Vadose zone soil microbial communities from the Eel River Critical Zone Observatory, Northern California, USA -... | ecosystem: Environmental > Terrestrial > Soil > Vadose zone >... | reverse complement strand
AAATTGAAATCCCTACACCGATTTACCTCGACTGCGACCGCCGTTGAGGAGATCACTTCGATGCAGGAGGGAAAGCTTGGCAAGGGTTTGAAGGAGTTCTTGAACAAGGTGATAGTGGAAAAGGGAAAGAATAAGGAGGAGTTGGTCGTGGTGGATCCAAAACTTGGCGCGTTTCTCATTGCCTCATGGCAAGCTCCTCGCACGCTGACGACTGTCGCCTGTTTAGCACGCCCAATCAATAAAAAACTAGGAATCAAGGTGATCTCGGACCTCGACACGCTTGATCTCTTCCGTGGAATTCGCAGCCAATTGACCGCTCTGTTAAATGGCCTCGACCCGAAAGACCTCGCGACGATGAGCCTCGGCCTCAGTCACTCGTTATCTAGGTACAGCGTGCCGCATCGAACGATGACGAGCGATCACTGAGCTTGATTAGGTTCAAATTGAAGTTCTCGCCGGATAAGGTCGATACGATGGTCGTTCAGGCCATTGCATTACTGGATGACCTCGACAAGGAAATCAATATATATTCAATGCGCGTGAAGGTTTGCGCTGATATACCTGGGTTCAGGGCTTCGCATGTTGATGTACGGTTAGGAATGGTACGGCTGGCATTTCCCGGAGATGGCAAAAATTTTGTCGGACAACTTGGCATATGCCAAGGCGGTGAAATTGATGGGTACGAGGGTTATCCTTGCTTTCGTTACGCTCCCTCCATCTTACGGTGACGCAGGCTTCAGGACGAATGCTGCTGCGACCGATTTTGCTGCGATTCTTCCAGAGGATCTAGAAGCTACAATCAAAGCAGCCGCAGAAATATCTATGGGTACAGAAATATCAGAATCAGATCTTTCACATATACATGCGCTCTGTGATCAGGTTATTTCCATCTCGGAATATCGCGCACAACTGTCAGAATATTTGCGTAATCGTATGGTCGCAATCGCTCCCAACCTTACCGCTATCGTCGGCGAGCTCGTCGGCGCGCGGTTAATTTCCCATGCAGGGTCACTACTGAACCTAGCGAAACATCCAGCAAGTACTGTACAAATACTTGGTGCAGAAAAGGCGCTTTTCCGCGCACTCAAAACAAAGCACGACACACCCAAATATGGTCTGATATACCACGCGTCTCTTGTCGGTCAAGCACCGCCCAAGCTGAAGGGCAAGGTCCGGATTATTGCATATCGCGTTCCGATACACGCAACTAATCCACGTCGTAGATGGCGCGTATGACGGCTACAAAGACTGCGCTCTCCGTGCGCGTAGATGCGCTCACGGATGCAGATGAAAAGTCGACGCCAACCGCGCCGACAATTGGTCTCGAAAACCGCGCGAAGCTAGAAGCCCGCCTACGCGTGCTGGAGGCGGAGAGTGAGGCCACGGGTGTGCGACGCTTTGCTCCAGGACCCGATCGGCAGAAGCGTGTCAAACTCGACCTCGCTGTGTCGACCTATAACCCAGCAGCAGATGCGGTGGGGTTGGTCAGCACGCAACGCGAGCCGATAGAGTCGGCTGTGAAAGCGGCGTTGGACGTCAAGGAGGAGAAAAAGAGGGCAAAGGAAGAGCGACGTGCGAAAAGGAGGGCGGAAAAGGTGAAGGAAGAGGGGCCGGTGTCCGAGCTTGCTGTCGACGGAGACGCTGATGCGATGGATGTGGACGTGGAAGAGGAGACGGATGAGAAGAAGCGGAAGCGGCGGAAGAGCGACGTCGTGGGTGCGGTGGAAGATGGCGCGATTGCTATGGTACGTGGCTGCGTTCGATTGTGAGAGTTGGTGGAATTGTTGATCTTACGATCTTAGGACGGTATCGAGACGGAAGTCATGCGCAAAGCGCGGAAGTTGGCGAAGAAGGCAGAAAAGGCGGCGGCCAAAACTGCCAAGGCTGAAGGAGAAACCTCGTCGAAAAAGAAGAAAAAGAAGTCTGAGGAATAGGAATAGACGTATGCCATCGCGACGGGCACTGGTGTTGGTGTTGGTGCTCGTTTTGTCTATGTCTACTGCCACTGGTGTATGTGTAGTCCCTTGTCGAATTGCATTTCCTCACGACATATCATTCAACGTTGGTCATGGCCGTCATTGTCCCACTCTCTTGCTCGCCTGAAAGCTTTTGAGAAAGCTGAGAGGGAGGAAAGCCAGGTGACTTTGGTCATCCTCTGTTCACGGAACGACTCGCTTTGGAAGGCACACCATGCAGAAGCAAACATTGAACATGTCTTCTGTGCTTTATCTCCATGGGGTTTCGTCAGATGTCGAAGCTCAGAAGAATGCTGTGATAAGATCAGCCCAGAAGAGAACTCGTATCTTTGCCCGCCAGGTGTAACTTGTACGTCAAACCACCCCGGCACATAGAATTTCATCCAATTGCGTAGGGCAAACCAACCGCATGTCCGGATCCGACCGAAACCCGAAACCTACCAACGCTGTAACTCATAAGGGAACTTGATTTGGACATGACAGTAACAGGCGCAATTCAGTTTGACGAAATTAGTGAAGGTCACGTGAGAAGTCGTACGACGGACGGGGACGGATTGAGTACGAATGCTTTCGCGAGCACCGACACCTCATCTATATATCCTATTCTTTATGTCCGCATCAAGTGAACCGGCGCGGCCAATCATCATCGTAACCGGTGCAAACAAGTACGTAGTACCGCAACTGGTCCACCACACTGCTCACCTTCCGCGCGGACAGCGGCGTTGGCTTTGGGATCTGTCGCCGTCTCCTCTATGCTTTCGCGCAGGGCAACAGCCCAGAAGATGCGCGCCCATTATTTCCACGCTCCGGTCTGGGCGAACCGGGCATTGAGTACCCATGCGAGGGCCTCACCCTTATCATGGCGTGTCGCAGTCGGCAGCGCGCAGAGGCCGCGCGCACGCAGCTGCTCGAGTTGTTCGAAGATGATGTGGCACTGTTGAGAAGGGTGCCGGGTAGCGCTGAGCGCGTGGACGCCTTCCGTGCTAATCTCGTGGTTGCGATCCATACGCTTGACCTTGCTTCCGTGCGGAGCACCCTTGAGTTTGCGGATGAGGTGGCGCGCACGTGAGTTTTGTTCTTTGCTGGTCGACGGTCGTTGGTCATCGGTTGGGAGCAAGTGTGGGTGCTGACGTGCCTAGGTATCCGTACGTCTCACACCTCGTATGCAACGCTGGCGTCGCGCCATTCCTCAATATCTCGTGGCCGCTCCTTCTCCGGCAAGTCTGGAGAAACCTCCTCGAGCTCAACTTGCTCGAGCTGGTGACGAACCCGAGCTACAATATCCAGCGCACCGCGTTGATGAGCGACGACGGGCTCGGATGGGCTTGGCAATGCAACGTGTTTGGGCATTACATCCTCGTGCGTCCTGTTCTGTCATTCCGGTGCATAGGGATTTGACGGCTCGTCGTTTTATTTAGTGCCGAGCGTTGGAAGAAAAGCTCGCGGCATCGCGAACAGGGCCCGGTCGCGTCGTGTGGATGTCCTCGAACGCGGCACACGCGGGCGCCTATGACGCGGACGATTGGCAGCTCGTGCGTAGTGCACGACCGTACGAGGGAACCAAGTTCCAGGTGGACCTCATTCGCGCCGAGCTCTCGCGCCGCCTGGGCTCCTCAGCACCAATTCGCCACTTTACCGTGCACCCCGGCATGGTGGCCTCCTCCATAGACGCCGCGCTCGTCGGCAGCTTCATGTCCCAAATCAAAGTCATCGCGTTTTATCTCGTGCGTGCCTCGTTGGCGGTCTTTTTTTTCTCTCGGCTTTCACTGAGCTGGTGTTTTGTCTGCCCCGTTTTTCCAGGCTCGGTGGTTTGGTTCTTTGCACCACAACATCTCGCCATGGAATGGATCCGCCGCTGCAGTATACGTCTGCCTTGCTCCGCTCGCATTTATTCCGGTCTTTCTATCTGCTGCCGGGATGTTCGTTACTCAAAGAGGGACGGAGCAGAAGGATGGCTTGCTCCCATTATGTCTGCACTCTGTAACGGATCGCAGGGGACGCAACACCGTTGCGTTGGCGCCATTTGATGTGTGGCCCAGGTACGAAGAAGAGGCGTCGCTCTTGGTTGATCGGTGTGAGAGACTATATCAATCCTTCGTGACAGCAGGAGGAAAGCTCCAGGAATAGTGATTAGCAACAAGGCGATAAATACCACTACATATACCTTTCTATACCAAAATGTAACGTCTTTGCTATTAGTAGATCGATACAATACATTGTGTTTCTTGCTGCGTGTGACTATACTACAATCAAACGGACCCCTGCTGATCTCACGATGATGTTCCCGGGGCATCGATAGCGATAGTAATTGGTGGATGCAAGTAAGGTATCGTCCGAAGGTCGTCCGGCACTGCTCCCTGCTCCTCCAGCCTCCGGTGGCCCTTGTCACTCTAGAGGATTGCGATTAGGATACAATAAAGATATAAAGGGGAGACGATGAGACGTACAATTGCTGCAGTTGACATCCCCCGCTCGAGTCCTTCGAGCAGAGAACAGGCCTTGCAGAGGTCATTGCTGGACATGTAGCCGCAACGTTTACATGTTTCTGCATGCCAGCGTCAATGCCGCTGTTGGACGATGGTCTAGTTACGTACTTTGCGTCTTCTGTGTCGCGCGAACTTCGTCCTTCACCTCGAATGCCTCGCCGGAGTGGATGATGTCGATGATTGCACTGGGCCGCGCCGCTTCGAGGTCCTTCAAAAAAGCGCGCGCGTGGCCACGGTACGCGTCCGGCGAGTATATGCACTCTGTTGAGAAGTAGTCTAATTTCTTGAAATATGCATACCTAGAGAATGCATGAGTTGACACTATACGAGATATGTATGTGGAAGAGATAGGTAGGGCGCGTACATGACGATCTCCTTCTCGTAGGCGTATTTGAATGGCTTTGACCGCCGTATCGTGTCTTCGCCCTGTGTGCAGATCGCGGTGCACCGCCCGAGCCGCGCGATATCGCCCCGCATGACTGGAGGGTGTCTGTCAGCTGTGAGGGAGTAATGGTAAAGAAGCACGTACTGTTCATGAGAACTGTCTCTGCGATGTCATCCGCGTTGTGGCCCGTGACGATATGGTCCACGGCGAGAGAGGCCGCGCCACGATCCAACGCCTGCCTGCGGAATACGCCGCAAAAGGTACAGTTGTTCTTCTTTCCGATAGTAGAGACGACGCGGTCCATGGTCCACCCGTACAGCTCGTCATAGGAGAGGATCTTGAGCGGCATGTCGTACTGTTTTTGATTACGCTTGACTGTCTATAGGCATAGTTTATACGACATGTCGAGGGAAGGAAAGGAAGTTCATTTATACTGACTTCTAGTGAATCGTCCCGGTAACCTGTGATGCCTTCGTCGATCGAGAGAAGGAAGAGGCTTAGGCCATATTGGTACCGTTCGTTGAGCGTCTTCATGACATATGCGAGCACTGTTGAGTCTACTCAGCTCGTAAGCAAGTCCATAGTTGTAGAAAGAATCGGAAACACCTTTCCCCCCAGATGCTCCGATGGCAACCCGGTCTCCGGGCTTGAAAAGCTGGGCCTCGGTGATGGTATTGTGCACCTCGGTTTCAAAGACCCTGAAGAAGCAGTCCTTGCATATTTGTTGCCCAGTCTTCGGGCGCCTCAGGATTGCTTTCGCATTTTGGCAGAGGGCACAGCTCTTTGATGCCATGGCTGGGTATCGGCAGCAGCGCTTTTGAGCGAGCACGACGTCCTCCAGAGGGGACCTCGGAGTTGGCGGCCCGGAAACTACATAGACGGGTAGTGAAGAGCATTTTCATTTGCGCGCTGCACCCTACGCACCCTCTCTGTTGCTATGCCAAAAGAATTCAGGAAGAGAGGGAAAAGGCCTCAAAAGTCTGCCACTGAATATCAAGCACCTGCGGAAGAGCAGGAATTGCCAGACGATGGTCCATCAACTAAGCCCTCATGGATCGTCTCCCCGGCGGCGGACTCCCAGCAGCACAATCCCGATGCACCGTTTGGCTACGTCGACCCAGAGCTGAAAGCATATTTCAGAACAGTCGATGGTCAACTGAAGGAATGGCAGCAAAACTGGGGGGATGCAGAGGGAGATGAGGATGTCGATCCGAACGAGAGTGCGCCATGTTTTTCTCACTTTCTGTGAGCTCGGCGAGCTTAATGACGGACGATGCGCGGCGGCACACCGTGCGTAGACAGACGGATGTTCTTGATGGCTGCTCTGCAAGAAATATCTGGCAAGGAGCGCGAACTTGCGACTGATCCTGATTGTGCCGGAGGACTCGAACGGATGGCGTATTCTATGGACGATTTTGTGCGCCGTGTGTTCATGGACAGCTTGACTGGCTCGTAAGGATTCCCGCTCGCGGCTTTTCTCTCTCTCTAAGCGACTCGCTCTCGACAGATACGAGGTCCTCGTCAAGCACCGTTTTGCATCACATGTCATCCAAACGCTACTAGCCGTGGCCCCAGCCACAATAGCGCGGGAGGTACGTCAATCTCTAATAACCAGGACGTATCAGGCTCAGTTACTTCTCAGTCAAGAGGAGCACTGCCGAAATTGGAGGACGGCTCAGACAAAGGCGAGTTGCGCACGTTGACACAGTTGATCCTTGACTTTTCGGAAGTTTGTCAAACATTCCTGTTCTGCGTATACTTCTTGCGCCAACGTTGATTCCCTAGGAAATTCTCCCATCTCTCCCAGCCCTCATCATGGACCAATTCGCCTCCCACGTTGTCCGCGCACTTTTTCTCCTCCTCTGTCCCCAGCTTTTCCAGTCCGATGCGCCGCACAAGTCCCAGGCTTTTGTGCGCTCAAGGAAGAGCGTCGCATGGAAGGTGAGGCAGGGTCCATTGAAGTCTATCTTCGGAAAAGCGCCGGATAAGGCCGAAGCAAGTAAGGAGGGTGGGCTTCCCGCGTCGTTTCGTGAGGTTGCGAGGAGGTATGTAACGATGCTGAGAACCACCTTGGATGCGAACGAGGTCCGGTCCCTGGCCGCAAACAAGGTCGCATGTCCGGTATTACAGGTGCGGCCTGACCTTATTCGTCAAAGTCTATTCATCAGTTGTATCGTAGATGGCGATAGAGATAGAAGCGGATCATGGTCTCTCGGACGAACAAGGGTCTCTCATGGACCATGTCCTGGTCGGCTTGATCTCCTCGTCTCGTACGCCTGTACTTTCTCTTAAGTTGACAAGTTCCATCTGACCCAATCATGCAGATGACGAGTCGTCTGTCATACCCGAAGCTAGCGACTACCTCGCTACGCTTTTTCGAGACCCAACATCCTCCCACCTTCTCGAGACGCTCGTATCGCGCTGTCCGGAGGCCGTTTTTGGCGTTCTTTGGGAGACGTATTTCGAACGTAGCCTCAGGAAACTCGCCATGCATCCTGTCGCGAACTTTGTGATCGCCAAGGCGCTTGAGCGAGCTAATGTCGAGCAGTTATCGTACGCTCTACATGAGCTGCAAGATTCTCTCGGCAAGCTCCGTCGTATGTCTGCGTCTCGTCAATTGATTGGTGGTGCTCATGACACTTAGAAACTCGAATCGGAGTGTTACGCGCGTTGATTGAACGTTCGGCTGTTCTGGGCGCTCTTGAGGAAGAGATTTGCGAGGCTAGCCTTTCATCACGTGATTTCCATGCAACCGTTTGTTGATACTGCTGTAGGCAATCTGTTCTGCATTTCAAGTCAGCACAGAAGAGGATAGAAAGGCATTCGTTCCATGTGCGCTTTCCCTTAAGAGTGCGTCCGTAAGTTGATGTCGTGACATTGATTAATTAGTTCACTTACGCCACTTGATAGGAATACGCCGCTGCCCCGAAAATGAGCGCCCCTGCTCTGACAAGTCCCGAATTACAAGGTAGATTTCCTAAGAAACCCTACCAAAAATCGCAAGACGGAGCAGCACCCGACCCCCTTAAACCCACCACAACTGGCGCGCTACTCCTGCAATCAATTCTAGGACTCCACGCGCCGCATAATGCACTCGTACTTGATAGGTACACATACAGTAGCGACTCCATACTCCCCAACGCTGATTGTATCCTCGTAGCATCGAGTCGTTGCCACCATCAGACCTCCTCGCGTTTACACATGACCCCGCCGCTTCGCGCGTCCTAGATGCCATCATTGACGGCCCAACCATCCCGCCCCGATCTCGGCGCGCCCTGCTCCGTGCTTTGGAAGCGCAATTCGCGGACGTAATCGACGACCGCATCGGAGCGCGAGTCGGTGAGCGCTGCTGGGCGGCGGCGGACCCGTATCTCAAGGTACGTCGTAGGAGCCCATGCATGGTGACGGTATTCACGGCTGACGCTCTTCATTAGGAGAAGCTCGCTCGCGCGCTGCTACCACACGCTGCGCGCCTGGCGGGTTCGCCGCACGCACGGTTCTTCACGCGTAGACTGGCGCTGTCGTTGCTCCAGCGCAAGCCGGACGAGTGGCGCCGCCAGCACGCAACCCCATCGTCAGGCGGCGCCACAGTAACGCCACACAGTACCGCCAGATTATCAAACATTGCTGCCGCCCCATCAGCGCTCGCAACTCCCACCAACGAGCGCGACGACCCTGAAGCGAAGGAGGCGGGTGGATCCGAGTCCGCTCCTCCTGGGAGGGCGCGCAAGAAACGTCGGCGGAGTGCTGCGGCGGATGAGATCGATGCGCTGTTCGACGATGCGATTGGGCGGAAGGTCGTGCGGAGCGCACTGGAACCGGCTTACGCGCCTGCGCCTTCGGGGTCATCTAAGACGAAGACCGGGCAGGGAGGTCAGGAGGGCGAAAGAATAGATCGACCCGCTGACCTTGTAGCAGTTTTTGACGAGATGACAGCTGTACCACCTGGTGAGGGGAAGAAAAGGAGGAAGCGACGGCGAGGTCCATCATGACTATCATTGTAGGACTGCTTGCGATCCCTCCTTTTGTGGTCCCGAACGTAGGGGGTTGGGCCACGATGAGGTTGATCTGCTCGACTACTGTAGGTTTTTGCGGAGCCACAGTCCATCTATGCGCAGGGCCGCTGGGTCCAACGCGCTCAGACACTCCCCATACAAACAATTCTGGCGTCAAACAGACAGTCGATCTGTGATGAGGTCGAGCAAATGATATTTGGATGTAAGGCCGCCCCAAAAACTATTGGTGTCCGCGTAGCAGGCCCGGATTCCTGACGCACAGTATCCATCGCCCGAAGCCCCGTCAGCTCCCGACTAGACCGACGTCAAGATGTTGCCTTGCACAACCTCCCCGTGCCCTTTTTCAGCCCCGCCCATGCCGTAGGTTCCTTCTTTCCTAAGGTATGCCCCACACGTTGTGTTACCGTGTATGTAATCAAACCACACACAATCCAATGCCATTTGCTTAGGTGTCCAATTCCGGTGGGGCACACTCAAAAACATGTTTTTTAAAAACTGGCTCCCAACAAAATGATTTAAATGTAAAGATCTATCTTTTCTTGGAAACAGAATTTTGATTTAGGTGAAGTTGATGATGCCCCACGTTGCTTATGTAAACGGTACCACAGTATACCGCGTTACCGCGCCGCCGTGCCGACTTGCGTTCGAAATTTGTCTCTCGCGCACCTTAGTCAGCAATGCGGATCGACCCATCAAAGTTCAATCCCTTGCTACCGTATCTCCTCTCTCTCGGACTTAGGCACAGCCAATCTCACTTGCGCGTCGACTCGAATATTCGCGCTAAGACCACGTCCAGCCTATCGGGCTGTACCTTAATGCGGGCGTATCAGGCTGCCATGCGCGGGGCCACCGGCCACGATACACCCGGGAGCCAGTGAACCCTCAGGAGGGCTTCGATTTAACACCCGTACATTCCCTGGACACAAGAAAGGTCTAATTGAATTGTTTTATTTTTATAATGACAGCGAAGTTTCGGCTCAAGTTTCACCAGGCCCGGAGGAAGGAGATCTTGATGTTAACGTTATGTGGTTCCTTACTTGACCCTCGCGCCAATGTCCGGGGCGTAGGCTACGGGATGCCATTGTAAGTTATTGCGCGCGCATTGCAGGGAGGGTTGAAGTTGACCAGGGACAGAGCTGGTTGGGCGATGTCATCCAATTGTTACTCGATCACGACATCCATCGGTGTGAGTGCAAGGAGCAAGGGTAACTATCATAGACTCTATTGCATTTCGCGTCGTGCTATGATCCCTTCGAGACTGTCGAAGCGCTGCTGTGCGGATTTACGAGGGTCGAACTCCATTTCAAGACGGGAAATAATGCGAGTGGAATTTAGCCCATTTTTAGAGTGATCATACCGTGGAACAGCCATAAGTTCTTTAACTGTTCAACGTAAATGTTTCACAATCGTAGTGAGGTGAGGCTATCCATAATTCAAGATTTAATCCTATACGTTGCACAACCAAGCTCCCACATAGTTCACTTGATTTCAATTCCCATGCACGTGATTTTTTAATCAGAATCAGATACAGTAGGTTACAGTATCGGGCTCACTTGTATGCGAGCGCCAGTCAGCACTACAGTAAGGGTTGACACAAGATTAATTGCAGGCGATCCCAACGGAATTCTATTTGATCGCATGATCCCGGCCGCCGTCAGCTGAGCAATATCTTCGGTTTTCTCCGGCTGACTAGCGCTGGCTAACTATTACACCGCTGTTGTCCACATCACCGCTACGCGTTGGCGGAGGTATTGCGTACGCATGCACCATCTTGGAGTCCGTGTCGTGAGGGTTCTTGGGACATATTTTCACAGGGAAGTACGCAAACGAGGCGCAGGCAGCGGTATCGCGGCGACCCAATCCAGCTCAAGTATCATTAGCCCCGACCGCCTTGGGCGCACATTTGTGCCTGCGCCCTATGCAGTTCTCGATCCCTATCAGTCATCCACATGCCAGGAGTAATGATACGACCCTGAATCCTATTATTCCCCCTTCACTCGTTCCACCATCTGTTTTTTTCCGTCTTGATGGCTTCAACAACTGCATCCTCTGCAACACTAAAGTCCATTCTCGATGCCGCATTCGACAGCTATGCTAGGCAAACCGGAGTGGACCTTTCAAAACATCCCTCTGGAGACAGACTCGAGAACTGCCATTCCTCCGAGGACGTCCTCCGACTCCTGCTAGAAAGCGAGATGGCGTTCCAAGGCTATCGGGATAAGCACCGCAAGTTGATTGACGGTCTTCGCCCCGTAGTCAACGTCGTCCACATATTTTCAGCAGTCTTTGGCCAGGTAGCTGACGTCGTACGTTCCGGACAACTTATTCGCCCTCTGGTCAAATCTTCACGCGCGTTCCTATAGGTACCATTCCCACCACCAAAGGCGATATTTGTCGGTATCGACATTCTCCTCTCAGTACGTATTTATCTTCATTTTTCCTATTCGATTCCTTGCGTAATACTCTTTTATACCAGGCGGCAAATGGGGTAAGCTCGAGCTACGACGCACTCCTCGAGCTCTTCGAATGCATCGCAGGCTTTCTCAAACGCCTCCATATTTATACCGAGAAGATCCCGATGTCCTCCATGATGTCAGATATAATTGTCCGGATTATGGTTGAGGTTCTTTCCGTGCTTGCTCTGGCGACAAAGCAAATCAAAGAAGGACGATTCAGTAAGTGGCCCATTACCTGTAGATCGTCCCTATTTAAGAATAGCGCAGAGAAATTTGCAAAGAAGCTGATCGGAGAAGGCGAAGTGGAGGCTGTCCTCCAGAGATTGGACCGACTTACACAGGAAGAAGCACGGATGACTGTAGCCCAGACTCTGGAGGTGGTTCACGGAGTCTTTGACAACATGAAGGTAGTCATGGCTGGTACGCAAACCTTACTCGTAGCTATCAAACGACTGACTGTTCGAATAGATGGCAAGGCATCAACGGAAGGCATACGGCAAGCTCTAGGTATGTTCAGCCTGCGTGAGACATCCAAACCGCCCAGTACCAATGACATCTGTTAGTCACAATTCAACAGACAACAGATGGAATAAACAGGATAGAACGTCAGTCCCTGCATCACATCTGATCACTGCGCCCTCCAAGCTAAGCGTTATTCGCAGGGAATCAGCTCCAAAAGGACATCCGAACTTGGCTCTCCCCTCCAGACCCTTCGATAAACCACAACATCGCTCGTGCAATCCATCACAATGGAACTGCTTCATGGTTTGCCGAAAGCGACACGTTTAAGGAATGGAATTCGAAGGGATCTCTTTTATGGATCTACGGTAAACGTATGCGTTTTTCCTACTGATTGCTTAACCGGTGTCCTGATCGCGGTTTCGCGTACATTTCATAGCGGGATCTGGCAAGAGTATCCTCTGGTGAGTGATACGCGAAAGTTTCTTGTTAGATGTGTTCGAACTGTCATCCAGCTCGAGCATTATACGAGAGGTCGAACGCCTACGGGATACGGGATTGGCGTTGACGACATACTTTTATTTCGATTTCAAGGATCCCAACAAGCAGCACGTCAGTGGCTTCCTTGCGTCGATCGTTTCTCAGCTCTCTGCGAAGAACAATGCTTGCTACGACATTCTCTCTGCTCTATATTCTGAGTATGATGCTGGATCGCGGCGGCCTCACGACGATGCTTTGATCGAATGCTTCGTAAACATGCTCCAAGTCAAAGGGCTGCCAACGGTTTATATTGTCATGGATGCCATCGACGAGTGTTCCAATTCCTCGGATGTAGTGGCCCCTCGAGAGCGGATCCTTCAACTAGTGGAGAAACTAGTTGGCTTACAGCTCCCAAACGTTCGGATCTGTGCCGTGAGTCGTCCTGAGGCGGATATCCGATCTTCCTTGGAGCCCTTGGCATCTCACACCGTCTCCCTCCACGACCAAGACGGACAAAAACAGGATATCTCATACTACGTGAAGTCTATCATCTCCTCTCATCGGAATATGCGCAAATGGAGGCAGAAGGACAAGGAAATGGTCATCAATAAGCTCTGTGCGGAAGCCAATGGAATGTGAGCGATTGTTACTTTTCCAAAATACGACGGTTCTCATGAATATATACAGGTTTCGATGGATCGTCTGCCAACTTCAAGCCTTAATGAACACTCTTCCTTCGGCGGTCCGTCGAGCTCTGGAGAACATGCCGCAGGGTTTGGACGAGACCTATGACCGCATCTTGCAAGGCATCCACCAGTCGAGCCAGGATTTCGCACGACGTCTCTTCGCGTGCCTTGCAGAATCCTTTCGACCACTTTGTGTCGAGGAGCTTGCGGAGATCCTCGCGATCGAATTCGATGAGGGAGCAGTTCCCAACTATGACGAGGATTGGCGCCCGGATGACCCAGAAGAAGCAGTATCGTCTACATGCTCGAGTTTAGTCGCCATTGTCGACGTGAACGGGTCGCGGGTCGTACAATTCTCTCATTTCTCAGTCAAAGAGTATTTGATGTCGGAACGCCTCAAAAAGTCGAAGCATCTTTCCCAGTTCCACATTACTCCTCATTCCGCACACACCGTCCTTGCCCAAGCTTCTTTGGGCGTTCTTCTTGCATTAAACGACACGGCCGACAAGCAGATGATAAAGGACTATCCCTTTGCCATCTATGCCGCTCGACACTGGGTCGACCATGCCCGATTCGACGACGTATATATGGACATCAATGATGCTATGAAAGGTCTTTTTGATCCCACAGAATCACACTTTGCGGCATGGGTGTGGATATACGATGTCGACTACCCACTTCGTGGAGTCATGTTCACGGAACACCCAACACCACCGAAGGCCGTCTCATTATACTATGCGACTCTATGTGGTTTCCGTGATATTGTGGAGCACCTGATCGTCACCTGTGGGCAAGACGTCAATGCCAGGGGCGGTCTTCACTGTACGCCGTTGCATGCTGCGATCGTCAAGGGAAATACAGACATTATGATGTTTCTCCTTGAGAACAAAGGCGACACTGCATTGAACTTGGCATTACTGGACGGAGAACTGGACGCTGCACGGATGTTACTGCGCTACGGCACGTCTGTGGAGGCCCCTAGCACCAACGGTTGGGCTTCACTGAAGTCAGAATCGCGAAATGACCACCGGGATATCGTTCGCATGTTACTCGAGAAAGGCGCGACGGTGGACTCCATTAACAATGACGGTTCGACCCCATTGATGTCAGCATCGCGATATGGGCACCTGGATATCGTTCGCATGTTACTCGATCATCACGCGACGGCGGACTCCCGTAACAATGACGGTTGGACCCCATTGATGTTGGCATCGGGATATGGACATCCGGATATCGTTCGCGTGTTACTCGAACATGGCGCGACTGTGGACTCCGGTAACAATGACGGTTGGACCCCGTTGTTGTCATCGTCGCAATATGGGCACCCCAATATCGTTCGCTTGTTACTCGATCATGGCGCGACCGTGGACTCCCGTGGCCATGACGGTTGGACCTCTTTGATAGCAGCATCGCGAGGTGGACACACGGATATCGTTCGCATGTTACTCGAGAAAGGCGCAACTGTGGAAACCCGAACCGAGGATGGTTGGAGCCCATTGATGGAAGCATCGCGATATGGTCATTCGAAGATCGTTCATTTGTTACTCGAGACCGGCCCGAGTCTGGATCTGGAATCCCGAAACCACTACGGCTGGACCCCACTGAAGTTGGCAGCGTTCGGTGGACATCTGGAGAATACGCGCTTGTTACTCAAGAGGGGCGCGGATGCGGACACCTGTGACAACGCTGGCTGGAGCCCGTTGATGGAAGCAGCTGAACTAGGACATCTAGATGTCATCCGTTTGTTACTTGATGAGGGCGCCTCCGTTGAGTCTTATCACAAAGACCGTTGCTTCCTACCAGATGGTGCGTCGACATTTCTATCTCGAGGTTGTGCCGCAGATTCGTGACTACTGTCTAGGTTCAAAACCAAAAGGAAGAAGCCTCTGCACACCTCTCCATATCGCAGCCATCAGCGGTCAGTTCGTCGTCGCTGAATTTCTCATTCAGCGCAAGGCAGACGTTAACAAGCCGAACGAGAACTATGAAACTCCTTTGATCGCTGCGGCCCGTCAAGGACGACTTGAGATCGCCCACCTCCTACTCAAGTCGGGTTCAAATGTAAATTCTCAGGATTGCGACGGCTCCACCCCGTTGCACAAGGCGGCACAAAATGGACGTCTCGACATCGTGACGCTGTTACTCGAGAATGGTGCGGATGTCAACATCCGTAACGTGGGCGCCAAGACCAGCTTGAGCGTGGCACTCGACAATGGGAGACTCGATGTAGCGCAGTTTTTGATGGAGCGCATGCCAGCGGATTCCTTGAAAGGCATCGATTTGACACTCTTGGCCAAACAATCCCAGGACTCACTTCTCAATGCCGCGAAACCGTTCCCAGAACAAAAGAAAGGTCTAACTAATGTCAATGTTAACAACAACGGACCTTCGTTGCATGTTGCATCGAGAGAAGGAAACCTTGACCTTGTGCGGTCCATACTGGACGGCGGTGCCAATGTCAACGAGAGGAACACAGCTCACGAGACACCAGTATATTGCGCATCGATAGGTGGAAGCGTCGAAGTTACCAAGTTACTTATCGATCATGGGGCCGACGTGAATCTCCGAGACAGAGCTGGTTGGACACCGTTGCACGCGGCGTCAGCACTTGGACATTTGAACCTGGTTCAGCTTTTATTCGATCATGGCGTCGATGTGAATGCGAGGGGCTACAGTGACCGGACTGCGTTGCACCTAGCATCAAGTGCGGGTCAACTCGAGGTTGTCAAAGCGTTGCTCGACCATAAAGCCAATGTTTATGCGCGGAACGACAAAGGCAATACGCCAACACAAGAAGCGCAACGGAGGGGAAAGGGGGAGATCTTTAGATTATTGTCGGATTATAGTGATCTTCAGCAAAGCCAGAATTTCGTTGATTGAACTTCGGCTATACTTACTGTCATGTCTTGTAACTGTACTCGAATAGCACTTACTGTAATTGTCATGACATCTATGATATAACTCAGTTCTAGTGCTGCACCCGGACTGCCACAGAAGGCGGCAATTTACTCATGTCCACGTGCCAGAAGAGGCTGTACAACCGTGACCCTGAACCCTATGACTCCCCCGTTCTACCCTGCTTCCTTCCACCTTAATGTCTTCAACAACCGCTTCCTCTGCAAAATTTCAGTCCATCCTCGATGCCGCATTCGAAAGCTATGCCAAGCAGACCGGAGTCGAACTCGCCAAACATCCCTCCGCGCATAAACTTGAAAACTGCCATTCTCCGGATGACGTCCTCCAACTCCTGCTAGAAAGAGCGACCGCATTTCGAGACTATCGGGACAAACACCGCAAGTTGATTGATGGCCTTCGTCCCGTAGTCCAAGTTGTCCAGACATTTTCTGCCGTCTTTGGCGAGGTAGCTGGCTTCGTACGTTCCCGACAACGATTTCACCTTCTTAGGTCATATCTTCACATGTTCCTACAGGTACCATTCCAGCCGACAAAGGCAATATTTGTTGGCATCGACATTCTCCTCTCAGTACGTATCTATCGCCGTTTGTCCCATTCGTTTCCTTGCGTAATACTCTTTTAAACCAGGCAGCGATCGGGGT
>Ga0209488_10002139_pt1 | contig 16503 bp, 11 predicted proteins | sample Rivendell_Oct201_8_FD_188349 | JGI IMG/M metagenome (GOLD analysis project Ga0209488, IMG submission 188349) | Vadose zone soil microbial communities from the Eel River Critical Zone Observatory, Northern California, USA -... | ecosystem: Environmental > Terrestrial > Soil > Vadose zone >... | reverse complement strand
CACGGAAACGCCGGAACCATTGCTGGTTCCCCGTGGTATGCGCGCCGTGTCGTATGGGTTGCACGTCTGGCCGCTCCAGGGGGCATATTGAAGATCGGTTTCGGGGGTCAACATCGTCGCCTTGACGGGGCCGGCTGCGGATGCTCCCGTAACGTTACTGGCCGCTGCGACTGCGTAAATGATCGCGCCCTTATTGCGCAGAACGGCGATGTCGGGAGAATCGAACTTGGGTACGTCCATGGCAAAGTTCACATCATTGCCGCCGGTACCGCGCATGTCCTTGGCGTCATACCAGTCCTTGAGCGAGAAAACCGCGCAATACATGGGCAGCTTCACCAGATCGGGGTTGCGGCCGTATTGCTTGTCCAGCTCGGCGGCGCGTTCCAACGCATCCGGCTGCTTACGAAATTCTTCGCAGGCCGCCGGCGCGCCCGCTGGCAGAGGGCCGGCCGAGGGTGCACGATCGAAGTCGCCCTTGCAGGTAATCGAACGTTCGCCGCGAACATTCAGCGTTTCGAGCGCATTGAGTTGTCCGGCTTCGGGAATTCCGACTCGCCAGCCGTATTGCAGCTGCACACTCGGATCTGACACTGAAGTAATCATTTTGCCTAGTTCAAGCGGAATGCCTTTGTACTGATCGAGGTTGGGAAATACCGTCGAGGCGGCGACCGTTTTGGTTGGATATTGCACGGGAGCGCCCGCCCGCAACATGCCGGTGGACTGGGGAATCGGCTTGCCGTCCATGGTCAGCAACGCCGTGCAGGCGCCGTTGTAGGCCTTCGCCCTGTCGAGAAAGGACTGCACCACCTGTTTGCAGGTCGTGCGTCCGGCGCGGATCGCACTTTGGATGTCGCTGATCGACGCTTCCTCGACGCGGAAGGTGCCACTGGTGGCCTGGGCAAACAACTGGGAGACCCCAGCCAGACAAAATAAGACCGCAGCAAAATATCGAGCTCTACCTTTGAAGCTAAACATAAACACCTCCTGACGTGCTGTGAATCATGGATTCGATGAAATTTCACTGACCACTGGCGCGCGACACCGTAGCTGGCACCGGACCGAATGCCGACGGAGGAACACGATGGTGCGTCGCAGATTCGTATGCGGAAGCGGCTTTTATCACAGACGAATCGCTGCCCGGACCGGCCCAGAACATCATGCTGACTGGCATCGGGTATGGCAGATGCGATTCAACCTCTCCCGTGAGTTCGATGTAGTCCTTCTTGTCTGGCGTCAACGCGTACGTCTGGTCATAAACAATTTGCGTATAGCCTGCCGGTATATCCATTTCGGGACCGCCAAGAAGCGCCGTAAAAGCGGTACAACAGCTGATAGTGGGACGATCGTTGACTTCGGGCTCTCCGGGACCTCCCAACTTGTAGGGCGGCGTGGTCTGCTCCGGGTTGACGAACACATCGATGTTGTTTTCGTACATCACCTTCAGGATCACCATCCGCAACACGGCCTGCATCTTCAAATAGCTGACGGAATCGGTCGCCGCCCGCGGATCCGTCTTCACGAGTGCGTTCTCGGCGCGAACCTTCGCTTCGTCATCCTTGAACTTGGCATTGGCGACCCAGCTGGCCCAATCCTTCACGCGCGTGTCTCCGCGTTCAGCCAGATATTTATTGAATGAAACGTTGCTGCTCGGATTGCCCAGCTTGGCGCTGATCCGTCGCAGTGTGAGCTTCTCGGAGAGCGGCGCCTTCCCCATTTCCAGCGCAGTCATGTATTCGACGCTGGTCACATCCCAACCCGGAACCGCAAACTCCAGTTCCCCGGTGGGCGTCTTCTGAAAGAAATATTCCGGCACGTTGTGCGGCAGAATTTCGGCGAACGCCTGCTGGAACGTGTATTTCATGTTCGGCACCGTGGGATCGTCCTTGTACATCGGATCGACCGACTCGACGACTTCCGCGCCGAGCTTATCGCGCAGCACAGTCTTGATTTCCTGATCGACCTGATCGCTGATCGCCACATCGTTCTTGGTGTGCTTGACCATGAACTCACGGGCAATGCCGACGCGCATGCCCTTCAACGGCTTGCTCTCGACATCTTTATCCGTAACCAGGAAGCTGGTGTACGGCTCCTTCGGTATCAGCGCCTTCGGAATCGCAGTGAACATGTCTTCCGATTTGTATCCCTTGATGGCATCGAGCACCGCTACCGCATCGCCAACCGTCTTGCAATGAATCCCGGCGCGATCGCCGGCGTTCTTGCTGCCAATGCCGCCATCCATCAGGATGCCTTTGGTGGTGAGCAGATTGACGATGTTGTTCCGCGACGCGGGTCCCTTGCACGAGGCGGAACCCTGCTCGCAGATCGAGCACGTTGCCAGGTTTGCCGCAACCGATACACCGGAACCGTTGCTGGTGCCGCGCGGCTCTCGCGCGGTGTCATAGGGATTACAGGCCTGACCTCCCCACTGTCCAAACTTGAGATTGCCGAACGGCATCGTCGTCGTCGCCTTGGCGGGACCGTTGGCCGATGGCCCACCGACGTAGTCCGCGGTGGCAATCGCATAAATGATGGCGCCCTTGTCGCGCAGGACCGCGATATCCGGAGAATCCACTTTCGGTACATCCATGGCAAAGTTCACGTCATTGCCGCCGGTGCCGCGCATATCCTTCGCGTCATACCAGGTCTTCTGCGAAAACACGACGCAGTACATTGGCAGTTTCGCCAGATCCGGATTGGTGCCGTATTGCCGGTCGAGTTCCGCAGCGCGCTCGAGCGCGTCGGGCAACTTTCGAAATTCTTCGCATACCGCCGGCGCGTCCGCTGGTAATGGACCAGCGGACGGCGCACGATCGAAGTCTCCCTTGCAAGTGACCGAACGCTCACCGCGAATGTTGATGGTCTCGAGCGCGTTCAGTTGTCCCGCGTTCGGGATTCCCACACGCATGCCCCACTGCTGCTGCACGCTTGGATCTGAAATCGTGGATTCCATGCGGCCCAGTTCGAGCGGCAGGCCGGAGTACTGGCTGTAATTCGGGAAAATGCTAGACACCGGCACCGTCGTTGTTGGAAACGTGATGCGTGAACCGGCCCGCACAATACCGGTCGCCGGAGGAATCGGCGCACCATCCCTGGTAACGAGGGCAGTGCACGTACCGTTATAGGCCTTGGCCCTGTTGATGTATGTCTGTACGACGGCGCGGCATGTGGTTTGTCCGGACCGTATCGAATTCTGAATTCCTGCAATGGATGCTTCCTCGACCTGGAATCCATTGATCTGAGCACGGACCAATCCCGGCGTGAGCATAACTAAAGCGCAAGCCGCCAGAAGACGAGCTGAAAAACAAATCACTCGAGTCATGATTCCATTCCTCCTTAGAAGTTCATTTTGAGAGCCAGCTGAACGCGCCGGGACTCGGTAGTGGTCGAGGTGATGCGTCCCGCTGCAGCCAGAATTTTTCCTGTGTTATCGAACAGCACAATGTTGGGCGGTCCGAAATTCGTATGGTTCAAAGCGTTGAATAATTCCAACCGGAGTTGGGATCTGAGGCTTTCCCGATGCTTGAAAGTTTTCGACAGCGAGAAATCGAGGTTCGATATTCCCGCTTTCTGGAGCGTGTTGCGACCCAGGTTCCCGAGCGTGCCCTTATCGGGGAAAGTGAAACACTGCGATTTGATAAAGTTCGTCGGATTTCCCGGATTCGTCAGCGTCTTGCATTCGTCGCTGACCACCAGATTCGGCCGCTGGCCAAGTGCCGTGCCGGTGGTGTCGGTAAGGGTGCCCGCACGGTCGTTGTTGATCACTACAGAAAATGGCGTGCCAGTCTGCGCTTTGTAGATCGAGCTGACCTGCCAGCCACTGAACGCCATTCCCATCGGACCTTTCATGCCGTGCGCGAAAGGCAGTTCCCATACCACGCTGGTAACGGAATTATGAGGAACATTGAAGTCGGACAGGCCGCGATTGAGTCCAGGTGTAAACACCGAAGGCACTGCAACAGCGGAGGTGTAGCCGGAGCCCGAAGAGGTCGAACCCTGGGATGAAGCGGTATCGATGCTCTTGCTCCATGTATACGACTCCTGAATCTGCAGGCCGCGGCTCAACGATTTCCTGAGGCTAAACTGAAGGGCGTGGTAGTACGAGTCCGCGTTCCAGGTGTCGGTTGTGTTGATCGATGCAAAATTCGGATTCAACCTCTGAGCGCCGGCCGGAACAATCCATCCGGCCTCTGTCTGGATGGGTACCGCGACATCCATGTTTCGTTCGACCAATGGCAGATGAATGCCACGGGACCCCGCGTAACCGACGTCGGCAATCCAGCCATAGATCTGCCGCTGGATGTCGAGATCCCACTTCAAGCTGTATGCCCGCGGAGGGGCAGGGTCGACATAAGCGGTCCGCAGGTTTGTGACCTGGAGCAACGGGAACGCTCCGGCAGGATAGGAACCCACTGGTGGCGCCGTGGTCACACCTTGCAGAAAGAACGGAGTGGAGCGATCCAGCGGTGTATCGAAGAGCCAGGGAAGTGGCAGCGAATCGAATACGCCGGAACCGGCGCGGATCGAGGTCTTGCCATCCTTGAAGGGATCCCACACGATGCCGATCCGGGGAGCAAAGTTTCTTCTCGTCGGATTGCGATCCAAAATCGGACCACCGACTCTCACTGTGGGATCCGTCGGGTTGTGCAGTAACGCGACCTTCCCGTTGACTTCAGTTGGAATCGTCAGGAACTCGTAGCGGACACCGATATTCACGGTGAAATTCGGTTTCCATCGGAAATCGTCTTGCAGGTAACCGGCGATGAGTGTTTGACGTAAACCACGTCTCGTGTCGGAGCCGGGGTAAAGACCCGCAAACGTCGAAGGCCGGTTTCTCAGGAAATCCGACAACGAACCGAACGAGAACTGACCGCCATTCAGTTGTGGAAGGTCGTAGTTGTATTGCATTCGCTCCAGATTGAAGCCCATCTTGAAGGACTGCGCGCCGCGCGTGATGTAGATGTCATGATGAGCTTGATAGGAGTTGAAAATCAGCGAGGTCACATTGGTTGCTCCCGGCCCATTACCAGTGAACGACAATCCGGGAACAGATATGGCGCCGATGTTGAGGCCAGGAATGAAACCCAGCGACGAATCTTCGAGCAGGGGATTGAGTACCTTGGTGATGACGCCGCTGTTGGTCGCGCTTCGCGAGAAGCCAACGCCGCTGACGCTGAGCACCGACGGACTGAAGATATGAGTGTATGCCAGGGAAACCATCTGCTTGCGCGATGTATCGGCTGTCCGTTTTACGAGGAAACCGTCAGGCGAATCGGATTTCGCATCGTCGAAGTAGTACGTTCCGCTCAGGCTTCCGGCGTTGGACACCTTGTGATCCATTTTGCCAAGCACGTATCGGCCTCGCGACGGGGTGTCCCGGGCAGTCAGGTACTGACCGGTGTCTCCGGCCCCCAGTAGAGCGCCATTGGGCAACGGAAGCAGCGGAAAGATCTGGGCAATGGCCGGATCCACCGAAATCGTTCCGGTTGAAAGCAGCCCTTGCCGGGCAGAGTCTGAAAGCGTGTTTGAAATTGCGGTTGTTGCCAGGAACTGATTCAGCCCCTCAAAGTTGGCAAACCAGAACGTGCGATTCTTAATCAGTGGCCCGCCAACCGAAGCGCCAAACTGATGCCTGCGAAATGACGGCTTGGTACTGGGGTCGAAGAAGTTGCGGGCGTCCGCCGCGCTGTTGCGGCCAAAATAGAACAGCGTGCCATGAAGGTCATTCGTGCCGGACTTCGTTACGGCGTTGATGACTCCGCCAGTCGCCCGGCCATACTCTGCAGAGTAATTGCTGGAAACAACCGAGAATTCCCGAACGGCTTCCACTCCCATGTTCGTTCCGAGAATGCTGCCGGGAGTCGAATTGGAGTTGTCATTGACGCTGACGCCATCGAGACGAAAATTGTTTTCCGTCGGACGTGCGCCGGAAATTGTCATCTTGACGCCGCTGCCATCGCGTCCGGCACCTGAGCCGCCCGAGATTGTAGATATGCCGGGTTGGAGCGCAGCAAGTTGGGTCCAATCACGACCGTTGAGTGGGAGTTCACGGATGGTTGTGCCATCGACCCCTCGCATGACTGTCGATACCGCCAGATCGACCGAGAGTTCCTCCGAGACGACGTTGACAGATTGGGATACACCTTCGAGGTGCAACTGAAAATCGAGCACCATCTCGCCGCCGACAGTTAACAGAATGTTTTGCTTTCCAACGACCGCAAAGGCAGGCATCGCGACGGTAACGTCGTAGGTTCCGGGCTGCAGGTTCGGTGCCTGGTATCCGCCGACCTCATTCGACAGCAACGCACGGGTGATGCCTGTCGCAATATTCTTGATCGTGATCGAGGCTCCCGGAATAACGGCGCCGGTCGTATCGGTAACCTTGCCGAGCATCGTGCCTCCCGTGGTCTGTCCCGATACGGTCGCAAAGAAAATAACGGATATAAGTACGGCAAACGCGGCACGGCTTGCGACCGCTTTCGCGGTAGTGACTAATCTGGTTTCCATAAATTCCCCCTCCAATGTGGAAAATGATTCGCGACGGAGTTCAAAAATCGAATCGACCTGAATCAATGGAGTGACGGCAGGGTCACGGGAAACGTGTGTGGGATTGAACGTGGATGCTAATCCAGAGGATGATTAGCGAATCGAACGCAGAATAGGTCCAAGTAAACCTGGCAGTCAACAAACAAGATTGTCGACCGGGCGACAAAAACGACGGCAATGATTCTGTCAGAGTTCCTGAGCCGGTTTTCATGGACTCCGGCAGTACCTGAACGATGTAGGCTAGAGGCATCACAGTTAGATTTCATCGTCCATCAAGAAGGAAATGAATCATGACAAGCCAGGTGACCCCATGAAATGGCGCTCGTCGATGGGTCAGCCGTGTGATGAAGGCGTCCTTGTCTCGTCGTCCACAATGACCCCCTGTTCGCCGCGATCGGCACCCTGGATTCTGGCTGCGACCATTCTTGGGTCGAGCATGGCATTCATCGATGGAACCGTCGTCAATCTTGCGTTGCCTGCGTTGCAAGCCAGCCTCGGCGCGACGGTGACTGCGATGCAGTGGGTCGTTGAATCGTACGCGCTATTGCTGACTTCGGTAATGCTGGCCGGTGGATCGCTAGGCGATATCTATGGACGCAAACGGACGTTTATCACCGGTATCGTTGTTTTTGCTGCAGCATCGGCGTGGTGTGGTCTTGCTTCCAGCGTCGGCGTACTGTTGGCCGCGCGCTGCCTGCAAGGTATCGGCGGTGCGCTGCTGGTGCCGGGAAGTCTCGCCATACTCGGAGCAACTTTCGACGAGCATGAACGAGGAAAGGCCATTGGAACTTGGTCTGGCTTTACTTCGATTACGGCAGCAGCGGGACCCGTTCTCGGCGGCTTCCTTATCGAACATGCGACCTGGCGCTGGGCCTTTTTTATCAATCTGCCTATCGCCCTGGCCGTGCTGGCGATAACGATCCGGTACGTACCGGAAAGTCGAAATAAAAAAGCCGATGCCCCACTCGACTGGCCGGGTGCTGTGCTTGTTTCGGTCGGCCTTGGTGGGATTGTGTATGCCCTGATCGAATCCGCAAGTCGACCCTGGAGCGATCCAGTCCTGATTGCCGCGATCCTGCTTGGCTTGTCTGCGCTGGTTGCGTTTATCGCCGTCGAGTCTTATAGCCGGGCTCCGCTTGTTCCATTGCGATTGTTTCGTTCGCGACGTTTCAGCGGAGTGAACCTGCTGACGCTGTTCCTTTATGGCGCCTTGAGCGGCCTTCTATTCTTTCTTCCGTTGAATCTGATCCAGGTGCAGGGTTACTCCGCCACAGCCGCAGGCGCGTCGATACTTCCTTTCATATTGCTGATGTTTCTCCTGTCGCGTTGGTCGGGCGGGCTCGTCGATCGATACGGTGCAAGGCGACCTCTCGTCATCGGGCCCACCATCGTCGCGATCGGATTTGCGCTCTTCGCGTTGCCTGGAGTTGGTGGCAGCTATTGGACCACATACTTCCCTGCTGTGACGCTACTCGGATTGGGAATGGCGATCAGTGTCGCGCCACTCACGACAACGGTTATGAATTCCGTTTCAGAAGAGCATGCCGGTACAGTCTCCGGAATCAACAACGCGGTCTCAAGGCTGGCTGGACTTCTGGCCATCGCTGTTCTCGGCGTCATCATGCTTTCCGGGTTTAATCGTCATTTAACGTCCAGTCTGGCAGGGTTGAACCTTGAATCCGACGTTCGCATCGAGATCGAGAGTCAACGCGAGAGACTGGCAGCGATCGAAATTCCCCAGGGCATCACGCCTGAACAAAGAGCGAAGGTCCGGCAGACCATTGAGGAATCGTTCCTGGCCGGGTTTCGTCTCGTCATGCTCAGTGCATCGGGGCTCGCACTTCTGAGCGTCGGAGCGGCATGGCTACTCATCGAAGATAAACAAAAACGCCGCCGAACTACTTCTGCTTAAGAAAGGTTCCCTCCTCCAGCTCCTGGAAGGCCTGCCGCAGCTCCGACTGGGTATTCATCACAATGGGTCCATTCCACGCTACGGGTTCGTGAAGCGGTTTCCCGGCAACGAGCAGGAATCGAATGCCTTGGGTTCCCGTCTGCACCGTGACCTCATCGCCGCCGTCAAACAGAACAAGACTGCGGTTGTCTGCTTCAACCTGCGACTGACGGGCGGATGGATTGCCGAACTTCCCATTTCCGGAGAAGACGTACGCGAACGCATTGTGAGCGACGTCGACTGGGAAGCTCTTCGTCTTTCCTGCCTGGATCGACACATCCAGATACGTCGGGTTTGCTGCAACACCTTCCACGGGTCCGGCAGTATTCCCAAAACGTCCGCAAACAATCCGGACTTCCATCTCGTCTTCATCCCGGACTATAGGGACATCGGCCGCGAGGATTCCCTGATACCGCGGGGCCGTCATCTTGAGCGACGCGGGAAGATTCGCCCAAAGCTGAAAACCATACATGCGGCCCGCGGCATCGCCCTGCGGCATCTCCTGATGAATAATCCCGCTGCCGGCCGTCATCCATTGAATATCTCCGGCAGAAATCACACCGCGATTTCCGATGCTATCCCCGTGTTCGACAGTGCCCGCAAGAACGTAGGTGATGGTTTCGATGCCACGGTGGGGGTGCCACGGGAAGCCGGCCAGATAATTTTCCGGCTGATCGTTTCTGAAATCGTCCAGCAGAAGAAACGGATCAAAGTCACTGGTATTGCCGAAACCGAATGCGCGGTGAAGATGCACACCCGCACCCTCCATTGTCGGCTTCGAACGTATCATCCGTTTGACTGGCCGAGTGGACATGATGACCTCCAGAACGACGCGATCGTTGCGGTTGACGCACCTTTGAATCGGAAACTGCCAAATGGATGTTTCAACTTTCCTCGGATATTCATTTTGGGGCGGCCAGCCACAGAGCGAGGTTTCTGATGTACACCTTGAAGCCTTCCAACTTCTCAGGCTCTTTCTTCAACCCGTCTCCGGGTGGTTCCTCCAGGAAACTTGGACATCCCTTTGAGGTATCCCAGTTGTAGTCCACGAAATGATGAAAACTGGATTCCGCAACAGCTCGCCCAAGCTTGTTCCCATAGGAGTCCGCCGACTGATCGAACGCGACCAGAAGATTGAATGGCCGCCCGGTGACCTTGCTGAGCCCGGTTGCAACCACGCGAGCACCGTTCTCATCAGCAGGAGTCCCGACCGCGCCTTCGTGTGGATGGGCGGGAAAGTACTCGATCATACCGGAAGGAGACAAGGCACTACGGAGCAGTTCATGCAATGGTTCGGTGGCCGTAATTTTTTGATAGTCGCCGTTTCTGCCGGAGTGATAGTTCGGCCACGAGATGGACTTGGTGTATGCGTCATCGCTCACGCGTCGGGATTCATCCGGCTCGGGATTCTGCGTGTGAAAGTAATGCGCTCGGCCAACTCCTCCGAGAGTACACAGAGAGGATCCAAGGTCCTGGTGGTCCCTTGTCGCCAGAATACCTCCGCCGCGCTGACGAAATCGCGTGATCCCCTGACAGTCTGCAGTCGTTAAGCCCTGACCGGTATCCACTGCAAACAGCCATAATTCGTCAAAGACGGAATTATCCAGCGTGCTCAGTATGGGATCAGCCGACCCGTCGGCAGACTCCCGATTGCGAGTGGTGACATGACAGAGCGAATTACCCGCTTGATCTTTGTTAGTCGCGAGAAATTCACGCAATAGAGAAAAGCGCCCGATATGCCAATCATCAAGGGTTTCAGGGATGGTCGTTTGCAACAGGATTTGAATCGGCTTTTTCATAGGATCATCCGCGTGTTCAGGTATTAGAGAATCGAAGTCTGGATACTGATTTCCGATTTCAGAGTCCGATGAATCGGACATCGTTCGGCAATTTCGAGCAGCCGGAGTTTTTGGGCTTCGTCCAGGTTGCCTGTCAGTTCGATTTCACGATCGATGCGGTCCAAAAGCCCCTCCTTCGTTTCACAGTCCCTGCAATCATCCGCATGAATTCGAAAATGCCGCAGTCGGATTGTGATGCGCTTTAAATCCATGCCCTTGTTTTGCGCGTACATCCGCAAGGTCATCGATGTGCACGCGCCAAGGGCGGCAAGCAAGAGATCATAAGGGGACGGTCCGGTATCGGTTCCGAATGGAGCCGGTTCGTCTGCGCGCCAACGGTGTTTGCCTGAAACAATCTCCTGCGCCAGTCCGTTTTCGTTTGAGACAACTACTGCAGTGGCCGTAGACATTTCGAGGCACCTCCTTCGTTCCAACTACATGTCGTTAAGCGTTTCCAGAGTCGTCGCCAGATGGCCCGTACACGCCGGGAACTTTTCCACCCATTGGGCGGATGTAAGTCGTGAGCTGTCCGCGGTGATGGACGGCGTCAAACAGCGCGAGCCACAGCAGCCCTCCGACAGTATCCTTGAGCAGGATTTCCTGCTCCCCGACGATCATCCAGGCCTGGTGATTCCAGGTAATGTCGTCAAGATCGTTCAGTTTCTCGGCGAGAGAGCGGTGGAGGAGTTCGTAGGCCGCAATCATTTCGTCCAGGGTGGCGGGACGATCGGCAGGATGCCAGCGCATGCCCGTGTTGTAAGAGCTTCGCTGGCTGGTACAAAGATCGAGGCAGCTTTGTTGAAGCGACACCAGCAGTGCCGCCATTTCTCCTGCAGAACGGGATCTCGGATGAGGCCGGTAAGCAAGCTGATCGGATGGCAGCGCTCGAAGGACACGCAAAAACCCCGGCGACTCCTGTTCCCATCGCCGTAAAAAGAATTCCCGGTTGCTTAGCTCTTTCTCAGACAATTGAGTGGACATAGTGCATTCTCTTTTCGTGGCGGAATCAGTGGCCTGAGGAGTCTCCCTTGCGGCTGGCCTCGAACAGGAACCACGTGCGCCGCTCGGTCTCGTCTATCCACACTTCGATGAGACTGGCGGTGGCGATGTCGCGGTGTTCGTCGCATACGTTGTGGGCCTGGCGAAGACGCCCCGCAAGACCCTTGCTGTCCTCCCGCAGTTCTGCGAGCATGTCCAGCGGTTCAACATACTCGGCATCGTTGTCGAGCACGCGTTGTGCCCGAGCGATTCCGCCAACGGACTTCAGAGTGGGCCCGCCGACCTTGCGGATACGCTCTGCAATTGGGTCCGTCATGGCATAAAGCTGAGTCGCCTGTTCATCCAGCAGCAAATGGTAGTCGCGGAAATGCGGTCCGCTCATGTGCCAGTGGAAGTTCTTGGTCTTGATATAGAGCGCAAACACATCCGCCAGGATGCCGTTCATGGCCGCAGCGATGTCCCTGGTTGCCGCGGCACTGAGGTCGGTCGGTGTGACCATCGGTGCGGTCCGGCCGGACTTGAGGTTGGGGGTATTTTGCTTCATGGGTTTGCTCATTGTTGCCTCCTTAATAGCGAATAGATCTCAGGAAATGCAGTGAAGAACAACTATGCAACAGGGCGCGCGAACTCCGGTTCGCTCGTGATTTTGCATTCAAGCCCCCAGATGCAAAGCTGGTGGCATCGGGGGTATCGCCAGAACGCGTCACCCTTGTCGAAAATCAATTCCTCGTTGCAGCAGTCACTCAAATATAACCCAAGCGTCAAGGCGCCACAGCGCAACTGCACGAGAAGATCAAATCTGGATTTGATTCACGAATTTCGGCGTTGAAGTCGCGCCTGGATCACCAGGCGAATCAAATTTCTGGACTGTCGTAAGACCGCAAATGAGTTTTACATTGTGCCCGGCCGCGTCCGGCAATGACGCAATGCTTCGGGAAACGCACCGAAAGCCCGCCGACTTCAACAGTCGCGGCGGGCACAAATTTTTTGGAATTTGAAAAATTCAAACTGGTCGTATCAGAATCCGGACCCCGCCTGGAACCCATTGAACAGGCTTGGGGCCGCCCATTTCGCGAGCGATCCACACTTGCGTTTCCTCGGTGACGCCAGGGAGCGAACGCTTTAGCGGGTAGTTCACTCCGGGTTGCGCAGAGCGCTCTCCCAAGTGCAACTGTCTTAGGTTTGCGTCGGAGCCGCTCCGAAGCGCCAGCAGAATGATCAAGTTTTTACAGTAATCACAGAAGTCCAGAGAGCGCCTGGATTGATCCAATCAGGGTAGCGCTTGAGCATTTGGTCATAGAGCTCCCGCGCGGTCGTCGTCTGCATCGCAAGGCGCTCGAAATCGCGAATATATTTCCGCGTTTCTCCAATGATCCCGGGGTTATCTTCATTCCCAACGCGCTTGTGTCCGGCGATCACCGCGCGTGGCTTAAGTGACTCCATTTTATCGAGAGCAGCAATCCAATCTTGGCGCTTCGGCTGATCGGGCGACTCTACCAGATGCAGATGCCAGCCGTTGTAGGCGGCATCACCCGCTACGATCAGACCGATTGACGGAACGCGAAGGCAGGTCGTGCTGGCAGTGTCGGTGAATCTGCGTGGTTTCTCGGATCCAGGAGTCCAGTCGCGAATAATCGTTCAGCTCTGCCTCGACGCCGGGTATCGTCCTGGGAGCGGTCTTGCTACCATTGCGAGTTGGAGACAAGTGGAGGCTGTCCGGACAGGCTGAAGGACAAACTGAAGGGGAAAATTCCAATTCATATGTCACGTCATCGCGAGGTTGGCTTCGCGTCCTTTTACGAGGCCGAGCGGCAGGTGTGGGAGCGGTAATGGCGGCGGCGAAAGTCCAGCCGGCGGTGCTGTCGGTCGCGTCCGGGAACGTGATACGGGTCGCTTTTTGGATCGGGGTGGCCGTTGCCTTCGGAGTATGGGTCGCTGTCGCACGGGGTACTACCGTTGCTGCGGAATACTACGCGGCGTACCTGCTCGAAATTTCGTTATCGGTCGACAACATCTTTGTCTTCGTGATCGTGTTTTCTGAACTCCACATTCCCACCGAAAACCAGCGTCGGGTGCTGGCGTGGGGCGTCATGGGTGCGCTTGTCTTCAGAGCGGTCATGATCATCGCGGGGATCGCCCTCATCCGGCGCTTTGAGTGGATCATGTACCCATTTGGGGCTCTCATCTTGTTCGCTGCGTGGCGGATGTTGTTCGCCGAGGAACGTGAACGGCGAGTCGTGGCGGGAGCCTGTGAGGTCTGCTCCACGTGGATTGCGCGGGTCGTGCGCGTCAGTCCGGTGTTGGACGGTCACCATTTCTGGCGGCGTGAAGGAGGGCGCCTCGTCGCCACTCCACTGTTTGTCGCTCTTGCCGTTATCGAGACGACAGATATCGTTTTCGCGCTTGATTCGGTTCCTGCAGTACTGTCGATCACACGGAACCCGCTCATTGTATACAGCGCGAATGTGTTGGCGATGTTCGGCCTGCGCTCGTTGTACTTCGTGGTGTCTGCCGCGCTCGACCGGCTACGGTACCTGCGCCACGGCCTCGCCGCCGTGCTCGTGTTTACTGGCGCGAAAATGGTCGGCAGTGAATGGGTTCACATCAGCCCGGGCGTGTCAGTCGGCATCATCGGACTTGTGCTTGGTGTAACGATCGCCGTGTCGATATTGCCGACGCAGATCAGGGAGACAGGGCCGAGGTGAGGTCCATGACGTCCGGCTGAATTCACCGCGATTTAGCAGTTGAGCATGCTGAGCCCAGTTGCAACCACGCGAGCACTGCTCTCATCCGCAGGAATACCGACCGCGCCTTCGTGTGGATGGGCAGGAAAGCACTCGATTACGCCGGAAGGAGATGAGGCGCTACGGAGCAGCTCATGCAATGGTTCGGCGGACGTAATTTTTGATAGTCGCCGTTTCTGCCGGAGTGGTAGTTCGGCCACGAGATGGACTTGGTGTATGCGTCATCGGTGGTCCGCCGGGATTCATCCGGCTCAGGATTCTGTGTGTGAAAGAAATGCGCTCGGCCAAGGGCGCTGGTCGTTTCAGCAAAGGCAGGTAAGACCCAAGTTGCTTCGACGAACTTGGTAATACCAGGAGACTCGATAGGATGCGTTAGTCGAGAAGGTGCTTGAGGATTTTTACCAGCACCCGCTGCTCATTAGCCGAGAGTCGATTCAATCTGCCGGGTGAGTTGGTCATGCGTTCGAGAAGTGTCGAACGGAGGCGAACTCCTGCCGGAGTGAGCTCAAGTACTTTTATCCGGCGGTCCGAGGCGGACCCTTGGCGGCGGATAAGGCCGCGTGATTCCAACCGGTCCACCAGCCCGGTGACATTCGACGCGTCGCAAGCGAGTGCCTCTGCAAGTTTGCCCATGGCGATGGGCTGATCCGGTTCAATCAGGTGCAGCATGTGGCACTGTGCTGCCGACAGCTCAAACTCCGCGGCTAGCATCGGCAGGTCTGCCCGCTGAGTGAAGAAGAATTTCACGAGAAGCTGCCAGGCTTCGCATCCCTCTGATTTAACGGATTTCATAATCGGCACACACTTTAGACCCTTAATAGTTGACAAGGTCAACTATACGCATATCGTTCGTCCCATGACAAGACTCACACTGGTTTCTCTGGACGACACGGTTGTTTTCCCGGGGATGCCTGTCACCCTTGCCCTCGATGCCGGCGACGATAAACATATATTCCTGATGCCACGGCATGGCAACACCTACGCCAAAGTCGGAGTCGTCGCGGAAGTGACAGAGCGCGTCCAGCTGCCAGGGCGTCGTTACGCAGTGTCGCTTAAGGGCCTGCATCGAGGAGTACCCGGCGCGGCTCAAACCGATCCGGATGGCCGACTCCGCGTCAATGTCGAGGAACGCCCGGACATTGTTCCGCCTCCGGCAGAAACGCACCAACTGGAACGCGAGTATCGCGCTGTCGTTGAGGAGATTCTCGAACTCCGCGATGACGACGGCCGGCTTAGCGCTTTTGTGCGATCCATAACGCATACCGGATCCCTGGCGGACACAGCCGGTTACTCACCGGACCTGAACTTCGAACAGAAAATCGAATTGCTGGAAACCCTCGACGTGGTGGACCGCTTGAAGCTGGCGTTGAGATTCCAGCAGGAGCGCCTCGCGGAGCTGCATGTACGCCGGCGCATTCGAGACGAAGTCGAGTCCGGCGCGCAGAAACAGCAACGCGAGTACTTTCTGCGCCGGCAGATGGACGCGATTCGCAAAGAGCTCGGTGAGAATGAAGGTTCCGTCATTGAGGAATACCGGAAGAAGATTGCAGATGCGCAGATGCCTGAGACGGTTCAATTACAGGCCGAACGAGAACTCGCGCGATTCGAAAAGATGGGTGAGTCGAATGCCGAAGCGTCGATGATTCGGACTTACCTTGACTGGCTGCTGGCAGTGCCATGGTCGAAACGTTCGGATGAACGCCTCGATCCGAAATACGCACGAGAAGTGCTGGACTCGGACCATGCAGGCCTGGACGATGTGAAACGACGCATCACCGAATATCTTGCGGTGCGCAAGCTGCGTACGGAACGCGGCTTCTCGGATAACCGCAGATCGGGCGCGATCCTGACGTTGATCGGACCTCCGGGAACCGGGAAAACGTCCATTGGTGAGTCTATTGCCAAGGCGACCGGCCGAAAGTTTGTCCGGATGTCGCTGGGCGGCGTTCGCGATGAAGCCGATATTCGAGGCCATCGTCGTACCTACATTGGAGCGTTACCTGGCCGTCTGGTCCGCGCATTGCGTGATGCAGGCACCATGAATCCGGTGATCATGCTCGACGAGGTCGATAAGCTCGGCGCCGACTGGCGCGGGGATCCTTCGTCTGCTCTACTGGAAGTTCTGGACCCGGCACAAAATCATGCCTTCCAGGATCACTATCTGGATGTAGAGCTCGATCTGTCTCATGTGCTGTTCATTGCCACAGCGAATGTGGCCGAGACCATTCCCGGACCTCTGCTCGATCGAATGGAAGTGATTCGCTTCGACGGCTACACGACCGAAGAAAAGGTCGCCATTGCTCGCGGTTACCTGTGGCCGCGGCAAATCGAACGGAACGGTTTACGCGTTGACGAAGTAACCGTCGATGACGCTGTGCTGCGGACGGTGGTCACTGGCTACACTCGCGAGGCGGGCGTTCGTCAATTG